>Ga0315334_10001034_pt1 | contig 17168 bp, 12 predicted proteins | sample M150034915metaG_FD_205555 | JGI IMG/M metagenome (GOLD analysis project Ga0315334, IMG submission 205555) | Ammonia-oxidizing marine archaeal communities from Monterey Bay, California, United States - M1 500m 34915 | ecosystem: Environmental > Aquatic > Marine > Intertidal zone | place: USA... | reverse complement strand
TTTGGTACTGGGTGGTTTTTCCCAAGGTGCCATGCTGGCGATGGACACGGCACTGAGAGGCGACGTTGCCGCTCCCAACCTGTTGATTCAGTTCTCGGGGACAGTGATCTGTCGTCCGCAATGGCAAGCGGCTATGAGTCGATTGTCGGACACCACCGTGTTCCAGTCCCACGGAACGATCGATCCGGTTTTGCCCTACGCCAGTGCGAGTACTCTCAGTGAGATGATGCGGACTGCCGGCGTGAACGCCAGCTTTCATTCGTTCGAAGGTCCACACACTATCGATGTTGAATCGGTGACAAGAACAGCCGAGTTGCTGCGGAAACTCGCAGTCTCATGAGGCCAAAGAACGGTCATTCGTCCAGTTCTCAATATTAATAATCGCAAATTGGTCGGTCGGTCGGTGAGCCTTCAGCAATGAGGCTTCGTGCAAACTCCGATAGGCAATCGCAGACGTATTGTAAATCGATGTGCAGTTGCCAATCTGTGCGTTGGTTTTCTGCAGACCCTCTATGCAACTCGCAACCAGATGGATTCGATTGACAGAACTGTCGGTTGCGATGCAGTCGACCAATTTACGGGTGACTTGGATGAACTCACGTTCCCGCAATGTAAATTCGAGGATTTTGTTCGCAGACGGGTTTTGCGGATCGATGTTCGACAGGCTTGTAGCGGCATCTTGCCCCATTTCTCGTAGCTTTTGCCGTCCAAAATTTGGATCGAACGATTTGGGAAGTGAATCCGCCAGGTGGGAAATGATCAAATGGCGATTGGTGAACAGTCGCTTCAGTTCGCGCAGTTCAATCGTGCTGCGGTCGGAAAGTGATTCGAGCCGCTCGGATCGTCGGTATCGAAGCCACAACTGCCAAATTGCCACCAGAGATATCAATATGAATAGATACGCCATTTGGACTCACCATGACTCCTCATGGGCCGTCTTCGATTGAGTGTATTCCCGACATGATTATTGGCTGCTACGCTAAAACGCAGGAATTATCAGGGGTCGGCAAGTTCGCTGCTAGGTTGGGAAGGCATTCCAGTGTATTTCTTGCTCCACGCCCGTGATGCGCTCTTTCTGATGAAACGGCTCGATTTCTGTCCCGGCAAACTCCCCCAAGGGCTGAAATTGATCGGCTTGGGTCCCCGGTTGCGAATGAACGATCACATGATTTTCAACATTTTTCCTTCGGGTGGTTTGTAGACCCGACTGCTTAACAGTCCCACTCGTTCTGAGTCAGTTTCTTACTAAAAGCAATCACTGATGACTAGAATTGCCAGCCGACGCCCGAAAACCACTGAAGTTGGTAATGAATATCAGCAGGGTCTGATAGATCAGTTGGATGGCAATTGTTCCTTGATGGCCTTGGAGGATCAGCTCTACTGGGCCTGTGAGTTGGCAAGCCATTTGTGTTCCGAGCAGATCGACAAGGTGCACGCCCCGTATGAATGGACTGTCCGTCAGGTATTCGAACATTGTGTCGACGCGGAACGGGTATTTGGTTATCGCATGCTACGGATTGCTGCTGGTGACAAAACGCCTTTACCAGGTTGGGATGAGAATGCTTACGCCGACAGTCGTTTTGGGCTCGGTAATTTCAGTGGTTTGATTGCGGAATTTGGTTTCCTGCGACAGGCAAATCTGCTGTTGTTACGGCGGATCGTTCCTGCATCATGGGATTATGTGGCAGAGGCTGATGGTTCTAGCATTACCGTACGCGCAATCGCATGGCTTGCCGCTGGGCATTTGCATCACCATCTTGCCATTGTTGAGAGACGTTGCGGCATGACAGTGTCGCGTTCTGCGAAACAGGCGATGGAGTCCTGAATGGTTTTCCAGTCGGTCAATCGGTTTGATAACAGCATCACTTTTGGTGTCATAAAGTCTCGAACAGTACAGAGATCCCGTGTTTGAAGAAAAAATCCAGCCACTACTCGGACCGTCGGCTGATCCTGTTGCAGCCGGATGGCAATTGCGGCAGCTAGCAGAGGCAGCTGATGGTCAGGGAGCCATTTTGGTAGCCGAGATTGCAAGTCACTGTGATGAATTATCGGCTTCCGATCCCGCCATTCTGGGAGGCATGCTTCGCGTGCTTCACACAGTCGTTTTAAAGTCAGGCCCTGCTGCCATTGCCAAGCTAGACCCAGAGCGAATTCAAGCGATCACTGAAGCTTTGCCAAGCAAGACGACCAATCGCTATTTGCTGTTGCAGCTATTGGCGATGATCCGCAGCGACGATGCTTTGCGCAGATTGGTCATGCTGCTGGACGAGTCACCACCCAAGCAATGGATGGAGGCCGCGCAGGTCTTGAGTCCGCTGATGCAGCATGCCGACTGGTCGGTCGGCTCTGTTTATCCGGCGTTGTTGGATGCTTTACAGCATGTTGCTCTGGCTTCCCCGCTCCTGGACTTGGCAAATTACCTTTTTCGGGAAGGCCGTGCAGAGACCCACCCTGCGATGGATCGATTGCCAATGTTGAATCACTTGTTGGGTGAAGTCAGCGGAAGGTTAAGTCTGTTCGAGGAAAACCCGAGGTCTTTTGGCGATGATGTCGAGACAGTTCAGGCAACTTTGGGTGAGGCTGTGGCGTTGGCGGTGTCACTTTGCGATACGGTTGGTTTGATTGGTGATGCGACCTCGATTGGCAAGCTGAATCAGACTATCGAGCTTCGGCACCGACGAGTTCAATGCGAAGCAGCGGGCGCGCTTGCCAAGTTGGGAGACGAAGGTGGCAAGAAGAGGTTGTTGGATCTGACAGCGGAACCAGCAGCCCGCTTACGCGCTATTTACTATGCCGATGAGATTGGTATCGGTGATCTAGTCAATGAGGATGATCGGGGCGACCACGCGACAGCAGAAGCCGAAATGGCATTGTGGCTGACTCAACCGCAGCAGATGGGGGTGACTCCCACGTCGGTAGAAGTCATTGACTGCCGGCGTTTGTTATGGCCGAGTTTTAATGATCTTGTTGATGTTTTCCTTGTTCGTTTTGAATACAGCATGGGTGAGCGGACTTACAGCAATGTTGGCATGACAGGCCCGGTCAGCTTTGCAATGTCAACCGATGTTGCCAATCTTCCAGTCGATGATATCTACGCCATCTACGCTGGCTGGCATGCCGAACATGATGAGATTTTTACGGTTGCTGCAGACCAGTTTAACGACGCGCAGTCTCGCGTGATGGAGTCGTTTTCAAAGCATCTGGAACACCTTGACTATCGATCGATCAAGCCAGCGATGTTGGGAATTTTCCTGGACGAGCAGGCAGGAATTTTCACCGCACTGCGGGAAACCACCGAATGTGTAGTGATCACAGATAGTCTGGAGACCATCGACCATCCGATTTCTGGCCGTTTGAGGCCCCTTTCGGTTAATGATTTATTTAATCTATATAAAGGCAGGAAAATGTTGCGAACGTTCAATTCCCATTCCTGATATCCCCCATTAGGGAGGTTCAGCATGTCATTTCATCTCGGTCGTGTAGCGGACGGTGAAGCCCGTATTAAGCGTGATTTCACGGAGTTTGCGAAGCTTTGGGACAATGTTCGTGAGGATTGGCTCGATGATCGGTGTCGGAAGTTTGAGCAGGAACATCTTTCCACGCTTGGGCCCAGCCTGAGTCGTTTTTCTCGGACACTCCATGAATTCTGTGATGCTGTTCGAAAGGCAGATATTGAATTGAAGGATGATCGCGCGGTGTCGGACGGGTTAAACTAGAGACGTTCGCTTCTCTCCTCTCGCCCCTCCACGCGACCATGAAAGACACATCAGTCAGTCCCGCAGGGCTTCTTGATACACATCGCCAGCAGCAACTTCTCGACGGTTTGTCCAAGCGATTTCAAAATTGTTCGAAGCAGCAAGCAGAATTGCAGGTTGTTCATGCCAGGCAACGGGGTGAGAAAGAACATGAGTATGGGGTCAGTCGTGCTGCCACGACGGAGGCTTGTCGAGCGCAACGCAGGGAAATGCTTGCGATGTGGGACGAAGCTGAGGAAAAACTGACAAGGCATTACGAGGAAACCGCGATTCGCAATCGCATGGACCTCAATCGGCTGGCTCAGGCGTTTCGTCTAAAAGCGACCGAAGACCTCGCAGTGATCAAGCAGAAAGTTCAGTTGCGGTGTCAGGCGGTCATGGAGCAATACGAAAATCGCAAAAACCAACCCGGTCAACAGAGCCGCAAAGAAGTCAAGCAGATCGATGAGGCTCTGCTGCCGCTCGCTGAGAAAATCGCACTGGTAAAGGATTTGACGATACGGCGACTCGATGGACTGCCGGATGTTTCGTTCTCTGACGAACGGATCAATGATCACCGCGAATCAAAGCCTGAATCGGTCAAGGATACAGTCGAAGCGATTGGACGTCTGTCAAGGAAGTGCGAGAAGCTGAGTGTTGAACTACAGTCGGGTGCCGCGTCCAAGATTGTGGACTCGTTTTACCTTCCGGCGGCTGTGGCACTTTTTGTCGTGGTTTGGGCAATCGTTTTCTACTTCCTTAAGCAAGATGCCCCGCCTACCGAGAAGTGGCCGTGGATCGGATTTGGGACGATTCCGGCTGGCGTGCTCGGCTTCACAGCCTATCTGGTGCTGCTCTGGCCCTTGAAGCGAATGACGCGACGAATCTATCCCCAGGTAGTGTTGGTCGGGCTAACTGCGGATGAGTATGCGGCCAGCGGCAGGAACTTCTCGAGCAAAATTGCAGCTGCTGCTTCTGAAGAACTTATTGAGCGGCGCGAGGCACATCTGGCAGCTGCTGAGCGATGGAAGAAAGAACAGACCGATGAGATGAAGCAACGCCTCGTGGTTGAACAGGAAAAGAAACGGCTGAGTCTGTCGGAAACACTTCAGAAAACGGATGTTGAATACGGGGAGAAGGTAAATCGTGTAGGTAACGAAATGCGTGCCAAAGCAGATGTCGTCGCCCACAATATTTCAAAGGAGTTAATGGAAGCAGACCAGAGCATCCAGCAGCAGCGGGACGAGCAGGCTGCGCAGTGGCAAAGCGAAGTGCGATACCTTGCCAACCGATTGAAAGAAGGCGTGACGCAAGGTTTGGCAAGAATCAAATCTGCACAAGAACAAATGTTGGTGCGGTTTCCCGATTGGAGCGAGGTGTTGCAGGCAACGGGGGCCGATACCTCCAGAATTGATTGCCTGCCTCTGGGATGGCTGCGAGTTGAAGACAGTCTGCGCCAGATGTTGAATTCTGTTCCGGATCAGGAATCAGCAACGACGCAAAGCAATGGAACCGGGCCGCAAGAAGGATTGTCCCATGAATGCATGTCTGCGTTGCTTGAAGAGGTGCAAATACCGCAAATGTTGCCTGTGGTCTTGCACCGTCGCTTGCATAGCGGGCTTGTGATCGAGTGTTCCGAAACACACATGGGACAGGCAATCGATCTGGCGCATCAGGTGCTGTGGCGTTTGCTTACGGGGGCACCACCCGCTCAAGCCAAGCTGACTCTGATTGACCCAAAGGGGCGAGGGCAAAACTTTACCAGTTTCATGGCCTTGGCGGATCACGATCCTAGTTTGGTTGGACATCGGGTCTGGACGACTGATGCAAAGATCGAAAGTCGTGTGAGCGAACTTGCGGATCACGTTGAGGATGTCTTGCAATCGAGCCTCCGCGATCGTTTTGAGCGGATTGAAGATTACAACGAAGTAGCCGGCTCGATGGCGGAGCCCTACAGGGCGGTCGCTGCGGTTGGATTTCCCGAAGCTCTGACCCGTGAGAGTTACCGGCATTTGCAAGCACTACTGGAAAGTGGATTGCGATGCGGCATTTTCACGATCTTGGTGTGTGACAGAGACAAGCCTTGGCCACCAGAAACACCGCTGCCGGAGAGTGAAAAGATAATTCGTTTGAGCATTGACGAGGATGGCGAGTGGCATTTGAAATCTGCTGGATTGGAAAACTTGCCATTCACACCGGCCGCTTCCCCGCCAGCAGCACTGCGCGACGATCTTGTGCAGAAAATCGGGATTGCCGCCGTCGCTGCTTCAAGCGTCGAAATCCCACTCCTCAATGTTTTGACCGACTATGAACAGGCCGCTGGCGAAACGGGAAAAGACATTGAGATCCCGATCGGCAGTCAGGGCGCAAATCGTTCACTTTGTCTCCATTTGGGGCAGGGAGTGCAACAGCATGTGCTTATCGCCGGGAAAACCGGTTCCGGCAAAAGTACGCTACTGCATTCGATCATCACCTCGGGTGCTTATCGTTATCGACCGGATCAGTTGCAGTTTTACCTGCTGGATTTCAAGAAGGGTGTTGAGTTCAAACCGTATGCGGAGCATGGCTTGCCGCATGCCCGTGTGATCGGCATTGAAAGTGAGCGTGAATTTGGTCGCAGTGTTTTGCAGTGTTTGGATGAAGAACTGCAGCAGCGGGGCGAAAAGTTCAGGGCTGCAGGAGTGCAGGAACTTGGTGAGTACCTGACAGGTACGGGCGATTCGATGCCCCGTATCATGTTGGTCGTGGATGAATTTCAGGAACTGTTTGTTCGTGATGACCGCTTGGCTGGCGATTGTACGATGTTGCTGGATCGGCTGGTGCGGCAGGGTCGTTCGTTCGGCATGCACGTTGTTCTCAGCAGTCAGTCACTTGCGGGCGCGTATTCGTTACCTCGTGCGACGCTGGGTCAGATGGCTGTTCGCATCGCCATGCAATGTAGTGACTCAGATGCTGCGCTGATCCTTTCTGACGAGAATACAGCCGCCCGACTCATCAGTCGTCCAGGTGAAGCCATTTACAACGATGCGGGTGGACTCGTGGAAGGTAATCAGCCGTTTCAAGTGGCATGGCTGTCTTCCGCAAACCACCGTGACATGCTGGTTTCCATTGCCGATCGGGATGAGTCATATCATCAAGATTTAACACCGCCGGTAGTGTTTGAGGGGAACCGACCCTGTCGTTGGACCCCTGCGATGGCGAATTCAGTGATCGACGGTGAAAAACGAGGCGTGCTGCAGGGACTATTGGGAGAATCGGTTGAAATCGGACCTCCCCAGCAACTGAAACTGGGGCGGGATCCGGGTCGAAATATCCTGCTGATTACGGGTCCGGATTCGCGTCGAGCGCTGCTTGCTTCGAGTCTTTCCGGAATGGCGAAATCAGATCCGCGTTTGGAAATCGTCTATTTCGATGGTGCGCGGACGGATGATTACGAGTCCCTGATGCCATGGCTTGAGCAGGCTGGTATCAGGACAAGGAAAATCAAAACTCGTGACGGTGAAGCGGAAATGAACCGTTTGAGTGAGATGATCCGTGAGCGAGGCGACGACGCCCAAGATGCCCCACCAATCGTCGTGGTTGTCGATCCCTTGGAGAGATTCCGCGACTTGCGACAGGATGATTCCTTTAATTTCTCTCTCGATTCGTCGTCAGGTCCGCAGGGTGGCGGCGCAGCATTGCAGTCTGTTTTGCGAGATGGACCGCCGGCAAATGTCTTTGTGGTCTTGGTTGCTGGATCGGTCGAAACCGTGTCCCGCTGGCTGCCTAGGGCATCCCAGCATGACCTCGAAATACGAATCCTTGGCCAAATGAATCAGTCCGATTCAGCCCTGTTGATCGATTCCCCGCTTGCTTCCGACCTCTCAGCAGCGACCATGCTGGTGTATGACGATTCTGATGGACGCATTGCCAAGTTCAGGCAATGCGACTTGCCCGAGGCTGAAGCTGTCAAGGATTGGCTGACAGACTAGCTGGCCCGCTATGGATGCCGTTATGACCAGCCCAGCATCACCGGATCTTGTTTGAAGCGTCCTGCAATGTCATCAGTAATCCCGCCCGTGAAGTCAATCACTCGCTTGCTGCTGCGTGCCGCAGCGGATATCGAAGTACTTGCAGGCGGATCGATCATGTCGTGCTGTCAGGATCAGAATCGGACTTGAGTTTTCGGTAGAGGGTCTTGCGGTCGAACCCCAGGATTCGGGCAGCCTGAGTTCGATTTTGATCGACTGCTTTGAGTACATGTTCGATGTAACGCCGCTCGATTTCTTCGAGGGAAACCAATTCCGTGGGATCCTCGCCGCCGATGAATACGGTGCCGCCTTGATGATCACGAATCTTGTCCGGAAGATCCTCGATGGTGATGGAGTCATATCGGGTCAGCGCCAGAGCCCGTTCCATGACGTTCCGTAATTCACGAACGTTACCCGGCCATGAGTAGGCAAGTAATTTTTCTGCCGCTGTCTCTGAAATACCTGCGACTTTTTTTCCTGAACGCTCGGCGAACTGATCGATGTAATGGGACGCAATCGCAAGAATGTCTACACCACGCGATCGGAGAGGGGGAAGATGAAGTTGGATGACGTTGATGCGGTAGAACAAATCCTGCCGGAACAAACCGTCTTCGACAGCGGTTTCCAGATCTCGATGAGTGGTGGCAAGGACACGCACATTGAATTCGATTTCCTGATCACTTCCGACTGGTCGAATTCGTTTTTCTTCCAACGCCCGAAGCAACTTGACCTGCATGGACTTCGGCATGTCGCCCATTTCGTCCAGCAGCAAGGTTCCTTCCTCAGCCTCAAGGAACAGCCCTTTGCGTTCACTGCGGGCGTCCGTGAATGCTCCGCGTACATGCCCGAAAAGCTCACTCTCCAAGAGTGTCTCTGAAAGAGCTGCGCAATTGACTGCGACGAAGGGGTGGTGCGAACGATTGCTGAGTTGATGAATTGACCGTGCCACCAGTTCTTTACCGGTGCCACTCTCACCTGTGATCAGCAGAGCGGCATCTGACGGCCCAATTCGTTTCATCTGATCGTAAAGCCGCTGCATGGGCAGGCTTTCGCCCAGCAGTTCTCCAAACTGGTTTTCGTTGCGAGTTTGCTGCTCCAGTAAGTGGATTTGGCGCGTCAATTGACGTCGTTCAACAGCACGCGCAATGGTCAGTGACAGGACCTCCAGTTCAACCGGTTTGGTAAGAAAGTCATAAGCTCCGCTGCGAATGGTGGCCACGGCCGTATCCAATGTCCCAAAAGCTGTCATGACGACCACGGGGATGTCAGGACGGCTGGAACTGATTTGTTGACAGAGCTGAAGACCAGTCGTTCCCGGCATTTTTACATCAGTCAGCACCACATCAAATTCAGTGTTGTGGATCAGTTCATTCGCCTCGGCGGCGCTCTGACACCAGACGGTTGCATACCCTTTCATTGTCAGGGACGTGTCGATCAGTTCGCACATTGCCTTGTCATCATCGACAATCAGTACTTGGCCCTTCATGAGCGTAACTCTCTGGGATCATTGCCGTCCGGTTGGTTTCTGTCGTCCTTGGCAGGCAGGTAAATCGAGAATTTGCTGCCCTGCCCTTCGGTAGTGTCCACTTCAATCCAGCCGCCATGTTCCTGAATGATGCCGTGTGAAATCGATAATCCTAAACCAGTACCTTCACCGACATCCTTGGTCGTGAAAAAGGGCTCGAAAATGTGAGCCCGATCATTCGGGGAAATTCCCTCTCCGTCATCAGTAATGCTGATTCGTCGATACTTTTCTGCTGCTGCACCATCATTTCCAGGTGGTTTGCAGTGACTGTCGGAGAGGGTGATTGTGACATTTCCAGCATTGCCGGCGGTTTGGATCGCATTGACGATCAAATTGGTCAGGACCTGCTGGATCTGGCTTGCATCGATGTTGGCTACCAACGGTTCTTGCGGAAGTGCCGCGTGCAGGCGGGTGTGGTGCTTTGCTGCCACGGTTTCCATTAAATCGACGGTCACGGTGATGAGCTCATTGAGATTCTGGTTGGATCTTTGCGGTGTGTTCTGTCGAGCAAAATCGAGTAGTTCACGGACTATTTTGGTGATTCGTTGGGCTTCCGATTGAATGGCCACTGCGCTGCTGTGGGCCGTATCGACATCTAGTTTGCCACTGGCCAGCAATTCCGCTCGGCCGGTCACGACATTCAGAGGCGTGCCGATTTCATGTGCCAGACCGGCGGCCATTCTTCCCACCGTGGTCAATCGCTCTGCGTGGCGCAGTTGCTCGACAGTCTCGATTCTCGAGGCAGTCGCTGTCTCCAGTTCATGACGCTGTTGAACCAGTTGATCACACATATCGTTCAGGGCTTTACCCAAGCGTCCCAATTCATCTTCAGATTTGATTGTCACGGGGCCACTGAAATCCCCTTCGCCGACCCGGTGGACCTTGTCGATGAGTTGGTTGAGCGGTTTGCCCACCATTTTGATCCCGCCAACGAGAATGACGAACCCTGACAGGGTTGCGACACCCGCCATTGCGATCAAAGATGTCAGCAGCGAGTGTTGAAAGCGTGTATTCATACCAGCATCGGGGACTGCCACCTCAATCTTGCCTGCCTTGGTTCCCTCTGGTCCACGACTGGTGAAAGGAACATAGGTGTAGACGACTTGTTCGCCTGACCGATCCGGCATACTGAGCATGGTGATTTCGCGTTCAGCGATAATCAGCTTTAACGGTGAGGGTTGGCGATTGATGTCGCTTGATGATGTGACTTCCACCCATCGCATGGTCACCTGCCGCAAACGCGATGATACCTGCATAGGCTTGGGTATTTCGGGGGCTCGATTTTCACGAATCGCTCGCTCGATCGTCGGTTGCAGCGACTCAACCAATTCCGAGGCAAAACGCTGATGCTCAGCCCGCGCCATCCGTTCTTGCTGAATGGTCAGGTACGAGAACAGCCCGACAACCAGCAACAGACCTGTCAGGAACAGTAGGACGAGTTTGGCAGCAAGTCGCATCGACTGGTCTTTCAGGATTTTTGAGAGCGGGATGGCAGGCAATTACCACTGCGGATTCAGACTGCCTGCAGGCAATATTGTAGCTGCCCTATAAAAAGAGCGGTCAGCGTCGAGTGGCGAACACTGACGCTGACCGCATTGTAGGTCCGTCGCCTCCTTGCGGCAGAGGCTGGAGCGTTATCACGAATCTAAAACGATGAATCGTGATCCTTTCTCGCTACGGACCAACAGGAGGATGCCTTCCGCCGAGTCATCCTTGCGATGCTCGGCCATCAGCCGTTCAAAATCTGCGACCGACGATACTTTTTGTCGATTAACTTCCCGAATGACGATTCCGGGGGCCAATCCAGCTTTCGCAGCTGGACTTTGCTCTCGTACCGAGGTAATCACAACACCCTCGATGCCTTCCATTCCGAGCTGTTTGGCGACGGCACTATCCAGAGGAGCGATTTCCAGCCCCAGGCCTTCCATCCGCTTCCCGGTCCGGCTTTTTTCCTCGTTGGTTTTAGTTCCGAAATCTGTCGGCTGTATTTCAGCCTCGTAGCCGAGTTTCATCACCTTGCCACCGCGGACGATCTCGATCATCAACTCTTTGCCAAACGGTGAACGTTCCACGGCGAGTTGCAACGCTTGAGGGGTGGTTACCGTTTTCTCGCCAAAGCGAACAATGACGTCACCCGATTCGAGACCCGATTTTGCAGCAGGAGTATCGGGATAGACATCAGTCACAATCACGCCGCCGCGAGGCTTGACGCTCAGTTCCTTTGCCAGCTCAGGAGTTACTGGTTGGATGCCAACCCCCAAATAGGCTCGCTTGACCGATCCACCGCTCACCAGTTGATCGCCGACCCAGCGAGCTAGGTTGGAAGGTACGGCAAAGCCGATTCCTTCATTCCCACCACTGCGTGAGTGAATAGCGGTATTGATACCAACCACTTCACCTCGGAGGTTTACCAACGGGCCGCCGCTGTTGCCCGGATTGATTGCCGCGTCTGTCTGCAGGAAGTTCTCGCGGGCGGTGATGCCAATGCCACGATGTTTCGCACTGATGATGCCAGCGGTCACTGTACTCTCCAGCCCGAACGGCTGTCCGAGTGCCATCACCCAATCGCCAATGGAAATGCGGTCACTGTCGCCTAGCGTCGCTGCGACCAGTTCGGTTGCATCTACCTTGACCACGGCAAGGTCGGTTTTGGGATCGGTCCAAACGTTCGTTGCTACGAATTCGCGACCATCATGCGTGCGTACGGTCACTTCACCGCCCCCAGCGACCACATGATTGTTGGTTAGGATGACACCTGAGGAATCAATGATGACGCCAGAACCAATTCCACCCTGGGGTGCAGGGGCCGAACGTCCTGGGCTCATGTTCGGACCGCGTCCCCGAAACATATCTTCAAAGGGAGTGCCTTTGAAAGGATTCTCGTTCCGCATGCCATCCTGTGAGGGTTGTGCCTTTCCAGTTGAATTCCACGCTGATGTAACGGCCGGTCGATTTTCAATCGAAACCACCGAAGGCAGCAATTCCTCAGCAACAGTGCGAAACGCACTGGATAGATGATACGCCGAGTCGATGGCCTCTTGCTGCTGAGGGCTCAGGTTCCCCAAGGGTGATTCTCGGGCCTGATCAGCATTGACCCACGCTGCTCCGGAAAGGAGACCTGCGGCAGCGATTGTTGCCAAGCTCGTCGAAGTCCATGCTCCGGGATTTCTAATTTTCATGATGGTTATCCTCCAAGTTCATTTCTTGCTATCGGGGAGATTTGCGTTGGTTGGCCGCATACCCCACGGGACATTGTTGAGTGCGCTGGCACTCAGTCCTGCCGGGCATTGATTTCGCGAATCAACTCGACCGTCATCACCAAGGGTGGAGTCCAAGTTGGCTCCGCCCAAGCTTGGCGTCTTGCTGCGACGCGTTTGCTCCAACCTCTGCGTACCTCTGCAGATCGCTTGCGAATCTCGTCCGGCGTCGGATCAGATGTTTCACGCTCAATAGGTTTCGATTTGTTGGACATGAGCCTCTCCCGACTGAAGACATTGGTAAGGGAGTTAAGCACGCTGCGAAACTCGCGTGCTTAGTTGGCAATGCACAGCGTGTGCCAGAATCGAAAAAGTTGCAAAAAGCCCGTGTTTCGTCGGCTTTTTAATGGATGCAGTCGTTGCCATTTGCCCCGGTGGGGCAGAATGCCCCGGATCGTTGTCAGACCCAAAACCGCTGTGATGAACCAACGTCGACAGAATCCCCCAATGTGGGGTGAATCATTGTTCCACTGGGGCAGTTCTCACGCGATGAAGATGTAGAGAGCGTGAGTTCGCAAGAAGCGACGCGGACGGGACTCGAACCCGCAACCTCCGGATCGACAGTCCGGGACTCTAACCAATTGAGCTACCGCGCCTTGGCAATTTGGAGGATTATATCGACCCCCCCGATACTAGCAAGGCCTTCCAGAGGGGGTTAAGGCGACCAATTTTACAGGTTGATCGACTTTGTTGGTTGCACGGGTGTCATCGGCAAGAATTGGCAAATGGAACACCATTTTCCTTGCCAACGGGGTCAATTATTGTCCTAGGGTTGAAACAACTCTTCATCTGTTCAGGTGTAGGCTTGCGGTTTTCCTGAAAAGGCCTGAAGCAAACACAGCGTAGAACAGCTAAAAGCGAGTTCACTATGCTCGAAATGATTATTGCCAATCAATCGCTGGCGACGGCAGATCATCTTTCGTTCCCATGCTGACCCTCTTCTGAATTGCCGGTGTTTTACTAGCCTGCGGTTGAATCGTTTGAATCGAACCCGCGATTGGCGATGTTGCCAATCTGAATTGAATCCCCTTTAGCCTCTACAGTGCATTGGTTCTGAATGCACTTCCAAATCGTATCCGCTGATTCGCGTCCGCAACTCTCCGTCCAAACTGGGTGGCCCGATCACGGTTCATTGCCTGAAGTTTTGATTGAAATATCTTCTCTCTAGCGATGAATGCTGCTCCGAGCGTGCAGTTTTCCTGCCGATTAAATTCAGGCGAGATGTGACCGAAATGAGCAGGTGAACTTGGAAAAGGTTTTGCACCTTGAGAAACCACCGGTATCATGGCCCCGTGGTCATCTTTTCCGGATGGTTCTCCCCGTCAAAAATGCTGCAGGAGCCAGACGATGCCGTTATTTGAAATTGAGACAGACTCACACATCATCATCACTTGGGCGGATGATGAGGCAGCTGCCAAGAATGTGGTTGTCGATGCGTATCCAAGCGACGAAGTCGTTCGTTTGACGAAACGACCACGTGATACGTGGGTGATCAGCAAGGGAGCACTCGGGTTGACTACAACCAAACTTGATCCTTGTGCTGTCGCCCGTGATTGTCTGAGCCGTTCCGCTGGCGATAAAGTGAACGCGATTCGGCTGTATCGCATGGAAACCGGCAGCGATCTCGAAGTCGCTAGAAAAGCGATTGAATCGAACATGGTCATGGGCTGGTGACCGTCACTCCCCCCCTTTTCGGGTAGGATACTTCAGAGACAAGGTTCAATTCCTCAACTTTTCAGTCGCGATAACTGATGCCGCGTTTCTCTTTTCTTCTCGCGGTTCTTTGCACTCCATTGATTGTGGGTTGTGAAGGATGTCGCAGCGATCCGGCACAAAAACCATCCGATGGCTCTGTGTTGAGTGCGCAGGATTTCACTGCCGGGATACCGATGCCCTATCCATCCGGCGAGAGCCCGATTGCATCTGGAATCAAACCTGGCCATTGGCTTACCGCGGCCCAGTCTCTTAAAAGCAATAATGCTGATTCCCGTGGTGATTTGAATAGTCTGTCGGACGTGGTCCAGAGAAAAAGCAAATGGATTGATTCACAAACATTGGAAAACGGCAGCATGCTGACGGTCCGTCCTGTTGTGATGCCGAAGGGGCAGTCTCGAAAATTCGAATACAGAACGCGTGTCCCGAATCGTTTTGCTGGTGGAAATTCAAAGTGTTTTCTGAGTAGTCGATTTGTTTCATCAGAGCGCTCAGAGTTCTTTGCAACAGGTGCGTCCCCATTCCAAACGATGGGTTCAGCGGAGTACTTCATGGTGGTGCTGACAGAAAGACCACAACGATTTACCAGATTTCAGGTGTCTGACTGGGCCAAGCCACTGAGGAATGAGGGTGAATTTGCAACCACGGTCCCGTTGATTAATTATCGCATCGTAGTACCACCTGCCGCCGGTGTTTTGCCTCTGGCTGAAACGATGTTGGACTGGACCAGCACGGCAGTCGTTTTCTGGGACGACTTGCCACCTGAAGCTTTGACCCCGCAACAACAAACAGCTCTTGCTGATTGGGTGCATTATGGCGGGCAGTTGATTGTCAATGGAGCGGCTGCTGCTAATTCCATTGCCAATACAGGTTTGGTTGATTTATTACCACTCAAACCCACCAGCAATATTCAGTTGGACACTGATGCAGCGGTCGAGTTGCTCAAGGGGTGGCAGGTTCCGCAGGATCCGTCGACTGAGAAGCAGGTTGCTTTGTTGAAGAGTCAGACCAGTCGTGTTGCAGTTGATGGCATCGCTGCGGCTGATGCAGAGAGTTTGGCAGACAGCGGAAACCTGTTGTTGACCCGTCGTGCTGGAAGCGGAAGAGTCTTGCAGTCGCGTTTCGATCTCACCAGCGATTGGCTGATGACATGGAAGTCATACGACAGCTTTGTGAATTCCGTCTTGTTGCTGCGACCGCCAAGAAGACTGGAAGTTAAGGAGAGTGGCGATGAATTGACTAAGTTTTACCAACAGACCTATGTTCTGCCAGATACTGAGTTGCAGGCGGCTGATCCGGCCATCAATACACGTTTTCGGATTGCTGCACGCGACGCGTATCTGCCCTTGGACTCAAGATCGTGGGAGGGCCAGTCCGGGGCCATCGCCAGCGGTTATGAGCCGCAAATCAGAGTGGATGCTGTCTCAGGAATTGGCGGTTGGTCCGACACCAGCGATGTGATCCGCTTGTGCCGGGCAAGTTTGCGAGCAAAGTCGGGGATAGAAATCCCTGATTCTTCTTTGGTATTTCGGTCACTCGGTTGTTACCTGTTGATTTTGGTTCCATTGAACTACCTGATGTTTAGGATCATTGGCCGGCTCGAATATGCATGGCTTGCTGTACCGGTGATTGCGATAGCTGGTGCAGTTTGGGTTGCCCACGAGGCCCGCCTCGACATTGGTTTTGCTCGATCACAGACAGAGCTTGGTTTATTGGAAGTTCAATCGGGTTGTGATCGGGCTCATCTGACTCGGGTCGTGGCGATTTACAATTCGCTTTCCAGTACCTACGACATTGAATTTGACACGATCGATGCGGCAGCCATGCCAATTCAACAAGGTGGAAGGGAGGCTGTTTCAGCAGTGTTCCGGACGGGCGTTGCCGCCGGCCCAATTCTCTCGGGCATGGTTATCGGCAGTAATCAGGTGAGCATGGTGCACGCCGAGCAGATGTTTTCGCTCGGAGGTACCCTAACGATGGATGCCAACGGCAAACTTGTGAACGAGACTGATCATGAGTTGTTCGATGCATTCGTCGTCCGAAGAGATCTCTCGGGGGCACTCGAAGTAGCTAATGTTGGACCCTGTCCAAGGCAATCCAATAAGATTCTTCGCTTCCGTCCTGCGACGGATGAAGCCATCAAGGAGACCATGTCTGAAGAAGCATCTGAATTGGAAATGATGCTCGTGGCAACGCAAGTGGTGCCACTTGGATCAACCAGGCTAGTCGCACACATTAGCGAGCCTTTGCCCGGAATGAGCATTACCCCCTCAACGACCCAAGCAACCTCTAAAACGGTGGTCCTTGCTCACCTTGAGTACGCCCCATGGCCGGTACCTAAACCTGATGTGAATCTCAGAAAAGAGAATAAACCGGTGTTGAATGATGCCGATCTTTATCCCAGTGCAATTTTGGAACAGTAAATAAGGCTCATGATCACACTCAAGGGTTTCGGGAAAGACTACGGCGACTTTACGGCGGTCGATTCAATCGACTTGCACATTGCTGCTGGTGAAACGTTTGGATTCATCGGACCCAATGGCGCTGGTAAAAGTACGACGATTCGATTTCTCGCGACGCTGCTGAGGGCAAGCCGTGGTCGCGGAGAGGTGGCTGGCTGTGACGTCATGGGTGATCCTGTGGGCGTACGGCAGTCCGTGGGCTACATGCCAGATAACTTTGGCGTCTACGATGGTATGCGAGTATGGGAATTTCTCGATTTCTTTGCCGTCGCCTATCGTATTGGTCGCGTGGAGCGGAAAAAAATCATCGATAATGTGCTGGAATTACTCGATCTCACCCATAAGCGGGATGACTTCGTCAATGGCTTGTCCCGTGGAATGAAACAGCGGCTTTGTTTGGCGAAAACACTGGTGCATGACCCACCGGTTCTTATCCTTGATGAACCCGCCAGCGGTCTTGACCCTCG
>Ga0315334_10001032_pt1 | contig 17180 bp, 15 predicted proteins | sample M150034915metaG_FD_205555 | JGI IMG/M metagenome (GOLD analysis project Ga0315334, IMG submission 205555) | Ammonia-oxidizing marine archaeal communities from Monterey Bay, California, United States - M1 500m 34915 | ecosystem: Environmental > Aquatic > Marine > Intertidal zone | place: USA... | reverse complement strand
CAATACCTAAAAACATGGGGGGGCACCTGGCAAGAATATGGCGCGCCAAACGCACAGCCGGACTGGAATGATCTTCGCAATTATATAATGACCAACAGCATGGCGCCTGGCCCTAACTTTGATTATGTGAAATCACAACTTAAATGGGCATCACTGTGCGATTATTTCATGTTTAATTCCTATGTCGTAAATCAAGATTGGCTTAATTGGAATACGGCCTGGTGGAGAGGGATGGACCCGCTTGGAACCAAAAAGAAATGGAGGTATACACTATGGGATATGGATGCTACATTCGGACATTACATTAATTATACCGGCATACCGGATCCAACAGCAAATGCAGACCCATGCAATGTTGAAAACCTCCCAAACCCTGGCGGTCAGGGACACACAGACATACTTGAAAAATTAATAAACGAAAACCCAATAGTAGAACAGTACTACATTACACGGTACATCGACTTGATAAACACACATTTTTCATGTCCGTATATGAATCAATTGCTCGACAGCATGTTGTTAATACTCACTCCCGAAATGACGGGTCAGGTGAACAAGTGGGGAGGTACTATGGCGGGATGGCAGAACAATGTTCAGGCCATGAGGGACTTTATCAATGCTCGTTGTTTGGCTATGGAACAAGGGCTAATTGACTGTTATAGCCTTACAGGGCCCTTTGATGTAACCTTTGATGTTGACCCTCCAAATTCAGGGACAATAAAGGTGAATTCTATTTACCCGCCAAATTATCCATGGACAACATCTTATTATGGTGGAATTCAAACAATTACAATTGCGTTTCCAGAGCCCGGATTCATGTTTGACCATTGGGAATATGTTGTTGGCCCTATGAATAGCGTAATTACAGAGGACACTAACTCTGTTTCCATTACGGCACAGGATAGTATTATTGCTGTATTTATTCCGATGAACCCGGATATTGATGGCGATGGAATTTCAAATGATGACGAAACGAATATTTATGGAACAGATCCATTGAACCCAGACACGGATGGTGATGGTGTTAATGATGGCGATGAGATCAATAACGGCTGGGATCCACTAGACCCCTGTGACCCGGATCCAACGTTCGCATTGTGTGACCTGGATGGTGATGGACTTACGTATCAGGACGAAATACTTGCGGGCACAGACCCGAACAACCCGGATACGGATGGAGACGGATTTAACGATGGAGATGAAGTGGCAAATGGCTGGGATCCACTGGACCCATGCGACCCGGATGATTCAGATCCTTCGTGTTATATTGATACAGATGGCGATGGACTTTCGGACTCTCAAGAGCTCATTTTGGGCACAGATCCAAACAATCCCGATACCGACGGCGATGGAGCAACGGATGGGGAAGAGGTTAATGGCATTGACGATCCATCAACCCCTTATGTTCCATCGGGCACAAGTGATCCGCTAGACCCTTGCGATCCGGAAGGGCTTTATCAGGGAGACATGGATGGTGATGGATTTATCGATTGTGATGAATTAGTCTTTGGTACAGACCCAAATAATCCGGATACAGATGGTGATGGAATATCGGATGGTGACGAGATCAACAATGGAACAAACCCACTAGATCCTTGTGACCCTCAAACCGACACAGACGATTGCTTTATGGGAATTCACATTCCAACCGGGTTCTCTCCTAATGGAGACGGGCAAAATGATATATTCTCCATTATTGCAGGAAGGGATGTGGAAGATGTTACATTTTCTATTTATGACAGGTGGGGTAACCTAATGTATAAAGCAATTGAAAAAGGGTTTGAATGGGACGGAATATACAATGGTAAACTCTGTAGCGCCGGGGTGTATGCTTATATGGTAGAGGTTAATTATACTACAGGCGAATCAGAAATGCTTTCAGGCAACATTACTTTAGTACGATAGAATGAAAAGAGTCTACATACTTCTTATTGGATTGGGTTTTATGAACGTGTTGAATGCTCAGGACATCCATTTTTCTCAATCGTCACAAACCCCCCTATTTATAAATCCTGCTGCTGCAGGTGTTTATGATGGCTGGGAACGGGTGGTCATCAACCATAGAAACCAGTGGCTGGGAGCAAACACTCAATTTATGACAACTGCTGTTGCGGCGGACATAAACCTTAGAAAGGCAACACTGAATGACAAGGCTCATTTGGGACTTGGTCTTCTTTTCTTTAACGATGTTGGTGGCGATTCAAAATTTGGAAATCAGGCGGGCTCATTAACACTTAGTGGAATTCTTCCCATGGGAGGAAGTGGGCATATTTTATCTGCGGGAGTGCAGGGTGGCTTCGGAATGCGAAAAGCAGATCTATCTAGTGTTACATTTCGTTCTCAATGGGATGGAACAACGTTCAACCCCCTATTGTACAGTGGTGAGAGCAACTCCCTAACCTCGTTTACGTATATCGATGTTTCGGCAGGAATTTATTATGTGTATGATGGAGGCAAAAATAGCTTTGCGAGAAATAATGATTTTAAAATTAAATTCGGGGTGGCGGGGTTTCATTTGAACAACCCGAAAATGGAATATGTAAGTGGTTCTGGCGACAGGCTTTACAGAAAGTATGTTGCTCACATTGGAGTGTCGACCGATTTGCCGGGCAGATCTTTAGGGATTGAATTCAATGCAGTTCAATTCGTTCAAGGCGGTCATTATGAAACATTGTTAGGTGCCATCTTAAAATATAGATTTGAAAACGCAACGAAAATAACAGGAAATATGCAAGATGCCTTTGTGGGTGTTGGATGCCATATGCGGTGGAACGATGCCCTAATTCCATCGGTTATGATCGATTGGCGCGGATTTCGATTTGGTGTTTCGTACGATGTAACAATTTCTCAGTTACGGCGCGCGCATAGTGGAGGGTCTCTTGAATTTTCACTCTCGTTTACGAATCTTGATCATTCTCTATTTAAAACAAGAAAGAGAAGATTTTAAAGGTTACTTTTTCAGTAATCCCCTAAAGAATATCGAAAGTTTTTTTCTGAAGATGTAGGTAATTACTGCAACACCGATTATGTATGGCATGGCCATTAGATACAGAATCCCATAATTGATGTTGGAACCGAAAGAGGCTTCTCCGAGATCGCTTCCCTGTTCGGCGAGAAGCTTGCATTGTGAACAGCCCTGTCCAAGAAGCGTGTCAACGAAGAACAAAGAAATAAAAAGCAATAAAATGGTGCCGGATTTAATCATGCTGCAAAAATACTAATTTTAGCTAAAACATTTTAAAATGGCAGCGCAACAGGAATTGTTCTGTAACGCGTTACGGTGAATGTAGAAAATTCGAATAAATTTGTAGTCATGAAAACAAAAGCAGTGAATGTTATTGTCGGTATCGTCCTTTTCTTGGGCCTATTTTCGTGTGCCCAGAATGAAGCGGAAATCCCGAGTGAAGGCCCAAGAAACTTAGACAGCCTCCTGCTCCAGAACCCCGACAGCATTCAGCTTTTACTTGAGCGTGCATCATTGAGACTTGACAAGTATAAATACGACAGCGCCATGGGCGATGCTGCTCGAGCTTTCCGATTGGACACCAATAATATTAATGCCCGCCTTTTGTATGCTGAAGCAATGAACAATAGCGAAACAAGAACGGTTCAGGACGTAGCAACTGCACAGGAGCATTACAAGTTCATAATTAAGAAACAACCCAAAAATACCAGAGCTTTGGTTGGCCTGGCGGCAACATATGGTTTCCAACAGGATTTTAAAATGACATTTCAATACGTGAATGAAGCACTGAGAATTGACCCAAAATACAGAGACGCATATGTTTTAAAGGGAAGCACCTATCTTCAGCTGGGAAATTTGGAGTTGGCAAAATCATCCTATGAAACGGCAATTCAACAAGATCCAGAATTTTTTGAGGCTTACTTTATTCTGGGGCAAATTTATCAATCCGAGGATAACCCGATTTGCATTGAATATTTTACGACTGCGCTCGGGCTTCGCCCCAATATCTTGGAAGTTAAATACCAACTCGCGTATTCGAAAGAAAATTACGGACAACTGGAAAGCGCAAAGGAACTTTACAGGCAAATGGTAACAGACACGAATGATTTTTATATATCCAGGGGCTTATTTCACCTTGGAGGGATAAAACAATTTAACGAAAAGGATATAGATAGTGCAATGTACTTTTATCGAAGCGCATTGAAAACAGAGCCAAGGTATGTTGAGTCATGGCATAACTTGGGGCTGTGTTATGAACAACAAAGTGATGTAACAAGGGCGCTGCAATCTTATGCAAAAGCATTGAAGTACAATCCTGAATTCGAGCTTTCACGGGAAAGGGCAGATCAGCTACGCTAATGAACAAGAAAGCAAAATACATTCAGCTTGCAGCCGAGGCACTAATCCCACTTTTGGGCTTTTTTCTCTGGGGCTGGAGTCTTTATTTTATCATTCTTTTCTATTTTATTGATATGGCGGTTGATGAGGGGATGATGCACGCCAAGTCCAATAAGATTGTAAAACATATAGGGAAGAAGGAGGAAAATAAAAGATGGATGGGGTATGGGGCCCTGAGTGCGATAATTTTGTTTGTGGCCGTTGCAGTTATTCATGTTGCGCTGTACTTTATTTTCGAGGGAATTGACTTCAAAGAAGAGGCTATCGCATTTTGGGAGTACGAAGAGCTTGGTCTAAAACAGGGCTACCTGCTTGTTCCCCTTGTTCTTTTTGTTGGCTATCAACAATATAAGATGGAATTCTTAATGCTTGCAAAATACAGAAACATGACTTTATCTCATCTATGGCGCAGGCACATACAGGCTCTTTTTGTTGTTGTTGGCTTTGCAGGGTTTTGTGCTGGGCTGACCCAATTTATCGTGCTTCCTGATATTGTTTATGTCTTGGGAATTGTTTTCTGCACGGTTTTATATAAGCTAACAATGAGAGACTAACCTCGTGTTCTTTTAATCCAGGAGGGTAGCAGTAAAGAGCCAATAAAGAGATAGGGGAAATACGAAATCAATCGCCACAATAAAGCAAGTGCAGCCAATAGAACGGCGGATGAGCTGAAGGTGGACAAAAGCTCGCCAAACGCAAATTCAGCAACACCGCTCCCCCCCGGGGTAGGACTGATAAGCATGAATAACCACAGCACAAGCTGTTTTCCAAGAACCTTAATATTGTCTATAAATCCAAGATATAAGAATGCGTTTAAGATGGCGTTAATAACAAGATAACGAGACGTCCAGCTTAAAAAAGTGGCGCAAAACACAGTGAACCAATAGCTGAAGGGCTCCTGCTTGAATTCCTTTGCGGCAGTTTCAATATCCTTACCCCATTCAGCGGCGACAATTCGCCAACGGTTTAAAAAGGGGATTTTGAAAACAAATAAGAGAAAACGGGTAGCCAGTGTTGGATACCAGAATATGGTAAAATACAGCAATAGGCACACACTTAATAGAATTAGAAAACCAAACCAAAACCACCAGGCAAGTCCGGACGAAAAAGCCTCTTCGGGAGGGAAAACACCACTATTGCTGACAAAAAGAAAAACGATCGGGATCATAACAACAAAAAATAAATTATCCATAAAAGCAGTAATGATAACGATTGCTGTCGCTTTTCCGAATGGTATGGTCTCTCTGTTCAAAATGAACATTGCAACGGCAGCTCCACCGACTGCTCCCGGAGAAAGGGCAGAAGCGAATTCCCACAACAGAATAACATATATTGCCGCTTTCCATCCCAACTGGTTCTTGGTCAATAGTCGAATTCGCAGAACATAAAAAAAGTCACGAAACACCGTGAAGACAAGAGCTCCTAGAATCCACAGAAAAGAAGAAGTTGACCAGCTTATACTTCCCAAAGCCTCCAGGCCACCTATAATACGATAGTCACCTTTCTGCACATGATGGAAATCGTCTTTATCGCTCCAGTCGATAGAGCCGTTGTTATTTCCGTCAACCCATTCGTAATTTCCCTCCCCCGTGGCACACGAAGTAAATTGGATTTGTGACAATCCATTGTACAGCATTATCCCCGAAACACTAATGCCGATTGCAACGGCCAGCAGAATTTTCCAGCGGCTGAAGGTTTTTTCAAACGTTTTTGGGGCGAGCATTAATCAATTGGAATTAAAGAAAGCGCAACTTCCCAGTTTGCTCTTATTTTTGTTTGTTTTGAATATGTATCCACTACTTCGGGCTGAACCCCAAGGGAAACACTCCCAACATCCCAGACCTTATTGTTGTTCAAATCTCGTACAACTCTGAAGGTATAATCACCAGGAGGGATTTCAGAAAGGATGTATTCTTTTGTCGGAACTGCAACGTGCTCAATACGGAAGGTGTTGCCACCCTTTTCAAGATGTACTAGAATGGGGGAGGTGTAATATTCTAAATTCAACAGCAGAGAACCGTAGCTTCGTTCTGCTTTAAACGTTACGTTTGAGAGTAATGGAAGACTTGAACCACTAAGGCTTCTGACGGCACCCTCATTAAAAGAAAATGAAAGAATAGCAACATCCTGTTTGTCCAGATAAAAAGTCAGTTCGTTACGATAAAAAGAAACAATGTAATTGTGAATTATTGTGGAATCTTTCAGGTTTTTGACTTCAATTAAAGAGGTGTCTACCGACAGGATCAGATCGTTCAGCTTGAACTGAGCGCTTTCACTTGGGGCAACCTGATTGTATGGGTTAGTACAGCGAAGCTCGATAGGATGGTTTTTACGTGCGTCCGTGAAGCGAGTAGATACTGTATCGTTAATGTTGTTTGACCGAATAATGATCTCCGCCAGATTTAATTCAGAAACATCCACAAAAAGTTGTAGGCTGTCTGGGGATATGAACTTGTATTGCGAAGAATCTACAGCAGAATTGTTTAAAAAGATGGCTGCATCCGAAATATCTCTGGTTGCTCCGATTAAAAAAGAACCCGGACCGGAAAACGTTACTGTACGAATTTTCGGGGCTCGCTCAGGCAGGAAGACCCTGATAGGAATAGTATCTTTAGTAGATTTATCAATGGTTACTATGGGGTTCACCGGAAACCCGACCTTTTCATGTGGCTGGAGCGTGAGATCTCCGTTTTCGTCATAGAAGGAGCTCACCCGATACGTTCCCGGCGGGAGATAATTAAGCGTAACGATACCATCAGAATTTGTTTCTCCAAAGCTGCGCAAATCATTTGTTTTTTCATCAAACAACGCCAAAAGGCATTTTGAAGCAGCCTTTCCTGTCCAGGCATCCACAACAGAAATAGAGTAGGTAAGCGAGTCCAGATAATTTCCAGTCGAAAAAACGTATTGAAAAATAGAATCATTTCCCTCAGAGATATCTCGAACGGCATTATTCAGAAAAATTGCATATGTGGTATTTGGCTGAAGATCTTCTTCCCAGCTTAATTGGAGGGTTTTTCGTTTTACTGCCGCACCGACATTTGCGTGTGGGGGAACAATAACAATATTTTGTGTCGGATCGTTCAATTTGAAAAATTCATCAAAGGGAATCTCTACGGATTTACCGTTAAAATTTACGGATTCGTTTTTTGGTAAAACCTGATCGTCAATCGGCCCGGGGGCCGAAACATCACGAGTTCCTCCGCTAATGCTTCCAACCTGCGCACAGGAAGCGATCAGCAGACAGAGTAAAAAGAAAATCAAATAACGGAAACCAGCCATTCGCAAAGACGATTTAAGTTTTGTGCATCAACAGTATCAGAAGTAAACAACGTATCACTATTTATAACCAATACACCAAGAACAACATTGTTTTTAATAATTGGGGTAACGACCACTGTGCCTTCCGTCATAGCTGCGATTTATGCAAAATTGCTTTTTTTATGTTTAATCTCCAATTTTTCAGTAACTTGAATACTGCTATCACTAGAGTGGATACCCCGTTTCTGATACGCAAAGTAACGACGAAAACAACAACAAATTGCATGCCCTATCAAAAGCCGAAAGACAGAAAAGACGAAGCAGTGTTTTCCGAAAAATTGGAAGAGGGAAGCCATGGTGCAGTGTCAGGTGAATTGGAATCTAATGAAGTGAGACTTAGAATAGCCTATTCACACCACAAGAGCATTTCAAATTTTTACGAAAAGGCAGACCAGGATTACGAATTTTGGAGCAAAGGGATGAACATGCATTTTGGCTACTGGAAAAGAGGGATCAACCCATTTCGGCGAGAGCAGATGATAGAGCAAATGAATGCGGAGGTTCTTGGGAAAATGAACATCTGTCCTAAAGGAGCCAATCTTGTTGATCTTGGTTGTGGTTTTGGGGCAACTGCGCGTCATGCAGTAAAAAAATATTCGCGAGTACGTGTAGCTGCAGTTACCATTGTCTCTGATCAGATAATAAATGGTGAAAAACACAACAAACAACAAGGACTTGAGAACTGCATTGATATGGTAAAAGCGGATTACTGCAATACCCCATTTGACGCAGAACATTTTGACGGAGTGTATTCTATAGAAAGCAGTTGCTACGCGAAAGGAAGCGGGAAAGAAAATTTAGTGGCCGAGATGTACAGAGTACTTAAAATAGGCGGCAGATTTGCTGTTGCGGATTGTTTCCGAAATCATTCACGACCTATTAATGGGATTATCGGCAGGCTGTACAGGCGTCTTTGTGATTCCTGGGAAATAAAGGAAATGGGTGAAATACATGCGTTTGCAACTGCGCTTAGAGAACAGGGGTTTAAAGATGTTACTATCGAAGATGTTTCGTGGAAGGTTGCCCCCTCTGTGGTACATGTTCCATGGGTAAGCTTAAAGTTTCTGATAAGCGAAATGTTGTTTGGAAAAACAAAGCTGGCTAAAGAACGGTGGAACAACATGATTGCATCATTGTTATGCATTATCATAGGCCTAAACCGCAAGAATTTCACCTATTACATTGTTAGTGGAACGAAAGCATAAATCTAAAGGTCGAGAATACCGCCCTGTGAATCATTAATTTGATAATATGACAATGAGGAGTGAAAAACAGTTGAGAAGAAGAATTAAGTTTTGGATAGCCTTGTTTGTGGTTGGATTGATGCTAAGCGGGGTAACTGCTTTTCCGATTGAGACTCAATTATCAATAGCCGCAAACCATATGTCTTGGTTGCCAACGTTTATACATGAATGGATAGTAGATGTTCATAAGGGGGTAAAAGAAATCAATTCAAGTTATCCCTTTCTGAGCTATGGCACGGATTGGCTGGCCTTTGCACATATCGTAATAGCTGTGGCTTTTATAGGACCTTATAGAAACCCCATAAAAAACATTTGGGTAATTCAATTTGGCATGATAGCATGTGTTATGGTCATTCCACTGGCATTGATTGCGGGGCATATCAGGGAGATTCCATTTTATTGGAGGATGATTGATTGTTCTTTCGGTATTTTGGGAATAATACCACTTTATATATGTTATAAAAACATAAAGACGCTGGAGAAAATAGAGCCATATAATTCCCAGACTTAACAAAAAAGCTAATATATAACAGTATAACATACAAATGGATTGGTTTGTTGGAACAGCTACCGCACTGATTACTTGAAAAATCTAATTTTTTATCGAACTATTAATTCTTTTTTAACTAACTTATATAGAAAGGCTGTTTTGCAACTTCCAAAACGGAAAATCAACTAGCACTAACCGAACAATAAAATAACATGTTAAAAAAAACACCAATTGAAAAAATCCTTTTCCTCGACATTGAAACAGTACCATTAGTTTATAAGTTTGAATCCCTGGACGCCAAAACCCGCGAATTATTTGAGAGTAAAACCCGCTTTTTACAAAAGGAGGATAAAGCATTTAATCAAATATACGATGAGCGCGGTGGAATTTATGCGGAGTTCGGAAAAATCGTTTGTATTTCGGTTGGTTTTGTGACCAGTACACCAACAGGAAGGCAGATGCGAATGAAATCATTTTATCATGAGGATGAAGAAACGCTGCTTCGCCAGTTCAGCGAACTTCTTGGCACGCATTATAATTCTTCCACAAGTATATTGTGCGGTCATAACGCAAAAGAGTTTGATTTTCCATATATATGCAGGCGAATGCTGATCAATGGACTTGAGCTTCCAGAGGCTCTAAATATAGCAGGAAAGAAACCCTGGGAGATTAGCCACCTGGACACAATGGAGCTTTGGAAATTCGGGGATTTTAAGGCCTATACATCTCTTGCATTGTTGTGTCATGTGTTCCAAATTCCAACACCAAAGGACGACATTTCCGGGGCAGATGTGGCACGAGTGTATTACGAGGAAAAGGACCTGGAACGAATTAAAGTATATTGCGAAAAAGATGTTGTTGCGTTGATTCAGCTTTTTTTGAAAATGAATGGGGAACATTTAGTTGATGAAGGCGAAATACACTTTTCCTAAACAGAAAATAGAACATTAAAAGACGAGACTTCCCCAATCACCGGAATTTCGATTTATAGAGATTCTCCCTAGGGAATATTGCGGTGCCCCAAAAAAAGAGCAACAAAAAGACCTATTGAATAAAAACCGTTTCTTCCGAGGTGGTTTCCTGCTCCACTTTAATAATACCCTGCCCACTAAGAGTTCCTAGTGAGACATCGATATTTAAAACTGCAACACCAGCCTGTCCTAATTGATATACTTCATCGAAGTTAAAAACAGCTTCTCCCGAAGAGTTCGAGATTGTTGTGTCAAACAAAACAACGCTTGCTGGTTGGTTTGTGGTGGATTGACCATAAAGAACAACTCGTGCTCCGGAAACAGCTTGATTGCTTGAATCACGAACATAAATCTTGGCTATTGTTGCTTCTTTTTTTCGGCAACCTATAAAACCAGTGAACCCAATAAAGGCAATTAGCGAAAGAACAAGTAATTTATTTAATTTCATGTGAATTATTTTAATTAGGCATATAAACAGTTTCAACAGCTGTTGTGTTAACGCGGCTCCGGATGTAACCCGTGGCTACTTTCGGCTCCATTATTGAAATGATGTCGTAGTATGAAACAGTGTGCTCCTTACCCGCATTATCGTAATAAGCATCAAGATTAAAGGTGGCAAATCCGGACCCGTTAGTTACTACAGTATCAACGTATGGTAGCGTTTCGGGGTTGGAATTGACATCACCGATAACAATCACTTTGGCCCCCTCTACAAGCTCATTACTTGCGGACCGAACAAATATCTTCATAATAGAAGGATCTTTTTCGCAAGACTGAAAAAAGAGAATACTCACAAACATCATTGCGAATAATCCTGTTGATTTTATTTTAGTTTTCATATGGTTCGTAATAATCATGGGCATCCAAAGATAATCTAAATATTAGATTTTACGAAACATCTTTGTTGCTTAAATTCTTAACTTCGTACGCTGGTAATATATTTTAGTTACAGGTAGAACAATTAATGTCGGTAAAAAGTTACAATTGTTGAATAGCGTAACGATTGAATAATGGAAACTCTGCTGGAAATTAACGATGAGAGAGCGAATTAGTGCAATAGAAACGGAGATCAAGGAATATTCAATAATCGAAACCGAGGCACTCGAGCGGTTTAGAATCGAATATTTAGGGCCCAAAAGTAAGGTCAAGGCGCTTTTTGCCGAGCTCAAAGATGTAGCTCAAAGCGATAAAAAGGAGCTTGGACAATTAGTAAACAAACTTCGCGAGCTTGCACAAAACAAATTTAACGAACAGCAGCTAAATTTAGTTAAAGAATCTACCGTTCATGAAAGACTAGACCTATCAAGGCCGGCAGATCAGATTATTCCGGGAACAAGGCACCCGATATCCATAATTAGAAGTGAGATAATTGAAATATTTAACCGAATTGGGTTCGTGGTTTCCGAGGGGCCCGAAATAGAAGACGACTGGCATAATTTTTCGGCGCTTAATTTTCCTCCCGAACACCCTGCCCGCGATATGCAGGATACATTTTTCATTGAGAAAGGTAAAGATGAAATAGCATTGAGAACGCACACATCATCTGTTCAGGTTCGGGTAATGGAAAATGAAAAACCACCGATAAGAACAATCTCTCCGGGAAGAGTATATAGAAATGAGGCAATCTCTGCCAGAGCACATTGCTTTTTTCATCAGGTGGAGGGGCTCTATATTGACAAGGAGGTTTCCTTTGCAGATTTAAAACAAACGCTCATTTATTTTGCAAAAGAGATGTTTGGCGAGAAAGCCAAAATTCGTTTAAGACCGTCTTTTTTTCCTTTTACTGAACCAAGTGCAGAAGTTGATGTATCATGTACTATATGCAATTCCAAGGGCTGTAATGTTTGTAAACATACAGGGTGGTTAGAAATATTAGGATGCGGCATGGTGGATCCTAATGTTTTAGACTCGAGTAATATTGACAGCAAAGAATATTCAGGATTTGCATTTGGAATGGGGGTTGAGCGGATTGCCCAGCTGAAATACAGAGTGAACGATTTAAGACTTTACTCTGAAAATGACATTCGATTTTTAAAACAATTTAAATCAGGGATATAATTATGGGCTGGATAGTACCCCCTGAAAACAAAGCACAATTACCATGGGTGAAAGTCACGTCCCTAAATCAGTGCAGAAAAATTTTGGTAAAACCACACGCCAAACCCATGCTTTTTTTCAAACACAGCACAAGGTGCAACATTTCAACAATGGTACTGAATAACTTTGAGGCTGAGTGGAACAAATCGGCTAATCTATGTGGGTTATATTTTGTAGATTTGCTTGCGAACGGAGATGTTTCTGTTGAGATTGAGAAATTAACAGGCGTTGCCCACCAGTCTCCGCAAGTTATCGTTTTGAGCGAAGAAGAAATAATGTATGCTGCTACTCACTCTTCTATTTCGGTTGACGAAATAGATTTGATACTTAAAAATGAATGAAAAAGCACGTAATTGTAGGTGTAATTTTAATTGTTACCTCCGCCTTAATGCTTGCCCTGAGTTGTTCCGACGCGAACGGTGATTCTAACAATCATGAAAGCCCGCCACCGGCAATTTTTTTGTTTAAGGATAATCTGGCAACAGTTGTGAATAAAACGGTAAAACTCGACATTGAGGTTCATGAGAAAATAAAAAAAATGGAGCTGTTCTATAACGACAGCCTCCTGAAAACCTGGAACAAACCAAATGGTAAGATCAGCTATGAATTAAACAGTGGTCAGTTTGGCGTGGGGGCGAGAACGCTCAATTTACTTTCTACCCGCAATGATGGAAGCACGTTTGTGGACAATCGAATGGTTCGTGTGTTTTCGGATATAATTCCTGAAAAACGAATTGTAAGCATTATCGATCAGCACCCTCATGATCCAACAAGCTTTACTCAGGGTCTCGAGTTTTATGAAGGAAGGCTTTATGAAGGAACCGGTGATCCAGGCAACCAGGGTAAAACTCTGGTGGCTGAAGTAAACCTGATCAGTGGTGAAAAAAAACAGCAAATAGGGCTTGGTGTTGGTTATTTTGGAGAGGGGATTACCATAATGGAAAAACTGCTCTACCAGCTTACCTGGCAAAATGAGAAATGCTACACCTATTTGATTGACTCAAGTTTGAAGCTGTCAGGGGAGTTCAATTACAAAGGGGAAGGCTGGGGATTGTGTAATAATGGAGTCTCTTTGATCATGTCGAACGGAACAGAACGAATTACCTATCGGGACCCAAAGACCTTTGCAATAGAAAAAACAATAGAGGTATACAATAATCATGGACCCATAAACTATTTAAATGAGTTGGAATTCATTGACGGCAAGATCTATGCAAATGTATGGACAACAAATATGCTTGTTGTTATTGATCCACAAACCGGAAAAGTGCTTCAGGAAATAGACGGAACACCTTTGGTTCGTCAGGGGAAAGGAGAGGGGGAGGTCCTTAATGGCATCGCTCACGACAGCAATACGGGAAAGACATATATGACCGGAAAGAACTGGAGTAAAATCTTTGAGGTGGAATTTGTTGTACAGGGGTCCTAATAAAACCAGGGGGATCTGCTAAAAATGATTTAATTCGGGGTTTGGATTTGTTTCTTTTATTGTTTGGTCTTCAACACGAAGAATTCTTCCCGGATATTTTTCAACCATAGACATATCGTGTGTCGCCATAAGTATGGCTGCTTTTTCTTCTTTTGCCACAGCAATAAGCAAGCGCATGATTTCCTCGGATGTTTCGGGATCCAAATTCCCTGTTGGTTCATCTGCAAGAATGAGTTTCGGTCTGTTCAAGAGAGCCCGTGCAATCGAAACACTTTGCTGTTCGCCTCCGGAAAGCGCAAATGGCATGGCATTGATTTTTTGTTCCAGCCCGACCAATTGCAAAACTTCTTTTGCCCTTGTTTGCATTAATTTCTTGTCTTGCCATCCAGATGCCCCCATAACGAACATTAAATTTTTCAAAACGGAGCGATCTGTAAGCAATTGGAAATCCTGAAAAACAACCCCAATGGACCTTCTAAGATTTGGGACGTCTCTTTTTCGCATCTTGTTAAGATCAAAACCAGCAACAACCCCGGTTCCACTGCTTAGGCCAAGCTCACCATAAAGAGCTTTTAATAAGCTGCTCTTCCCACTTCCCGTTTTGCCAATAAGATAAACAAACTCATGCGACTCAATGACAACATTTATATTTTTCAATACAGTAGTGTCTCCTTGATGAATTTCTCCTGTTTTTATTTCAATTACCTCACTCAATGAATGGTGTTTTTTGTAAAGTTGGTAAAACGAACCACAAGATTTAGTTCTTTTCCTGAAATAATCTTAACAAAAATTCGTTTAAAACTTTTGTAAGACCTCTCCAAATCCCTTACATAGTAGGTTATTTTTACCCAGATAAAAGCAGTTTAAATGAATAGAATTCTCGTCATTCTAGCTCTGATGGTGCCCGTGCTTGTTTATTCACAGACTTCAGAAAAATACAATAGTGAATATGAGAATTACTATCGGGCAGAGGTGTTGTTTGAAAAAGAACAATATGCCGCCGCAAGACAAGAGTTTGGCGAATTTCTCATGGGGGCAAATAATACAAATGATCCTATGTATGTCAAGGCCTCATATTATCAGGCACTAGCAGCCCTTGAATTATACAACAACGATGCGGAAAGCTTGTTGAAGAAATTTAACCAGAATTACCCCGAGAGCATCTACAAAAAAGACATCTATTTCAGGCTGGGAAAATATTATTATTACAAGAAAAAAAATAAAGAAGCATTAGCGTGGTTCAACAAAGTGACCGCCCTAGACCTCGAAGAAGAAGACAGGGAAGAATATTACTTTAAAAAGGGGTATGCCAATTTCAGAGAAAAGAACTTTGAAGAAGCAAGAAGTGCGTTTTACGAAGTAAAAGATGGAGACTCACATTATGGCCCACCCGCCCTTTATTATTATTCACACATTGCGTATCAAAATGAATCCTATCAAATAGCCCTTACTGGGTTTCTAAAATTAGAGGGAGACAAGAAATTTGGAAAAGTTGTACCGTACTATATTGCACAAATTTATTACCTACAAGGCAAATATGAGCAAGTAACGAACTATGCTGCAAGAATTGAATCAAACGGGGGCATTGTTAATCAAAAAGACTTGAACCATCTGATTGGGGATGCATTTTACCGAACCGGAAAATACAAAGAAGCTGTTCCTTATTTAGAAAAGTACAACAAGGCAACGAAAACATCAAGGGAAGAAGATTATCGTTTGGGGTTTGCCTATTATAAGAGTGGAAAATACGACAAGGCGATCCGCTTGTTCGATAGAGTTAAGAAGGAGCAAGACAGCCTTGGGCAGATTGCTTATTATCATATTGGGGAATCATTATTACAGATGAACAATCAGATTTCTGCACGTTCTGCGTTTGAAGGGGCGGCTTTTATTGACATGGACCCGGTGGTTCAGGAAGACGCACTTTATAACTATGCAATTCTATCCTATAAGCTGGACATTAACCCGTACGACGAGGCAGTAGAGGCTTTTGAAATGTACTTATCAAAGTATCCAAATTCTGAAAGAACAGAAGATGTGTATCAGTACTTGGTCAATGTGTATATGAGCACCAACAATTACGCTAAAGCGCTCACCTCTCTTGATAAAATCAAAAACAAAGACATAACACTCAAAACGGCATATCAGCTAATAGCCTTTAATCAGGGGGTTGGGCGCTTCCAGAAGGCAAACTTCCCCGGCGCTATTTCATCGTTTAAATTAGTGGATAAATACCCGGTTGACCCAGGCCTCAATGCGCAGGCAGCATATTGGATTGCCGATGCGAATTACAGACTTAAAAAATACGACTTAGCGATACAGGGCTACAAACAAGTTGCTTTCCTACCAGCCATCATTCCGGATCTGCTTTCAGAAGCTCATTATAGCATGGGGTATGCATATTTAAAAAAGAAAGACAAAACCAAGTCAATAGAGGAATTTAGAGTATTTACACAGTCCAACCCAAAAAGCGATCAAAAAAAAGCGGACGCCTTTATGCGAATTGCAGATGCTTATTTTGTAATGAAAGAGAATGAGCAGGCGATAAAATATTATAAAGAAGCGTTGGCACTAAAATCTGGATATGAGGATCAGGCACTTTTTTACATGGCCAAGACATATGGCTATATGAATGGGATGATTGATAAAAAAATAGAACATTTATTGACTCTGATAAAAAACCACAAGGGCTCTAAATACAGTTTGATCTCAATTTACGAGGTGGCAAACAGTTACAAGTCGAAGGGGAGTCTTGACGACGCACTGATTTATTATAAAAGAATAGTCTTTGATTATCCATCATCAGTATTGGTGGTTGATGCTAAAATAGACATTGCTGACATTTACTTTAAACAATCGAATTATGCTAAAGCAGAAGAGGAATACACTAAAATTTTGGATCTGCATGGCGAAGACAAAAACATCTGTGAAAAAGCGGTCCGTGGGCTAATTGAAATATACACAGCAGAAGAAAACCTGGAAAAAATTGACCCGCTCATTGCAAAATATGAATGCGCAAACTTTTCTGCTGACGAACAGGAAGACTTATACTATTTGCCGGTAATTAATGCCTACAACGATAGTTTATACGACCAGACAATTAGCCTTTGCGAAAAGTATTTGCTAAAATTTTCAGACAATGGTCGCTATAGTGCAGACGTTAAAATTTATTTGGCGAATTCGCACTATTCGAATGGAAATATTGTTGCGGCTGTCACTGTTTACATGGAAATACTGGAAGGACCCAATAATGGTTTTACTGAAT
>Ga0315334_10001030_pt1 | contig 17195 bp, 13 predicted proteins | sample M150034915metaG_FD_205555 | JGI IMG/M metagenome (GOLD analysis project Ga0315334, IMG submission 205555) | Ammonia-oxidizing marine archaeal communities from Monterey Bay, California, United States - M1 500m 34915 | ecosystem: Environmental > Aquatic > Marine > Intertidal zone | place: USA... | reverse complement strand
CCGATAGCTTCCATTGAGAATGAATTATCAATATAAAATGCCATTAAATTATTTTTGGATTGCGTATTGGCATTAAAATCCGATAAATAGGGCTGTGCGAACGCGAGAACTAAAAACACGAAGGCAAAAAGCCGTGACAATAATACCAGAATATGTTTTAGGTTTTTTGTTGATTTAGTTCGTTGATCTACGTATTTGATAAAGGTTAAGCTGGAAAAATAAAGTGTTTTGTATCGCTTAAAATTGAATAGATGAATGACTATCGGGATAAGAAGTACTGATAAAGCCCAAAGAAATTGCGGATGCAAAAATTTCATACGTCAAATATAAAATTTCTTTGCATGAACCTTATAAGACTATTCATTAATTAATCCTAAAATAAAATAAGGATTAAAAGGGAGTAAAGTGTAATTTTAATTTGATTCCCAATGCTCAAAAACACCAATCCCAAATAGAGCAAAGTCATATTTTACAGGATCTTCTGGATCAAACTTCCGTAGTTCCGTCATAATCTCTTCCAGTGCTTTCCAGTCGTTTTGTTTGCGCTTTAATAATCCTAAATCTCTAGAATTGTTGCCAGTATGGACATCCAGTGGTATATATAGCTCCGAAGGGCAGATTGTATTCCAAATCCCAAAATCGACACCGCATTTGTCTTTGCGTGACATCCAACGCAGGAACATGTTCAGCCGCTTTGATGCCGAATTATTCATAGGATTCGAAACATGTTTGTTGCTTCTCTCTTCGTGCTCGATCGAAAGAAATTTGTTTCGAAAATTAACAATTCGTCCTTTTACTCCTTCTATCTTTTCATCTTTGGAAAAGGCTGCTTCCAGGCCACCATTTTTGTATATATTTTGTAAGCTCCGAAAGAAGAAGTCTAGGTCAATTGAATTAAATGTTCGGTGTACAAAATGTGAACTGTTCGAAGATTTATAGTGCTGAATAAATTCGTAAGGAGAATTCTCCATTATTTCAATTAAACGTGTGCCACTTTTAATTATAGAAGCCCGGTTTCCCCATGCTATCATTGAAACAAGAAAGCCAATAATTTCTATATCCTCTTTCTTAGAGAACCGATGAGGTAATTGAATTGGATCCGTTTCGATGAAATTTGGCGTATTGTATTGGGTCGCCTTAAAGTCTAAATATTCTTTTAAGTCCTTTGTGTTCATGTCACACTATAAGACCGTCTGAGATTATTAGCTTTCTGTCTGTCATGTTTGCTAATTCTTTATTGTGTGTCACAATAACGAAGGTCTGATTAAATTCATCTCGCAAGCTGAAAAACAGCTCATGAAGCTCAGACGAATTTTTACTATCCAAATTACCCGATGGCTCGTCTGCAAAAACAACCTTTGGATTATTTATCAATGACCTGGCAACCGCAATTCTCTGTTGCTCGCCTCCAGAAAGCTCGTTAGGTTTATGTTCTTGTCTGTTTTCAAGACTTAGTACACTTAACAACCGTATTGCTTCCTTTTTCGCCTGTAATGGTGAGATGCCTTTGATCAATGCAGGGAGCATAACATTTTCAACCGCTGTAAACTCTGGAAGTAATTGGTGAAATTGAAATACAAAACCAATAGATTCATTTCGAAACGAAGAGAGTTGTTTCCGGCTCAGGTCAAATGGTTTGACCCCATCCAATATTAATTCTCCCTGATCAGGGGAGTCCAGCGTTCCTAAAATTTGAAGTAATGTGGTTTTTCCGGCCCCTGAAGCACCTACAACAGATACAATTTCTCCTTCATTGACTTCCATATCAATGCCTTTAAGTATTTTGAGAGGGCCAAATGATTTGGTTATGCCTTTAGTTCTCAGCATTTACTTACCTAATTTCAATGTATGACCCAATTTATCTCTTTTCGTTTTTAGATACAGCTCATTGTGCTTATTGCTCTTTATTTCAAGTGGAATATTTTCTATAACTTCCAATCCATAACCAATTAGGCCTGTTCTTTTTTTAGGGTTATTAGACATCAATTTCATTTTTGTTACTCCAAGGTCTCGAATTATTTGAGCACCAATTCCATAATCTCTCTCATCTTCTTTGAATCCTAATTTGATGTTGGCCTCTGATGTATCGTAACCTTGTTCTTGTAATTTGTACGCTTTCATCTTGTTGGCCAGGCCAATTCCTCTTCCTTCCTGGTTCATATACACTATTAATCCACGGCCTTCCTTTTCGATGAGCTCCATTGATTTTTGAAGCTGTGGTCCACAATCACAACGGCAGGAACCAAATATATCACCTGTCATGCAAGAAGAGTGGACACGAACCAAGATTGGCTCCATCTCATTCCATGTACCTTTTACCAAGGCTAAATGTTCTTGACCGCTATTGACCTCCCTGTATAAGTTAAGATCAAAATCCCCCTCGACGGTGGGTAATTTAATATCTATAACTTTCTCGATCAGGGATTCGGTTTTTATCCTGTATTTAATTAGATCCTCAATCGTGATCAATTTTAGATCGAACTTTTTTGCAATTTGAAATAATTCGGGCAAACGAGCCATTGTTCCGTCTTCATTGAGTATTTCCACGATGACACCAGCTGGTTCAAACCCCGATAATCTAGCAAGATCTATCGCTGCCTCTGTATGTCCGGCTCTCCTTAATACGCCGCCTTTCTTAGCGCGCAATGGAAATATATGGCCAGGTTTTCCAAGTTCTTCGGGTTTAATTTTAGGATCTATTAACGCCTGAATTGTTTTGGATCGGTCGCCAGCACTTATGCCTGTTGTACACCCGTGACCGTTTAGGTCAACAGAAATAGTAAAAGGTGTCTCATATGCAGCTGAATTCGAGTGAACCATTAGGTCGAGCCCCAATTCATCGCATCGGTCTTCAATTAGTGGAGCACAGACCAGGCCTCGGCCGTGTGTGGCCATAAAATTTATTATTTCCGGAGTAACATTTCTCGCAGCCGTTACAAAGTCACCTTCATTCTCACGATTTTCATCGTCAACAACAATTACTACGCGCCCCTTTTTAATGTCATCTATTGCCTCCTCTATCGTATTAAGCATAAATTCACCTTGATTTAGTGTAAAATTACTTGAAATATATTACTTAAACTCTACTTTTTAATAATAAGATACTAATCTCGAGAAAGAAACGAACTAGCAGGCTATTTCAGTATGATTTCTTTTAATATTGAAACCGTTTCCTGCCAGCTATAATTGTTTTTCACGAAGCTAGAAGCAGCAATAGACAAATCATTGCTGAATTGTGGGTCCTCTCTGAGCTTCTTAATACAAGAGATAATTTCTTTATCGTTTTTTCCTACCATTATTTCAAGCCCATTACGTGCATGGATTGCATTATTTGCCAGAGGAGTCGTGACACAAGGGATTTTCATGGCCATTGCTTCTAATAGCTTGTTTTGCATGCCTGTCCCAATAAACATAGGGGCAAGGAATATTTTACCTTTAGAATACGATGTTCTTATATCTTTTACCCATCCGGTTACTGTTATTCTTGGGTCCTTTTTGGCCAGTGAAACGAGTGATTTATGGGGTGATAAACCAGATACAAGCAACGTGGCTTCTGGAAAAGAAGGTAATATTTTTTCTGCAATGTAGTGAACCGCATCCACGTTTGGTGGATAGCTCATGTTCCCCACAAATACAAAGTCGTACTCTTGAGTTTTTTTAAGAGACTCAAAGAACAATTTATCAATGCCATTAGGAACACATACAATATTTCCACGTTCAGGATGTTGAATCAGATTTTTGTCTTGTTCGCTTATGATTGTTTTATTTTCAAAAAAATCAAAAATATGTCGTTCGTATTTTATAAGTCTGTTTGCTTCAGATTTAAACACCAGTTTCTTGAAAAAAGGTTGCATATTTACCCGCCGACTGATTCCGGCACTCAATGCATCCATGTAATCAATCGTTTTTGTTATTTCGTATTCCTTTTTTACATATTCAGATGTTCTAATTAATTGACAATAAATATGTTTATACTGGTTTACCTTAATTAATTCTTTAATTCTTTTGTTAATTTTTTGACTGTAAAAATAACCCGTTTGAAACGGTTTTTTTGTTAACAGGCAGAGAAACAGATTGATCGTTTTTGTAAACCAGTTCAATTTATAAATGTGAACGCTATCACAGTATTTTGAAACTTGCTTTTCATCCTTTTTTGAAATATCAAAATCCGTTAATGCAACTAATGTAATATCAAAATTCATACTCAACTCGACAATTTGGTAATAGGAGCGTAGCTTATCACCTTTATCCAGAGGATATGGAAATCTAGAGACTATTATCAGTAGTTTCGTTTTATTTGTTTCGGATAAATTCAATTATTTCTTTGCTTATGGTGTCAATATTATGATTTTTTCGGATGTAATTCATACCGTTAAATGCTATTTCATTTCTTTTAGTATCATCAGTTGCTAACTCTATGCATGCTTGAACAATTTCAGTTTCGGTATTGGCAATTACGATGCAATCTGAAGTTCTATGATCTATGCCTTGAGCACCAATATCTGTCGTTATAACAGGTATTCCCAGGGCCATCATCTCAAGGATCTTAATCCGAATTCCAGAACCGGACTGAATAGGAGAGACCAGGATACCTATTTTTTTGCAGTACTCACTTAAATCTGAAACATATCCATCTTGAAATATGCCGTTTTCATTTGGAAGCTTTACGCTTTCCGGGTTATTGCTGCCGGCAATGTGTAATTCAGCTTCAGGAAGCTTCTTTTTAATTTGGGGAAATAATTTTACCAGTCGTTCGACTGCTTCAATATTTGGTTGCCAATTCATAGAACCAAGGTGAAAAAAATTGGTGTTTTCACAAGAATTTGATTTATTAAGATCTGTCGTGATCGCTACCGATACGGTTTTAACAGCAACAGAAATGTTCCAGTTAGCCAGCTCTGCGGAATCCTTTGTTGACAAAGTCAAAATACCATCCATTTTATTTAGCGCCATATATTCGTAACTCTTCAGGTCATACGCCAATTTATGCAGGTAGATTTTTTTTATCAAATTCTTCGTGTTAACTGCAAGATCGCTCCATATTTTGTGTTCAATATTATGTGTGCGTAAGTATATCTTCCCCTTGAAATATGAACGAATAGAGTCCGTATATAAAGTCATATAAAGACTGTCTAATAGTACACAATCGAAATGATCATTTTGTAGCGTATCTTTTATTAATTCTGTCATTCGTGACGATCTAAATCGACTTATATTGTACGATCCTTTTTTGAACAAATAATAAAATGCACCCCAAATAGTAACCTTAGAATTAATAGAAACACCTTCGGGTTGTATGGCCTCACGTAAATTACTCGGATATGCACCTGTCTGGAAAGGGTGCTTTGGTGTGTGCAAGAACAAGTGCTTTACATCCACCTGCTGATTTAAGAGGCATTCCAGGAAATTTTTCATAGCAACTGTTCCTCCGTCTATTGTTGGATATATAGGTTTATTTGTTACGTATAATACCCTCACGATTAACGCTTAATTATTGATTTCAAACCTATTTTGGGAATAGGTAACAATTGAGAATCGTTGGCGGCCGAATACATTAACCAGTATGCAACAGGTAATAGAACCAATGAAGAGAACCACATTCCGACGAATGGTGTTACGGCTCCTGATTTAGCAAGATTGTCTCCAATTGTAATTAGCACGAAATACACCATAAATAAAAGTGCGGCAATTACCACTGGAGCTCCAAATCCACCTTTTCTAACAATCGCTCCAAGGGGAGCCCCAACAAAGAACAAAATAATTATAGCAAATGTCAAAGCGAACTTTCTGTGAAATTCTATGAGATAATTGTCTCGATCCCGATCAATTGCGCCAATAAATGCTTGCTGCGATTCGAGGTTCTTGTTTTTTCTCCTCAAAATTGACTGTGCACTCATAATAGAGGTGATTTGCTCTTCTTTATTTAATGCATTAAAACTTATCAGCGTATCTAAAGCTATTAACCCGGTCGTATCTCCTACTTTTTTTTCGTGCATGTTATTTTGATAAGCCAGTGAGCTAAAGTAGGGGTGATCGTTCTTAATGCTCATCAGAAAATTAGTCAGTACATCTCGTCTTGATTTCGCTATTGAATCAATTGCGTGGTTAATTTGAAACACGTTAAGCATTTCATGTTTGTCTTTAAAAAGTTCTTCCCTCGATCTGTTTAGGTCAAAACCTGAAAGGTCAATTTTGTACGTGGCTTGATCAAAGCTGGACCTTCTCGAGGGATGATTTGAATTTGGGCTGTGTATCACTCCATCAGAGCTGTATCTTGCTGGTTGGGGAGCCAATTCCTCCATTGCTGAACCATTTTTTAACTCAAAGAACAAATACTTGCCATTTTCAGATTTATATATCTTTCCTTCTTTTGCTCGAATAGTTTTAATTTCATTCGGGTTTGTATGGTCGTGAATTAGTATATCTGTAAAATGATTGCCTTCACCTTCTTCAACCTTAATTGCATAACCATCAAGTTCCTTGCTATATGTTCCAGGTTTAAGAATTGAAGAAATTTTGGTATTTTGAATATCAAAAATAAGAGAGTGCCATTTTAGATTGGCAACCGGGATAACATAGTTTGCGAACATAAAAGTACAAATAGCAATAATTACAGTTACTCCTGCTAATGGTCTCAAAATTCTATATAATGACAGACCGCTTGATTTTAGTGCTGTCAGCTCGTTATTTTCGGATAGATTGCCCAATGTCATTATAGATGACAACAATATAGCAAGTGGTAGTGCTAAAGGAATAAGGCTTGCCGAAATGTAGAACAACAACTCTAGAATAACAGATCCGGATAAACCTTTCCCCATTAAATCATCAATGTACTTCCAGAAAAATTGCATTACCAGAATAAACATTGAAATAGCGAATGTCACTAAAAAGGGTCCAACAAAGGAACGGATGCTGAAAAAATATAGCCGTTTCAATTCAATTATTATTGATCACATTTGTATGAATATAATACGAAAAATAATTATAAATAGTATATCCTATGCACCAAGTTTTCTTTTCAATTGTCCTACTTGATTATCCCATAATCGTTTAGCTTCTTCCGTCTCATCCGAATCGGAGAAATCAATAATTTTTAATATTACAACCTTGGTCATTGGGTCAACCTCATAACTCATTTCGAAGTAAGAGTCAATGTCCCCATCATCGTCATCTTCTGTCCATTTCCATCTAATTCTAGAACCATTCTTTTTTGAGATTAGTCTCGCTTCCTCTTCATTTCCTTCCCAAAAAAAAGAATAAACATCATCTTTAATGTTAACATCATCAGCAAACCACTCACTTAAACCACTTGGTGTACTTATCATATTTTCCAAAACTTTCGGAGAGGTCTTTAGCAAATATTCTAGTTCGATTTTTTCCTTAACAGCCATTGTAATTATCTAATTAATTCTATCGTTTTTCAAAATTTGGTAATATACACATTCTTTTTTAATGAAAGGTCTGAATTACTTATAAAGTATAGACTTTTCATTGTTTCCAAATCGTAAATCCGGCTAATTATCAATTAAAATCTTGTTATCATCTGATAAACTTATTCATTGTTATTGGTGACTTGATAAACTATTGCTATTTTCATTCTTTAAATTTAACCAATGATGACCCGACTACTATTTATATTGTGTGTTTTCAGCTGCCCTTTAATAGGCGCACAGATCGCTACTCCGAGTATTCACCAAGAACAGCTTAACTATTATAATTCTTTAGGAAATTCATTTTCTAATTATTACGAATCGCAACACACAGAAATAGTGAATCATGAAAAATCGAATTGTACATTGGATAAAGTAGTATACGGATGGCACCCATACTGGGTGGGTTCTGCCTATCTGAATTATCAATGGGATCTTTTATCCCATTTATCGTTTTTCAGCTATGAGGTAAATTCTTCTGACGGACAACCGATTAACACGCATGGATGGAGCACAAGTGCAGCAGTTGACGCCGCATTGGCCAGTGGAAATACTAAAGTTACGTTATGTGTAACTTTATTCTCGGGTCATTCAACCTTTTTTGCCAGCTCTACCGCGCAACAAACACTAATAGCCAATCTTATAAACCTGGTTCAAAGCCGCGGAGCTCATGGTGTTAATATTGATTTTGAAGGATTACCTAGCTCACAAGCAACTAACTTCGCGAATTTTATGGTGGACCTATCAAATCAAATGCATATCGCAATTCCGAATTCTGAAGTGAGCACAGTGCTTTACGCTGTAGACTGGAACAATGTATTCGATTTTACAATTATGGAGCCTTACGTCGACCATTACATCATTATGGGGTATGCATATTATTATTCCGGAAGTGCTACAGCTGGCCCAACCGACCCATTGTATCATTTTGGAACTACATATAATTACACATTATCCCGATCGATTACTTATTATCTGGATAAAGGATGTCCCAAAAGTAAACTGGTACTCGGCTTGCCGAATTACGGCTATGAATGGCCAACTTCTTCATTGACTGTTCCTTCCGCAACAACAGCGTCCGGTACAGCACGCACCTATGCTTACGTGAGAAACAATAGCTCAGGTAATTATTCTGTTGCTAACCATATTTGGGAAACAGATAGCTATTCTGATGTCTTTGCTTTCAATTCAGGGTCTAACACCCAGTGTATTATGTCAATGGACTCCAGCTGGAGCAAACGCCTTGAACATGTAAGAAGAACAGGTATAGCTGGAATAGGTATTTGGGCACTCGGGTATGATAACGGCTATACGGAGCTTTGGAATACAATGGGTGATTACCTCACCGATTGTTATGAAGACCCGTGCTCTGGCACAATTCATGATTTTGGAGGGCCAACACGGAATTATTACGACGATGAAAACTATACCTGGACTATCGCACCTCCGAATGCGTCCTCTTTGAACATTGATTTTAGCATTTTCGATGTGGAATTGAATTATGATTATTTGTACATCTATGATGGACCTGATGAAAATGCTACACAAATACCTGGAAGTCCCTATACAGGAACAACCGCCCCTTTACCGTTTACAACTTCTTCAGGCTCCGTAACATTTAAATTTACCTCTGATGGTGCAACTGTTACTCCGGGTTTTTTAGGGAGCTACACCTGTAATATTGTTCCGCCACCTGTTGCAGGGTTCTCTTATGGGGTTCTTGAAATATGTAATGGTGACTCGGTTGCTCTTATGAGTACTTCAACAGATGCCGATATGTATTATTGGTCTACACTAGCCGGTTCCTTATCGGACCCTAATGACGAAAACCCGTATTTATTCCCAGGCTCAAGTGGTACGTATAGTGTAACACTTACTGTTGATAATGTAAGTGGCACAGATCAAATAACCCAAATTCTGGACATTACAGTAAATGAACCTCCGGTAGCAGATGCTGTACCAAGCTCTACTCAATTGACTTTACCGAATGCAACTGTATTTTTCACAAATAACAGTATCAATTCAAATGAATATTTCTGGGATTTTGGAGATGCAGCAACATCCACCGATCAGAATCCCTGGCATGAATACCTATCAAATGGGTCATTTGATGGCTATCTTGTTGCAATGAATAGTCCCTGTCCAAATGACACATCCATTTTTACCATTAATGTGGGGTTGGAAGGAGTGGATTATATCAGTTCCGGAGTAATTAGTGTAGCTCCTAATCCGTTCACTGATTTTGTTAGCATTAGCTCAGTTCTTAAAATAGAAACCGTAACAATCAAAGATGTTAAGGGGAGGATAGTACCAACAGAATGGGAAAGTAGTCTGCACGGTATAAAAGTAAACACAAATGAACTTGCCGCGGGGTCCTATTTTTTGGAAATTCAAATTGGTTCTGAATTATTTGAATACAAACTTTTTAAGAATTAAAAAGATCATTTCAATAGAAACGATCTTTTTTAGTGTAGCGAGAAGGAGATTTGAACTCCTGACCTCCGGGTTATGAATCCGGCGCTCTAACCAACTGAGCTACCTCGCCATTATTTATGAATTTGGGGGCAAATATAGTAGTAATTTTATTTGGAACAAGTGTTTTAAAAATATTGTCCTATTGCAATTTATTTAGTTCTGTTTCTATAAAATTTGCAAGATCGCTAATGTATGAAGTTGTAAAATCGAAGGGGACGCCTGCAATTTTATATATTTCTGGAATACTTCTGGTATAGGCCAGCTTTAGTGCGGCTTTATAATTACCGATAGCCTTGTCTTTATTCTCCAAGCTATTCTTCCAGATACCAAGTGCTCCTAATTGTGCGATTCCATATTCTATGTAATAAAAGGGGACTTCGAATATATGCAGCTGTCTTTGCCATGAAGTTTCAAGAATGTCTTCATTGCCATCCCAATCGGTCAATCCAGTGCCGTATTCACGACATAATTCCAGCCATTTTTGGGAACGTTCTTTATTGGTATGATCGTGATTTACATAAAGCCAATGTTGAAATTCATCTACTTGAGCAATCCAAGGAAGTATTTTCAAAATCGTTTCGAGCTGTTCCTTTTTGGCCCGGTTAAAATCGTCACTTTTCGGATAAAAAACATTCCATTTTTCCATAGAAAGCAGCTCCATTGTCATGGATGCGAGCTCAGCCACTTCGGAAGGTAAATTTTTGAATCCTGTCAATTCAAGGTCTCTGCTTAAAAACGAATGAACAGCGTGCCCTCCTTCATGTACCATAGTTACCAGGTCACGATGCGTACCTACAGCATTCATAAAAATAAAAGGAACGCCAATTTCGTAAAGCGGATAATTGTAACCACCTGGTGATTTCCCTTCTTTAGATTCCAAATCGAGGTGATTCATGCTGCTCATAGTAGCGATACAATCGCCGAAGTATGGATCTATGTCCGATAAAATATCAATCGTCCCATTAAGCAATTCATCAACACCATTAAAAGGTTTCAATGGATCTTTGCCTTCCGGATCAACTTCAAGATCCCATGGTTTGAATTTTGACTTCCCAAGTTTATCCAAGCGATCCTGTTGTATGTTTTTAACCAGAGGAACAATTACTTTCTTGACAGATTCATGAAAATTAAAACAATCTTCTATGCTATAATCAAAGCGCCCCAAAGCTTCCATTTTATAGTCTCTAAAGTTCTTAAACCCTGCATTAACAGCAATTTTGTGGCGCTTCTGTAGTAGAACATTAAATAACTTATTGAACGCAGAGAAATCATCTCTTCTTCGATTCGAAATTTTTGTAAATGCGGCTTTTCTAATTTCTTCACTGGTTTCTTTTAACAAAACAACGGCTCGTTGCATTGTTAGAACTTCACCTTCATGAATTATTGTTTGAGCAGCAGAAAGTGAACCAAATTTCTTGCTTTCTTCAGATATTTCAGAAATAAGCTGAATGTTTTCTTTCCTGTATAGTTCCAGTGCTTTTTTAATACTTCGGAAGTGTATAAAAAATGCAGGATCTGACTCCAACTCTTTTAGATACACTGAATCGTTTAATTTACGGTTTAATTTATCCTCAAAAGGTGCAAGCTTCGGCTGAATTTCAGTGATGTAATAGGAATAGGCATCACTCAATTTTTCATCCTTTGTGTTAATGGTCATCTTAATGTACCTCCATGCAGCATCCTCTTCAATAAATGCGTCGAGTTCACTTTTATCTTTTAACCATTTATAAAAATCGTTTTTCGATTTTAATTCGCGATTCAATAGATCTGTAATGTACAGTTCTAATGATTTCCAGGATTCAATCTTCAGATCAGACTCAATAAACTGTCTAACTGGCTTAGCAATTTTCATGTCGCGAATAAAAAAAAAGCCGCTTTCCCGACTCTAGATTTATTTATTTTTAGTTGTAGTCTTTTTCGCAGTTGTCTTCTTCGACGATGATATCTGCTTTTTGGGTAGTGCATGTTTTTTTTGTGGTTGTACTTTCGAAGTTTTCTCTTCTACGTTAATTTTATCTTCCTTAACCGAATCTTCCGACTCTTCATTAAGAATAAGATTACCTGTTGCATGCAATATATTATACCACTGAAACAATTTTTTGATATCTGAAGGATATACGCGCTCTTCATCATAATCGGGAAGAATATCAGACAAGAATTCTTGCAGTGCACCAATATCTTCTTTGTGAGAAGGTGCCGTTTTACCGGCAAGTTTTTGGTGAAAATTCACAAAAATATCCTTGATTGGTTTGTCTCCATCTTGAGTATATATGCTGATATCTTCTAATGCAGAAATCCGATCGCTTGAATAAGCAGGAAATCGTTTCTTGTCTATAATAGATTCAACAATGATGCTGTTTTTTCCTTGCGCAATTACTTTATATAATCCGGGGCGCCCTGAAATAGAAATAATACCCGATAGTTCCATTCGATTGTTTTTAAAGCCCAAAAATATAAAATCTTTGAGTTTATATATTACATTTTAATAATTTTTGAACGATAAATGTCATCTTCTGTTTCAATAATCAGCGTATACACCCCTTTTGATATAGAATTTAATCCATAAACATTCGAACTAATTCGTTCCAATTCAATTTGTTTTCCGTCCAAATCTGTTACGTGGACATGCTTGATTAAAAAGTTTGTTGTTATTGTTAGCGAAGAGGTCACAGGGTTTGGATATATTTTTATTATTTCCTCTTTAATTTCGCTATAGTTGACAGCTACAACCAGAGGATCAGATAAAGCTGAGCAACCATCTGCATTGATAGAAAGAACATGGTACGTACCATAAGGTGGTGTAACGGTTAATGTTTGCCCCGTTTCGCCAGCAAGCACAGAACCATCCAAATACCATTCATATCCAATCGAAGAAGAAGAAGATAGCGTATTGTTAAGGTCATTGGTTATAGTAGGTGTAGCAGCCAAACTTTGTTCTAGCAAAGTATTCAGTGCGTGCGCCTTTCCATAACCATACGCATTATTGGGTACTGTACCCGTATATTGATCTGTATAGGCGGTATTCGTAAGATCATCGATGTAATCCTGAAATGTTGCTCTACTGCATCTCTCCAAGTATAATGCGCCAATTCCTGCGACAACAGGCGCTGCCATGGATGTACCGCCATTGCGAAGGTGCATTCCACCGGAATCTATTAAAAAATTATACACTGGATTGCTTAATACCCATAGTGGCCCAGACCCCAAAGAAACATCACCTGCAGCAGAAATATCGGGTTTAACAACATTGTGTCTGCTTGGGCCTTTACTTGAGTTAGGACTTAGCTTGCCTGGAGGAGTCATGTCTGAAGGGTAGTACTGATTATAATTTCTGTCTATGTGCCCTAATCTATTTCGCATGTTTGCAACCGATATTACTTTTTCAGAACAATTCCAAGATGATACAACAGTCTGAAGAGAATCCGGCATTACATATTTTATTGAATCGGGAAAAACAGCCAAAGAGGGAACTGCTGTATATAAATCATTCATATCCTGCCATTCTCCGCTCCACAGATCGTATTTGCCAGCTCCTGTTGTTTCAAAACGATAGAGATAATTTACAGAATCAATATCTGCGATCATCTCCATATGGTAGTTACTACCGACGTATTCCGTAAAAAACCGTACAGTTGCCAAACGATTGGAACCATTCCAAATCGTGTCGAATATAGGCGTTCCAATACTGGATGTTGCTCCATGGAAATTGCTCCTTCCCCGGAAATCCCATTGCGGTCCTTGTGTATCAGCGCCCAACGCAAAATCGTAGATGGCATCAGGAGTATCCGACCAAAGATCAAGGTAAATTGTATTGGCGCCATAAATGGCGGTACTGCTTGGGTTGTTAACAAGCCAAACAAAATTAGTGTCACTTGCAGTTGGGTTTCCCTGTTGATGGTACTTACCCTGGTTACCAGAATTACCTGCTGCAGCAACCACAATACGCCCGGATTTAGCATCCAGCAAAGATTCTATCATTTCGGAAGCCGGATCGTTACCGTCATGGCTACCATAATATGTTCCAACGCTAAGATTAACTACTGCTGGCAAACCTAAAGTATCGGCCACTTTAAAAATATAATCACACGCATCTGCCACTGTTAGAGTCCAGTTGGGCCTGGTAAAATCAGATTCCACCATAATTATAGATGCATCAGGCGCCATTCCTTTATTAGATCCATTTGCCATTCCATTTCCACAAGCTTGTCCGGCAACTGTAGTGCCATGTGCTTGCATATCCATGCTGGTACAATTCATATTATTAATATCCGTACTGTCCCATATGAAACCATAGCCATAATTTGGAGGTGAAGAAGCATTATCCGGCATTGTCTGATCCCAGTATCTTATAACACGGGTATTACCGTTTGCATCTTTAAAGTCGTCGTGATTAAAATCGATACCGGTATCCACGAATCCAATGATTACGCCGTTTCCGGTATATGATGTAGGCAATCCACCGGCACCTGCATGAACCTCATTCACAAAATGGTGTCCACGAGCACTATCACTAAACAAAGATGGGGGTGCATTTTCAAAATAAAAGTCCGTTATACTACCCTCTTTTATACTCTCCTTAATCCATCTCGGGGTTGTAGTAATAAATGCCCAGTTTTCGCTTTGGAACTTTAACTTCAAACCAGAATTCTCAAGAGCATGAAGGTTCCTATCGTTAATTGGCAAACAAAAAGTTGTTGTGATATCCGGAGTTCTTTCCAAAACTTCTTCAAATCCTAGCTTTTGTGCAATTGAGCTATTAATACCATTGAAAAGAAAAAGAGCGATTAATAAGTTGCGTATTCGTATTGCCATTAGTCCGTGTTTTATTCCTTATAGACGTAAATATAAGCCGAAAGGTGAATTTTCTTAATAATTTACCAATTTAAATTTTACTTTTACAAACGAATAATTTTTATAAAAATACGCAGCATGAACAAAATCATAATTAAAGTAACATTGAGTCTGTTTGTTTTTTGTCTAACTGGTTCCGTTTATGGCCAAGTGGATAAGAAAATCCTTAATTGGTACAATGGGTGTGGAGCAGGTATGCAAACTGATAAAGCATACAAGAAATTAAAAAATCGAAAAACAACCACAGTTATAGTAGCAATAATTGACTCTGGAATTGACATTGAACATGAGGATTTGGCAGGTAAGATATGGGTGAATAAGGATGAAATTGCAGACAACGGTATTGACGATGACGGCAATGGCTATATTGATGATGTTCATGGATGGAATTTCTTAGGTAACGCTAAAGGAGAAAACGCGAATGACATGCGTCTGGAAATGACTAGAATATTGAATGAATTGTCTGCCAAAGACGAACTGACAGAACAAGAAGCGGCCTTGCTGGAAAAAGTAACAAATGACGTTAAAGGAGACAGAGCAAAATACGAAGGGTATTTGGTACAGTTGGACATGATGATTCCTATGTTAAGTTCTATTCCTGGGATGGTTGCAAAAGAATTAGGAAAGGAGGACTATACAATGAAAGATCTGAAAAAGTGGAAAGCTTCTCCGGATCAGGGACAAATGAAACGTATGGCTATGGCACTTTTAAGTGGGGACTTGTCCGAAGATGCTCTCAACAAACAAAAAGATCAAATCCAAGGAATGCTCGATACACATCTGGCAGTTGATTTTAATGGACGAGAGCTTGTGGGAGATAACCCAGATGATTTTGGTCAGGTAAATTATGGAAACAATGATGTTGAAGGGCCCGACGCATTACACGGAACACATGTAGGTGGAATTGTTGGAGCAATAAGAGGAAATAAGTTAGGCGGCGATGGTGTTGCAAACGACGTATTACTAATGTCGATCAGAGCAGTTCCTAATGGAGATGAATTCGATAAGGATATTGCATTGGCGGTTCGTTATGCAGTTGACAACGGAGCATCAGTAATTAATATGTCCTTTGGTAAAAAATATTCACCACATCAAAAAGAGGTTTATGAAGCGTTTAAATATGCTGATTCTAAAGGTGTTCTTTGTATCCATGCTGCTGGTAATGATCATAAGAACATTGATCTTGAACCGAATTATCCAACGTCAGTTTATTCATTTCAAACAGAAAAACTAGATCACTTTTTAACAATTGGTTCTTCCACGAAAGATTCTAAAGAAAAACTACCTTCTTCCTTCTCGAACTATGGAAAGAGTGGGGTGGATGTATTTGCGCCCGGATCGGAGATATACAATGCTGTACCTCAAAGTGAATACATGATGTTACAGGGAACTTCAATGGCATGTCCAATGGTTTCTGGAGTAGCAGCAATGTTAAAATCCTATTTCCCAGAGATGACAATGAAAGAAATCTCAGATGTCATGCTTTCAACTGCTACTTCTTATATAGGAGTGGAACAAACACATCCTGCAACAAAAGAATTAACCGATTTTGCAGAGCTTTCGGTTGTTGGAGGAGTTATCAATGTAAAGAATGCTGTTTCTAAATGTTTGGAAATAGAAAAATCGAAAACAAAATAATTTACTTTTTTTATAAATTTGGGGTTGCTTACTTTGTAGGCGACCCTTTTTATTTTTTTTACTATGAGAAACTTCAACCATTTTCTAATCTTGTTGATTCTACCCTTTCTATTTTCGAGCACAACTAATAATAGTAGAGACGAAGACAAGCTAAACCAACTTGTTAATGATTGGCATCGAGCGGCAGCTGAAGCAAATTTTGTAGACTATTTTGGACTAATGGATGCTTCTTTTGTCTTTCTGGGTACCGCTCCTGGCGAACGCTGGGAAAAGGAAGCCTTTGCTGCATTCAGTAAACCCTATTTTGACAAAGGTAAAGCGTGGAGCTTTAGCCCATCCAACCGACATTGGTGCTATTCCAAAAATACTGCATGGTTTGATGAAGATTTGGATACATGGATGAGAGGATGCCGAGGAAGCGGGATATTGTTGCGAAAGAAAGGAAAATGGAAGCTTGTTTACTATAATTTAACAGTACTTATAGAGAACGAAAAGATCAATGCATTTATAGACCTACGAGATCAAGAAATCGAATAGTCAAGACTATAATTCGTTACTGAAAAAGAGTGGTATTCGATCAAGAATTCCCCTTTGCGTAATCTGCTAGGAATTTTTCCAGTCCTGAAGTCGTTAATGGATGATTGGCAAGTGCCTTAATTGCCTTTAAAGGAATTGTTGCTACATCAGCTCCAATTTCCGCACAATTGATTATATGCATTGGGTGGCGAATAGATGCTGCAAGTATTTGCGTGTCGAAAGAGTAATTGTCATATATCAGGCGAATCTGTGCTATCAGCTCGA
>Ga0315334_10001029_pt1 | contig 17200 bp, 15 predicted proteins | sample M150034915metaG_FD_205555 | JGI IMG/M metagenome (GOLD analysis project Ga0315334, IMG submission 205555) | Ammonia-oxidizing marine archaeal communities from Monterey Bay, California, United States - M1 500m 34915 | ecosystem: Environmental > Aquatic > Marine > Intertidal zone | place: USA... | reverse complement strand
TTTTGAATTGGCGGGAAATTGAGGGTCGACGCAGCGCTCAAGCCAGCGTCAAAAGCCCCTCCGGAGAGGATGAATAGCCGGTCAGCGTCCGGTCGGCGTGGTGTATGCGCCAGGACAGCATTTTCTGCGCATAGTTCAAGATCTCTCCGGCGTAAGCCGGATCGTCAGCGAGATTGCAAAACTGGTTCGGGTCCTCGCTGAGATCAAAGAATAGCGGCGGCAGCGCGTCGAAATGGACGTATTTAAACCGTTCGTCGCGGATGATCGACAGTCCGCATTGATCGATGGTGAGGCCGAGCGGCGGCGGCGTGCCGGCGGCATCGTAAGAGGGCCGGAAATCGAATTCGTAGTGCGCAGCACTCCGCCAATGGTCCGGCGTCTCACCGATCAGGAAGGGTAGCAGTGAGGCGCCCTCGCAATTTCTCGGTACAACTTCACCGAGCCAGTCCAATATCGTCGGCATGACATCGATCTGCTCGGCGAACGCCTCGACAATATTGCCGCGTGTTTCGTGGGCGGCTGACCTCGGGTCGCGGATCACCAGCGGAACGTGGAACGATTCGTCGAAATAGCACTCTTTACCGAGAAGATGATGGTCGCCCAGTTGTTCGCCGTGGTCGGAGGTGAAAACGATCAGCGTGTTATCATACTGGCCACTCTCCTTGAGGTAGGCGATGACGCGGCCAAGATGGTCGTCGACTTCCGAAATCAGCCCGTAATATGACGCACGCATGCGCCGCACAGCGGCCTCGTCCATGTCCCGCCCCAACCCGGCGCCATCGCGAAAGAAACTCGCCTGTTGTAAGTGATCGAGCTGATAGCCAAGCAGCGGATGCTGGGCCGCTTCCGCCTCAGGGCTTTGGGCACGAACCGGCAGGGGGACCTCGTCCGGGTGATAATGCTTGTTGTACGGGCCGGGGGCTATGAAGGGCGGATGCGGGCGGTGGTATCCAAGATGCAAGAACCAAGGACGGGCTCCGGCGCCCTTCAGGTAGGCAAGACCATATTCGGTCGTCCAGCTCGTATCCGAATGCTCGGCATCGACGCGTGAGGCCGCCCGCGTCGCACCGGGACCTGTCGGGCTAGGCTCGTCCGGGAGCCAGATATCGTTCGTGTCGGCGGGTACGTCGACGCCGCGAGCGCGGAGCCAGTCGAAATAGGTCCGCCGCGCAGGTCCGAACTGGGCGATTGGTGTCCATCCCGGCATCAGATCGCCGAGCGAGGTGAATCGAGGATCAGGCGGGCTCGTCGTCCGCGGGTCCGGCGTGGTTGTGGTATAGCCGATGATGGCCGGGTCGTATCCCGCCCGACGCAGCGCATGGGCCAAATTGTCGTGCCGCGCGTCGAGCGGGATACCGTTTTGCACCACCCGATGATTCATCATGTATTGGCCCGTCAGCAGCGACGCCCGTGCCGGGCCACAAGGAGCGCATTGCGCGTAGGTGTTGTGGAAAGTCACTCCGTCCCGGCACAGCGCATCCAGGTGCGGCGTCCGGACACAGGTGTGATTCAGATAGGAAATTGTATCGCCCCGCCACTGATCAACGACGATAAGCAGGACGTTATTTTCCTTGACCATGCCAAATACCCCCATTGGGCGTGAATTTCAGCGTCTGATTCGCCGACGAGACGCGTCCTACTTCCGTGGTTTTTCTTCTGTCGGTCCGCCGGCTTCTCGCCAGGCGGGCAGGCCGCCGAAAAGTTGGGCAACGTTTTTGATACCCATGTCCTGAAGAGATTTGGCGGAGAGCGCAGAGCGCCATTCCGCGTTACAGAACAAGACGTAAGTCTTGTCCTTGTCGCCGTAAATTTTCCTGTGATACGGGCTTTCCGGGTCAAACCAGAATTCGATCATGCCCCGCGGGGCGAGCTGTGCACCTTTGATGGTACCGCTTTTCTCCACCTCACGGACATCGCGAACATCCACGAAGACGAGATCGCCATCGCCGTATCTGGGCAATGTATCCGCAACGGTCATCTCTTTGATTTCGGTCTGCGCCTGTTCGGCCAGTTCTCTAATACCCATGCCCTGTTTCCACCTTTTTGTTCCTCAGCGAAAATTCTATGGCACATCGGAATGAAACGATATGACTTTCCGCGGGTGCTCATAATGTGGCCAATATCGGCTACGCAATCAGCCCGAATTGACGATATCCAGTGGATGCATGGGGCGGGGCAGGCGTTGCCAGGGGAACGTCGATGGTGGGCGCAAAGAGTTCGGTTCGAAGGTGTCGGAGCGCGGTCAACGTACCCGCCTCGTCCGCGCCCATCAGACGGGAATAGCCGACTACATCAATGGCAACAACAGCCGCCAATCACGTTGAGGTCCATCCGACATGGCTTGGAGTGTAGCGGCCTGCGACTTGGGAATCCATGCGGTCTGTTGACAGCGCCAAGTTTCCGCTTATGGCACAAAGCGCTGGTCATGGGCCTGAACGGCAGTTTCCGCTTTTACCTTAGCATCGAGCTAGGCCCGAAGAAGCGGTCTATCGTCACCCGAAGTCGTTTTGACGCAATAAGGCACCAACCGCTAGATAGAGAACCGCTGCGATGGCGACCACGGCGGTGAACCCCAGATGAATTGCGAGCAGCGTGGCGAGGAGGACGCCAATCACCGAAAAGCAACCGTTGATCCCCCAGGCCCAGGAAACCATTGCCGGCATCTGCACCGACAACAATTCAAGTCCAAGGGGAAACGGTAGGCCCATGAAAAATGCCAGGGGGGCGATGAGGCAAAGGGAGATGAAGATACGGGTGCCTTCAGGCAGGGCCATAGAAAAGGCAAACAGCGATGGCAGGGCCGCGGCGTAGAGCAGGGCGATGCCGGTGATCATGACGACTGCGGCGCCGATGGGACCGAGGCGCGACAATCGGCCGGTGCTGAAATGCTCTCTAAATCGGGATGCAAACCCGCTGCCGACCCCAGCAAAGACAAGGAAGCCCGCGAGCACCACCGCTACAGCATGGAGCGGATGGCCGAGAAATAGAACGAAACGCTGAATGAATGCGATCTCGATGAACATAAATGCGAGGCCGAGGCACAGGAAGTACGCCATAACCCGCCACCGTTGTGGAACGCCGGCGACTTCACGCCGACGCAACCAAAGAGGTAGTAAAATGAGAAGGACACTCAGCAACCCGGCCTGAACCAGCGTCGCAATCAAGATCGGATAGCCCCATTCGATCAACGCCGTACCACTCTGAAGACGCAACGCCAGAAACTCAGGCAGGCTACGCCAGCGGAAAAAATCGAAAAAATAGGGCCGGTCATCGGTGCTTGGCCGGATATCAAACTTGTAGCGGGCGAGGAAGTCGCCACGCTCGGTACCGGCCAGGGCCTTTGTAGCGTGGTAAAAGAAGGGTTGCGACAGCAGGTTGGCACGGTTGGCCTCGGATGAAGCCATGCCCGGAAGATGCGCGAGGTCGAACGAGCGGGCCTCCGCGAAGGCGCGGATTCCAGCAAGTTCCGACCGGCCCAGGTCTCCGTTGCGCACCAGCAGAGTTGTCGTGTTCCAGCCGCGTATTAAGGCGATCCGGCGTTCGGGTGCCGCAACACCGGCGCGACCAAGTGCCTCAGTCGCGGTCGCAAACAGCTTCAGGCTATCCCGCGGCGGCAGCTTCAGCCAACGAGTGATGGCAAGATAGCCGCCGGGCCGGAGGTGGCGGAGATAGTCCCCGAACGCCTCAACCGTATAGATATAGCTCTCGCTGACACCATAAACCCCGGCCGCGGCCGCCGCGAAGGAATCCAGAAGTGGGATCTGGATCAGGTCCCAGGTTGCGGCACTGCCCGAGACGAAGCTTCGTGCCTCGGCCACGTGCAGGCGCACCTCCGGCCTGGAGTAGAGGTTTCCTGCGAATTCGCGGTGGGTTTCCGCGATAAGATGAACCAATTGGGGGTTCAACTCGACCGCGTCGATGGCCGCGGCGCCGTGACGCAAGGCCTGCAACACGTCACTACCGCCGCCGGCGCCCAAGATAAGGACATCGGGCGCCTCGAGCAGGTCGTAAGGCAGGGCCGACGTCGTGTATTCAAGATAGGCCAGGGGTGAAAAATCGCCCGTGAAGGCGGTGATCGCCGTTATGCCATCGCCGTCGGTAAAGATGCCAAGTTGCGGCGGCGGGCCGGCGGAGGCATTGAGGCTGAGGCCGGGCGCATGGTGGAACGGAACTTGAGGGCTATCGACCACCGTGAGCAGGCCCAAAGGGCTTGAACTTTCTCCCAAAACCCTGGCGCCCGGCACGGCCAGGGCCATACTCAAGCCCTTGTAGGGTGATATGCGCAACGCCGTCCACGACGGCGGGGTAAGGAGCGCCACCATGAGCGCCAACGCGAACAGCATCGCCGGAATTAGCCGGCGATGGGCCGCCGACAGAGAGGCCAGTCCGGCGGCGGCAAACCCGAGCCCGGCAATCAGCCGCAACACTTCCTCCGCCGTGGCCAGCTGGAGCAGTCCGATCAGACCCAGCGCGCCGAGGCCCGATCCGCCAAGATTGAAGGCGTAAATACGGCCGATCTGCTTGCCGAAATGGGCGAACGCAAGTCCGATACAATTGGCGCCAGCAAAAAAAGGCACGACGAACAGAATATAATGGATCAGTAGGAAGAGAAGCTGGCGCGGCTCCCACGCCACTTCAAGAGCATTGAAGGGCAGTCGCTGCGCCACAATGAATCCAGTTAATCCAGTGATTCCGAAGGCCGCCGCATTGACCACGAAGGCGGCAGTGAAATGCGGCCTGAGCCAGCCTTGTGCGAGAAAAATGAAGGTGCCGCTGGCGCCGAAGCCAAGCAGCGCGATACTGATCGCCATGTAGGCGAAATAATGCCACTGCACGATGGCGAACAGCCTGATCAACAGCACTTCGTAGGCAAGCATTGCGGCCGAGACGACGGCGATGGCAGATAGGATCCACGTGCCGCAGCGCCGGTCCATTACTCCTTGCTCACCAACGGCACGAACCGCACCGGCAGAAGTTGCCGCGTGGTCACGCGTCCATCGGCCTGCTTTTGTGCCAAAACCAGTTGCTGAGTGGCGAATACCCCGCCCACTGGTATGATCAGGCGGCCGCCCGGCTTTAGCTGGCGCAGCAACGGTGGCGGAACGTGGCCGGCGGCGGCGGTAACCACGATGCTGTCAAAGGGGCCGCAATCCGCCCAGCCATGGTAGCCGTCGCCGACGCGGGTTTTGATGTTCTTGTAACTCAGCCGCTTTAGCGTGGCGGCGGCGGAAGCGCCAAGTTCGGGGATGATCTCGATGGTACAGACAAGGCGTACGAGGCGCGCCAACACAGCCGCCTGATAGCCGGAGCCGGTGCCAACTTCCAATACCACGTGATCGGGTTCGGGCGCTGCCAGATCGGTCATCAAGGCCACGATAAAAGGCTGTGAAATCGTCTGTCCATATCCGATCGGCAATGGCCGATCCGCATAAGCGATGCGTTCGAGACTGCCGCCGGAAAGCAAATCATAGAACCGGCCCAGAGCATTAGACGGCTGCTTTGCGAGGAATTCGTGACGTGGCACGTTGCCCATCACATTGAGAACCCGCGAGTCCAGATAGTCGCGACCAAGAGCGGATACCGAATACCGGGAGTGCCTCTTGATGGTTTCGACCATAAGAGCCCGGGGCTGCGCATAAAGATCGTCCGCCGCCTGCGCGATCTGAAACAGTGGTGTGAGCGAAATGAAGCACATGCCGCACGCCACCCCAAGGACAGCTTTGGCACAAGGCGAAATCCACGCGATACCGATGCGAAAACGGGTCATCATGTGCCTCCCGATCGGCCGCATAACTTAACATACTTCTCGCCATTGGATCGTGGTTGACCGGCACCACGAAACTTATGTCCAAAGCCCTCGCATTAGATTTGCAGCAATTGTTTTCGCGGGCGCCTTCGGCTATGCGATCGGCCGTCTCATTTAGCGCACGATGGCGACGATTACAGACTAAACTCCAAAGTGCAGGCTGTAGCCAATTGAAAAACCGTGTCCACGATGGTGCTGTCTATAGCCAAGGTAAAATGGGTGATGGTCGTGGCCAGGACCGTAGCGGGCATATCCGTAATGGCGGCGGCTGTAAGCGTGCCCCAGGGCTGGGTCATAGGGACGATAGCTATTAAACCCAGCCAGTCCGCCAAAGTTGACACTATTCCAGCCGCCAGTCGGCTGGCGACAGGCGGTGTCTAAAGCCAACAAGGTAACGCCTGCTGCCGTGGCGGTCTGCTGATAATCCCGGCAGGGCCGACCCGCAATATTGGTGAATGTACGCAACGGTGTAATCGTACCCACATGGTCATTATTGGGATTATCCCAGGTTCGGCTCTGACCAACCTTATCGATTTCAAGGGATTGTTGAGCAGTCTTGTCCATCAGCTGCCGATCCGCTTGGCTCAAAGCAGCGGTTTGGTTCATACCCGTGCATGCACCGAGCGACAGGCAGATCATGAACCGAGCCAATACCGCCTTTGCGGCAACGAGGCGGTCGTTCCTTCGCATGGCGGCACCTCCCCTGTACTAAGTGAGCCATTGTACCATTATCCAAGGCGCATCGTCATCAAAATTGCGTGGTGCCCTGCCTTGGTCGGTCAGGTGGACTTGGTGCACTGACGGAGAAATACTGCAACAATCGGACGAGAGCATGAGTACGATCATTCGGTTTCCCGGCACCGTCGTCATTTTTCTATTCGGTGGCTAAAGGTCTCGCAAAGCTAAGTTCGTGGCCATCTGGATCTGTCAGGTGGAAGTATCGCTCACCCCAGCCTGCGTCCTCAGGCGCGGCGTCCGGGTTGAGCCCGCGGGCCACGGCTTGCTGGTAGAGGGCATCGACGTCAGAGACATAAAAGATCATTCGTCCCCACCACGACCATTGGCGATCTGCCGGTTGGGCAATGAGGTTGAGGTAGCCCGAGCCGACTTGGAAGCTGGTGAAAGAGGCGTCTTCTCCGCCATAGAGCATCTCAAATCCGAGTGTTCGGTAAAACTGAACTGCCCGCGACATGTCATGGGTCGCTAATGTTATGGCGCTGATGCTTTCGATGGTCATGCACCCATCGTAGCAAAATTGCCTTCGAGGGTCGCTCTAAGAAAGCTTGGATGGCTTCGTCTCAGTGCGAGGTACAGCCAAACAGACATGCCTCCTTGGAGTCGTCCGTGCATGTTTTTGACCAAGGCCGATGGCAACAATTGGCACAAACCGCGTATCACAGGGCGTTAGCCACGTTTCCGCTTATCACCTAACTTCGAGCCAAGCTACGGGAAAGCGGGTGGCGGTCGAAACGCTGAGTTTGTCGGTAAAATTTTCACGGCGCATCGTCCTAGGCATGCTTGATCGCCTGGCAGGTGATTTACCTCTTCACGCGACCGGTTTAGGGTTCATGGCATTTCCAAATATGGAGGAAACCGGATGCTCTCACCCGACTTGATTCTGTATGGCGGCAAGATCGCCATGATGGATACGGATGATCGTTTCGTCTCGGCCCTCGCCGTGCACAATGGTAAGATTGCTGCCATCGGGACCGATGACGACATCCGCGCGCTCGCCGGTGCGGGCACCAAGGCGGTCGATCTAGAGGGGCGCACAGCGATCCCTGGCATCGTTGACAGTCATGCTCACCCCGATGCCTACGCGGCGCGGATTGCGAACTGGGAAATGGTGAGCCCGGACAGGATCGAAGCCCGGGCAGGCCTGCTTTCACGTATCGCGGCTCTGGCCGAGGAACGGGGACCAGATGACTGGATCGTCTGCTATCGGTTCGACGATGTGAAATCGGGCGGATATCCGAGCCTGGCCGAGATGGATCGGGCGGCCCAGGGACGCCCGCTCTTCATCCAGCGTACCGATGGCCATCTTGGGCTCGCCAACAGCCGGGCCTTTGCGGAAGTGGGCCTCGGGACCGATCCGTCCGATCCGCCGTTCGGCAGCTTCGACCGGGATCCCGAGACCGGCACGATCACGGGGCTATGCCGGGAGGCCGCCATGCATGTTTTCCTGAGCCAGATAGAGGCGGACAACACGCCCGAGATGCTCGCCGACGGGCTCGAGCGGGTCTTCGCCGAGTGGCGTGGCTACGGGATCACCAGCGTCTATAATTCCCTGTGCGGGCACAAATCGATCGAGGCGTATCAGATGTTACGCGCAGAGGGCAGGCTGGCAATGCGTGTCGGCATCATCGTTTCAGGTCGGGAGGAGGGTCTGGTCGAGAGCTATATCCGTGCCGGAATTCACACAGGCCTCGGTGACGATTGGATCCGCGTGATCGGCGTGGAATGGTGCCCGGACTGTTCGACCTCTGGCCGCACGGCAGCTTATTACGAACCTTATGTCGGTGAACCTGTGCCCGGCGAGCCTCAACCCAATACCGGAATGCTGCTCTACGATGGTGCGGATCTTTCGGCACGGGCTGTTGCGGCGCACAAGGCGGGGCTGCAGGTGATGATCGAAGGCGTTGGCGACCGGGGCATCGACTTTGCGCTCGACGCAATCGAAGCGTGCCTCGAGGCCGACCCGCGCCCCGATCACCGGATGCGGGTCGAGCATTGCTGCTATGTCACGCCGCCGGTTCTGGCCCGGTTGAAGCGGCTGCAAGTGACTGACAGTTCAGCCACTGGGTTCATGTACGACCTGGGCGGCGCCTATGTTGCCAATCGTGGCCAATCGGCGATGCGTCATATGTGGCCGCATCGAAGTCTGATCGATGCCGGCGTCCCCGCGCCCGGGCATTCGGATGCGATGGTTTGTCAGGCCAATCCATTCTTGGCACTTTGGTCAATGATTACGCGCCGCTCCGACGATGGCGCGGATTTGGACCAGAGCCAGGCGGTGAGCCGGGCGGAGGCATTGCATGCCTACACCACTCTGGGCGCATATTCGGGCCGTGAAGAAGCCGTGAAGGGATCGATCGAGCCGGGCAAACTCGCCGATATTGTAATTCTCGACCGGGATTACTTCACATGCCCCGAGGACGAAATTCGTAATATCCGCGTGCATGCCACAGTTTTGGACGGCGACATCTTGCATCACGAATGAGGGCATGAAAAATCAATCCGATCGCATAGCTTCGCAGTGGCAATGCGACTGAGGGCGATGTCTCCTCCTGGCACTCTTCAAGCATCAACCGGCGTCAGGCCCATTTCCGGTCTTCACCTAATAGCGAGCCTTCGCGGTTGGCTTGGGGATCGACGCGAATGCCTCAACGCCGAAGTTTTGGCAATGCTGTTTGCTCCTCGAAACATTCTCCTGATATGGTCGGCGTGGCGGGCTACAATTCCAGCTTCGATAATGCCCGTCGTCGGGTTTCGTTTGTTTGCCGTCCTTCGCTCTGTGTAGCAGAGGATCTCTCCGCCACACAGAGCGCCGGGAGTCGTTACTATGAATCAGAAATTTATCGTTGCTGAAATGAAGGTCTTGCCCGAAATCGACGTCGATTTCGAAATCAGGCGCCGCGTCGAATTCATCAAGCTAGTGTTGCGGGACGCCGGTCTCAACCATCTCATCCTCGGCATCAGCGGCGGTATCGATTCCTGCACCTGCGGTCGGCTAGCGCAACTCGCGGTGAACGAATTGAACGAAGCGGGGCAGGGCGGGAAATACCGCTTTGTCGCGGTGCGTCTGCCCTATGCGAGCCAGGCGGACGAAGAAGATGCCCAGGCGGCGCTGCGCTTTATCGAGCCCAGCGCGGATGTTTGCGTCGATGTCAAGGCCGGCTCGGACGCGATCCACGAAACCACCGTGAACGCCCTGCAGGAGCGGAATTTGGCCAGCCAAAGCGAGGCCGCACTTGACTTCGCCAAAGGCAACGTCAAGGCGCGCATGCGCATGGTCGCCCAGTATGAAATCGCCGGCCTGCTTGGCGGACTGGTCATCGGCACCGACCATTCGGCGGAAAATGTCACCGGCTTTTACACTAAGCACGGCGATGGCGCCTGCGACCTGGTGCCCCTGTTCGGGCTCTCCAAGCGCCAAGTGAGAATGCTCGGGGCGAAACTGGGCGCGCCCGAGAAGCTGGTCGGCAAGACACCCACCGCCGACCTGGAAAGTCTCAATCCGGCAAAACCCGACGAAGAGGCGCTCGGACTGAGCTACGACCAGATCGACGATTTTCTCGAAGGCAAAGCGATCGACCCGGAGGCGAGCGAGAAAATTATCAACATTTACCGTCGTACCGAGCATAAGCGGCAAGCGATCGCGACGATCTACGATTAGCCCTTCAGTCCGCTCTTTCCACGATATCGACGATGGTTCACCGCCGTCCCGGTATTGAATGGAACAGAAAACACATGTGATGTCCGCAAGTGGCACAAAGCCGACATCGGCCTGATGCCGCCCAATGCTCGAGCCGTGCCAACAACGGAAGTGAAAATCGTTTCATTGCGGCTATAGATTCCTGACTTGGGCTGCTCTTCAGCTGCCGGACCTATCTACAATTATCCGTGTGGATCCCTCTTCCACTGGTGTTTCGCGCCTTCGGGGCGCTCTGCCAGGAGTAGACATCCACGAACACTGGACAAGCTATCGAGTTGAAAGAAGTAGGCTGGCATCAGGTTGCCGATCTTGAACGCCAAATTACGGTTCTATATCGTTGTTGCCATGGTCAGTCGTAAATTTTCTACAGGAACCCGGATGTCAGGGCCAAAAGACGACGGAAACATTGCCGAAGCGTTCAACCATTTGGCGGACCAATGGGACGACTTGTGCGGGCCGGGCTCCTTGCTCGCGAATGAGTTTCGTGCCCATGGATCTTTCTTGCGCAGGATCTGCGAAAGACTGGGACTGCCGAGGGTGTTGGACATTGGCTGTGGCACCGGGCACCACCTCATTCACTTGGCTCCCTGGATTTCAGAGGGGGTTGGAATCGACTTTGCCACGCGCATGATCGAACGCGCGCGGGCCAATACCGTCGCGGCCGGGATCGACCACGTACGCTACGCGGTGACCGAGGCGTCGATGCTCGACCGGAATAATCCCGGACAGTTTGATCTAGCCCTTTTCATTGGCACACTGGAACATGTTACCCAACCCGCAAAGGCCCTCGAAGTGACCCGGAGTGTCCTGGCGAAGGGAGGCCGGATCGTGGTTATCATGCCGCATCGCGCCAACCTGTTCTTCTTCCTCCGGCGATTGCGTCAGAGTGGCAACGGGCGGATCTTCAAGTCCGACTGCTTGTATACCGTGGGGCGTCTGCGCCGCTTGGCGGAATTGAGCGGGCTGTCGGTGGAATTGGTTCATCCTCTGCCATTCTCGATCAACCGCCCCGGTGAGGTCCCCGTTCCGCCGTTTTGGCGCATCATCGCGGCCATCCTTAGGCTCATACCCACGGCACCGACTCGCGGGGCCTTTGCCCTGGTGCTCAAGGAAGCGCAAGAAGATCCACGTGCCCCACCGTGAGTTGGCAAGAGCCTTCTTCGACCAGCCATCGCCGCCGCTCGGCCCAGGCCTCGATCCGACCCGACTCCCACGGAACCAACTCGCGGCAGGGTCTAGCCGCATCCTCGATCAGGGTGTGGTGCATGGCCATGTGCTCCGGCATAATGTGCCAATCGCTACGCTCGGTCAGCACGCGATATCCGATGTTGCGGAGGCGCCTAGCCATGTACTCTCCCGCCCGCGGCCCCATGGCCGGCCCGAACCCAGCGTCGCGCTGCTGATGTCTGTTGAACCATTCAACGATTACCTCGTCGTCCGGATCGCGCGGCGCCCAGACCCGGCGGCCGTCGTAAGTCAACGTCACGGCCACCGCCGCGCCCGCGTCGTGGCAACGCTGGGCCAAATCATCAAACCAAGCTGGTCCGATCAAATCCGCCAGTGCCGAGGCCGTGACCAAGCGAAAACGTCTGAAGTCGATCTTATCCAACTCCCGCATCAGGTCCAGGTGATGACACTCCACCGCCCAGCGCCGTCTCCCGCAACGGAAAAGGGTCGCGTCACCCTCCCGCTCCACGGTCCAACCCTGCCTATGGGCCCATTGCTCGGTCTCGCCCTCGACGGACTGGAGCAAGAGATGATCGATATCGACCAGCATCCAACTCTGATCGCAAGGCAGACGAGGTGCAAGATAGCGGAAGTTAGCCCCGGTGCCGGAGCCGAGATCCAGGACGGACAAGGGTTCGTCGTGCTCGAGGGCAAAGGGAGCCAACTGGCGCGTCAGGTGCTCGTTCCGAGCCACGGCGTCGAAGCTCTCCCGAAGTGCCAGCCAGTCAGCGGCGACCCGGGTCATACGCGCCAGACTTCTTCGGCGAATTGGATGGTGGCCTCCGCCCAGGTCGGCAGCAGCCGCCCCGCCGCAAGCGCGCCTGCGGAGAGCCGCGCCCGAAGCGACGGATCATTGATCACGGCCTCCAGGGCCCGTGACAGACCTGTCGGGTCCCTCGGCTCAACGAGGAGTCCGGCGGTTCGGGGAACAACCTGGGGGATGGCCCCACCGGTCGTCGACACCACTGGTAGCCCGTGCGCCAGCGCTTCGGCCAGCGCCATGCCATAGGACTCAAAGACGGAGGCCAGGACGAATACGTCGGCCCTACCGTAAACCTCCGCCAACGCTTCTTGAGGCATCTCTCCGGCAAGTCGGCCCCTCTTTTCCAGTCCATGACGAGCGATCGTCCGACGAAGGGCCGCAACAGTGGCCGGCTCCCTATCGACGGACCCGACGCATTCGAGCTCCCACACCAGATGTTTCAACTTGGCCAAAGCTTCCATCAGGAACTCATGCCCTTTGCCCTCGGTCACGGCCGCGACACACAGCAGCCGGACAAATCCGGACCTCTTCGATCCGCGTGCAGAGGATGCCGGGTCCGTCCCAGGAACCACCACGCCGATCCGCGACCGGGCAACACCGGTACAGATCAGCAATCTCCTGACGGTCTGACTAGGAACAATGATACGAGAAGCCATTGCCAGACCATGCGCTTCGCGCGCGCACAACTCCCGACGAGCCACATCCGGCACTTCCGTAGCTTGCGCCACGGGCAGATGCAGGAGGACGACGATGCGAAGACGGGCCGTGTGACAGGTCAACAAGTCGTACAATGCCGGAAGGATGAGGCCGTCGACGACGATGCGGGCACCCTCGGGAAGGGCACATAAGATGTCCCTGGCCACCCGCCGCGTGGTATCGTCCCCGTGCTCAAACTTAACAGGGATTTCGTGAACATCAATCACCAACCCAAGGGCCCGCAGCCCATGGACAATCCGCTTGTCGTAGAGGGTGCCGCCCGTTAGCCATTCTAAGCTCCCGGGCACCAGAACGGTCAGGTCAGCCATCGTCGTCCGCATCCAACCGCCCTTCGAAAGAGGCCCAGGCCACAGGGGATTCCCGCAGGATAACCTTCAGCGACTCGGGCTGGTCTTGGTCTATACCCAAGGCGCCGGTGCGGATGCGCACGGCGAGGCTCTGGAAGATCGCCTGGGCAAGGACCTCGGTTGTGGTATTGGCGCCCCGGAAGTCCGGGTGATTGTCAAGATTGCGGTAATCCAGGTCTGCCAGCGCCTCGCGCAGCAACTGCCGCACCTGACCTATATCGAGGACCACTCCGTGAGCGTCCAAGCGCGGGCTGCGAAACTCTGCCTCGACCACATATGTCGCGCCGTGCAGGTTTCGCGCCGGGCCGAATATTTCACCCTTCAGGCTGTGGGCGATCATGACGTGATCGCTTACGGTGACCGTGAACATGCGTCCTCCTCAGTCATAGACCACACGGTGGCACAAAACGCCTGACGGCCCTTCGGCCAAGTGCGCCATAACCTCTGGCAGATCGTCAAAGCGACTTTCCCCGGAGATCAAGACGTCCAAGACCGGATCGGCCAGCAGCTCTAGAGCCAGAACCAAGCGTTGTCGCCGGCTCCAGCGGGCGCGCCGATGGGCGGGAACCGACCCGACCTGTGAGGAGCGCAGCACCAGGCGCTTGGCGTGGAAATCTTCGCCCAGGGGCAGCCCGACTGGGGTCTCACCGAACCAGCTCAGGACCAGAACGGTCGCTTCGAATCCGGCCAAACCCAGCGCCGTGACCAGACCGGCTTCGGTGCCGCTGGCATCGACTACCAGGTCGACCCCCCTTGATGCAGTCTCCGGCGTGTCAAAACCGACCCCAAGGGCCGTCGCAATCGCCGCCTTTCCCGGGTCTACGTCGACGAGTTGAACTGAGCAGCCGGGGATCCGCCTGGAAAGATATGCGAACAAGCTTCCGACCACGCCTGAACCGACGACCACGATCCGGTCGCCGGGACCGGGCCTCGCATCCCAGAGGCCGTTGAGCGCAGTCTCCATACTGGCGGCGAGCACGGCCCGAGCCTCGGGTACGGCCTCGGGCAGTGGAAACACGGCGTCAGCAGGAACCGCGTAGCGGTCCTGATGGGGGTGCAGGCAGAACACGGAACAGCCGACAAGGCCTTCCGGACTCGCCTCAATCACACCCACGCTGGAATAGCCGTACTTGACCGGCGCCGGAAAATCTCCGGCCTGGAATGGCGCCCGCATGGCTTGGTACTGATCGGGAGGCACCTTGCCATGGAACACAAGACTCTCCGTTCCGCGGCTGATTCCGCTGAACCGAGCCCGGACGACGACGTCAAGGGGCCCGGGGGCAGGCAGCGACTCGCGGCGCAGCGCCCCATGTCCCGGAGATTCGATCCAAAAGGCTCGGGCGAACGGCTCAGCCATGGAACCTACAGTCGAAGAGCACGCTCTCGCCCATGGGGAAAGTCAGCGTCGGCGGCCACCTGGCTTCATGTAGAGACTGGATCTCGGGCAGGACGAACCCAGGACGGCCGCTACCCAGGATCATCGGGGCGATGACCAAGTGCAGTCGATCCAGGTTACCCGCCTGCAGAAAACGGGACACTGTGATGCCGCCGCCTTCGACGAACAGCCTCTGGACACCGCGCTTAGTCAGTTGATGGAGAAGGTCCGTTAAGTCGAGACCCCATTCCCGGCGCCGCACGCCGAGAACCGACGCCTTTCCAACTGCGCCGCCGTCGTCGTGATCCCTGTCGCAAACCAACAGGGTTTCGGCCGCGCCGTCGGCGAAGAGATGGTAACTGTCATCAAGTCGGCGATCCGGATCGATCACCAGGCGTAAGGGATTCTCTCCGCAAACGTTTCGAACCGTCAGGCGTGGATTGTCCTGACGCACTGTCTCGGCGCCGACCACTACCACGTCGGCGACGGCCCGCAGTCGGTGCGTGTGGCAGAGGTCCTGCTCGCCCGTAATCCATTGGGATACTCCGCCCAGGGTGGCGATGCGGCCGTCCAGACTCTGAGCCAGGTGAGCGAACACAGCGGGCCTGTCGGTGTTCGCCGGAACGGTTGCCAGCAAAGGTAGGAACAAGTCGACCAACTGCCGTGCCGCCTGGGAAAGCGGCCGAGAATCGGACCACCGGGCAATCCCTGCCTCCTTGAGGGTCAGGATCTCCCGCCACGCCTCTTCTTCCGACATGGGCCGTTCCTTGACTGTCATCGCGTTCCAACTAGTATGCATTTGCCGAGCGGAAAATGTGACACAAAGGCTGGAAGTTGTCACCGGTGGGTTGATGGAGGTCCGAGCCATGGTGTGGCGGCGTCCGTTCCTGGATCTTGCACTGACTCTGATGGTTGGCGGTATCTGTCTGGTGCTGGTGGCCGGGATTGGTGGTCTTGGCCTCTCCTACGCGGCGAAGGCAATCGGAGCCTATGCCGTCTTCGGACTGGCAGTGGCAACCGTGCTTTTCCGGGCTTCTCCGGTCGCGGTTCTGGGGGCGGCCAACCGCGTGACTCTGCTGCGGGCCGCCCTGGCCTGTCTGTTTGCCGGTCTAGTGGGCGAAGGGGCGCAGGTCATAGCTGGTCTTGCAGTCCCACTGGTGGTTGGCACCGCGGCATTCCTCGCCCTGGACGGTGTGGATGGGTGGCTGGCGAGGCGTCGCGGCGAGGAGTCTGTTTTCGGCAAGCTCCTGGATCATGAGACTGATGCCCTGTTCCTCCTCGTCCTATCGGTACTGGTTCATCAGACAGAGAAAGTTGGGCCATGGATCATAGCGGCAGGACTGTTGCACTACGTTTACCTAGCCGTCCGTGTCGCCTTCCCGCGCCTGAGCGCTGACCTGCCACCCACCCGCCGCGGCCAAGTAACGGGATTGGGAGCCGTCCTGGGGTTGCTTGCCTGCTTGTTTCCCAACGTTGAGACAAACGTGGCGACGGGTGTGGCGGGCGTCGTTCTGATCGCCCTGGTCTGGTCCTTCACAGTCGATGCGTTCCGGCTATTGCGCATGCCGGCATAAGGGAGAGCATTCGGATAAAGCGCGACTTCGACGAAGCGAAAGCTTTGTTAGGACTGCCGCCTCTAATGCCTGGGCGCCTGACTTGCTTTTTCTTCGCCGCAATCTGCCACAAACGTTTTCATAAGCCGAGATCCAGAAAGGGTCATCTGCGACGGCTACCCTTCCCTCTTCAGTTCGAAGTTAATGGGAGGGAAAATCGGATCAATATTGGATAATACTTGAAGAACTTCGCCGCCTGCAGGAGTCTGCTCTGGGTCAACTTGCGACATAAAGTTCCCCTTATCTTATGCTCGAGGTTGGTGGTCGAGCGGACATTGATTTTGTCGTGACGGCCCTATCCACGGGGCCTCTTGCATCTTTTCTGTGGCTGGCGGCTACGCAGCAACACGGCTCAGCATCGATCACTCCGCCCCACCGCCAATCCCCACGCCCGGAGCGTTGCCGCTGTTTGCCACCGGCCTTTTCATCGCGGGCCTATTCAGCAGGAGATGGCGCAAGGCCACATGAAACACCGCGCTGTCCCACTGTCGTAGATCCGGGCATCAGATTGCGGAGCCGTTCCACATCAAGCTCATCGAGCGTCGGAGATGACTGGCAGAGGTTCCGAATGGTGGGCAGGCTCGGAGGCAAGAAGGCGGGCGTGGTCCTGGACCGCAAGCTGGCGGTGAACCTGCTCCGCATCTAGGTCGACGGCACCGAGTTCCACTGGAGCTCTCAGCCGGCTGCTGCATAAGCAAGGGAGGCAAACAGCGCCAGGACGCTTGACCGAGGAGCCGCGATTAGAGGACGGGGCGATGCGGCGTCGGGGAAGCGGGCCACTCCCTGTCGACCTCGACGCCCATTCTAATTCGGTTGCCGTTATCTGCCTTTGTGTTTAGTTCTTCATCCAAAATATCGGCTTCAACAAACTCGATAGCAAAGCGCTCCAAGTTACTGTAACCATTAACAAACCGCAC
>Ga0315334_10001028_pt1 | contig 17205 bp, 16 predicted proteins | sample M150034915metaG_FD_205555 | JGI IMG/M metagenome (GOLD analysis project Ga0315334, IMG submission 205555) | Ammonia-oxidizing marine archaeal communities from Monterey Bay, California, United States - M1 500m 34915 | ecosystem: Environmental > Aquatic > Marine > Intertidal zone | place: USA... | reverse complement strand
AGAAGACGGCCAACGCGTTTCGCGACTACAAGGACTGCTCCTTCCATTTGGTGGATATATTCGAACAGCCAGAGGAGCAGGAGCGACGCCTCAAAGAACGCGAGAAAGAGGCCTCGCATTTTGCGATCCTTCCGATCGCCTACGCGCGGAAGGCGGCCGTTTCGATGCACGAAATGGTCCGCAGGCCAGAATTGGGGAAGCTTGCAGCCAGTCGCAACGCTGAGGTGCTGCTCACGACGATTGGGTCGTTTCGCGAGCCGCTGGGACGCTGTCGGGCGGAGACAACGGTTTTGGTGAAGAAGAACACTCTGCCGCCGTTACGCCCGCGTTCAAATACAATGTAAATATGTTTAGAATTCTGCCTCTTCTTGTACATAATCATCTGTAAATACTGTAACTACTGTAAAATGTTTCTGAATAATCAGCGCTACGTTGCATTGGTCGCGTCCTTCGAACTTGTGGGTTTGCTTCCCGTCCTTCCAGATCTGGATAGTGGGTAGCGCAGCGACTCCGCAGACGGCCGTCACTTCGTCGTCGTCGTCTGTGTCGTACATGTGCACGCTCGTCCCTGTAATGGCCGCGAGCTCCGCCTTGACGCCGTTGCAGTTCTTGCACCACGTCGCGCCGAAGTACAGCAGGTGGTTGCCAGACTGGATCGTTCTCTTGAATGATTCCATGGGATGATATAAACCATCGCCCTAACGAATTGTTTAAATAATAATTATGGCCGGAATCGCGAAACGCATCGCGACGCTAGAGGGTCAGATACAGGGGATGATCGAGGAGATCGTGGCGCTAAAGATACAGGTGGGCGACAGCGACGAACCGCTGTTCCCGGCTTCGCTATTTGATGCAATCCCCGGTGTTGGAGCGCCAGCGGGACCCGCGGACCTGAAGGAGGTTTTCGTGCTCATCGATCTAGAAACGGGCGGCCTAGGAAAAACCAGCGAAATCCGGATCGCACAGGTCGGCGCGATCGCGCTGGATCAGCAGATGCGTGTTCTAGGGGAATTCGACGAGTTCGCGAATCCGCGCCGGGATATCGACGCGGGAGCAACGGCTGTCAACGGGATCACAAATGATTTTGTGAAAAATTTGGATGATTGGTCGATTGTAGGGTTGCGGCTGAACCAGTGGATTGCGGGGTTCGCGAACGGGCTCCCGATCACGCTTTGCGCCCACAACGGTAAAAGATTTGATTTCCGTATAATCGCGTTCGAGAACGCGCGCCACAAGGTGAAGAACCTACCTAACCTTTACTGCACGGATACTATACCCGTTTTCAAAGAATTGTTCCCAGGATTGGAAAATTATAAACTGGGTACCATATATTCTGACGCTTTCAAGGAACAAATTAAAGACCAACACACCGCGCTTGGGGACTGCAAGGCGATGTTGCGGCTCTTGGGCTGTGCTTCGCATCAGATGGTGAGAGATAAATTATTTAAACACCGAGAAAGTTTCTCTGCTGTGATTAAGAGATGTTTTAAATGATATAAAAATAATGTAAAATTATTATAACAAACAATGACATTTATCCTTGCTTGTGACCCCGGAATTGTGAACTGCGCCTTCTGTATCATAAACAGCGAAACGAGTGAATTAGTATACTTAAATAATGTGAACCTTTTTCAACACGATGATGGGACTATTTGGGAAACCGATGTAAAATTGATCCCGTACTTTTTAGAAAAATTTGTCAAAAAAAATGAAGAATTATTCTCAAAATGTTCACTGTTCGTGTGCGAAGGCCAAATACAGATCAAAATGCACCGCGTTCAATTTGGTTTAGAAGCGCTGTTCAGCCGCTACGGTCGCGCGGTCACAATTCACCCCAACAGCGTCAAAGCGTGGGCGAAAACGCGAATGGGGAACTACACCGAGAACAAGCGGAAAGCGGTCGCTTGGTGCAACCAGAATTTAGTAGGTGTTAATTTGGCACGGTTCAAGGAATACGAACAAAAAGGACTCAAACAGGACGATCTTGCGGACGCGATCGTGATGGCCTCTTATGCGATCGACAATCAAGAAAAATTATTAAAAATCATATTAAAAGAAAAGGGCTCCGCTACCAAAAAAAAGAAAAGGAAGAAGCGCCGGAAGAAGCAATAAGATTTTTAACGGTTCATGCTGTTTCGGAGGGGCGCGCCGGCTTCGGCACCGACATCACGCGACGCCCATAACCCGCCGTGTAAACAAGCACCGGGCCAACAGAACAAGCACAGAAGTGTGGAGATTAAGCAGTCGTTCCCCTCGGCTCCTTGGTGACTGTAAATGGCACAGGGTGCACAACAGGTCGCATAGACAATGTTCGGTTTGGCGCCGATGCGAGCGGGTTCGATTGCCATTGCGGTCATTCCTCTCGGTAGTGCTAGTTTGTTGTCGGCCATTTCGCGTTCTCTGTTATAATGTATTATTTACTTTTATATATCCTTTCATAATTCCTTGAACGATCCCAAAAAATGATTTTTCAAATTCTCGATATTCTGGTGAGGTTCCAAACGAGCAGTGAGCTGCGAACCTTCATTCGCTTGATTGGACGAAACGAGCAGGGCGAGCGCGTCTGCGCCGACATCTACGGAATCCCGTGGTATGTTTTTGTAGATCGTTGGGAGGACCACTGGACCGGATTGTTGGATGATCGAATGGTGCGTTCAGCGTCCCGTGGCCGGGGTCAGTGCAAGTGCATTTCGTGCAAAGGGGTCAAAATGGGCAGGAACCAACCCTGCAAACAAGTCCAAATGAGGCTGCTTGACAAGGTGATTGAAAAGGTGGAACCCGTCCAAAAGAAATCCTTCTGTGGATACTCCCCAGTGCCGAGGACCTACTACAAAATCACGCTCACACAGTCCTTCTTGATGCGGCCAATCACCTGGTCCGCTGAATCGATGCTCGAAGACGAGAATCTACAGTGGTTCGAAACCGACATCTCCCCCGAGATTCGTTTCTGCACTGATTACAACATCACGCCCAGCGGCTGGGTGAAGATCCAAGGCGACGAAATCAGGACGGAACTCCGCGTGGCTCACCACTACAAGGTTGACTTGAAGCGAGATCAAAGAATTATTCCTCTGGATATTTCCAAGAATAGTGCTATCGTAACCCTAGCTTGGGACATCGAATGCACGTGCATGACCGGCGAAGAGCGCTTCCCAATCGCCTCCGAGGATCCTGTGATTACGATCGGCTGCGTCCGGAGCGTCTACGGCAAGCCCGAACTGACCACCAAGACGGTCTTCCAACTGGATACCTGCGACGCGATCGAAGGCACCAAAGTCGTTGCCTGTGCCACCGAGGAATCATTGCTGGAAAAATTCTGTGAATATTTTGTCGAAACTGGTCCCGATATTTTTTCTGGGTATAATTCCGACGCCTTCGATTTCGTCTACGTCTTTGAGCGCATGGAGCGCCTGAAGCTGAAGCACATGAAGTTCATCAGCATCGAGCCGCGGACGCAGGTTTTTTTCAAGAAGGGAACGTCGCAATCGGCGCAGAGCGGCGCGCGAGAAACTATCAAAATATTCATCCCGGGAACGGTGGCCTTCGACCTTTTGCCGATTTGTCGCATGGGATACAAGCTGCGGTCGTATACGCTCAACAACGTGGCGAAGCACTTCTTGAAGGACCAAGAAAAAGATGAGATGAGATATCAGGATTTGCCCGTGTTTCAAAAGAAGGATTCCAAGCATCGGCAACTTATTGCCCGCTATTGCATTCAAGACGTCGTGCTCGTGCAGTTGCTCTGCGACAAACTGCAACTTTTGACCAACGCGCTCGCAATGTCGCAAGTTTGCGGTGTGTCGCTAAATGCGGTGATCTCCAGGGGCCAGTCGCACAAAACGAAGACGATGATATTGAAGGAAACCTTCACCAAGGGATTCATTTTTCCGGTGTTTCCCAAGGACCCGGCGACAGGGTATACGGTTTGTAGGTGGCACAACGGCGTTGTGAACGCGCAAGCCTTTGAGACTGGGAAGGGGAAAGCTTCTTTCAAAGGCGCGACGGTTTTAAACGCGATGGCAGGTTTCTACAAGGACCCCGTGGTTGTCCTCGATTTCGCGAGCTTATATCCGAGCGTGATGCGGTCCTTCAACTTATCCCAAGATCAGATGGTTCAGTCTTACAAACAAGCAGCAAAGATGGGTCTAAAAAAGGAAGAAATTAATGAATCGCCGAACGGCTTTCTGTTCTGCAACAAATCTCCCGGAATTCTTCCAACTATTCTCGAACGCCTTCTCGTTCAGCGGAAGGCCGCCAAGAAGAGGATGAAGGACGCGCCCAATGACTTCGAGAAGGCGGTGTATGACGGTCAGCAGTTGGCGCTTAAGGTTGGCATGAATTCGATTTACGGGTGGTGCGGGGCGTCCTTTGGAGCTGTGCCGGCGCCTAATATTGCTTCGAGCGTCACAGCGTATGGGCGGCAAATGATCGATTCCACCGCCGCGTGGGCGGAACGGGAGTATCCGGGGACGAAAATTATATATGGCGATACAGACTCGGTCTTCGTTCTCTTCCCGCCTGTTCCTGGTGAGACTCCGCTGGAAGCCCGCGAGCGCGCGTGGGCGATGGCTGGCGATATGGAGGAGCGCATAAACAAGGACGGTACATTCAAATCACCGAATTTTCTTGAGCGAGAAAAAGCGTATTCTCCGTTCTATTTGCTCTCGAAGAAGCGGTACGCGGGAATGAAGTATGTCGACGACATGACCAAAGGCAAGCAGGACTTCACCGGCCTCGAAATAGTCCGTCGGGACAATTGCAAACTGTTAAAGCACACTCAAGAACAGTTCTTTGAACAATTACTACAAAATATTTCTCCGAATGGTGCGGCGAAGAGTCTTTTGAACAATATCAAGGAACTGATGACTGGAAAGGTGCCGCTGGACATGCTGACAATTTCGAAGAAGCTGGCCAAGGCCAAATACGCGGGCAATCAAGTCCACGTCAGCTTGAACGAGCGCATCCGCGAGAGAACGCCCGCCCTGGCTTACTCGGTCGGCAGCCGCATCCCCTACGTCGTTATCGCCGGACACGGACAGCTCTATGAGAGGGGCGAAGACGTTCAGTTCGTCAAGGACAACTTTCTCGCCATCGACTACCAATACTATCTGGCCAAACAACTGGTACAGCCCATGACGCGGCTTCTGGAACCGCTCTTCGGCAGGAAACACACGAAATTGTTCTTCGAACGTGCACAAAACGGTGCTATCCACTCTCACTTCAAGTCGAACAAGGAGGATTGGATTCCGCCGCTCCTCGGCGACGAAGTGGAGGAGCCAAAGAAGAAGAAGAGAAAGAAGCCGCCACAGAAGAATAATCTGACGAATTATTTTAGTAAAAAATCCAAACAGTAATTCAATGAACGATCCCAAAAAATGTACTGGAGCGTAAAAAGCGTAGCGGTCGCGCTTCCGATCATCGTCTTGCTGGGTGTATTTAGCAGCGCGTTTAGGCGTTCGTGTCAAGCGTTGCGAGTTTTTGGTGCCACTGGGCCCATGGAAAACCGAAACGAGTCGCTACCCGTGTGCTTCCCAGAACCGCCTCTGGGTTTGGGGATCTACGAGCCTGACCAAATCTTACTGGGGAGCAAGCAGCTAGCAACGCAATCGGAACGTTTCGCGGGGCATCTCGAGGCCCACTTCTCGACCTGCCACCCTCGGACCCTTGTCTTTCGTCCCTTTATGCAGGGGCTGGGCGCTGCCGTGTCTAGCCTGATCAAGGTCGGTATGTATGCGGTCGCCCACAGTCTGAACCTCGAGGTAAGGGGTGTCGGCAGTGAACAGCAGAAGTACGCCTTTCCTGTCGTGGCGTCCGAACCGTGCACCAGCTCCAGGGTTGTAATAGACATCGGCCAGTGGGACATGCAGAACAAGCAGCACATTGGGTACTGGATCCACAAGAACTACAGCACAGATCCAAACAACGTGGGCTACCCGCTGCAGTTTCGAGCGCTGAATCAGACCCGGTTCTGGATTGTGTCCCACTTCATTCGTACACTGACCGACCTGCAGTGGCCGTTGTGGGGTCTGCCACCCCCGGGGCAGCTACCACCAGCATTCGCGCCTCAGATCGGCGTACACGTGCGGCACGGCGACGCCTGTACAGGGGTGGGCTACTCAACATGGCGCAAGTGCTTCACGTTCCAGGCGTTTGCGGACTCCACCACGTTGTTAGTGGAGAGGTACGGCTTTCGGTCCGTTTACCTCTCGACTGACAACGCCACGCTCCTACGCGAGCTAGCACAGCAGTCGCTCGGCACGTACGAAACCGGTCTAGGTCCGGGCGGCGTGCCGTGGGTCTTCGACATGGCGCCGCCGTTCCGGCCAGATTACATTGGGCTCGGGATGAACCTAGAGCAGGTGAACAAGAAGGCCCTCTTCGACGCGGGGGCGAGGGTGGTGGAGCACCGCGCCGCCGTGCAGGACTACTGGAATCTCCTTCGATCCCACGGTCTCGTGGGACAATTTTCGAATAATTGGGAGCGGCTCGTCATGCCATACATCTTTGCGCGGTCGGGCGGGTGTGGGATCCCGTTCGCGAGCCTTGACGGCCAGCCTTGGTGCTTTGATTACGCGCGTTGGGTCGTCTCGAAATTTACGTTCAAATGCTGAAAGCACTGCGGTTAGATGCTGCAGTTATATAAATTGTTTCACATAGTTGAATTGTTCATAAAAAAATGAGCAGAAAAGTCTTTGGGATTGGTTTGCCGCGCACTGCGACCAAGACGCTTGCCCAGTCTTTGCGGATTTTAGGGTACTGCGGCAGCAACGTATGCGTCCTAACCAAGCATGTCCAGGTAGATAACATCGTGAGCAACCAAGCCAAGGAGAAAACCTTTTCGGTGAACAACGGTCTGTTTCGCTCGCTCGCCAAACACTACGCTCGTAATCCGGACGCGCTGTACGTTTTAACGGTACGTGGCCAAAATTCCTGGTGGACGTCCATAACGGGGTTTGGCGCGCACGAGGACCTAGACCTGCCTCGGATGGACGTGTACATCGCATACGTTCAAATAGTTATTCCTCCGGAACAGTTGCTAATTATTAATATTTTTAAAGATCCAGAGGAACAATTATGGAAAAAAATATCAACTTTTATTGGGGAACCGACACCGATCTGCCATTTTCCATTCCCAAAATGCGAATGTCGAACTTGTACGAAACCTGGCTGTGATTTGAAGCGGCAACGGGCGAGATCGAATACCATATAAAAACTAGCTTAGCGCGTTTGATAAACCATGCATTTATATTTTGAAACACAATCATACCGAAACTGTGCTGTTCATGGTGTTAATAACTATTTTCAAGAGGAAATTCTCACCTGTAGGGAACTTGATTTAGTTAAAATATGGATAAAGGAGAACTATGCAGCAAATCGTGATGGGAATTGGGATCATCATTTTACAGATGATGGCTTCTTTGCAGCAGACACTCTTCTTAGATACATAGAAGAAAAGTTTGGTAATCCAAGACCAACAATATTAGGCAGTGTTGGAACTATTACTCGTGAAAAAAGTATTGCCATTTTAAGAGACAATGATCGTGTATTGGCAGTTCATTTGAGTGCGTATTGGAAACATACCGTTGCTGCGATTAAAAAAGACAAGGCTTGGTATCTACTTGATTCCGTAAAGTCTGCTCCAAGCGGGCCTCATTCACAAACAAAATTATTAAGACTCCTAAATACGTTTACTCTTTTTGCAGATACCAGACCAGCAGAGATTCCATCCACAGATACTGGAGAGGTGATTGAGATTGATAGTAAAATGTGTATTAGTTCTTTACATCGTTTTGTGAGATAATATAAAGAATAGTTTTATGATTGTTCAGTAAAAATGTGGAAGACCTATTTGAAAACACATCTGCGCTCCGCGAAGCAAGAGCCGTTCGCCGGATTTCTGAAAAAGCACGTCCAAAAACAGTTCGAACGAATGAGTCACACGGAGCGATGGACGGCGATGTCGTTGATCGAAAACGACGCGTTGGTTCAGCTGCCCAAAACAGAAGAACTATTCGAGGAACAGTCTGAGGAACAGTTCGAAGATACGATCTACACGTGCGAGTGCGGTAGCCGGAAAATCGACATGCACCAGGTCCAAATAAGAGGCGCGGACGAACCGGCCACCTCCTATTTCCACTGTACTGTTTGCGAGACTAAATGGACCGAGAATTAAACGTTGTCCCGTTGAATGTCGGTGTCGGTGACGCCGCAGCGAGTAGTATCGTGGCCAAACTCGTCCATCTCCTCGTCTAGTTCGGTGAGTACGCGCTCGTACAGGTCCTTCGTAGACTCGCCGCGCATGCTGTCGTACAAGATCAGGATACCAAAGACAAGCCCGATCTGACCCGACATCGAGTAACAAGCAAGCGCCGTAGCATGAACAACTATGTGCTGTAGCCCCCACAGCATGAAGCTCAAACAGATAAAATACACGATTGACGTTATAACGATTGTCAAATACGTTAAAATTTTCCTCTTCCTCATGCACAACGTTACCGGCATCGCGATCAGATATGCACCCGAAATAACAGCCAATGAACCCGTTCCTAGAATTATTCCGAACCATTTCATAAAATGATGTTGTCGATCGTTTTTCATCGTTTGCTCCGAGACGGTAATGAACACCATAGATAGGGTTATGAGGATGTGCCCCACACTGAGAACCAGACACTTTGCCCACCGCATTTTTTAAGGAATGATCCGATGAACAATTCTATATATGGTTTAATTCACTGCGCTTATGTGCTTATAAAAATGGATGAGTGTGAACCCGGGTGCAACATTCCAATTAAAATCCATCGTTCGCGAAGGACGGCCACGGCGCGGCAAGCTACGACGGCCTAAAGTGCAGCAAGAGGTTACAATTAACGTAGGGCCGAGCGAGGACCCCGATAAACCACTCATCGAGGACGCGCCAAGCACCGCGCAGACAAATCAGTTCTTGCCTGGCGCAGTTGCGCTGAACTCGTTCATTCTCATGTTTTTTTTATTTTACTTGGAGCGGAAAGATCACATCAAATTCTCAAGCGTCCTGGTCGTGACGTACCCGTCGTTCGTCGGATGTGATGATAACACACACTGTGTTTTGGAAAGTACGGCAATCGATTTGCAGAACACGAACGTGACGTACTTATTTATTTTTATATTGATGTTCGTCGGATATTCGCCTGCGCATATTCTGTACCTCACGAATGAGCAGAACCGTGCGTACTACGAACGCGTCAAAAATGTGGCCTCAATCGTTTGTTTTTCAGTACTATTCGCGATCATCCAAGGTCAGCACAACGTTCTGTTCCAAATAACCATTGCGTTGAATAATTCGATAATTTTTGGAATAGGAATTATTTTGCAGTACAATTCTAATTATAATTTTCGATCAAAAGCGAAGGGTGCGTTCTACGCTACGGCCATCGCGTGCGTGGCGATCCAGACGGCGCCAACAATCACTGCGTACGCGAACAAGCAGCATGTGCCCAAATTTTTGTACGTGTTGGTGGGTTTGTGGATCAGTGAATTATTCATTGAATTATTATTGCATTATCGTCCAAATATGTCCTATTTGCATTTAGTAGTGCAAATTTTGTTATCGTGGGCGTACACGTTTATTTTTTGGGAATATGGCAAAATCGATGAGTGAGTGAGATATAAATGATTATTTTTTTAATTACAGTGAAACCATGTCCACAGCCGAACGTCGTCTTTTAATCAATCTACGCATAGTAGGTGCGTTATTACCCCATCAAAAATTGAATGCCAAGGCCGAGCTGTTGGCTGTGGAGCCACCATCCTGGTTCCCCGAGGCTATTTACCGGTGGTTTCGGGGCGACGATCGAGATATCTGTCTGCGGCGATTGGAAGAGCTGATTACTGAGGCAATCTTGTCCGTCGAGCACGCGGGTAAATTACGGGACGGTAAAAAGCAGAGGAAGTTTTTGACACATATCCATAATTGTATCCCCGGATTCAAGAACATATCACAAACGTACGCGGGTGACGCGACGACGGTTGCCAAGATTGAACTATTCATAGAACAGTGCAAGGATGTTTTGTCACAGTACAACTACGAACCTGACCGCCTGGTGGTGATTAACGAGCTGCCTGTGAGCGACGACAGCGAGGGGAGCGACGACGCGGGCAGCGACGAAACAGACGACGGAGGGGTGGCGCGGCTTGGTCCGACAGTTGGTTCGGAACCGTGGAGGCACAAAAAAATGGGGCGCGTCGTGGAATGATATAAACGAGACCATTTTCGTTGTAAATCATGAACAAAGATGTGGACCGACAACTATCTGTGCTGCTGTGAGGGGGCCCGGGAGTACGCGCCCCACTCCCCAAACGGACTGTGCCGGTGGTGTTTTGGCTTGAAGCCAGATGTCGCGCCACAGCCTTAGTTCCCGAACACGTTTTCGCTCGCTGCAGAAAAATAGAGGAAACGGTCACGGTCCTTGTACTCTTTGTACACGGTCTCAATCATATGTGACGTCGGTGCAAGGATGCTATCGAGGGAGCCGTCGCGGTTCTGGGAGACGACGAACAAAAACACGGCTTGTTCGGGTGGTAACTGTATGCGTTTGCGGATAACGAACACAAATTGTCCAACGGTCATGTCTTTGGGGATCAAAAATTTCTTTTTGGGGTCGTGCGGGAGCTGATTACCTTGCTGCGCGTGCTCGCAGATGACGGGGATTCGATCCGGGTACTTCTCCATGATCCGCGTGGCCTCGAGGTAGCGATCCTCGAACGGATGTTCCTGTATAAATGTTTTCTCGGGGGCGATGTATTTAACGATCGACTGTATCATGTGTGAGTCGGCGTATTCTATCATGCTCTGCTGCATACTGTGTAGGGGATCATTCATTATTTTGTACATATTACAGAATAATTGTTTGACAAATATATAATTGTTTTTAAATATGTAAAGAAATAAATCATGCAAGAGTGGTATGAGAAAAAGTGGCATATGCTGGCCGCCGCGAGCGCGCTGTACGTATTAATGTTCGTGTTGATGGGAATATTCACGGATATTTACGACACCGCAGATTTCTTCAACGTTGAGATCGCAGGGTCGAACCCTAGCAACAATCCTCGCATTCTGGGCGTGCCGGTAACAACCGCGGGCGAATTTTGGATGTTCATCATTTTTTTCTTTTTCAACGCGTTTAGTGGCGTGTGGTTACGCGTCCTGATCGTGGAACGTTACAATCTTTTTGTCGCGGATCCATCGGTCAAAAAACTATCCGACGAATATCCAAAAGAATTATTTTTAGTGTACAATTTGTGGAAAAGTGCAGGATTCTTTTTTAATATTTTGGGAATATTCTCAAACGTTTTCTTTTTTTTGAGCACGGTTATGGGGGCGTTGGTGGGAAATGTGGCAGCCCGTTCACTGCTGCTATCGGTTAAGGAAGTGGCAGACGCGAGGGAAGACGTCGCGGCTAAATATGATATAAATAGTATAGGCAGTCTCCACCGACAATAATTATGAACGAACCACGCGTAGATGCCATCGGGTGGAGCGAGTACTTCATGCGGGTAGCACAACTGACTGCTTTGCGCAGCAAAGATCCGCGTACGCAGGTCGGTGCAGTTATCGTGAGTCACGAGAAGAAGATTTTGGGGACGGGGTACAATGGTATGGTTAGGGTTGTGAAGGGTGATAACGACCAGATCTTCACTTGGTCGAAGGGTGAAGGGATAAACAATAAGAGACACTTCGTCGTGCACGCGGAGGCGAACGCGATCATGAATTCGACCACTTCGCTGAAAAACGCGCGCATTTTTTGCACCAAATTTCCTTGCTGCGAGTGCGCCAAGTTGATCGTACAATCTGGCATAAAAATCATCTATTTCAGTGGGGCGATCGATTTAAATCCCGACGCCGATCACTGCCAGCTCGCGTCAACTATGTTGTTCGACGCCGCCGGGATAAAGTGCAAGCAGATCGCACCAGAGCTGTGAGAAAGCATATAAGGGAATTATTCCGTGGACTATTCCCACCAACGATCCCATGAAAATTATTCTTGAAACGGACGCAGATCAATGGAAAGAGGTATGTGAGAAGCTGTGCGATAAAACCACGCACGGATGGCGCGTAAAAGAGGGGAACGCGGGCCTCGATGTTCCGATACCAGAGACGATTACGATCCCTTCGGGACGTGGTTTTAAAATTCACCTAGGCGTACGCGTGCAACCCGACCATCATTTTTTGCTGGTCTCGCGAAGCTCTGTATCAAAAACACCTCTGCGGCAATGCAACCCTCCCGGAATTATTGACACGTCATATAGGGGAGAGCTCATGTTTGTCGTCGACAACATTTCGACTGCCCCGTACGTGCTTAAAAAAGGGAGAAGAATTTGCCAGATAGTTTCAATGACAGGTTCTCAGATTCGGTTTACGTTTGGCAAGGTCGATCAGACAGACCGCGGCGCCGGCGGGTTCGGTTCAACCGGTACAGGCGTCCCTGAGAAAATCTCAGAAATATAAAAGGATCATCATCCAAAATCAAAAGGACTATTCCAAGAACGATCCACAAAAATGATCCCTATGGACAGCGACTACAGAGCAGAGCGCGCAGCTGAGCGCGCATGGAAGCGTGAGGAGCAGAGGAAGCTAGAGGCAGCCAAAACGTTACTTTTGATCATGGAGCGGTACATTAAACCAGTCGCCGCGGCGGCTATCGGACAAAAAATTCGTGATTATTTGTGATTATTTTTTTGATTTACATGAAAAATTTGTATACAATCACTGCAAGAACGCAGCATGCCACTACTGCCCCTATAATGATAAAAAGGGTGTTGTCGCCACCGCTGTCGCCGTCACCAACTGGCGCACCAACTACTGTCTCAATAACAACATCCGTGAGCTTCTTCAGATAGTCGGAAGATGAACTAGCGAATACTTCTTCTAATTCTTTGTCGGATAGTTGACCAAGCACGGATATTTTTTCATTGAGCTCGGACGCCGTCGCGGATCCAGTAGAAACCGTAAATGTAATTGTTGTGCTCGTGCTCTGTAAGCGCCGACCCCTAGTGATAATGCGTATGTCCGTTGGTAAAACGTTAAGGTACCACGCCATTCCAAAGGAAAATCCTAATTCATCGAACGCCATCGACCCCTGCAACACCATCGTAACCTCAATAGTCAGGAACGTTGGCGATTTGGTCGGCGCGTCGGTATCCTCGGGAGTTGTAGGCGTGTAGGTCTCCGCGGGATATGTAGGCGTATCCGTTGGTGCGGAGGTTGTCGGCGAAGAACTGGGATTCTTTGATGGTGCGCTGGTGATCTTCGTGCACTTCGTCGACAGGCAATGGCTGTCGGGAACGCAGTCGCTGTTGAGCGAACACGTTTTGTTGACGTCGCATCGCGCGGGGCACTGGGTACCTCCGCAATCAACATCAGTTTCTTCGAAATCGGTAATGTCGTTTGCGCATCGCGCGTCCGTAGGTGCGCTGGTTGACGGTGAAGATGTGGGTGCGCTGGTTGTCGGTGAAGACGTGGGAGTCTTCGTGGGAGTCTTCGTTGGGGCGCTGGTTGTCGGCGAAGAAGTGGGAGTCTTCGTGGGAGTCTTCGTGGGAGTCTTTGTTGGTGCACTGGTCGGAGTCTTTGTTGTCGGCATACACATTTCCGTTAGATCGTCTTCGTAAACAAATGTCTTTTCATCAGGGTCCCACCGCTGCAAATTGTTAAAATAATATCTGTTCGTCCCATGATTCTTATCTAGGGTACATTTGAATACATTGTTGTTTGGTTTCAGCTGGCCGCTCTCACAGATGGAAGCAGGTACCACGCATTCACTCCATAATGGCGAAGACATCGACGTGATCGGGGGGGTGTACGCGTTGTCAAACGACGTTTTTCGATATTTGCAAGAAGTTATGGCGGTGTCGGCGGGGGCGTTGTCGATCGTGGCCAGAAGAGTGGATGGTAGCTCATACCAATCGCATGGCATTGGGTCGCATACGAGAGAGTTAACCAGTTCAGCATGTGCACTGCATTCGTACCGATCTTTTTGAGGGTTCGGCCAGAAACCTGGAGCACACCTTCCTTTGCACCACTGTCCCGCAAACATATAATTTGTGTAGCCTTGACCAGGTCGTTGCAACAGACCATGGACGCCGTATGGGACGCTTGTAGCGTCGTAAGGGTCCGCAGTGGTCGCACTGCATTGTGTAAACGGTTCGAGCTGGTGCAGTGTCTTACGCTCGGAGAAGGTGGCGAGCTCGCAGTGGTTAACGGTGCATCTATCGGCCGGGGTTGATTCAGAAAACTGACTGCCTCCTCCAGGCGTCATGCCAAATATATCCATACGGGCGTCTATGTCGGTCTCGTCCCACATACCCACTTCAAAACAACCGCTCCGGATATTTCCAGTGTTAGTATTGAAAACCGTGACCGTCTGGTAATCGCCGAGCTTTCGTTGGGCGTTGCAATTACATTCGTTGTTTGCGCAGTAGGTCGAGTCAATATGTGTCGACCTACTCTCCGTGCCGCCAAAAAAATCACAGCACGCCTGGCCCATATGAATCCATCGTTTGAATCCGCCAAAGAATTCTTCCTCATCGTCCGTAATCGCTGCTCGTAAAAACTGCAGCTCTGACATCTTGCCTTGTAGCGATTCGGTCTCGATGTCTTGACACGTGTACGTCCGCTTCACGCATTTGCCCGGTTCAAAAGCGGTACATTCACCAATACCGTTCACCGTGTCCCAGCCAGAGTCTGTCCACGTGCCGTCACCATGGTCGCCGCTTCCTTCCCAATCAGAGAACACCAGAGCTTCCCCATATATGTCGCCACAGCCCCCAACTCTACAGTCTTCGCACTCCCGCCTTTCTATGAACCAAGACCCTTCTCCTGTCAGGCCCGATTGTCGCTTGATCTCCCAGTTCTTATACTCAGCGGACATGCACGAACCGTGCTTTTCGTTCCACGATGCCGGTTGTAACTCTCGGGCCATCACGTTGTACGTGGTGGCCTTGACCGTCAGTTCGAAAATCCGCAGGTACGGGCAGTCGGTTTGCCACTCTATTGGAATATTGTTTTCCGAAATTGGCGACTCAACCGATGGATAGTCGCTTCCCCAGTTGTCGGTACCCATCACTCGTATTTCGGTCAGTTTGCACGGCTGTGGCGGAACGTCCCCTAATGGGAACGAGGAGTACTTATTGTGGTTGTCCACGAATCGGCGCAGATTGTGATAGTCCACAATTTGGAATTTGTCATGATCCCAAGAATCATTCTCAATAATAATATCAACTAATGTTTTTTTAGAATTCGCCATCATCTGATCGCGTGCTTGGCTATATTGATTCTCGTGCTGGTCCGAAGTGGGTTGTCCGAAGAGATGTAAACCGGTCGCGATGGTGTTGCTGTACAGATAACCCGAATCAGAATCCGATCCTACACTATTTTTCACAAACTGCGACGGTAGATGGAGGTTGGATAATTTGAGGTACCGGTACACATGATTCGTGTAATGGGTGCCAGGATCGCAACCAGTAATATGTGCGGCTCGAAAGTTCGAACACTCTTGTGATGTTTCCGGGCCGGATCGGCGAATAACTTCGTTTGAGGTATCATCGAGACTGTTCGCGTATTTGAAGAACCCACCCGCGCCTTTTTTTTGACAAAATACGGCTCCGCCAGGGATCCTGCCAAAATCATCGTCACCGCACCAGGTATTGTCGGTGTCCGTGAGGAAGGTCTGCTCTCTATAAGAAGCGTCGATACTATCCATTAGAAGCGGGTACCCTGCCGTTCTTAACCGTCGCCGCGTTTTCAAATCGATGTCTTGTAGGTCAAAGTCGTCGCCCATGGGTGCAATATAATTCTTAATAATATTCGTTTCCCACGCTCCCCTGCAATTCATCCATGGCGCGCAATTCCCAACACCGTTTTCTTCTTCGTCTACTAAGTATACGTCATAATTGTGCGAGGCTTCCTTTGTAGTAATACACCCAGCGTGTACGTAGCACCATGATTTGTCGTATCCATTATTTTGTCCCTCATCGCCGTAAGCCCAGGAAACGTGCGTGCAGCCCCACGTCGTCATGGAAGTGCAAGTGTCCAGACAATCTTGCAATGTTATCGGAACATGCGAATCGCGTCGAACATGGTATTGATTGAAGAGGGTGCTCCATTGGTATCCTTCGCCAGGGTTTGTTTGGGGGTCAGCACAGTGCCTATCACTATGTAGTACCAATTGATGACGCATTCCCGCAGGACAAAACCTTCCGTTTTTGCAGGCCTGGGTTCCTTTCATTGACTCGGAGCCCGGTTCCGTACAGATGTGTCCAATGGCGCACGGGTATCGCTCCTTTCCCTCGGCGGTGGTCCCTGCTGGGCAATAATAACCACGAGGGCACGGGTTATTGTATTTTGTAGCAATGGTCGTTCCAGCGTCGCAAAAATACCCAACTGGGCAAAGTTCCCAATCACTGTCAACGCCTTCCCCTTGTGCGTTAATTGAGACCGTTCCAGCAGGATACTGACCGTAGTCGATATCGATCGCGGTCGGATCCCAGCAAAAGTCCCAGTCTCCTGGGTGTCCTCCGTCGCCGTAGCAGCCGGGGATTGTCCCTCCTACATTACCAAAAGTCGCTTCACGTTGGAAGCAACGCAAGCCGGTTGCACATTGCGGACTCGTCCCGCCCGACACGACGTCGTCGCACTCGCCGATGCACTTCTCCATATGAGTCGCGCTGTTGTCGTTCCCCCCGCCGATTTCTATCCACTCGCTCAGAGGGGGGTATCGCGTGTTGTTGCAATACGATCCGGCACCGCAGACAGTGGTGTCGTCTTTCAAGCCCTCTTGATCGCACCATTTCCCATTCTGGCACTTTGTACACTCATTAATATTGGCTAGCGACGGAGCGGCCCCGTACGTTCCCTTCGGGCACGGGACTGCGGCCGACGTGCCCGAAGGGCAGTAATACCCCTGCGGACAGGGCTTACGACCTGCGAGCACGCCATTCTCATTCACCACTCCACCCTTCGGGCAGAGGTATCTTTCTAAGCATGGCCCTGATCCTTGGCTCGTGGTGGAGCCCTCTTCGCACCATTGACCGGCGCTACATTCCCCAATAAAGTTTCCGAAAGATAAAGCGCCGGCGTCCGGATTGCAAAAATGGCCTTCTGGGCAGATGAGCCATTGAGGCTCATTATCTGCGTCCGTGTGGATGCCCCAGTCGCGGAAGTGTTTCGGATCT
>Ga0315334_10001027_pt1 | contig 17209 bp, 12 predicted proteins | sample M150034915metaG_FD_205555 | JGI IMG/M metagenome (GOLD analysis project Ga0315334, IMG submission 205555) | Ammonia-oxidizing marine archaeal communities from Monterey Bay, California, United States - M1 500m 34915 | ecosystem: Environmental > Aquatic > Marine > Intertidal zone | place: USA... | reverse complement strand
CTGGACCGTCCCGGACGGCTTTTTCAGCGAGTTTGATTCCTTCATCAAGGTCCCCGGCCTCTCCTTGCCATTGTGCCTGAAGCACAGGATTCAAACGCGCTTTCGGCAAGTTTTCCTTGAGTGAACTAAGGTTTTTTTGCTTGACCGCATCCGCGGATCGCACTCGCGCGAGGATTTGATCGAGTTTCGAGATGTGCCGCTTGACTTCATCCATGGTCGGTTCAGTCTTTTCGGGTTCATCGGTCTCTTTTTCAGCTTCCTCTTTCTCGTCTTTGGCGTTTATTGCTGCTTCGGCGTCTGCCTTTTTATCCTCAAGTTCAAGGATTTTCGTCTGCAGCACCAAGTGGCGACGTTGCAGAGAACGCAGAGTACGCGAGCCTTGTTTTGAGTCACCTGTCATGAACTGTGCGACTGCCAGCCAGCCAAGCCATTCCTCTTGCTGAGTGTCATCTGTTGTCGGAGGCAAGTAGTTTCCTCCGGACTCCTTGATCAATTCTTCCCACAACGCGTACTCGGTCAGCGTTTGCATGAGCCGTTGTCGACCGTACTTGTAACTGCCACGTTTATCCCATGTGTTGTACTTCGGATGTTGGGGTAGTGATACAAGATTGCGTGAAAGGTCCAAGGCGTCCTGTACGCGACCGATGTAGATGAGATTGCGTACCAACCACTCGTTGTTGTGCGCAAAGTTGTGGATTTGGTCAGGCAGCAATCGAGTCCTGATCATATGGGCATGATCAACCCGCGCAGAGGCCTCCTGCTGCCATGCAGCATCTTCATAACGTTTGAGTTTTGAGTAGATGTGACCTGGCATATGCCACATATGGGCAATGCCGGGACTGGCAGGGCCGCACAGCGCTGAAGATTGCAGAGCATTGTCGGGTCGAGCCGAATCCCAAAGATGAATGCGATAGTGATGGGCGGGGTGCATGGGATTCACAGTAAATACCTCACCGAGCAAAGCATTGACTGCGTAGCGACTGCTAATCTTGATGCCACTGCGTTCGGCTAACCACAGTTGTAGTGCGAGCAGAGCTCGGGCTTCGATGTCGTCCGGGAACTCGTGCAGCAACCGTTCCATGTCGCTCAAATAGCGTTCGGTCCGTTTCTTTTTTTCGTCACGTTCGGCTTCGCGATCCGTTTTCTTGTCGTCTTTCTTCTCCTTTGGAATCAAGCGGTCCAACGCTTCGATGTAGAGAGTTTCTCTGCGGCTTGTATCCTTCTTCCGCCGTTCCATGGCTTCGTCCATAAACCCACGAGCTCGTTTTGTGTTGTTCACATTGGCCATCGCCATTCCCCAATAGGGGATGGCCAACTGAGGATCTTCCTTGGCTGCCTGTCGAAACGAACGTTCGGCCTCGAGATACCAAAAGCCATGCAATTGTGCGATTCCTTGCTCCATGAACTTCTGAGCAGCAGGTGATTTGCTGGAGGTATCAAATTCGATCGGTGACATACCATCGATGAGCAAGGCAGCTTGCCGTGGGCCTTCATTGAAAGCTTCGCCGTGGTAACTGTGACCGGCGGCAGGTCCATCGCTGTCGGCTGCGGGTTCAGCTTTTGCAGGCTCCGCCGCACTGATTGACGTTAAGGGAGCGACAAGAGCCGCCAGCAGAAAGAAGGTTCTTGGGTACATGAATAACAAAATTTGGGGGAGGGTACATGGGGTTGGCGCCAACCTAGTGTAACTTGCCCGGAGATTTCTGTTCACCGATGATTTTGGAGATAGCTGCGACAAAAAGACGGGGTCGCTGAGAAATCCGCTCAATTCCTACAGAATCGGCAGGTGTCGTACAAAGATAGCAGCAGTTGTGTGTTTGATTACCCCGCTGGCGTGGAAATTCAGAGGATCCAGCAGCCAGTAACGCAACTAGAAGCGATGTCGGACAATGCTGACGGATCCGTTTAGCGGGATACCAAACTCTCTGGCATAGGCCTCTGCCGTTGTTCGTTCCGGGAACAGTGTTGCATATTCGGCGGCGCACCACTGACCGGTGCCGATTTGAAGGAAACGTGGGACAGCGGTAAAGCGTTGATCTGTGGCTGGCAGGCTCCATTCAATCAGCCAACCTTCGCCCAGACGGCCAAAATCACCTGTTTCGGCCTGCTTTTTGTCCCATCCGTCTTCGTCAAACTCGTACATCGTGTACCTCGCAAGTTGGAAATTTTCGAACAAGCAAAGGATGACGCTGAGGTTTGACACGTTTGGTCACAGACTCTCTTTTTTTGGGGGGGTAAGCTCAAGCTGCTACAATTCAGCTCACCCAGTTGGTGTGCTGCGCCAGTTGACTCTCCCCTGCTTTCTTCCCTCCCGCTGGATGAGCATTCGGTGTCCAACGGGTTACCGCAATGGTGGCCGATGTTTCCCAAGTCCCCCCGATGCCAGTTGGTACCGCTGCCGCAACAGCAGGTTGCATTTGTTGTCGATGGTCAAGAGCGTTTGCGCTGGCACGCCGCAGATGACGCGCCCCGCCCCTTTTTTTTCCCGTTGACTGGACCTTCCGGGTTACCACTGACGAGGATGGGACATCCCGGTGCGCCAAATCACGATCATCATCGCTCCATCTGGTTCGCTCACCATAAAGTTCTTGGTATCGACTTCTGGTCTGATAATTCCGATGCGGTGATTCGCCAAGACCGTTGGCTTGCCTATCAGGATGGTGAAGAAGAAGCGAGGATGGCAGTTGAACTTGGTTGGTATGATGGCCATGATCCGGCTGCGTTGATCAAGCAGCAGTTGATTGCTGCGATCGCGCCATCTGACCAAGGTGGGGTTCTGGTCGAAATACAGACAACACTGAATTCCATTGCTGAATCACTGGAATTGGAACAGACCAACTTTGGCTTGCTGGCCATCCGAGTTGCAGGGTCCATTTCGGCGGTATTCGGTGATGGTATTTTGACCGGCAGCAATGGCAAGCAAACAGAAAAAGAACTGTTTGGACAACCGTCGGCATGGATCGATTACAGCGGATCGGTTGATGCAGCAACGACGGAGGGTCTGACGTACTTTGATCATCCCCATAATGCGAGTTATCCTAGCAAGTGGCATGTAAGAGATGATGGCTGGATGGGAGCTTCTGTTTGTCGGGATGCTCCAGTGATGTTGTATCGTGAACAACCGACAACGTGGCGATACCTGATCCATGCACATGCAGGCCCGGCCAACGTGCCTGTGTCCCGTCAACTTGCTGAAGCCTTTGATCGCCGTCCACCCTTTGTTGTTCGACCTGCCAAGAAACCCCACCACGAGTATCAGATAGAGAGAGACCAATGAGTGAATTTATCCGGAAACAAGAAAGGCCATCGAATTCAGTAGCCGAAATTCGGGATCAACAGCAGTTAAAGGATCGCAGGCTGTTTCTGAGGTCCGGCATCGCGCTGGCAGCGGCGGGAGCGATGAACGCATCCGTACAGGCAGATGAGTCGGATAGCTCGGCGAGCGAGTCGCTCGGCGAGCGAGTTGTGATGGGTGTGATGGGTGTGAATGGCCGCGGCAGCGCGATCGCCCGAGGAATGATGGCGGCTGGCAATACTGAAATCGCCTACGTTTGTGATGTTGATACCAGAGCTGCAGGCAGAGTCAGCCAGTTAGTGGGTGAAGTCCAAAAAAAGGACCCCAAGGTCGTCGGCGATTTTCGTCGGATTTTGGATGACAGCGGAGTCGATGTTCTGGTTGTAGCCGCCCCCAACCATTGGCATGCGCCAGCCACTATTCTCGGTTGCTCTGCTGGCAAGCACGTCTACGTTGAGAAACCCTGCAGTCATACCCCCGAGGAAGGTGAAATGGCCGTTGCGGCCGCTCGCAAGAATAAGCGAATCGTGCAAATGGGAACACAGCGACGTTCCTGGCCGGGGATCGTAGAAGCAATCCAACGCATCCACGATGGTGAGATAGGCGACGTGCTCTATTCACGTACCTGGTACAACAATCGGCGTCCTTCCATTGGTATTGGCAAAGAGACGGGTGTTCCGGATTGGTTGGATTGGCGTTTGTGGCAGGGGCCTGCCCCTGACCGAACCTACAAAGACAATGTTGTGCATTACAACTGGCACTGGCATTGGGATTGGGGGAACGGAGAACTTGGAAACAATGGTGTGCACGGGATTGATGTGGCGAGATGGGGACTCGAGGTGAACTATCCCAGTCGAGTGACAGCGGGCGGTGGGAAGTACCGGCACGAGGACGACCAGGAAACCCCTGACACGTTGATGGTGACGATGGATTTTCCTGAAAATAAATCGATCACATGGGAGGGGCTGAGTTGGTCCCCTTTAGGCCCCCATGATTCAGGATTCGGCATTAGCTTTCACGGTACCCAGGGGTCGCTCGTGCAACAGGGCACTGGCTATGTCATGTATGACATGAAAGGGAAGGAAGTTGCCAGTGGAAACGGTGCGGGTGGTGACAAAGATCACTTTGCAGATTTTCTCGATGGGGTCCGCACTGGTCGATTGACGAATGCTGATATCGAAATTGCCCATCAGAGTACGCTGTTGTGTCACTTGGGCAATATTGCCTATCGCACTGGGAGTGTCCTGGATACTGACCCGACCAACGGTCACATCAAGGACAACCCTGCCGCTGAAGCACTTTGGGGACGTGAGTATGCACCAGGCTGGGAACCCCAAGTTTAAGATTAGTCTTGGCGCTGGATTTCAGATGGTGACCGGAAAACTTGGCAATGCGAGTTTGCCTTGCTCGGGTCACCAGAATTGCGAATGCTCTTCGGCTTTGGCCATGAGACGGGTTCAGTGCTGGCTCGCACGGTTGCCGAGGTGACAGATTGACGTCGTCTGATTAGGTGACAGAATGCCGTTATTAAATAGCCATCTTTCAGAGAGTACGCGGCGATTCTAGAGAACGAAAGACATATCGGATTATTGTCGGCAACCGGGATAGGTGTCGGCGCAATCGTGGGCGGCGGTATCCTTGCATTGGCAGGTGTTGCCTTTGCAACCAGCGGACCGGCTGCCATGGTTGCTTTTGCGTTGAATGGCTTGATTGCCATGTTGACGGCTTTGAGCTTTGGAGAGATGGCTTCGAAATTTCCGGAGTCTGGCGGGACCTATGCTTTCAGTCGAAAGGTTTTATCTGTTGAGGCTGCTTTCGCTGTTGGCTGGATCGTGTGGTTCGCGTCGATCGTTGCAGCCATGCTGTATGCCGTCGGTTTTGGTTACTTTTCTCTTGTCCTCATCCGGGAATCAATCCAACTGGCAGGGTATTCGGTGCCAGCATGGGCAACCGGTGAGTGGTTGGTATCCTGGATCGCGACCTTTGCGGTATTCAGTTTGGCGATCGGTTTGGTAAGGAAATCGGGTGGGGGTAGCGTTTGGGCGAACGTCGGCAAAGTGATCGTTTTCGGGATACTGATTTTGGGCGGTTTATGGGCGGTGGCTTGGCAACCTGTCACGCAAACACAGGCTGCATTGCAGCCGTTCTTTTCGACCGGGGTAGTGGGACTGTTCGAGGCAATGGGCTTCAGCTTTATCGCGCTTCAAGGCTTCGATTTAATTGCAGCAGTCGGGGGCGAAGTTCGTAATCCAGCGAAAAATATTCCTCGCGCGATGTTATTGTCATTGATCATCGCCCTGCTGATTTACCTGCCGTTGCTATTTGTGATCACAACGGTGGGAGTCTCGGATGGACAAGGGATTGCCGAGGCGGCAGGCCAGAATCCTGAGGGGATTGTTGCTTTGGCGGCAAAGAATTATTTGGGACCGATGGGTTATGGATTTGTTGTTCTTGCCGCAGTACTTTCGATGTTCACAGCGCTGCAAGCTAATCTTTTTGCGGCTTCGAGGATTGTGTTGGCGATGTCGCGTGACCATACGTTGCCCTCGTTTTTGAGCAGGCTTTCGACTCGGTGGCACACTCCGGTGAATGCGATTCTAGTGACGTCAGTGCTGATTTCAGTGCTGGTGATAGCCTTGCCCGATGTCGCTTCTGCGGGTGCGACCGCCAGCTTGATCTTCCTGATGACATTTGCGATGGCGCACTGGTTGGCTGTATTGGTGAGGCGTCGCAGCGCAACTCAACCACCATTTCGCGCTCCGTTTTATCCCATGGTTCCAATCGTTGGTGGGTTGTCTTGTGTTGCGCTGGCAATTTTCCAGGGTATTGTTGTTCCGTCCGCTGGAACGATTGCGATCGCCTGGCTGAGCATTGGTGGCCTGCTGTTCCTGACGCTGTTCGCACGTCGTGCACGTTTAAAAGACGTTTCCAGCATGGCTGCAAACCCGGAACTGTTGCGGTTGCGCGGTAGTTCACCGTTGGTTCTGGTGCCAATTGCCAATCCGCGAAATGCGGAAGCGATGATCGCTTTGGCGAATACTCTGGTACCGGCAACGGTTGGCCGGGTATTGCTGCAGACCGTTGTGGTGGCGCCGGACTCATGGCAACCGGACGTCGATCCCGGACCTGCCGATCGATCGCAAGCTGTACTTCGTGAATTGCTGCGGGCATCATCGAAACTGGGTGTGCCGGTCGAGACTCTGACAACCGTGTCTGCTGAACCCATGCCCGAGATTGCCCGTGTCGCCAAACTGCATCGCTGCGAATCGGTCCTGCTGGGACTAAGCGAAATCAGTGACGACAGTCACGACACGCCACTTGAGGGGCTGTTGGGGCAATTGGAAACCGATGTTGTTGTCTTGCGTGCTGCAGAGAATTGGCAGTTGCCTGAAACCAAAGGAATTCTCGTTCCTGTGGCTGGTCGAGGCGAACACGATTATCTGCTCGCAAGGTTGCTCGCTAGTTTTTCACGCCAACAACAGTGTCTTGTGACGTTTCTGAGAGTTGTTCCAAACAATATCGACGCCATAGATTTCAGACGCGCCAGGCGGGATCTGGAACGCGTGGCTCATGACAACATCTTCGGGAATTCTGAACAGGTTCTCGTGAAGAGTGATGATCCAGTTGACGTGATCACCAAATTAGCAGGCGACCAACTTGTGATTCTCGGCGTGCAGCGGATCGGTCCGCGGAGAAAGCTGTTTGGTCAGTTTACTCGCAAAGTCGCCAGACAGACCGAATGTCCCTTGATTGTGATCAGTCGTCGCGGTTGACCGAGTATTTCACGATTTGTGCTGGCCACGATGTGATTCGACTGTCGTACAGGTAAAATCAAGAACCGATCCCATTCTCATTTTATTTGGTGGTAAATTAATCCTCAATCATCTCACGTTTGGCGGAGTCTCTGCTCATGATTTTACGCGGTTCCTTGATCATCCTGATTCAAGCCATGCTGCTACTGTTCTTTGGTGGATTGATGCCATCGGTTGTGGCGCAGGAACAGGCGACGTCAAATAAGCTCCAAGCTGTTTTTGACGAGCTCTGGACTACATTTTCGCATCGCTACGCTTTTTTTGAATTGCGCGGTGTGGATTGGGATGCGCAACGACGGAAATACCGTCCGCTGGTCACGCCGGAAACGACCGACGACCAACTGTTCGACATCTTCTCCAAGATGCTCAAACCGTTGAACGATGGACACGTCAATTTGAAGGCAAGGGGAACGAAGAAACGGCAGTTTAATGCAGAAACCGAAGCACGCTTCTATCAGGAATTTTCCAATAATAAGAAGTTAAAACAATATGAGCATGCCGTTGATGTCACGCTTAGTAAACAGGGTTTTGGGCCACCCGAGAAACGAACCCCGATCCTTGTCTTCCGCACGTCCGAAAAGTACGGTTACCTGCGAGTTCTGGAAGTCGAAGGGCCATCGACGAAGAAACTGAACGTCGCGCTGGACGAGATTATCGCTGCTTTCAAAGACAAACAGGGAGTGATTGTCGATATTCGAGACAATCCAGGTGGTACCGACAAATGCGTCTATACCATCGTCAGCCGTTTTGCAGATAAGAAACGAGTCGGGCACTACCGCCGAACACGTCGGGGACCTGGGCCGGACGATTACGGCGAAAAAAAGATCGTTTATCTCACACCGTACTCAACGTCGACCTACACAGGTCCCACAGTATTGCTCACAAACGATGCGTCCTTTAGTGGCGCCGATGTCTTCGCGATGTTAATGGCATCGCTGCCCCAGGTGACATTGGTCGGTGAACCCAGCAACGGGATTTTTTCCAACATGCTCGAAAAGAAATTAAGTAACGGCTGGAAATACAGCTTGTCGTACCAGCGGTATTATTCAGCGGAGATGATCTGTTACGAAGGAAAGGGAATTCCCGTCGATGTTCCGGAGACGAATCGCTGGGCAGAGATATCAAAAGACATCGATCAAGTATTGCTGAAGGGTCTGCAACAACTAGAGAAACCGAAATCGACTCGCCCGAAATGATGGCGGACCAACGTTGTACGTTTTGCGGTCACTCTCTTTGCTGATATCGTACAACTCCGTTGCCCCAATTCACTTCAAACATGCCGGCACACTGGCTGCACTGGTACGACTCTTCGCCCATGGGGTCGTTTACAGAAACGGTCAGCGTTTTGCCGCTTGTCCATACGGGAATTTGGCGTTGTGGTCATGTCAGCCGTCGTGCAGTGGGACTGGAGCGAGTCAGCCAACTGGTTTAGAATCCGGTACTCAAACTATGGGAGCCCCAGTGGTGAAGCCTCGATCCTCTTCTGCCCGACCCTCGAAAGACGTAGCCGCGGAAAAACCGCGGGTTCGCCGTATTGGGTCACTTGTCAGTCAACTGATATCGCGACGAGGTTATGCGCAGGTGTCGGCCAATGAAACGATGCAACAGATCATCGTTGCAGAGGTCGGCGAACAACTGGGGACGGGATTTCAAGTCGGTAATCTGCGGCACGGCGTGCTCCATGTTTATGTTTCTGATTCGGTCACAATGCAGGAACTGAATTTTCGCAAACGGGGTATTCTGAAACGAATGCAACGGGAATTACCCGACAATAAAATCAAGGATTTGCGTTTTCGCATTCAGTCATGAGTCGGATGCCAGAAACAGCGGATTTTGTGATTGGCTCAGATGGTGTTCGTCGGTGTTGGTGGTGCGGTGCTGATCCTTTGTATGTCCTGTACCATGACACCGAGTGGGGCAGGCCCGTTACTGATGACCAACGCTTGTTTGAAAAAATGTGCCTCGAAGGATTTCAGGCGGGTTTAAGCTGGCTCACCATTTTGCGAAAGCGTGATGCCTTCCGGTCAGCGTTCAGAAATTTTGATATCCAGCGTGTGGCCAGATTCACTCCGAACAAGGTGGAAAAACTTTTACTCGATGCGCAGATAGTGCGTCATCGCGGCAAGATAGAGTCGACCATCAACAATGCGAAACGGACGATGGAGTTGGTAGACGAATTTGGCTCTTTGGCAAGTTTTTTTTGGCGATTCGAACCGGACGATCCGAGTGTGTTGCAGCGTCGGGATCAGATGACTGCGAACCGACCTGAATCAGTTGCGTTGAGTAAAGAGTTGAAGAAACGAGGTTGGTCCTTTGTTGGGCCCACGACCTGCTATTCATTGATGCAGGCCATGGGTATGGTCAATGACCACTTGCGTGACTGTCACCATTGGAAGATTGTCGATCGGGCACGTTCGAGTTTTGCCAGACCGGGCTAGTGTCCTTGGTCAAGGCGTCACTGTTTTAGCTTGGTCTTGGTTTTGGGCCTGTTGGCTGGTTTCCGTTTTGTTTGCAGTGAATCGGTAAACGGAGGTGCCTCGAAAATCACGGTCGCGGAAACGCGTGGGTCACCTGTTCGCGTCAGTTCGTCCATCAGACGTTCATGCAGTTTTGACCGGACATCGTTTGCTGAATCTTCGAGCGCAAGGTTGCTGAGGCAGTGTGGATCTTTTTGGACGTCATAGAGTTCAAATTTGGGTGGACGACCTACGGCGTACTCAAAGAACTCAGGAGACTCTGTACGGTGGGTGACCACCCACGCTTTTGTGGGACTGGCATCCAGATCGCCGAATGCAGCAAATGTGTTCTCCCGTAGTGTCTCGTAGTCAGGCATCTTCGTTTCCGGGGCTCCAAATCCCGGGCCGATACCCATTGGCCAACGATCAGGCTCAAAATTGATGATGTACAGATACTGGTGGGTACGGATTGCCCGCTGAGGATAGGGTTTGTTACCGGTGCGGGCACGTGCGACATGCCGTTCACGTCCAGTAAAGACAGCGTCTCTTCGTGGATCAACCAGCCCGCTTGAATCACTCTTCAGAATTGGAACGAGAGACCGCGCAGTCATATTGCCAGGTCGCTTGACTCCGGCAAGTTCTAGGAAGGTGGGCGCCAAGTCAGGCAGGCTGACAAAGTCATCGACTACACGTCCTCGTGCTGTGATCCCTGTTGGCCAGCGGATTGCCAAGGGAACCTGAGTTCCCAAGTCGTAAAGATTGCATTTGCCGCGGGTGATTCCTGGAATACCGTGGTCGCCACTGACAACCAGAATGGTGTTCTCGTAGGCGCCGATGCGTTTTAACTCGTCGATGATGACTCCTAGGCCGGCATCGAATGCTTGTGCTTCACCCAGATAGTCTGCAAAGTCTTCGCGGACGACGGGAACATCAGGAAGAAATGGGGGTAACTTTCCTTTCAGTGAATCTGGATCGATTCCCCAGAGGTCTTTACCGCTGCCGGCAATCCATTTGCGATGACAGTTGGTTGGTCCAAACCAATAGCAGAAGGGTTGATCACCATCGACGGTGCCATCGTCATCAGCATCCAGGAATGACCGAACGTTCTTTCTTACCTCGTCCAGCAGCATTTGCTTACCCGCCTCACGATCGGGGTTTTTCATGGCTGACTGTGAAAACCCATTGAATTTTGATCCATGCCGATTGAAGGATCGGGGGTTTCCACCATGCGGTGCGTTAGCCGGTGTACCTGGAGTCCACACTTTGTAGGTATGTCCGATCCGGTAACCGGAGTCTTCGAGCAGTAGAGGGTAGGCAGGAATCGACATGTCCCAGATCGCACCCTGCAAAATGGAAGCCCGGTTGCATCGCCAAAAATGCTGACCGGACAGCAAAGAACTGCGGCAGGGAGTACAGGATGGGGCACTGACAAAGGCCCGCGTGAAAAGAATTCCATCTCCCGCGACCGCATCAAAATTGGGTGTCGAGACATGATCGTTGATTCCACCTGGAGCGAGCTTGCCATAGGCGCTGGCGTATTTCCCCCAGTCATCTGCAAAGGCCATGACGATGTTGGGTCGTTCGGCAGCCCAGATAGTCTCAGGTTTGATTCCAAGGCTGAAGGTCAGCAGCAAGGGGATGAAAATCCAGTGCATGACTTTGCGGGAAGTTGGCAACTCGTGGGTCATCAGTTCATTGACTCGGATAGTGGCAGCGGCAGTTTTTAACTGCAGTTTAGTCCAGATCTGCCGCTGATTGGTCTGGAATTCGCCGACTTACACCGTATCAATTTTCCCTGCATACGGCATTCTCTCTGCTCCGCTGTTGATTACCAGTGACTTCGGATTGAGCGAGTTGTCTGGTACCGGTTTGGTTTGCCCCCTAGGGCCGTTGCCATTCAGAGGCATCAGCTATGACAATGAAGCATTCCGATACACGACTACCGAGTGATGTTATGAACGATGAATCTGACGATCAAAGGGCAAGTCCAGTCCCCCTGTCGGCCCCTGCCCGGAGAGTCTTGGGCGTTTTGGTCGAGAAGGCTAAAACGACCCCGGACAGTTATCCGTTAACGCTTGCGGGAATTGTCAGTGGCAGCAATCAGAAATCAAATCGCGATCCCAAAATGGATTTTGATGAAGACGATGCGTTGCTGGCGCTCGACGAACTTCGCACCGTTGGCGCTGCACGTGAGGTTCAGGGGAGTGGTCGAGCCATCAAGTACCGCCATGCTGCTTATGACTGGCTGGATGTCGATGGCCCCGGGTCAGCTGTGATGACAGAGTTGCTTCTGCGGGGCCCCCAAACCCTTGGAGAACTCCGGACCCGAGCTTCTCGGATGCATCCCTTTGCCGATTTGGACGTATTGAAACAGGTTGTCAGTGGTCTGGCCGCAAAGGGACTGGTGGAAGCCCTGACGCCACCCGGACGTGGGCAAACATTTTCTCATGCACTTTATCCGCCCGAGGAACGCCAATACCTGAATGCACGGTTGGAAAAACAGCTTGCAGCGAAAGCCACTACGCCGAAGGCTTCTGTGGATTCAAGCCGAACAGCGGTAGACCAGTTGTTGGATCGGCTTGAAGTGGTGACCGACCGAATAGACACGCTCGAAAAACGGCTGGCTGAGTTGGAGAACTCAAATGCGCCAGATTCAGCCTAGAGCTGTAGTAGTTTCTCAGGACCATTGGCACAGAGATTCGACATAGTCGGCACTGCCATCCCGTTTCCATGGATCGAGTTGTGCCTGAGTCTTGAGTTGTTGACCACGTTGCTGTGGGGTTGCAAAAAATGAGCAGGCGATTTCTGGCAAGGCGGTCATGTCACCCCACAGTTTTTCGAATTGTGCAACCGGAAAGACGTCTTCCTGGGCATGTCCCCAACGTTTTTTGACATCTTTTAAGGTGATGTAAGTGGGTAGCCTTGATGCCATTTGACGAACTGCTGTGCTGACACGTGGTTCGTCAGCAAGGTCGGTTCGCGTGAGTCCAAACGTGTTGAGCAATTGATCGATGTCAATCCAAGTCGTCATTGAGTTATAGAATGTCAGTCCAAACTCAGCTTTGTCGTTGGGCATCGCAAGGCCCTCTACAAGACGTGGCCGTCCATGTACTGAAGCCAGTCCGCCTCCGCGGTCATCGATGCGACGGCCAATCACTTCGAAACTGAGTGTGCTTTGGCGATCAATATGCATTCCCAACAAGCCGGGATCAACGTTTGCTCCCAGCGTATCAATGTTGTGCAGCATCAGATACTTCAAGCTGGGTTGTTCTTCGATCATCGAACGCAATACTCCATTGAGCATCATGTTTGGGACCTCGTACCAGTGGCCGACAGGATGGATGCATTGATGGGGAAGATTGTCTGTATAGTCCGTTCCCTCTCCCGCTTGTTTTGCCCAGTCAATTAAGGCGGCCCGTACACTTTCTCGCATTTTCTGCTGTTGTTCGTCGAGTACTTGTTGAGCCGTTTCCTCCCACAGAAAGCGCAGGTCGCGAACCATGGGGACCATTCGCATCCCGATGCTGCGACCAGTGGAAACGTACACCCTGTTTCTGAGACCGTGATTCAGATGGACAGCCAGATACTCACGAATCGCTTCATCAGTCAGGTAACTGGTGGTAAAGACGTGCGGAATAGAACCACCACACTCGGAGCTGGTTTTCCGGTTCTTGGCGAGGTGAACTTCAATGAAGCTGCGGTGGCGACCCGAGAAACGGTTGAAAGGGTGCAGCGATTTGCACACCCCGGCACCCTCCGTCCAGCGACTACCCACTCCAGCTGCAAGTGTTACAACCGCAACGTGACCCTGTCGGATTGCCTCGCGTCCCAGATCGGCAAAGCGTTCAGGAACTCCGCCCCGCGTATCAATCACATCCTCTTGCAGGACGTCCTGAATCGCCAGATTGCTGGACAATCGATTCTGGGACAAGCCAATACGACCACTCTGTAAATCACTACGAATCGCATCATGTTGTTGTTGGTCAAATCCCCAGTCGGTCAATATCTGCTGGAGGGTTCCGGCTTGATCCTGTGAGGCGTCTGTTTGCGGCAGAATGCTATCGAGCAACATGGAATTTGTGGCACTTGTTCCGTCACGGCACCGATTGCCAAGTTGCTGCAATTCGAGTCGCAGGTCTGGCGGCAGTTGACGCATAGGAGTGCGCAGAAGCTTGGGTAACACGAGTGCATAATACCGATCGGGCATTCCAGCTGTCGCGCCAGAAAGCAGGTTTGCTTTCGACCCGTCATCATTGATTTCGAATTCGTAAACAACCGGATCCATGGCAAACGGAAGGGAAGTCTGCAGGCTTTGCTTGGTTTTGACCATTGCAATTGCCAGCCAGTCTTGGGCAGCATTTTTGATGATTGGGTCGAAGATGAATCCCATGCCTCCGCCTGACATTCCGCCGAGCATCCAAAACCCCCAGAATTGATCGTCATATTTTTCACGGCACTGTTCGATCAACGAGTCAGTGAAGCAATTGGTGGCCCATGGAATGATGGTTTGAAGCGGACCTTCGAAATTACGTGTGGTTGCATTGCCGATGCTTTGCAAATCTCCTTCGCCCAACGCATTGACAACGTCATCCAGAATTTGCATGGCTTCAGATCGACCTTTCCATTCCTGCTCGCTGCGAAGTAGATAATGTTCGGTCACCATTTCAAGAATGGGGCCAACGTTCTGAGCCATTCCACCGTGGACCAGAACCAGCGAGTCCTGAATTTTCTGCCGCGTTTCAATCGAAACTTCGCTCTCTGACATCACGTGATGGACTGGCATCAGTCTTCCGCGACTGATTCCGTATTCCGGATCACCCTCTTGGGCTGTGGTGCCTTCAATCAGCTTGATTCCCGGCCAAACCCCTCCTGAATCCTGCCAACCGCCACCGCTGCCACCAATCCACTCGCCGAGGATGGCCCGAGTTGCCACCAGTCGCCGATCGGACTCGGTAAGTGTTCCATTCAGTGCCGAAATTTGATTGGTTGCCCGCATCATGACGGAAATCAACGACCCCAGCAGGTTCGTCGATACGGCCAGACGAGAGCCTTTGGGGATGTCATTGATTTTGCTGACGACCTCGATTCCTCGTCCGCTGCCGACGAGTCGGGTGAGCAGTCCAGCCAGCGAATGCCCACACCCTTCGAGCCCCGGAGGGACGATACCCGATGCGATTACAGCCGCTTTGAGAAGGCCCAAATAATCTCTTGCAAAATCGAACATCCCGGCGATTGAATCGACATCGACCGTTGCTCCTAAATCGACACTGGTCAGTCGGATGACCGGCTGGTCGATGACTCTAAGGTAGGTTTCGATGGGTGGCTTGGGCTTGGTATCACGGCCTCGAACACCGAGATCAACGGAGATATTCAGAACCCGGGCGCCCTCAGGAAAGTCCATGCCAAGGAAAAAAATGTCGCTCCATGCACTGTGCGAGAAATCCATTCGTACGGCTGTGATTTCCCGAAGGATCGGCATCGAACCGGTCTTGGCATCCTGTTGAAGCATTTCCGGTCGGATCCGCAGAGGGTGTTCCGCCGGATGTCCCAAGCGAAACATCCACTGGTTACCTTTGACCGTTCGGACGCTGCGGCGGACCTGATCTGCAAGTGTTTGAAAACCCAGTTGGTGATAAGCTTGCGCAAGCGCGCTAGCTATCCCGTCACATGGTCCCTGAGCCTCTTGTACCTTGAGTATTCCATCGATCGCTTCGACAAAACGGCGTGAAAGTAAGTGCTCATAGCCAGAGTACGGAATCAGGCCTGATTGTCCGGATGGGAGGCGATTTGGGATGTGGTACCGATAAATCGCCGAGAGAAAAAAGAGCGCGCGAACACGATGGTAAAGGTTTTCTTCGCGACGACGGAATTGATCCAGCTCGCAACAATGATTCAAAAGTTCATCGAGGCTTGCATCACGACATACTGAATCTAGTGAACGATCGCGAACTTCGTCTTTATCCGAAAGAATGATGTCTATGAGGGAACTCATCGACTCTCCGGGACTTCACTGCGGTTCGCAAGCAGATCAATCATCTCAACCAGAATTTGGTCGCGATCAGCACCGCTTAGTCCAATCGCGAGTTGTGCCTTCAGAAGACCGTAGCGAATTCCAAGGTTGTACCGTGTTCCATGAAGTCTGTATGCCAAGTATTTACTACGTGTCGGTAACATGGCGGCAGCATCAGAAAGCGTTGGCCGCGTTTTATTCTGCTTCCCTAGAAGTTGTTCAATCAAATCCATGATTTCAGCTGTAAACACATGCATCCCAAAGAAGCCAAGGTAGTGGCCCGCTCGTAGACCAGGGGTCACGAGTTCCTGTTCGGCAAGCGTTGGTGTCGGTTTTTCAACGATCCGCTCGATTTCATACAGCCCCTCCATGCGTGGCACGAGCGATCCACTGACAATGCCAAAATAGGGGAGGTTGGTTTCACGTGTTGATTGGACAGCGGAGACTGAGCATTGGTTTTCACAGGCCATCTGCACCAGCTGTTTCGCGCATGGCTGATCGGTGTTGCTCAGGTAAAGGTGATCCCCAACCAAGTGCAGAAATGGATCACTATCGAGAAAGGACCGGGCGCGATAAATCGCATCAGCGTATCCCAGAGGCTGGGGTTGCTCGACGAAGTGGAGATTGCCCAACTGTATGCCAGCGGCCGCCTGATAGGCGTCCGTGTCACCTGGTTGGATGATCACACAAATTTCTTCAATGCCAGCAGCCACCGTCTCTTCGACAATTAGTTGCAGAGCGGTCTTTTCCTGACCACCACGGTCAACCAGTTGTTGCAGAGGTAGTCGATTTTGATTGGGAGCGGCAGCGGTGATCACCGCCTTTTGAACCTGCATGGATGTGTATCGGCTTCGTCAGAATCATCGGAATCGTGAGTGCTACCCGCTGCAATACACTAATCTTAGAACGAGTTAAAGGCAATAAAATTCGATTCGGCTTCTTGCCTCAGATTACGCATTGCCCCTAGCTGTCTGAGTCTTGTTGCGGTTCAGGGGCCATCTGTCGCTGGTCGCCCGTTTGGCCTCGTTGTCACGATTGTTGCTGGCTCACGACATGGTCGCGATGCCCGCATCCAGATCGCCAACATTCATTTGCTTCCCAGCACCAGAAACGTTGGGTTCAAAGCATCGAATCGCACTCGGTCCAGTTGATACTGTCCTCGAGCGATATTGATCATCCGAACATCGCTTCTCAGTCCGGCCTCATCGATTTTCGATTGCACCGCTACCAGATTGTCGGGACTGGAAACGTTGACCACGATGCAACCGCTATTCTTCAGTCGTGCCAATGCGGCTTGGACAAGATCGGGCACCATGCGTCCACTGCCTCCAACGAAAATGGCATCCGGATCGGGCAGGTCATTAAAAGCCTCTGGTGCCTGACCATGAATGGGGACGAGTCCGGGAACATCAAACATCCGTGCATTTTCGATCATCAATCCAAAGTCTTCCGCATCCATCTCGATTGCGAACACCTTGCCTTTGGAAGCAATGGATGCCGCTTCGATGGCCAGGGACCCACTGCCGGCACCGACGTCCCAAACTGTACTGGTAACGGTGAGGGACATCTCAGACAACGCGATGCAGCGGACTTCGGATGGGGTGAGCAGGCCGCGTTTGGGGCGAGATTGCAAGAA
>Ga0315334_10001025_pt1 | contig 17213 bp, 29 predicted proteins | sample M150034915metaG_FD_205555 | JGI IMG/M metagenome (GOLD analysis project Ga0315334, IMG submission 205555) | Ammonia-oxidizing marine archaeal communities from Monterey Bay, California, United States - M1 500m 34915 | ecosystem: Environmental > Aquatic > Marine > Intertidal zone | place: USA... | reverse complement strand
CTTATTGCCGATGTAATTGCCATTATCTGTTCTCCTTAGTTCTTTGTATTTCATCCAATTCACCTTGAAGGAGAACCGAATTACGCATTCTTACTTGTTGTTCTGTCGCTAGAGTCTGTACTGCTCTCTCATAAAGAGATTGCCATCTTTGTTGGGTGGCTTGATCTACTTTCATAAAATTACCAGCCTCTACTAAGCAGGCAAATAATAACGCATCTCCACAATAATCTCCTAAAAAAGTATTGGTTTGAAGCGTTGCTAATCCCGCTGGTTGTATATTATAACTGATCTCTATAGTTTTGTCAAGGGAAGAAGTAGGAGCAAAGATAAAATTAGTTTGTCTATTGCCTGAAGTATAAGTTGTTCCTGCTCTTGTAAAACCCCAATAATAAGGTTGATCAGTTTGGGTATGAGAAGTACCCGCTCTCCAAATTTCTCTAATAAAAGCTTCGTCTTTTTGATAAATCCAATCTCCTTTATTATGTTTCATATATCTAAATGATATGAAATCTTGAGGGACTGCAGAAAGATTAGTATCTGCTGTAAGAGTAAAAGTGGTAGTTTTTATTCCTGAAGTAAACTCAACTTCTTTATATAAACGTTTTTCTGCTAATTGTATACAAACATCAATAGGAGCTATACCTGATCCTGTAGCTGTAGTAAATTCAGCTGCATCATTTTCAGCCCAATCTTGAATAGCTTGTTTTAATTGTACATATGTAAACATTAACTAAGTCCTCCGTAACCCCATGTGCCTTCATTCCAATTATGTAATCCCCAAGCAATGGTTGCTGGGCTTATTGTACCTTGTGCAGATGTCATTGTCAAGCCAGTAGGAGTTATAACTTGACTTACTATAAATGTTACACCTGCAGTATTTTCTTGTGCAGTAATAGTTATTCCAGAAGGAATTTCTGTGAAATCATGTAGCAATCCTGCACTTCCTTCATAAGTAGTTAAAGTTGCTGGACTAGTAACAGGATGTGTTAAATCTTCTGTTGTATCAGTAGTAGCTGCAGTTAATCCTGCAGGAGAAGATGCCTCTACAGCTAGAGCTAATATCGTAGTACCTTGAGAAGCCGCTAATGCAGTCATGGTAGCATAAGCTGTTTGTGCAATGAATAAAGTTATTGTTCCTTGACTCATAGTTGCTGCTATACCTGCAGGTAATTCATCTGCATTAAGTGTTATAGTACCTTGACTTGTAGTTGTTTCTATTCCTGTAGCATTTTCTGTTGTATTTAAAACAATACTATCATTAAAGTGCATAGTAGTTGCAATGCCAGGAGGAATTTCTGTTAAATCGTGGACTAATCCTGCACTTCCTTCATAAGCAGTCATTCCAAAACCACTTGGTTGTTCAATTAGTTTTAAAGTAATACCACTTATACCATTATTAAGTGGTAAATTAAATCCTGTTACTCCAAAGTACTGACTTAATCCAACGTGAGGAGATTGTATTTCACATCCCCCTGTCCAAATATATTGAAGACGAACTGTAACTGGAACTGAATCAGAATCAGGTCTTGGATCTGATAAAACATCAGGTCCATCATTTTTTAAAAATTTTTGAGGTTCTAATTGTGGTTGCTTAGTAGTAAAATCTCCTTTGTAAACTCGCATCCCATCCCACTGAGTACGAGCATCTTTATATTTGATCTTACGACCAAATATATCATCCATTAAAACAGCATGCTTACCTCTTGTGTATCTTGCCATTTACATGATATAAGGAACACTTGGTTGAACTATAAAGCTAGCTCTTTCCCTATCCTCTTCCCTAGTATTAGCCCATTCTTTTTCGTAAATTTGAGTTAATTCTTGTCGTCTTTGAATATCAACTACTCCTGGTAATTTATTAGCTAATTCCACAGTTAACCCACTAATCATTGCAGGAATAAAACGTTTTGGAATTTGTACTTGTTGATTAACATAATCAATATAAGGAGAAGTGGATTGTCCATTAGCATCAGTAGCCCATCCTACGTCTTGAGGATATTTTATCATCCATGCTCTTACAGAATAATATGTTTGATCAGGAACAGGCCATATATAAATTTTATGATTAGCTTGTCCAGATGCATCGAATTGTGCATTTCTTTCTACAGTATATTGAACAGGTTTACCTGAAGTACTTTTAGTTGGAATTTGTAAATAATCTATCATTCCAAGTCTTTCCATTTCTATATCTGTAATAGGAGTAACATTAGTATCTCTTACTGTTGCAGATAATACATCTGAATATGTATGTGCATTAAAATTGACATAGTCTTGATCTTGAGTCATAGCCAAAGTTACCATATCTAAAGTAAATAAATTCACACCATCATTCATCCACTTAATCATTAAAAAATTAAGCGAACGTCTAGCTGTTACTAAATCATAACCAGCTTTAGATGATACACCTAATCTTTCATAAGCTTCTTGAATAACTGTATCAATAGTTATATTAAATGCATGTTGACCTGATGTAGCCATTGTTCCTCCTTCAAATTAAAGTACGAACAATCAAATAACACATTTGAGCAAAAACTGTACCACCAATAACCCATATAAATTTGTTTAACTTAGATATATCTTCTTGCATATGCATTAAATGATTATCTTTTATGGTATCGATTTTTTCGTGAATTAATCTTAATTCACCTTTCATTTCAATGATAGCTTCTTTATTTGATTGTTCTACCATTTCTAATTCCAATATACAGTTGCCTCAGATAATGTCCCCGTTACTGCTGTAAAAATATTAGTTGAAATTACTTTACCTTGTGCAGGTATTCTAACATTAGTAGTAGTATTTGCTATTACAGCTACTGTTACAATAGGAGTTCCTGTTGCAGATTGTGCATCATACACAATAGCTTTAGCTGCATCACTACCTCCAGTTAATGTAATTCCTAAAAATCTTTGACGATGTGCAGTTGTAACTTGTCCATCACTAGTAGCAGCTGTAGTTGTAGCACCTGTTGCTATTCTAGTACTATTAGCATCTCCTTGAAAAGTATGCCCCATATAAATCCTCCTAAAAAGAGACTCCCGAAGGAGTCTCTTAATTAATTATAAATTACGTAGATAAATCTAAAGTAGTTGTATTAGATACACCTAACAGAGTTACTGTTACAGATGCAGCTGATAAACCTGGATCTACCATTGTTACCATTACTTCGTCTGCTGTTAATGGAATACCTGCAGTAGTACCTGAACCAGCAGAGCCGATTCCGTTAGCACCATTACATGCAAACATTACACTTTGTGCAGAACTACTAGCTACTACGCAACCAGCTACATAAGCAGAAGCTACGCCTTGAGTTCCTACATCAGTTATATTTGCACCACTTGTAGTAACTGTATTATTTTGAACAATACAGAACATAGGAATGAAATCAGCTGGAATACCAATTGCTGATTCTGTACCTGTGGTTGCTCCATTAGCTACAGTAACTGTAGCTTGATATGATCTAAATATAAAACCATGATCAGCTGTTGCGTTAATTAAGACAGCGCCACCTGTATCTGTACCTCCAGTATTAGATCCAGTAATTTTATTTGCATCTACTTTCTTGGTGTATACACCTGTAGTTGCATTTTTTTCACTAGATTCAAAACCGTTTTCAGAAACGACTGGGCCGTTAAAAGTTGTTGTTGCCATTTTTTAATCCTTCTGGGAAATATAGTCCCAATTTATTTTCTTACTGTCTCTATATCGTCTGCTTGGCCAGTCAGCAAGATTTGTTAATCCAAGATAACAAGGGAGACTTTACAGCCCCCCTTGTCTGAGTTGTGTTACGCTCCTCTGTTACCGTAGACACCTCTCCAATCAGAAAAACCGTAAACGTATCTTTCTCTGGATTTGTATCTAACGTTACCAGTTTCAAAATCACCTTCCATGCTTGTAGCAATCGGTGTTCTTTGGAACATTTTCATTCCATTAGGACAATCAGTTCTAAGGAACCAACCATCTTCATCAGTAAATCTGTGATTTACATAATATCCGCCTGGTATCATTCCTGTAGATTTAACTGCATTGATATCGTTATCAGCAGTTCCTGGTCTGTATGGAGATGCCATTAGCCTCTCTGCTACAAAGACCAATTGTCTAGGTATGTGTAATGTTCTAGCTTGAAGTGCAATAGGTAAACTTTTATCGTCAGTTAAACCAGCGATATCAATTAAACCTGTTTCTAATGAAGTTTCAGATAAATCCGCATAAGTTACGGGTCTATTTGAACCTGTTCCACCATCTTGTAATGGGTGAACAGCTGAAACAAGGGGTTGTCCATCTCCACCATTAGAAGTAGCGAACCCGTCATTATAGACAGTTGCACCTTTAGTTTGTTTAGCTGCAGCCATTGATCTGGCTAGAGCTTTAGTTAATCGTGTAGATAATTTATCATACAAGTTATCTTCCATTGCTTCTTCTGTTATTGCAAACGCAAGAGCAACAGTTTCGTTAGTGTAGCGAGCTACCCAACCTTCACCTGTTTGTGCATAATCTACGCCTTGACCTTCAAATTTTACTCGGGCTTCCCCAAATCCTGGGAAAAGCACTTCTTCTTCAAAGGCTCTGTTTGATGACTCCTGATCGAACAGTACTGCTGCTTCATCTTCGTATCGAGAATACTCGGTTCCAAAGATTGCATTTAAGCCTGGTACTAATTCTTTAAGGAGTTGACCTCTAGTAATTGCCATGTTTTATTCCTCCTAAATTATATACCAGCATTTCCAGCAGCGATGCCGAACTGGTGTGTGTTAATTTTACATAGTATCTGCATAACAGTACTTGCAGCAGTGTAACTCATATCAACTTCGCCACTACCTAAAATAGTAAGTGGAAAACCTGCGTTACCTGTAGCTGCTGTGTTACTGTCAACTGTTAATCCTGATTTATGTGTTATTGCACTTCCTGTTGGGGCAGCTACAATTTGCACATTGTTGCCAACTTTAGTGGCATCAATAGCAGTAGTGTCCTGATCAGCTTGAGCAATAAACATAGTATCTGGATCATCATATACATATGCTTTATATTGAGCTTTGGCAACTGTGCCAGTAGGTATAGACCTAACAAACATCATATTACCAGTAGAATTATCTTGATATTCAGCTCCCCAGAAGACTCCGACAACAGCACCTGGTGATGCTCCTGCCATATCGGTTACTAAAAGACCGCTAGTCAACGTTACCAAATCGCCTTCAAAATAAGCGCTTGGTGCAGTTGCAGCAATCCTATAACCGTTACCGTCTGTGAAGTTATTTGACCGAGTAATTCCGCCCTTTGTATTTTTTACGGGTGATAGTCCATAAGCCATAATAATTTTCTCCTTTAGAAAATAATTGTTAAAATTATTTGAAGCTCAGAACTATTAAATTCTAATCTTCAAATTTCGTTTCTCTTGGACCCGAACTATAAGTTGTTTTAGACTCATCAGAGATTGGCATTTGATCAGTAGCAGCATTTTTTAAGTCTTGACTATAAGCAGCCGATTGCTTTTTTGATTGTTCTTCATAATAAGCATTTCGTTGTTCAACTATTTCTACGGGTACTTTCATAAGTATTAAATCCCCAGATCTAACTGTTCCTTTATATTTGCCAGTATCTAAAATATCAGGAGCAACATAATCTGCTCCTAAATCTACTGGTTTTACTACTTCATAACCTTGACGAATTCTACTATTAACATTTGCGTCATCAGAATTATTTAATAATTCATGTCTAACCCAACGATAATGCATACCTTCAGGTGGTTCTTGACCTACGTCAAGTTTCGCTGGAGGTGTCCAAGTTTTTTTACGAGTTGTCGAAGCCCGTGTCTTACGACTGCTTTGAGTTGCTTTTGTCATTTTATTATCCTCCCGCCTTTAATTGGCGTTGTTTTTGGCGTGCATATTCTTTTAGTTCGACTCCAAGTCTATTAGCCATCTCAACTTCTGTTTTTGATAACTTAACCTTGGAGCTACCGAGGGTTGCACGTACTCCCCCTATAACTGTTGGAACCTTTTTTGTACCTTTGTGCTTATACTTTTCAGGAAATTCCGTTCTAAGTCTAGCATCTAATTCGTTATAATATTCTTCTGAATCTAGTGCTGGATTAATTCCATCATCTAATAATTCTTTATGAATAACTATAGCGGCTTGAGACATAATTCTGTCGGAAGTTTCTTTCCCTCCAAACCATCTATTTCTTTTTTGCCACTCTACAGCTTTTCTGTCTGGAATTTGTGCAGGCTGTGGCGAAGATGTTTTGGCAGAACTATTCAAAGATTCTTTAGGCTTAACTCGATGTTCAGCTCGAGCTCTATATTGCTGGGCTACGAGAGCCTCAGCTTTAACAGTAGCTAATGTATCAGTTGCTTTTATTTCATCTTCAACATTACCACCCTCTTTAGCAATCTTCAAAGCAGTTAAGGCTTCTTTTTCCTGGCTTCCTAATTTTTCAATATAGTTTCTTATAGATTCTAATTCACTTGCGGCTGCTGCCTCAGTGTGTTTAGAAGCTTCCATTCTTAAAGAATTCTTTTCTTGCTCTGCAGTTTCTAACTTTTCTTCAAGTTCCTTCTTTTGTGCAACAAGGCGCTTTATCCGTTTTTCAGCACGCTTGCCAAATACTTTTTTCGAGTCTTCTTCAGTTGTTTTAGATTCTTCAGATTCTTTTTTTATTTCTTCAGGCTGGTCATCAATTTCTTGATCGTCTGCCTCTATTTCATCCGAGTCTTCTTCAACTTCTTCAGTAACTGGAACCTCAGTATTGCTAGGTTCTTCAGACTTTTTGTCTTCATCTTCAGAAAGATCTACAACTATTTCTTCTAGTTCTTCAACTTCTGCATTCTCTTTGTCTATCATATCAGACCTCCTTGGGTGCGACCCACGTTTAACGCTATTAGCCTTTATTGGCTTTAACTTAATTTTACAGTATATCTACTAATAATGCAAGTTTATTTTAAAGAAACTTTTTTCTCATCAGGTATTACCGCTATCACTTCATCATCATTAATAATACAATAATCTTCATCCGCATAGCGAAATTTACTTCCTACATATTTACCTGTAAGTACCCAATCTCCTACCTTACACCAAGGTTTTGGTTTATCCTCATAACAATCAGGACCCATAGCTACAATCTGTGCAATATTGGTGGCATGTTTCTGATAATCTTTAGTAGTGTCAGCCAATATAATGCCCCCTGATGTTTTTTCTAATATTTCTCTAGGTTGTAATAATATTCTAAAACCTGATGGTTGTGGTAAACTTTTATTCATTTTAATTTTCTCCTGTTGATTTTAATATTTTAGTATATTCATCATGAATCCTGGCTTTCATATCAGACAATGTCTGTGCTACTCCAACTAAATATTTATAAGTTGGAAAATCTTCTGCCGCTCCATTTGAAATTTGTGTAGTATTTGCTTCAATAGCATCTTCAAGAACTTTATCTATTTTATTTTTAAACGTATGTATACTCATGTATTCTCCTGTCAGGGGGCACGGTTAATTATTTAATTTTTATTGATTTGGGTCTTTTCTCCTCTGGTACGATTTTCTCTAATTCAATGCATAGCATTCCATTATTGAATTCCGCATCATTAACTATCACATCTTCAGCAAGACAGAAGTTTCTTGTAAAGGCTCTTTGTGATATGCCTTTATGCATAAAGCCTTTGCTTTCTTCATCTTGTTTTTTTGATTTAATAGTTAAAGAATTATCAGCATAAATGATATCAATATTTTTTTTATCAAACCCAGCTAATGCTAGTTCAATAGAATATTTTAAATCGTCTATTTTTCTGATATTATAAGGTGGATAGCTTGGTGCATCCATTTGTATGGATGTAAGTCTATCTAAAAGAGAATCGAAACCAACCGTAAAAGGTCTGTATGGTTCCCAATCCATTAATGATCTAATCATAATTTCCTCCGTTAAGCAAAATTAATTTCAGCCCCTTTCGGCAGCCTTATGGTAATTATACATTTTTTTCATTAAGAAGTCAAATGTATCCACGTTCTCTTTTCCATGCTTCAAATTCTTCGCCCATCATTTCTGTTAGTTCTATATTTTTCGCACAATTTTGTTTGTGTTGATGAGGATCTATCTCTACTTTTTTTATAACTAATCCTTTAGAATATATGTGAACATCTTCAGTTCCATCTTCATTTTTAATTACTTCTTTAACATACTCAGCCACCTGTTACACCTAAATTCCTTCCTCCATAATAACTAGACAGTTCTACATTTTGTCTATTACTACCAATATCAGCATTATTGGTATTATATGGAGCATCTCCTCGTGTTGCAGTTGAATTAGTTATTGTAGGTAAATAATCGGTTGCCCCTATTCCTACATTAGTTCCCCATGTTGCATCAGCATTTAAGTAAGTTCCAGTAAAACCTCCTCCTATAGAATTATAAGAAATTCTAATAGTTCCTGTAGCTGATTCTCTAGCTTTATAAGAATACCATAATGTTCCTGTAGAAGATCCTGGATTAACACCAGGATAAGTTGTAGAGGCGGAAGATCCGCCTGCAGTATTTATTAATTCTAATAATTCGGTTATTACTGTAGCTCTATTTGTAGTAGCACTATGATATGCATAAAAATGTGTAGTACCACCTGATCCACCAACAGCATTTGTTATGGGAACACTTAATTGAGAATATAAATTTTGCCCATATTTTTCTGTTAAAAAATTTGAACCCCAACCTGCATCACTACTAGTATATCTTATAGAACTACCTGAATCAGTATAAACTATGACAAGTGGTAAAGATTGTGTCCCTGTATAATTAGTATATAAATAATTATTTCCAGTACTATTAGTTATAGTACATTCTAAAGTTGAACCACTTCCTCCCCAACTAGCTGACCATCCTGATGTACCATGAGGACTATCTGCCCCTGTAGGAGTAGAAGGCATACCTGCTCTACAACAATTTGCAACTTCAGCTCCTGTGTTAGATCGACCAGCTCCTCCTATAAAATTATTACCTGTCGTATCATTTGTCCACCATAATCTGCCACCATTGCTAGTTGTAATTCCTTGAGCATTGCCTGTTCCATCATATGCAAGAGTGTATATATAAATTACTGCAGTAAGATTTGTTCCTCCTGCAGCATAAGTAGGAAGAGCATCACAATCTATTTTAACTTTTATATTATCTCCATTTTTTAAAATTCCAGGATAAGCTGAAGCGCTATTAGCTGGAAAAAATCCAGCAGCTTTTGTATCTTCAGAACCACCAGTTAATGCAGTTGGAAAAGCATAATCAATATAAGGCATGTTTAAATAAACATTTCTATTAGCAACTGGTCTTACACCAATACCCCAATAAGTAGATTGAGATACGTCGCTCATAAAATATAAATAATTTGCAGACTCTAATCCAGTATTTCCTATGGCAGTTCCAATATTATTTATTCTAATTATAGTTTTAGTTCCTTGAAAATAAGTAGAGCTTGCATCATATATACTTCCGTTATTATCAACACCAGTAGCTAAATCACTTCCTGATGTATTAACACTTGTTGTTACATAAAGAGGAACTGTAACACTACTATCTAAAGCTAAAATTACTTCCATATTAGCAGTAAGAGCATAATATGTTGGCGTAGAACTAGGAGAAGATGTGTTTAATATAAAAGTAGATCCATCCCATGTTACCGTATAAACAACGCTTCTATAATCAGGATATCTTGCTAAATAATCTTCAAGTGAAATATTATCTAATCCACCACCTGAATTAAATTCAGTCATGATATCTGAAAAAGATAATGCACCTGCTGTAGGGAGTGTCATATTTTTTTCCTTTTCTTACCTTTTTTCTTTTTACTTTTTCCAGCTTTGCTATAAGCAATAGCAGTTGCTTGTTTTAAAGGATAGCCTTCTTTACGAAGTATCTTAATATTTTGAGATATAGTTTTGGAAGTTTGTCCACGCATTAAAGGCATTGTTAGTTATACTCCCATCTAAAATGTTGTTGACCACATATAAAGCATAGATAAAATAAATATAGTAACCCAAACTCTAAACTCAGTTATTTTCATCTTGGAATCTTCCATTTAAATATTTGCTCAATGCTCCAGGTTTCACCTGATTTAATAGTGTCTTTATCTGAATCAGTCTTATCAGTAGTATTGCTTTCATTTTCGTAACGAACCTTAGTTTGATATGGGTAAGGATTATAACCACAACTTATAATTATAAAGCATAACAATATAATAAAATATCGCATTACTTTTCCTTTTTCTTCTTCTTTAACTTATTCTGTATTAGTTCAAATTGTTTATCTATTTGTTCATGAAGATGATTCTGGTTATGTTGAATAGTTAGAACTTCCTTTTGTAGATTGATTGTTGTTATTAAGTTCCAACTTATGAGAGCCATTAGTCCTACAAGTGATATTCCGATTATTTTTTCTGCTAGATTCATTATTCAGATTCTCCAAGAATATCCTCAGTCCATATTTTCTTTATTCTTTTTCTCCCCATGTATATTTCTGTATCTGCTTCTACCAAGATACATTTCATATAAACCCCTTCTTGCTCAGTGCCAATATTTTGCATAGCCACACGCTTGGTTCGCAGGCAGTCTGCCATCCCATCGGTCGGCACACTCTCTATTAAATTTCCATTTAAAATTAATAATACAGCGAATAGTGTTTCAGTTATTATCATTGCGCTACTCCATTAGATCTAAGTTTATCCAAAAGTTGCTCCACATCAATTAGTCTCTCTTCAATAAAAGAAATAGTCATGTCGTTTTTAGAAACACCACTTTGAACTGCAGGTAGCTCAGTGTTTACAAAAGTACGTAATTCTTCTTGTGTAGTACTAAGCCATTCCACCAACATGTAGAGCTCATTTATTTGTGGAGACACCATGGTTCCTTTAGGGACACCAGAAATAAATTCATTTGCTGCTTCCATGTCTTGTTGCATGAGCTGTTGAGTTGTTTCGATTTTATTTAAGCGCTCAATCACCCCAAAATAACTGGTCGTTCCGATCGCAACGGCGGCCAATATTGCCAAAAGGTTTTTAGCGGGCATGCTAATGTTTGTGGCTTCCGAGAGTTTCATTTAAATATTCCCGTCAGACTTTACAATAACTTTATTGGCTCCTGTCCTTGCTGCTACATCCATAGCTTTTTCTGTTAATCTTAATTTACGATCTTCATCTTTATTCTCATCATCAATAATAAGTTTAGCTTCATCCAATGCTATACGGTCTTGATGTTCCTTTAATTCATTCATTACTTTTTGAGCACGAAGAGCTAAATCTTTTTCTTGTAATTCAATTTGAGGATCTTTATCCTGACCTTCTAATATTTTCATTTTTTCTTCATTAAGTTTTAATACTGAATCAGAAGCATTAGCAGATAAAAGTGCAACTTTGTTTTCAAGCTCTGGCGGCAATGGTTTTTGCGACATAACTAGTTGTTGCATTTGTGGATCATTAATCATCTGAGCAATCTCTATTCTATATTTCAATGCTAAATGATCTTGTATATGTGCCATTAAAATTTGTTGCATTTGTGGATTACCTTTGTACATAGGATTTTGTAACATGCTCCCATGTGAAACTATATGTGCATCATGATTTTGATCAGGCCGAGGTTGCAAAGGTTTACCTCGTAATGCAGCCATATTCTCTGTAACAGGATCTGCAGTTAAAGGTTGTTGTGCTTGTTTTAAATATGAGTCTGGATTTTCTACTCCCATAGCTGCAAACAATTCTTTACTAATAAAAGGAATATTATAAGCTTCAGGATTTTGTTGAGCCATCGACATGATAGCATTTAATCGAGCTAATCTGTGCGCTTCAGTAGGCATGTTAGGATCTGAAACTGGAATAACATCAATGCTACGCAAATCAAAATCTCTATTCAATACTTGTTGTGCCCCTCCTGCTACTTCATAAGGATACACAGGTGGTAAATATTCTTTATCTAATCTAGATAAAATTCTTAAATCTCTTGTTTGAGCTTCATGTAATCTTTTATGAACTGCTGCAAATAATTTACTTGATTGTTCTAATAACGCTAATGTAGTTCCAACAGGTCCATAATTACTTCCAGACTCAACTATATTATCTGTTGAATCTGCAAATTCTTTTGCTGCATTAGTTACATATTGCATCAAATTAAATAAAGTACTTGATGGTTCTTTAAATGGTAATGGTTGAATGGCTTTAGATAAATCACCTGCAGGGGCATTTACTTCTCTAAATTCACCAGGAGCAATAGGATCATCTGGTGCTAAAACACGTAATCCATGAGCTTTAAATCCTCCTGGTAAATTTGCAAATGTGCCAGCATCAATAAGTTGACGCATAGAAGAAGTAGCAGTTTTAGTAAGACCGCCTATCAAATGTAAATATCCGTAACCATAAAATCCTAAACCAGGAATCATAGTATAGTGTGTGAAGTAAGCTTTTTTTCTACGAATTGGATCTTCAGAATCCCAATTTCTTCTAATAGAAAAAATCTTTTGTTCATTAGTCATATAAATAACATAAGGTAATTTAATACCATCAGGATCTTCAAAACCTGGAAGATCAATATTTACATGCATTTCTAAAATTTCTACCCGATCAAGACTAGAAGCAGGTTTAGTTACACCTACAACTTCATTAGCTGTTTGTGTAGCATCAGATTCTTCAATTACTTGATCATCTGTATATTCAATATCTGCAAAAAATTTAGCTACTTGTAATTTAGTAATTTGATTTACTGACATACTATATTTGTGAGTAAATCTTTCCGCTGTTTCTAAATTAGAAGCATAATAATCTACATAAAAATCTTGAGCTTTTACATATTGAGTACAAGCTCTGTTCAGTGTAACATCCCAATAAGTTTTTTTAAATGCAGAACCATATAAAGCTACATGAAATAACAAACGATCTAGTTCTGGCCCATATTCAGGCATTTGAATTTGAGTTTGCCAATTCATAAATTGCCGTACACGATTAGCTTGTTGTAATTTTTGCTCTGTTTGAATTCCCATTATACGAGTGCGTACAGGTCCTTCAGTTGGAAATAATTCTTTGAATGCTTTGGCTTGAAATTTAACTACAGATTGAGCTAATACAGGGTGAGTAGAGCCACATGCTCCTGGAAATGGTTGGCTGCCTTCATCATAAGATAATCCTAAAAGAGTAACGCCATCTTCTGCGATTGCATCATATTCTTCTCTAGATTGTTTATCAGTTTCAAAACCTTCCCATAATTCATTAGTTGCTTCAGTAATTTGTTTATCATCCAAGAACTCAACAAGATTAGCATTAAAATCATCTTCATCTTTTAAAAAATCTTCCTCTTCCATAAGACCCATTGCTTCTGCTTCTTCCAATTCTTGTTCATTTTGCAATGTTACTTCAGCATTACCGTCTTCATCAAGTACTATATTTTCGTCTTCATTAATTGTTACAGAAGGTAATCCTTCACCTGGTGTAATTACTTTTTCAATAGCCATGTTTTCCTCAATTTCTCCTGTTAATAATAATTTCTCTGTTCTCTATTATAAATCCTTTGTTCAACTTTGTCAAGCCATGTGTCGTCAGAATGGGTAATGTAACCACCATTTCTAACCCACAATAAAGCTTGTGTTAAAGTATCCATATAGTCATCATGCGACCCCGCAGGAAAAGTTCTTGACTCTTCTATTACATCTTTCGCCCATGTTTTACTAAAGGGGGCATAAATTCTACCATTATGAAACAAAGAAGTGATTGCATATGCTCTGGCTACTTTATCTCGATCAGGTTGATAGTCAACTATAGGAATTCCAGTCATACGTAAATCTTGAATTAAAGATTGACCAGATGCTTTCTTCTCAATAATTACTGAATCAGGAGTAAACTCATCAAACTTCTCTACAACCTTTTCTCTTAAAGTAGGAAAGTCCCATCTTCCTCTTTCTGCCCCTAATAAAACTAAATTAGGTATATCATACCCAGATTTAAATAAACCCCATGTAGTTACTGCAGAATAATCCGCAGTTGTCTTAGTAGAAAAGGCAGTATCCCATGATTGTATAATATATTCACAATCAGGTGGGTCACTTCTGTCCCAATTCTGCCACCATTCTTCCTTAATTATATTTCCTTCCTCTGAAGTAGGAGATTGTCCGTATAATGCATCGAATTTAAACCCTGGTGTGTTATTTTTTGTGCGAATTAACTCTTCTGTTGTCCAACAAAAGCCATTTTCCTGGTCAGATTCAGGCCAAAAGGATTCACCTGGTTTAAGTATAGGGTATTTTTCTGTTAAATACTCTTGATTTATTAGATTTTTCCTACATTCATTTAAAATTTTAGAAGATGCTGTAGTATTTAGACCAGGAACACTAACAACAGACCATCTATCTGCCATAACTCCACTATCTTCAGCACTTAATAGGTGTCCTGCTAGATCATTTTGATGCCATCTTGTCATAACAAGTACAATTTTACCACCAGGCATAAGTCTTGTACGCAAACCAGATGCATACCAACTGTTTAAATGTTCTCTTCTAGTCTTAGAATAAGCATCTTGTTCCGAAATAGGGTCATCAATAATTGCTAAATGAGCACCGAAACCTGCAATACCTGATCCAGAACCTGCTGCAAGAAAAGATCCTGCTTGATTTTTATTATGTTCTAATGCCCAACTATTTGCAGCACGATTATCTTTGCGAATATTTATTTTTGGAAAAATAGTTTGATATGCTTGTGAATTAATAATATCTCGAATTGATCTACCAAATCTAGTTGCTAAATCATCACTGTGAGATACTGCAATCTCTTGCCAATAAGGGTTACGCCCTAAAGCCCATGCAGGAAAATATGTAGATGTAACCAAAGATTTAGAAGAACGTGGTGAAATAAAAATCATCAAACGATCTATTTCGTTTTTTTCTAATTTCATTAATTCATCACAAAGTAATCTATGATGAGGTCCCACACTAAAACTTGGATTCATTAACATAATAAATGCTAACAAATCATCACGAGCAGTAAGAATAGCTATCCGAGTAGCAGCATCTCTTTCTTCATTATTTGCCTGTAACATAAGCAGCCATGCCCCATAAAACCAATTGTCGTGCTAAATCTCTTGGTGGTCTATGTGGATCATATGATCCTAATGCTGGTGCTAAAATTCTTCCCTTCATATTTTATCTCCCACTTTAAACTTTATAATTTGATGTACCTGAATAATTTGCACCACTATCTTTTTTACCAAATTCATTTAAAAATTTAGTTAAAAGTTTTTTATGCACAGCACTTGTGGGCATTTTTGTTTTTATAGGTTTAATCTTTGTAGCTTTAATTTTTTTTGAAGTACCTGGTAAATTTATATTTCCTTTACGTGCCCCTGGATGACCCGCAGATGCTGCCATCATGTCTTGTGCCATTTCTGTATATCTATTCGCCATCTTTTTTTTGTTTCCTTTTTTTAGGATTTCGGCCGAGACTTTTCAAAAGCACATCCAAAGGATTTTCCTTAAACTCAAGTTTGTTCTTTTTGAGTTTATTCTCCCTTTCCTTTGTTTGATGTTCGCTTTCCTTCAAACTCAAATCCCAAAGCTCATTTTCATTTTCCCAATACTCATGAAAGTATTGATAAGACTTAGGCTTAAACTTTATAATTTATAATCATCTGACCCAGAATAGCCTGCGCCTCCTGCTCTAAAAACATTAGAAGCTCCGCCTACTCCCGCAGGACTAAATTTTTTAAATTTTTTCAATTGATCCATTATACCTTTCTTTGAAGGTTTTACGCTGTCAAATTTACCAGTATCTTTATCAGACATTGCTTTTGCTGTATACTTTGAATACTCGCCTCTTCCTTTTTTAGGTTCTATTGAAGCGTCGGTAGATTTTTTACCATATCCTTTAGAGCCAGCAGCTTTAGTATAATCAGTACTAAAATCTACTTGTCCTCGTTTTTTTCCGCCAACATCTATATCTTCAGATCTTCTAATTCCTGTGAGCTTTCCTTTATCACGACCTTTACTCTTACGAGTAGTCGTCATAGATCTTTTACCACCTTTAGTTTTAATGATTTTACTTACTTCGTCTTCATCTTCTTTATATGTATAAGCCATAATTATTTCTTTACTTTCTTATTAGAGTAAACTGCTTTATAAGATACAGGATCTGTACTCTTAATCTTCTCAGTCCATTTATAATTTTGTGTATTGACTGGAGCTGCAGGTGTTACTTTACTTGCGTTATATGTGTTGCTCATAATTATCCTCCTATTTTTTGTTGTTGTTGAGTTTTACCGTCTTGTTCTTTTGGTAAACTGGATCTACTTTGTCCAATTTTAGAACTAACATCCTCGCCATATTTTTTTCTTTTGACATAAAGAGTTTGCCCTGCCTTTGTACTGTGTGCATCACCAGCAGTCATACCTTTACCCCCGCCTGATTTTCTTACAGCAGGGCCGCCATTATGTGGGCTTTTTGGTTTTTTCTTTTTTGGTTTTGTTGGTATTATGAACAATGACATAATATTATTTTCCTTTTACTAATTGTAGTTTAGGCGCAGCGATTTTTCTTAGACGTTCAATATCTCTTTGAATATCTTCATCACTATTACCAGTTGCAAATGCATTTTGTATTTCTGTGATATTACGATCAGTCCATAAGGCCTGATGTTTACCCAGAAGTTCTAAAGAACGAATGGCCGCATTATAGTCTCCTTCTTGTTCGGTGCGTTCTGCAATCCGAATAAGTCGTCTTAGAATATCATCAGCTTCAATTTTTGTGCGCTTAACAGAATTCGCTTTCAATTCTGATATACGCTCAGAAATTCTCGGCTGTCGCAATAGAGTATAAGCATTCTTCTTCGAGTGTTGAATAGAATATCCCGCACGTATTGCCGCTTGAACTGCGTTAAGGTCTTTGATGAACTCATTACAAAAGACCTCTTGTCTTTCGGTAAGGCCTTTCATCTATTTATTGATCTTACCCTTACCAGTTCCTCGGCCCCATTTACCATAAGATTCATCACGACTTGCTTTTAGTTGTTTTGCAGTACGTTTCTTTTTAACACGCATTGCAATTGATTCATCTTTACGATCTTTGTAGCCTTGTTTTTTCTTAGTTGTACCTTTTTTCTTTTTCTTTTTAAAGTCCATGCTTTTATTCCTTTCCAAAGCTGCTCCTTTGTTTCTTTTTAATCCGTAAACCATTTTATTTTTTCCTTAGTTTGTTTAAAGTCATGGCAAGATTTGCTCG
>Ga0315334_10001023_pt1 | contig 17220 bp, 15 predicted proteins | sample M150034915metaG_FD_205555 | JGI IMG/M metagenome (GOLD analysis project Ga0315334, IMG submission 205555) | Ammonia-oxidizing marine archaeal communities from Monterey Bay, California, United States - M1 500m 34915 | ecosystem: Environmental > Aquatic > Marine > Intertidal zone | place: USA... | reverse complement strand
GCCTCATCCACATGCTCACCGAGCACGGCGGCATCGAGTGCGAGATGACCGTCACCCGCATGTCCGACGATCGCTTCTACCTCAACTCGGCCATCGCCGGCTCCACCCACGACCTCGACTGGCTGCAACAGCACGTTCTCCCCGACGAGGACGTCGCCATCGAGGACAGGACCGACCAGATGGGCATCCTCGCCGTCACCGGCCCCCTAGCCCGCGACGTGCTGGCCGCCTGCACCGACGCCGACCTGTCATCGGACGCCTGGCCGTGGCTGACCTGCCAGCAGGTCGAGATCGGCGGGGTGGGCTGCATCGCCCTACGGGTCAGCTACGTCGGCGAGCTGGGCTGGGAGATCCACCACCCCATCGACCAGATGCCCCAGTTGTACGACGCCCTGGTGGCGGCCGGCCAGCCCCACGGCATGGTCCACTTCGGCTCATCAGCCATGAACGTCATGCGCATGGAGAAGGCCTACAAGGCGTGGGGCGGCGAACTCACCACCGAGATCACCCCCATCGAGGCCCGCCTCGAACGCTTCGTCGACCTCGACTCGGGCCGAGACTTCCTCGGCCGCGATGCCACCCTGGCCCGCCGCCAACAGGAGGGCGACGCTGGCGTCGACATGGTCCTCGTGTACTGCGAGGTCGACGCCACCGACTCGGACTGCCGAGGCAACGAACCCTGCTACGACCCGACCGACGACGGCTCACGCTGCATGGGCATCACCACCGGCGGCGCCTGGGGCCACACCGTCGACCGCTCCCTGGCCTTCGCCTACGTCGACCCGGCCTTCGAATCACCCGGCTCGACATTCGAGATCACCCTGTTCGGGCAACGCCACACCGCCACCGTGCTGGACGGTCCGGCCCACGATCCGGCCAACGAAAGGTTACGGGCATGAGCGTTCCCACCCCGACCCCCACCCCCGGAAGGCGCACCGGTCGGGCCGGTGGACGTGCCGCCCGGGTGGCCGCACGGGCCGCAGGGCTGGCCGACGACGAGAAGGCCGTCCGCCCCGGCCAGTCCGGAGGCGCCTTCAAACCGCTGACCGACTCGGAATGCCGCACGGTCTACGAGACGGCGCTGACCATGCTCGAAGAGTTCGGCATGGGCACCCCCATCCCCGAGTTCATCGACGTCGTCGTGCCTGCCGGTGGTTGGGTCGACGAGCACGAACGCCTCCACTTCCCCCGCTCCCTCGTCGAGGACGCCGTGGACATGGCGGCCAAGGAGTTCACCTGGCACGGTTTCGACGACGACCGGTCCATCATCGTCGGCGGCGACCGGGTCCACTTCGGTACCGCTGGCGCCGCCGTCTCTGTCTGGGACCACGAGACCCGCAAGCACCGGCCGTCCGACCTCCAGGACCTGTACGACGTGGCCCGCCTCGTCGACACCCTCGAGCACATCCACTTCCACGTCCGCACCCTGGTGGCCCGAGACATGATCGAGTCACATGACCTCGACGTGAACACCGCCTACGCGGTGGCCATGGGCACCACCAAACCGATGGGCACGTCGTTCTTCCAGCCCGAACACGTAGTCGAGGTAGTGGATATGTTCGACGAGATGCTGGGCGGGAAGCCCGGTGCGTTCGCCGAGCGGCCGTTCTGCGTGGCCAACAACACATTCGTCGTGCCGCCCCTTCGGTACGCCGAGGACGCCGTGCGTTCCATGGTCGCCCAGGTCCGAACCGGCATGCCCATCAACCTTCTGTCGGCCGGGCAGGCCGGCGCCACGTCGCCCGCCGCGCTGGCCGGGTCACTGGCCCAGGCCCTGGCAGAGTGCCTCTCCGCACTGACGTGCGTAAACCTCCTCAACCCGGGCCATCCATGCGTGATGGGCCTGTGGCCGTTCGTGTCCGACCTCCGCACCGGCGCCATGACCGGTGGCTCCGGCGAGGAGGCGATTCTCAACGCGGCCGCCGCCCAGATGGCCAACTGGCTGGGCCTTCCCTCCGGCGTAGCCGCCGGGATGGCCGACTCAAAGGTCCCCGACAACCAAGCCGGCCACGAAAAGGGCCTCACCGTCACCCTGGCCGGACACGCAGGCGCCAACCTCGTCTACGAATCAGCCGGGATGCTGGCCAGCCTGCTGGCCTGCTCATACGAGGCCCTGGTCATCGACAACGACATGCTGGGCGCCATCAACCGGACCGTCCGCGGCATCGAGGTCACCCCCGACACCCTCTCGATCGAGACCATCAAGTCGGTCATATTCGGCGCCGGCCACTTCCTCGGCCAGGACCAGACCCTGTCGCTGATGCAAAGCGAGTACATCTACCCGGAGGTCGGCGACCGGCTCAGCCCAGCCGACTGGTTCGACGCCGGAGCCACCTCAGTTGACGAACGGGCTCGGCTCCGGGTGCACGAGATACTCGGCTCACACTTCCCGTCACACGTGCCACCCGACGTCGACGGCCGGATCCGCGACCGCTTCGACATCCGACTACCGGTCGGAGCGCTCACCACGTCGACCCGCTGGGACTGAGGCGCCGCAGAACCACGAACGGGTGGCCAGACCGGACCCACTGTCACACCCCATCGTCGTGATGGGTCCATAACCGCAGCCACCACCACCGATGCACCCGTGCGATCCGTTCTGGACGACTCGCTGACCTCCAAGATCGCAGAGCTGCGGTTCGACCTCATGGACAAATCCGAGCAGGACGCCTGGCACCAGACCTTTCCACCGCCATCGACGGCACGGCGGCTACCGGGCGTTCCCGGGCTCTGACCGCCACGGTGACCTATTGACCCCTGAAAGCCGTCGTGCGTTCAGCCGAGCTGGTACAGGCCGCCGGCATGTCCTCAGCCGAGGCCCGGCTCGCCGTCCGACTGGCCGACACCCTCGACGCCGTCCCGGCGACCGGCTCCCGTGGCAGGCTCGGGTCCATGGACGCTCCCAGCTCACTCGAACTGATCGGTCGACTGGCCCTCGCTCTGGCCCTCGGTGCAGTGCTCGGGCTCGAACGCGAGACCCGCCACAAGACGGCCGGGCTGCGCACCCACTCGCTCGTAGCCCTCGGTGCGGCCCTGTTTACCATCACCGGCGCCTACGCCGTCATCGGCGTCCAGAACGACCCGTCCCGCGTCGCCGCCCAGGTGGTGACCGGCATCGGCTTCATCGGAGCGGGTGCCATGATCCGCAGCGGGTTCACCGTCACCGGCATCACGACGGCCGCCACCCTCTGGATGGCCGCCGCCTTCGGGGTGGCCGCCGCCATGGGGCTCTATCTGGTCTCGATCGTGACCGGCGCCCTGGCCCTGATCGTCGTCGTCACCTTCGGGCCGCTCAAGCCCTACGTCCTATTCCGCCGATCACGGCGTCGGTTCGAGATCCAGTACCGACCCGGCCACGGGACCCTCGACGCCCTGTTCGCCGGTCTCGAATCAGGCGGCGGCCGGATCATGGCCGTGGCCACCGCAGAACGCGACCAGGCGCGCCAGACCACCATCGACGTCCGCGGGCTCGACGACGTCGAGTTGGCCAAGGTGCTGGCCTCGATCGACGACCGCGACGAGGTCATCGGCATCGATCACGCCCCCGCCCCCGGGGCCTGAGCCCACCGGATCCGGTCATCGACCTCCCGACGTCTCCCGGACCTCGGTCAGGTCAGCCCGCCGAAGCAGCCAGGTGCCCGGCTGGGCCATCCGGATCCACCAGCCCGGCCAACGACGCCCATCGCACCATGGCCTCCGGCGTGCCGGCAGCACCCGGGGCCACCTGGTACCGACCGAACCGGACCACCAACTCCGCAACCGTCAGACCGAACACCGAGTAGTTCGACGCCTCGGACTCCAAGCCCCGACCGTCCGGCCACAGGCCCATCGCCCCCAGACGGGCCACCAGGTCCTGACGGGCGAAGAACCCGATCGTCTCCAGCCATGGGCTCCCCGGCACGAACAGGTCCCCGAGACTCACTTCGGCACCCGTCCGCAGGTCGACCAGCACCGAGTCCACCCGATCGTCCACGTCGGCCGCGCCCGACCACTCGATCCGGAACTCGTACACCACGCTGACCAACCGGTCGTCCAGCAGGTGAACCGTGCCCGACCCCCGGAGCGAGTCACCACCGATCGCCTCACCTGACTCCTCACCCGACTCCTCACCAGACCGTTCGGACATGGCCGCCACGAACTCGGCCCGCACCGCCTCGGTCGGGCGGCGCAACGCCACGTTCACCGGATGGTTCAGCGACAGGCCGTCCAATTGCGGATGGCTCAGGTCGTAGGACCCCGTCCTACCGACCGTTCCGGCCATCGAGTCCACGTACACCGACCCGTGCTCGGCTCCCGGGGCGAACCCACCGGAACCCGTTCCCTCGGACATGGTCCCCTCGGGAATCGTGCCCTCAGGCAGTGACGCGGTGGTCTCGACCACCGGCGCGACGGTCGGCTCCGGGGTGTGGCCGATGCCGTTGGCCACCATGTCGCGCCCATCAGCCGTCGCACAGCCCGCAGCCAGCGCACCGACCAACACTCCGACCGACACGAGCCGCAGCCGGCCTCCCGGCACAGGACCCGAAACGGCGCCCATACTGGCGCCCGGCGGCGCGGAAGACGACACGGAACAGCGACGGTTCACGCACGGGAGGGTAGTCAGGTCGAGTCGACCCGCCCTGTCCGGCACCCGGCCGTCGCTACCATCGACCCGTGGCCCTTCGACGGAGTTCCCGACAGGCAGATAACCGGCAGGCTGGTAACCGGCGGGGCCGACGGTCAGTTGCCCAGACCGTGGCCAACGGACCGGGCGCCGACCAGACCCTGCTCGATCTCGTGAACGGGCTGCGCGGGCTCGCCGAACGGGTCGGCGCGCTCGAACACCGCTTCGACGCCCTGGGCACCACGGCCGCCGTCGACCCCGACGGCGAGGACGTCATGGACCTCCGCCTCCACGTGGCCCGCCTGTCCGCCGAGGTCTCCCGGATCACCGTCGGGCTCGAAGCCCGTATCGCCGAGGTGGCCAGTCAGGCCGGCGTCACCATGATCGGCGACCCGGTCTCGGCCACCGTCCCCACGAGCGGCAGGGCCCTACCCACCCCGGCACTGGCCGGCGACGAGTCCTTCGAGGACCTCAGCGCCGACTCCCCGGCCCGGGCCCGGCCCAGCACCCCGGGATCGACCGCTGCTACCCGCCGCACCAGCGGCTGGCAACCCGCCGACCCTCGGTAGCGGGCCTCGGACGGGCCAGCCTGCGTCAGCTAGTCAACCCACTTCGGCCAGCCAACCAGTGTCAGCCGGCCAACCCCTCCAGAGCGTCCACCAACTCCTGCATCCGAGCCTGGATGCGTCCAAACTCGGCCCAGTCGGCCGGATCCTTCGACAGCGCGGCTGCCGACGCCGACTGTAGTCGCGTCAACTCGGCCACCAGGTCGACGAGGTCGTCAGGCAGCGACGCACCGGCACCGGACGTGGAACCGCCCGTGCTCGTACCGGCATCCGAACCCCCGGCATCGCCGGACGATCCCGAGCCACCGGTCGGGGCACCCTCGGCCCCGGTCGAGATGCCCCGGAACAGTTCACCCAACGACGCCCCAGTCAGTTCCTCGAGAGCCTCCTGCAGCGAGTTGGCCATCACGACCTGCTCGCCCACGGCCACAATCACCCGCTCCAACTCCGGCACCGTGCTGTCACCCTCCGCCTGCACATACAACGGCCGGACGTACAGGATGGAATTCTCGATGGGCACCAGCAGCAACTCGCCGAACAGCACCGACGATCCCCGCTGGCTCAGCAGGGTCTGAAGACTGGCCACCGCCTCGTCGTTGCGGATCCGTTCCTCAGCCAGTGCCGGACCGTCGAAGTTCGACGACGGGGGCCGGTACACGACCAGCTCGCCCAGCCGGTCGCCGTCGCTCCGCCCCACCAGGAACGCCGCCAACTCCTTGCGCGCGTCGTCCTCGTCCAACGGCACGTAGGCCCGCATGATCACGAACTCCGTATCATCACCTTCTGCCCCCGACTCCTCGCCGCCGGGCAGGGCCACCATCGTCCGGTACGGCGCCATGCGACGGTGCCGGGTTCCGACCTGGAAGCCCTGTTCGTCGACCAGCACCACGTTCCCCGCGCCCTCGCCGGTCCGACCCGGATCCTGGGAGACCGCCCACTCCGACGCCCGCTGGTAGAAGTTCTCCGTATCGTCGACGTGGTATGAGCCCCACATCTCCGACTGCAGCCGGAACAGGTCCTCGGCATAGCGCAGGTGGGACACCAACCCGGCCGGCATGTCCGACAACGGGGTGAACAGGCCGTCGAAGGCGGCTGAGAACGCCGCCACCATCGGATCGGACTCGTCGACCACGTACAACACGACCTCGCCGGTAAAGGCGTCCACCGTGGCCTTCACCGAGTTGCGGACGTAGTTCAGGCCGTGCCGCAGCCCGCTGGAACGCGGTAGCTCGCTCACCGACGCCGGTTGGGCGTACGGGTAGCGATCACTCGTCGTGTAACCGTCCACCACGTAGACGATCCCGCCGTCCACCAGCACCGGGTACGGATCGGAGTCGAAGTGCAGGAACGGCGCCAACTTCTCCACCCGGTCGCGCACGTCTCGCACGTAGAACACCCGGGACTCGTCGGTGATGAAGTTGGAGATCAGCGGCTCCAGATGGCCGAACCGCAGGGAGAACGCCAGGCGTCGGGCTATCGAACCCATGCCCACGCCACCGTCGCCACCGATGTCGGCGTACCGGGTGACCTGCGTCTCCTGGTTCTCGTCGGTGAAGTCGACCTCGTCGCGGCTGGCCCCGACCACCGCGTAGCCACCCAGGCCCTCGCCCACGTATATCTGCGGCCGATCCAGCACCACGTCCACCGACGGATCGATCGACACCGGCAGGTCGCCGACCAGGAAGTCCGGGTCACCGGAGCCCTTTACCCGGCTGACCGGCGCCATGGCCACGCCGTAGCCGTGGGTGAACGCCACGTGCTGGTTCTCCCACGACCGGGTCTCGTTCAGCTCCAACTCGCGGGTCCCCAGCAGCACCTGGGTGGTCTCGCCGTCGATCGTGTAGCGGTCGGTGTCCATCTCGGCGGTGAAGGCGTAGAACTCGCGCTCGCCCTGCAACCGGTCGAACGTGCCCTGCACCACGAGGGGATCCAGCGTCCGGATGTTTCGCACCGTGCCCCGGTTGGCCCGCAGGTCGGCCGCCGTGATCCGGTTGTCGAAGTCGGTCAACTGGACCTCGGTGATGAAGTCCAGCCCGTAAGCCGCCCGGGTCGCCGCGATGTTCCGCTCGATGTACGGCGCCTCCTTCTCAGACTCGGCTGGTTCCACCCGGAGGTTCTGGATGAACGCCGGATAGATGTTGCCCATCACCAGGGCCACGAAGGCCCAGAGCCCGACGGCCAGCGTGGGCAGCACCCAACCCCGTCGTCGGATGTTCACGATGAGCAGCGCCACGGCGAACAACGAGATGAGGATCAGCAGGTTGATGGCCGGGAGCTGGGCCTTCACATCGGTGTAGGTCGCACCGGCCACCGCGCCACGGTCCGACGTGGTCAGCTCGAAGCGAGCCAACCAGTAGTCGCCGGCCCGCACCAGGGCGACGAGACCGAGCAGCACCGACAGGTGGGCCTTGACCGCCGGCTGGACCCGCTCACCGGTCGTCTGCAGGCGGATACCGCCGTTGATGTAGTGGAACAGCGTGGTGACGCCCAGCGTCACGATGAACGTGGCGAACAGCCAGTTCACCACGAACGACAGGAACGGCAGCTCGAACACGTAGAAGCCGATGTCACGCCCGAACTGGGGGTCGAGGATACCGAAGTCCACCCCGTTGGTGAACAGCAGCCACTCCTCCCACCGACCGCCCACGCCGAGACCGGCGATCAGGGCGAACAGGCCCGACAGCACGAAACGAACCAGCCAGCGGCGACTGCCGACGATCAGGTGGTAGCCCCGCAGGAGGTCCTCTTCCGGCCCGGGTGGGCGGACGAGCGGCGCCAACCGATCAGCCACCGTGAGGTTGATGAACAGGATCCCGAAGAACAGGAGGGTGAACAGGGCCACCAGCACCACCTGGGCACTGAACACCGACACGAACACGCCCTCGTGGCCGAGGGCGTCGAACCACAGGTAGTCGGTCCAGAAGCCGGCGATGCCCCGCAGCGACAGCATGAGGACGAAGAACGCCGAGACCACCACTCCGGCGATCATCCGCAACTTCATCGAACCACCGGACCGGCGACGTCTCCGGAGGAAGGGACGTGGACTGGGCGGCGGAGCGTCTTCAGGGCGCATGTCCGCAGCCTACGGTAGACAATCGGTCAGCCAGTCGGGAGTCGCAGGTCACGGGTCTGGCCACCGTGGCGGGCCAGCGCCGCCAGCGCGTCGTCCAGCGTGGCCACGCCCTCCACGGGCATGTTCCCGGCATGTCTACGGGCCTCGTCCGCCTCCGACGCCGGCACGAGGAACAGGTCCATCCCGCCCTCGCGGGCCGCTACCACCTTCTGGACGACACCGCCGATCGGACCTACCACCCCCGCCGGGTCGATGGTCCCCGTGGTGGCCACCTGCAGCCCACCGGTCAGCTCGCCCGGCGTGACCAGGTCCAGGATCGACAACGTCAGGGCCAGCCCGGCTGAGTTGCCACCCACGTTGCCGGTGTTGACCAGCACGTCGACCGGAAGGTCGTCCACGTCCTCCCAACGGGTCTGGGGCACCACCCCCATGAACCCGACCCTCTGGTCGTCGTCGCGGGCCCCGAGAACGACCGAGACGATCCGCGACCTCCCTCCCCGTACCGGCTCCACCTCGAGGTCCACCGTGTCGCCCGGGCCACGTACCCGGATGGCCTCGACGAGGTCCACGGCCTCCAGCACCGGCGCACCGTCGACGGTCAGGATCACGTCGTCGGTGGTCAACAGGCCGGTCGACGGCCCGCCCACCTGGGCCAGGCCCACGCCGGTGGCCCGGAACGGATCGATGCCGAGGTACCTGAGCGCCACGGCGACCGCTGTGGACTTCGACACTCGCATCAACTGCATGTTGAACGCCCGGTTCTCGTCCCGGGTACGACCACCCAGGATCCGGTCCTCCTCGATGAGAGCCAACGACGGCTTGATCCGGGCCTCCAACCACTCCCAACCGTTGACCGTCGCGTCCTGGCGGACCGTGGTGAAGTGGATCTCGCCGGTGGCGTTGAACCGCTGGCCGATGGTTATGGCCACCTTGGTGCTCAGCGGCTGGACCGACCCTGGCCGGAACACGAAGTAGGGAACCCTCACGAACGTGGCCAATAGGGCCGCCGCCACCAGCAGCAGGAAGAGCACGCCCCGGATGGTCTGGGGCACGCCCCTCCCTGGAGAATCCTCCGGCCGGTCCGCCGACTCGCCCGCCGATAGGTTCTCCTCCATGGACGCCCAGCCTGCCATGCGTGCCGTGCCGTACGGGGGGCGCGGACTCCTTCCCGGAACGATCGGCTGATGGGCCGCCGGTCGACGGGCCACCGCACCATCAGGATCCCATCGTCGAGAGGCCGGGCCCTCCCGCCCACCGGCGAACTGGAGTACGCCGTGGACCGGTCGTGGAGTCCTGGCGCACGCCTCGGGATCTGGTTCCAACCCCCCAGACGGATCCTGACCGGACGCCGAGCCCAGATCCGATGGTGGCACCGGGTCCGCTCGGTCGTCCTGCTCAGCGCATTTGTCGTCGTGGGTGGCATCGCCATGGCCACGGCTATCGGGGTGGCTATCTTCCTCTCGGGCTTCCTGATCGAACAGGCCATCGGCTGAGCGGCCGCCCGGTGAGCAACGAGAACCGCCACATCCATCCTGATCTGCCGCCCGACCACGAAGTGGCCGAGCGTCGGCGGCGAGCCGTCCTGGCCGGGCACTCCGGCGACCTCGACGCGGTGCAGACCATGTGCGCCGACCCCGCACCGGTGGTCCGCGCCGCCGCCCTCGCCGCCCTGGCCCGCCTCGGGGCGCTCACCGAGAACGCACTGTCCCGGGCGCTGGTCGACCCCGAGCCGGCCGTCCGACGGCGGGCCCTGGAGGTCCTGGGCGACCCGACGGTGGACGCCTCGACGGTGGCCACCGTGGCCGCCGACCGGCTCCCCGCCCTGCTGGCCGACCCTGATCCCTCGGTAGTCGAGGTGGCCTGCTGGGCAGCGGGCGAAAACCCCGACCTGGCCGACGTCCTCGTCAACCCGGTGGTCACGGTGGCCGGCATCGGACCCGATTCGGACCGTCCCGGCCATCAGGACCACCTGTGCCGGGAGGCCGCGGTGGCCGCCCTGGGCGCACTGGGCCATGCATCAGGTCGGCCGTCGGTGCTGGCCGGACTCACCCAGCGGGCCACCATCCGCCGCCGAGCCGTGCTGGCCCTGGCCGCCTTCGAGGGCGACGATGTCGAGGCGGCACTCACCGAGGCTTTGGGCGACCGCGACTGGCAGGTCCGCCAGGCCGCCGAGGACCTGCTCGGAGTGGACCCGGACCCCGGCTGACGCCGGCCCAACCGAACCAGAGGCTCGGCTAGCGCCGACCATCCATGAACATCACCCGCATGGCCTCGAACGACTCGATGCAGTGGCCGGCGCCCAGCACCACGCACTCCATCGGCGTCTCGACGCGCACCACCGGCACGCCGGCCTCCTCGGCGATCCGCGCGTCGAGGCCCCGCAGCAGGCTGCCCCCACCCACCAGGCAGACCCCGCGGGCCATCAGGTCCTGAGCCAACTCGGGGGGCGCCTGGGAGAGGCACTGGACCACCGACTCGACCATGGCGGCCACCGGCTCGTCGATGGCCAGTCGGATCTCACCCGGAGTCAACACCACCGTCTTGGGAAGGCCACTCATCAGCTCCCTGCCCTTGACCTCGGCCCTGCCCTCGTCCGGCGTCGGTGCAGCCGACCCGATGGTCCACTTGATCTCCTCGGCGGTCCGCTCGCCGATGGCCAGCCCGTACTCCCGACGCACGTAGGCTTGGATGGCGGCGTCGATGTCGAACGATCCAACCCGCACCGCCTCAAGGGCCACCACCCCACCGAGCGACAACAGCGCGGACTCCGACGTGCCACCGCCGATGTCCACCACCATGTTCCCGACCGGTTCGGAGATGGGCAGGTTGGCGCCGATCGCCGCGGCCAGCGGCTGCTCGATCAGCTGGGCGTCGGCGGCGCCGGCCCGTCGGGCCGCCTCGGTGACCGCCCGACGCTCCACGGCGGTGATGGCCGACGGCACGCAGATGAGGACCTTCGGACGGTTGAACCGGCTCACCCCGACTCGTTCCAACAGCAGGCGAACCATCCGCTGGGTGACCTCGAAGTCGGTGATGGCGCCCTTTCGCAGCGGGCGCTTGGCCACCACGTGTTCGGGGGTGCGACCGATCATGTGCCACGCCTCGTCGCCCATGGCCAGTACCTCGCCGGAACGCTCGTTTATGGCGATCACCGACGGTTCGGCCAGCACCACCCCCTCACCGCGGGCGTAGACCAGCGTGTTGGCCGTGCCCAGGTCGATGGCCAGGTCGCGTGCCATCGGGTCAGTCCCGATCCGGCCCAGGACCGGTCCCGGGCTCGTCGGGCGACAGGTTGCCCAGCACCCGGATCCCGCCGGATCCGTCGTGGCCCGGTCCCGGGCTCCGGAGCCCGGTTCCCGGCGTAGGGGGTCCTCCAGCGACGCCGTGGCGGAGGGCCCGCAGGTTGGCCCGGGCCTGGTTCGGATCCTCGACGACCTTCTTCGGGCGGCTGAACAGCCAGACGACCGCCGAGAGGACCACGGCCAGACCCGCTCCACCGGCCAGGAACAGCACCGCCGGGTTCACCGCGGCACCTCCCCAACATCCGTCCCGGGGCCACGCGACCCACGGTCATCCCCGGGGACACCGGTCACCGGCACGTCGACTACGTGCTGGGCGTCCACGCCCCAGTGCTCGCCGCCGGCCCACGCCTCGCGCTTCCAGATCGGCACGGTCTCCTTCAGGGTGTCGATGCACCAGCGGCCAGCGTCGAACGCCGTGTCCCGGTGGGGCGACGACACGGCAACCACCACGGCCGCCTCACCGATGGCCAGAGGCCCCGTCCGGTGGATCAGGGCGATCCGCCCCACGTCGGGCCAGCGGTTCCGGGCCTCCTCGGCCAGGCGTCCCAGCCGGGGTACCACCTGGGACTCGTAGGCCTCGTACTCCAGTGCGGTTACGCCTTCGCGCCCCTCGGCGTGGTCCCGGGCATCGCCCCGGAACACCACCACGGCCCCGCAGTCCGGTCGTCCGATCCAGTAGGCCACCTCGTCGACCGGCAACGGGCCGTCGGTCAGCCCCAACCAGGTCTCGCCGACCGGCCCGACCCCGGAACCGGAGGCATCGCCACGGACGGGGGCGGCACCAGCCCCGTCGGGACGGCGATCGGAAGGGGTCTCACCGGCCATCGGTCGCATCGTAGGGTGCCCGACCCGGCCCCCGGGGGCGGCGTACCAGGCGAACCAGCAGCCACCCCAGACCGAGCACCAGCAGCCCGGCCACGGCGAGCGAGACCTGCTGACGGGCCCGGGCGTCCATCCGGTCCAGCAGGCCCGGTTCGTGGCCCGCCACGTACGCCTCCTCGTTGGAATGGGTGGGCTCCCAGCCGAGGTCGCGGAGCCGGTCGTTGGCCACCACCCACGGATGAACCGAGTACGGGAATACCCCCGGGGGAGCCGGTGACAGCCCCGTCTTCCACAGAACCCGGGTCACCAGGGCGGCCAACGGCCCGGGCAGGCGCAGCCGTGGACCGGGTCCACCCAACTCGGCCATGACCTCCACGCCGATCCAACCATCGGGGGCCACGTTCAGCGGTCCGTCGTACCGGGACTCCACGGCACACACCGCGGCGGTCGCGAGGTCGTCGGAGTGGAGGAACTGCCCTAGCGGCTCGCCCTCGTCGCTGCGGATGGATGCTGCGGCGCCGACCACCGTGGCCAGACCACCGGGCCGCTCCTCGGCCACGGTCACCGCGGTACGTAGCACGGTCAGGACCCGTTCGTCGGACTCGGCGGCCCACGCGGCGGCCAGGTCCTCCATACGGGCCCGGTGGACGGCGAAGGCGAAGTCCGGGCACGGTCGCACCGGGGCATCCTCGGTCAACGGCACCGGGTTGTCGGGCCACGCCCCGTAGACCATGGCCGACGACCGGACCACGAGGTGGCCCACGCCGGCGTCGGACGCCGCGGCCAGCAGCCGTTCGACGACCGCCAGGCGGTCCCGGCCCACGTCGGTGCCCTGATCGCCCGCCGTCACCCCGGCCGCCAGGTGGACGACCACGTCCACGTCGGCCAACTGGGCCCGCAGATCGGTGACGGCCAGGTCCACCGTCCGGAGTTCGATTCCGGGTGCCGGCGCGGTGCTGGAGCGGCGATCCAGGCCGATGACCTCATGGCCCGCCTCGGCCAGGCCCACGCAGGTCTCCCGACCGACCGCACCGGTCGATCCGGTGACCACCACCCGGCTCATCGTGCGGCCTTCACCCGAGGCACGTCACCGGTCTGCGGGTACTCGGGGGAAACCACTCCCATAGAGTGCCCTCGTGAGCCCCGAGGATCCACCAGAGGACCCGTTCGCCGCCTTCACCCGGGCGTTCAGTGGTCTGTTTCCCGGCATGGAACAGCCGGGTACGGGCCTTCCGGGTATGGGCCAGCCCGGCGGGGACCCGGCGCGCCAGATCGCCATGGCCATTGCGTCCGAGGGCACGAGCGAACCCAACGTCGAACCCGTGGTCCGCATGGAGTACGAGGCCCTGGTGCGGGTGGCCGAACTCCAGGTGGCGGCCTGCACCGGCCTGACGGTGACCCGCTCCGGTTCGCTGGAGGTCCGACCAGTGACCCGTACCGTGTGGGCGTCGACATCGGTCGACGCCTACCGACCGTACCTGTCCAAGATGGCCCAGTTGCCCCCCGGCATGGCCGACCTGGCCGACCGGACCGACGACCCGACCAACCTGGACATCGACCTGGACATCGACGGGGAACGCATCGACCCAGACGACCCGCGCAGCGGACAGACCCTCGGCTGGCTGTCGGAGCTCATGTCCGCCATGGCCCCGATGATGGCCGGGATGACCACCGGCACGATGGTCGGTCGTCTGGCCCTGCGCAGCCTCGGGACCTACGACCTGCCCATCCCCCGACCGGCCGGCGGGCCTGATGCTGACACCCTGCTCATCGTGTCCCCCAACGTCGAGGCCTTCGGCGCCGACTGGAGCCTGCCGGCCGACGACCTACGGCTCTGGGTCTGCCTCCACGAGGTGGCCCACCATGCGGTGCTCGGCGTTCCCCACGTCCGTGACGCCATCGGTGACCTCCTGGCCCGCCACGCCGGAGCGTTCCGCAACGACCCGTCCGAACTGGGCGACCGACTGGGCCTGGACCTCGATGGCCTGGGCCTGGATCCGGAGAATCCGAATCCGGCCGCCGGGGCCGACGCGCTGGCCCGCCTCCAGGATGCGTTGGATCCCGAGGCCGTGCTGGGTGCCGTGCGATCACCGGAACAGGAAGCGCTGCTGCCTCGCCTCGAGGCCCTGGTGGCCGTGGTGGTGGGCATGGTCGACCACGTGATGGACACCGTGGGCACCGGACTGATCAGCTCCTACGACCAGGTCACCGAGGCGTTGCGTCGACGCCGGGTGACCACCACCGATGCCGACCGGTTCGTGGAACGCATCCTCGGCCTGAACCTCACCCAGGAACAGGTCGACCGGGGCGCGGCGTTCGTGGCCGGCGTGGTGGAACGGGCCGGCGACGACGGTCTGGCCCTGCTGTGGGACGAGGCCCGGAACCTGCCCACCCCGTCGGAGGTGGACGCCCCCGGCCTGTGGCTGGCCCGCCTCGAACTCCCCGACCCGCCGCCCGGGACCTGACCCCGGAAGGAAATCCCGGGACGGACCGCTGCTCAGCGACCCTCGTCGAGGTCGCCGCGCCGCCAGAAGCCGAACTGTCCATCCGGCCGATCCGGCTCGTTGGGGGTCTGGATGCGGGGAATGGGCGGGCTGGCCAACCCGAACCACGTGAGGGCCGCGGCGAACAACGCGGCGATGAACAGGTAGCCGACCTCGATCGACAGGGGTAGGAACACGGCCAGCAACGCCCCGATGGCCCACGCCAGTTGGAACCGTCCCTCGAACTTGGCGAACGACCGTCCGTGATTGGCGCCCGGTGCGTCGCGCTGGACCAACGAGTCGAAGGCCAGCTTGGCCGTGCCACTGCACATGGCCACCGTGCCGCCGACCAGCACCGCCCCCCAGAGCCCCCCCAGCCATACGGACAGGCCGGACAACGTGACGCCTACGAACAGCACGCCGCGGATGATCCGCTCCTCAAGCAGGCGGAGTCGCAGCCGCGCAGAGAACTGGGCAGCAAGGAATGCCCCCAGGCCCACCGATCCGAGCACCAGGCCGAAGTGCCATGCCGGCGCCGGCGCGGCGGCCAGTACCGACTCGCTCCGAACCACTCCCGACCCGGCCCCGGCCGCCCGTCCGGCGGCGTCGATCGACACGCCGTCGCCCCCGCCTCGGAACTCAAAGGCCAGCAGGAAGGTGGTGAACCCGACGACGGCACGTAGCAGACCGATGGCCAACGACGCTGTGAGGATCCCCCGCTGGCGCAACACGGCCCGCTCCCCGGCCGACACCGGCGCATCGGCCACCAGCACCTTGGGCACCTGAATGGCGGCCACCAGCGTGAGGCCGTACCCGATCACCGCCACCACGGCAGGCGACGAGGAGCTGACCAGCAGGGCGATTCCCCCGATCCCCGCGCCCACCATCGAACACACAGCGCTCAACATGGCCAGCTTGGCGTTCGCCTCAACCAACTCAATGTCGTTGCGCACCAGCGAGGGCACCACGGCGCTCTTGGCGATGGAGTACGTCTTCTGCATGACGAGCAGTCCGAAGGCCAGCGGGAAGAGCAGCAGCCCGTCGATGTGCTCGATCATCTGCCAGGCGATCAGCAGGCGGGCCAGGATCGAGGTGATGATCATGCCCCGACGGCCACCGCGGACCCTGTCGACCAACGGACCCAGCAGCGGGGTGACCACGGCGAACGGAGCGATGGTCAACAGCAGGTAGAGGGCCACCCGCCACCGGGCCGCGTCGGGGTCGATGGAGAAGAAGATCGACCCGGCGAGGGCTACCGCCAGCATGGCATCGGACATGGCGCCCAGGCCGTGGGTCCGACCGAACCGGGTGAACGGGCTCATGGGGATCGCCGCGCTCACCGCGATCCATCCCCTCCGCGGACGATCCGCTCCCACTCGCCCACTGGAAGGTCCGTCTCGATGGCGGCCGTGGCCGAGACCGACGTGACGGTGGCCCAGCCGGCACGGACGAGTGTCGTGTCCGAATCGTCGGGCATGGGTTCGTCGTTGGCCACCAGATCCAGGTCGAGTCCGGTGTCGTCGCTCCCCAGGATCACCGTCCGGACACCACCTACGGGTGCCAGACCGGCCGGGCGCACCCCCCGGAGATCGGCCAGCGGAGCGTCGGGTGCGTTCACGTTCAACATGGTCCGAGGCGGCGCGGCGACCAGCCACGGCAGGATCGACCGGGCCACCGCGGCCGCGGTTTCCCAGTGGACGGGACCCGGCGCCCCGATCGCACCCGTCCCGCCGGTGACCGCCACGTCGGCGCTCACCGCCATGCCTGACAGCCCGAACCGTTCGCCGGCCAGCACGGCTCCGATGGTTCCGGAGAAGAGCGTCGACCGACCGGTGTTGGGCCCACGGTTGATGCCGGCCACCACCAGCCCGGGCGACGGGCCAAAGCCTCCGAGGTCGGCCAGCATCGAGATGAGGGCGGGCGGTGCTCCGACCGAGTAGCCGACCAACTCGCCTCCGTCGGGACCGGCGACGCCGGGTACCACCACCCGCTCGACCGACACGCGGTCCGGATCCTCGAGGGGGCCGAGGCAGGCCGAGGCACCACTCCAGTCGGTGGAGGGAGCCGCGACCACCGGCTGGTGCCCCGCGTCGGCCACCACGGCAGCCAGCGCGTGGAGGCCCGGCGAGGCGATGCCGTCGTCGTTGGTGACCAGTACGCGCACGGAGCGACCCTAGGAGCGCTTCACCACGGGCGGGCGGGGCACATGTCCATCAGACCCATTCCCCTCTGATCCGATCCCGTCCGACCCGATCCCGCCCGACCCAGTCAGACCCGGGTGTCCTCAGCCTCGTCGTGGTAGTCGAGGCGGTCCACCGGCATGACCACCGCGGTGACCACGTTCAGGCTGTGGGCGGTGATCCGCTTCAGG
>Ga0315334_10001022_pt1 | contig 17225 bp, 17 predicted proteins | sample M150034915metaG_FD_205555 | JGI IMG/M metagenome (GOLD analysis project Ga0315334, IMG submission 205555) | Ammonia-oxidizing marine archaeal communities from Monterey Bay, California, United States - M1 500m 34915 | ecosystem: Environmental > Aquatic > Marine > Intertidal zone | place: USA... | reverse complement strand
TTTGTAGTATTTCCTTATGGCTTTAGCGGTTGGTTCCTGGCCTAAGCTTGATATTTGGCTTGGCCTCAAATGATTTTCTATTTGGCTCTTCACTAGCTCGATCCCTGCATTGCTGAATTTCAGGCGTTTCAATATCATATACGCCATTTCTGCGCCGAACTTATCGTGTTTTAGAAATCGTGTTTTACCATCTGGCTCAATTGTTTTCGTATTTGGTTTGGCTATGTCATGCAAAAGACAGGATAGTTTTAGGAATGTAGATCTATTGTGACCATCTGAGAAACTCTGATCGAAATAATCTCGGTGTAGATCGTCTGATGGAATAAAAGTTTGTATGAATTTAGGGTAGGGGCCAACATTGATTTCTTCACCATTCACTATATTTTCTGCTTGCCCGGCTGTTTGCACCATATGTTCTAAAACATTCCAGTGGTGATAAGGGGTTTGTGACGTTTTTCTAGAGGCTTCCAGCTCTGGTATGACATTGGTCAAAATTCCTAAATCGTCCATTCTTGTTATGTTTTGGGCAGATTTTCTTATGGATAGTATTTTCATAAATTCGTCCCGTATGCGTTCTGGAGAGGCTTTAAGTATCAGGGGGCTACTTTTTCTAATTTGAGCCTCTGTAACCTCATCAATTCTTAAATGATATTGAGCTGCTATCCTCGCAGCTCGTAAAATTCTCAAAGGATCATCTTTGAAGACTTGATTGGTGGTCATTCTCAATACACTATCGAAAAGGTCCTTTATACCTCTATGTTCGTCTATGATTTTAGATATTTCGTATTGTGGTCCACCAGAATTAAATTCGATATCACTTATATCTAATGCTAGAGCATTAATAGTGAAATCGCGTTTGGAAATATCGTGAGATATTCCATTTTTAGCAGAGGCTATATCGATTTGTATATCGATTCCCGACACTGATGAAATTACCCTACTAATATCCCTTGAGTTATCCAGCTGAAACCATCTGCCATTCATGATAGTGGCTGCTTTCCTGGCCACTGATAAAGCACTCCCAACCACAGCAATATCTATGTCTGGGTTGTTTGCACCAAGAATCGAATCCCTCAATACTCCCCCAACTAGATAGGATTTCACAGGGATTTGGTTCATGGCTTCGGCAATATGATTGACTTGAGAAGGTAATCGATAATAACGAGTTGCTGAAGAGTTCATCATAAATGGTCTAATCTATTTTAAGAGAAGCTGGGCTTTCGGCAGATTTGACATCCTGTTCCGCTAACCCTTCCTCCTCTTGAGTGGCGGGGTACAGCTCGTGGTGTTCTGCTAGATGGTCTGAATATAGGATTCCATTTAAGTGATCTACCTCATGTTCCAGGACTTGTGAGAGCAGATTTTCTGCTTCAAATTTAACCACTTGGTCTGTATGGTCCAACCCTTGGAATTTTATCCAGACTGAACGGTTGACAATACCTCTATAGCCAGGAAGGCTTAGGCATCCTTCTTCTACTTCCCTTGAGCCTGATGTTTTTATGATCTCTGGATTGAAATATATTCTTGACTCTTCCTCATCAGGCATCTGCAGTACTATGATCCGCCAGAGTTCTCCGATCTGATTTGCTGCGAGCCCTACACCACCGGCCTCCCTCATGGTGTCGACCATGTCATAGGCGAGGGTAAGTTCTTTCTTGGTTATTGACCTGACCCTTTTTGCTTTTTTTCTTAGTATCGGGTGAGGAACCTCAAGTATAGGTAATATTGACAAGAATTTTTCTCCAACTCACTGATTCAATTCATAGATGGTGTTTGATCAGTTTGAACTTCTATATTAAATCAAAACTTATTTCCTGTCCCAATAACCTTCCTCATATTCATCTGATCTCAAATGATCCTCAGAATCATGACCATTCGCCTTATATCTCAGCCACCCTATTCCGGAAAACAAAAGACCGATCAAGAAAGCCACTGATAATATTAACGAAGTTCCAAAACTACCGATGTCAACATTTACGCTATTTCCGAACTGGCTGGAGAGACTATCTAACCAATCCGATTGAATTTTTTGTAAATTCAACTTGTATGTTGAGAAAATCGCATCTTCGATCGGTTGTCCTGAATCTAGATGGGTTATTAGGTGCCTTATTTTGTTGTCTCCGTACTCAGAAAACAAGTAGGCTACAAAAGATTCAGAAATCAAATAAAATAATCTCACCTCTGAAGGTTTTCCCGGGACGGTTTCCATATTGCGAATATCAAAGATTTGGCCAGATGAATATGCTTGCAGCATTTTCCCCGTTGTCTGGTGGTTGCTCTCAAAGTGCATAGCAATACCTTCATTAAGCCAAGCCGGCAATCTTGTTGTGGGGGATTTCAATGATTGATCTATTAGCAGGTGGGTGCTTTCATGGATTATCCCGGCTCTAGATAAACCAGTAACAATGAAAGTGTCGTAATTTGAGAAAGCAAACCCACCGTAAAGTTCTTCCTTACTTGCTGCGGCACTTATTCTTGGAAACGCTTCATCGGATTCCTGTCGGTTATTTAAAATAACTCCGGTGATCGGCAGGGAATCAGGTATATTTAAGAATTCCGTTAAATGTGAATTCGATTCATTCACATCTTCAATCAAAGAGTTGATATCACCCTCATTTCTGTCATGCCAAATCAAAGTCATTTTTTTTGATTTAGTGGATTTCCAATTGATTGATGGGTCCAGGTAGTGGAATTTGATTTGGGGGGACTGGTACTTTTTGCCTTGGATTGAAGTTAACTCAAAAAAATATGTGATTTGCGTCCCAGGTGGAATGTAATGGGATCCACTGGTTTCTAAGGTGACTTCTGACTGGATTTCGCCCCTTGAGACAGGGTCAGCATATTTATAAGATAAAATTTTCGAGCTATTGTAAAAATATTCTAACCGAACTTCTAAGAGATCTTCATCAGAAAAACCAGATAGGTAAAACTGCACTTTATTGGGATACTCTATTTGGTGATATATGTTGGGTTCGTTGAACCATTCATCAGGTGTTGAGGCAAACAGTGGAGTTTGGCTGAACCAAAAGAAGCAGCACAAGCTTGCCAGCAATACACAAGTAATTAATCTCAAGAAATCCCTGGTGGTTTTAACGAAATCTTTTACTCCTATATACCAACAATTTTTATAGAAGAATGTGCATTATAAATTTTATTTATATTTATTAATAATGCAGTAAGCTGTTCTACGTATTTAGCGTTTTGTAAGTTGCCACCATCTATGCTTCTAACACCGGGAATACGTTCTCCAAGCATCATGACTTGTTCTTTTGCTGACTGATTGTTAGAACATACAATAACGTCGCATTCCAGGTCTTGGGAAGGTATTAGAAGATCCTCAGCACTCGCATTTTGGAAAGCCCCTACGACTAAAGACTCAGGCAATAATAGCTGAGCTTGCTCTGCTGCTGATCCTTCTTCCACGGTTATTGCTGAAATAGTTCCTTTTTTAAATGACAACGGTGCCACTACATCAACTACGATTTTCCCCTTCAAGTTATGTTTCAAGTTTTCCAAGGTAGCTTTGTGGCCGGCATAGGGAGTACATATAACTGATATATCTGAAGTAATTGCGGCTTCCTCATTGGTACCGCCTGCTACCATGCCACTTCCAATTTCCGTGAATTGTGAACGAATTTCCTCTGCAGCCTCGGCACCCCTTTGTTTTTGCCTTGATCCTATGAAAACACTGAGTCCACTTATGGCGAACCGCAACGCCAGACCTCTGCCCTCTGGTCCCGTTCCTCCTATAAATCCTAGCATCTAGCCACCTGTCCTTACGAAATTTATCGGAATGGTTAACATTTTCTAGATTTATAGTTGTTCGGGTTTGGACCATATGGTTTTATAGGATGTTCCATTTACTGCGTCTGCTAGCTCCCTGTGTTCTAGATTTCGGAGTTTTTCTAAGATCTCATTGGCAGAAACACTTGGATCAATGAAGCTTGCCTTTTCTAATTTCTTAATAACCAGGCTCCAAATCCCACTATCGATCAATGTTTCTAAATATCTTACCCATGGGATTAGAACCATTTTTTCAGGATCGTTAAACCCTGGCCTTAGTTGTTCCATGCTTCGAATCCTTTCCCTTGGGCTTCTAACCATTTCCGTCAAGATCAGGGCGGGCCCGTCGGTTTCATTGGAACGGATATCAATCAGGACAGTTTTCCCGAAATATGGGAAAAATAGCGATATTACATCGGCCTCTAAAAGGGTGTTTTTTATTTCCTCGATATCGTCTTGAAAATTATTTCCATTCACAAGCTTTTGCCAGATTTAAGATCCCAATATTCAAATAGGTCAAAATGTTAATTGTTGCTAAGACTCAAGTAATTCTCTTGCTGTTTCAGTGAAGGCCGGCAATACTTTTTCCCAATCGCCTACCACCCCAAAGCTCGCTTCTTTAAAAATATTGGCATCGCCGTCTTTGTTTATTGCCACTATATTTTTGGATGAGGAGCAACCAGCCATATGCTGACTAGCGCCAGATATACCGACTGTTATGTAAACGTCAGGTGTGACAGTTTTCCCTGTTAATCCAATTTGGTAAGAGTGGTCTAACCAACCGGCATCGCACACCGCCCTGGAAGCTCCGACAGCACCGTTGAAAACCTTCGCTAATTCTTCAAGTTGCGAGAACGGTTCTGGACCACCTAGCCCACGTCCCATTCCTATTATCACTGCTGCATCTTCAAGGCGAACCCCTTCAGATTCTTCTTTGACTGTTTCAACCAATTTAGTTTTAATATCAGACTCATCCAGCGATAATTCAAACTCAATCACCTCTCCACTCCTTGAGGAGTCGGGTTCCATTGCTTCGAATGCTTTCAATCTCATAATGACGACCTGAGGGTCCTTATCTGCAAAAGTAAACTTAGCCATGGCATTTCCACCATAGACGGGTCTGGTGACTGTGACTCTTCCAGAATCACCGTCTGCAGAAACATCCATACAGTCTTGGGCGATTCCGGACCCAAGCCTATATGCCAACCTTGGCCCTACAGCCCGTCCAATAGGTGTTTTAGAGGTGAGAACCACTGTAGGTTCAGCATTAATGCATATTTTATGTAGAGCTGCCAAGTAGGCATCTGCCACACCTTCCTGAATAGCATCATCGTTGGCTAGGTATACCTTGTCAGCACCCAATGAGATCGCTTGAGAAGCTAAATCTTGATTGCCTCCAATTAAAGCTGCAGAGACGACGTTGCCTGTATCAGCCGCTATTTTCTTTCCGGCTGATATCAGCTCGCCGGCCGTTGAGTGTAGGCCGTCACCGTCTATTTCGGCAAATATGATTATTTCTGACATTGTAGGAACTCCGTGTTAATTATGAAAAATCCTGATAATTATATTATTTTCTCTTCGCGTAGTTTAAGTGCTAGTAATCTTCCAGAGTCAGCTTCATCTTCCCCTTCTATAATTTCACATTGCCTATCGCTAGCAGGTACGAAAAGTTCAGATAGGGTCAAAACTGGAGACACATCTGACTCCGAGAGATCTAGGTCATTCAAAGTCCATGTTTCGGGACTCTTTCTGCTTGCTTGCATGATTCCCCTTAAGGTGGGGTATCTTGGTTCACCTATTTCATTACTGACCGTAATAAGACATGGCAAAGGGGCTTCAAACACGTCATATCCGTCTGAACGGGAGCTAGCTACAGTGACGGTTCCGTCACCCAGGTCTATGCTTCTGGCCTCCGATAGACAGGCGATTCCTAGCATTTCTGAAATTCCCAGAGGTACGTGAGCATTGTCCCAATCCGATGCTTGTTGTCCGCAAATGACAATATCTGCCTCTCCTATTTTCTCAATAGCCTTTGAAAGTACGGTTGCAGTACCTAATGCATCCAGATTTTCTGCAGCTGGATCTTGAATTAGAATCATTTGGTCAGCACCCATGGATAGGGGTTTTTTCATAACATCCATCACAAAATCGTTCCCTAGGGATATTATTGTGATAGTGGCATCACCAGCGGCCTCCTTTATTTTCAAAGCCGCTTCTACCGCGTTTTCACAGAACCCGTTAACTACGGGTGGAATGCCTTGGGCGGGAACGACTCTCTTAGCGGCCTCATCGACATTAAAGGCAGATAGCGGAGTTTCTGGATCCATTACCTGTTTGGCACAGACAATGATGTTTAAAGACATGGTGTACTCCTAATTATTAAGGTCAAATTATTTGTCTAGTTTAATTATACGTAGCCCTTATTGAAAGGGCCAAACGGAGCGAACATACCAACGCTTATCAATTGGCGATCAATTTCAGTTGAATTTCGGATTGCACTCCTAAAATTTCGGTGTTTGTTGAAATAAAAAGGAAGGAAAAAAAAGATCTTAAGAAAAGAGGATTCAAGAAATTTTTCCAATACGACTCCATAAACCCACGCAATTAAAACAAAATTAAACAAGAATTTAGATACAAACACTTGACTTTTTTTATACAAGTATAAGAAAATACCTAATATTAATTTAGAATTATGTTGAAATAGATGATTCCCTCTGCCTGTTTTAACAAAAAATCTGGAGACTCAACTAAATGGCGCCATGTATTAGTTCTTAGAACTACATGGTGATGAGAGGTATTAAATATGGTGATACAAACAACTAACCCTTTTGCTCCTGCAAAACCAAGAATTCCTCTTATACCGAGAAGATTACAACCGGTACCTGATCCTGTTGAGGTAGCAAAACAAAATAAGACTCATTGTCCTAAATGCTCCTCGTTATTGCGTGTAAATTATCAGGATGCGGAATGTCTTAACTGTGGGTTTGTAGACTACGATTATGTTGCTCCAGAACAAGAGAAAAAAGGGAATAGTCTAATAGGTACTGGTACCCGGTACGTGATCCGTTATATGGGTGAGTTCGACACTCTCAGGGATGTTGTGACTCACGTTAAAGTTTATCGGGTTAGGAACCGAGTGATGTATGGTGTTAGTTGCCCGTTTTGTGGTTCTGGTATGGCTCAATCTTCACTTTCAGGGAAACGTAGGGAAGTTAGGGAAGAGAGATACAAATGTAATTCGGGTCATAGAGTGTCTTTGTGCCCTAATGGTAAAGGCGATATCGGATGGAAATAGAGTAGTTATTTTCTGATAATTGAAAAAGCCCCCCGTTTCGGCGGAGGGCTTTTTTTGTTGATATAGTTGGATAAGAAATTTCCAATAATTCAATGTTCCATGTTTGGTTATGAAATCTGTTTTAGAAGCCATTAATGAAAAGGGGCAGAAACCTTTTTTCCTATGTGATTTTTCTCCCCCTAAGGGAGGGAATGCAGATTTGCTGTTAGAATCCTATGACCTTAATCCTGATATGTTTATGGTGGCCAATGCTCCTGGTAAATCAGTCAGGCTGAATCCTATATTTGCAGCTGATTGGATTTACTCAAAAACGAAGACCCCATCTATTTTCACCGTCTCCACCCGAGATATGAATAAAAGTGCGATGCAGAGCCTCTTATTAGGAGCAGAATTGATGGGACTACCTAATGTTTTAATAGTCAAAGGGGATAAATTTTCTGCTGAGGATATGAATTTACAAACTGAAGTGAACGACTTCACTCCTACTGAATTGGTATCTGCTGTAAAAGCAATGAATGAACGCCGTGATTTTCGAGGAAAGGAATTAACTTACCCGACGCGATTTTGTATTGGGGCGGCTCTGGATCTGTCAAGAGATTGGGAAAAAGAATCCCATTTGACTAAGTCAAAAATAACTAAAGGCTGCAATTTTATTGTTTCACAACCAACTTTCGATCCTGAATTGCCCTCTAAATTCCTTTCCTTTTATGAAAAGACAATTGGGGAGAAATTGAAAATTCCGGTTATGTGGGGTATTCAGATGGTAGAAAAGGATACTATTTCCTTTGCCAGTGTTCCTAGATGGGTGCACCAAGATCTGGAAGAGGGAGGGTCCTCATATGAAATCACAACCGATTTGGTTAAAAGGTACTTAGGAATTGGTATTGATACCTTTTATCTTGTCCCAACAATTTATAAAGGTGGGAGAAGGGATTATTTGTCAGCACAGGCGGTGATAGAAGATATTGAATAAGCTATTCTTTTATGAATGTTGGCATATATATAGGAGGATTCTTATGCGAAACGTCGTTGACCTTCACTCTACCTCATTTTATAATTCGGCCTTGTTACCGATACTACGAAAGGGGTGAACATTTTGGCTAACGAGACAGGTAAGCGTTATTCTTGTGGGAAATGCGGATCAGAATTTGTTGTCACAAGAGGTGCAGATGGCACTGTTTCTTGTTGTGGCGAGCCGATGTCTCAAAAGTAGTGAATTATCTGCTTATAAATATGGTTTTGAGGGATTTGATAAATGTCTAATCAACTTGGTAGGCGATACCAATGCGACGGGTGTGGGACCACTGTTTTATGTACTAAAGCAGGGGAAGGGATTATTCGATGTTGTGATTTAGATATGGAGCTTCAACAACCTAGAAAACTGCCTTCATCAGACTGATTATTAGTTTTACGTCCTAGCAGGCGGATCTTAATTCACCTGTTATCCGACAGGAAAAGTTTTCGAATAGGCAGCACTGTGTTGTTCGTCTGCGTGGTATGAGCTTCTAACCAGTGGTCCAGACGCCACATGCTTAAATCCCATTTCCATTCCGATTTTCCCCAATTCTGTAAATTCTTCCGGCGTATACCATTTCGAGATAGGAGCATGCTTTTGGGAAGGTCTTAGGTATTGCCCGATTGTAAGTAGGTCGCATCTATGTTGGAGCAAGTCCTTCATAGTATCTATAATCTCTGTTTTCGTTTCTCCAAGGCCTACCATCATTCCTGACTTGGTAACCCCATCTGGTATTAAGTCCTTAACTTTGTCCAACAATCGCAAAGACAGTTCGTAGTCGCCTTTGGCGCGTACTCTGGGGAATATTCTTTTTACGGTCTCTATATTGTGATTGAAAGTTTCTGGATTTGCGTCGGTCACAACTTTTAATGATTTCCAATCACCCTGGAAATCGGGTGTTAAAACCTCAACCTTACATGTGGGGACTTTTTTCTTTATTTGCTTAATGCATTGAGCAAATATGAAGGCTCCTCCATCTGGTAAATCATCTCGGTTCACTGAGGTAATAACCGCATACTTCAGGTCAAGAATTTTTACAGTGTTGGCTAATCTTTTCGGCTCCTCAAGATCGAGATTGATCGGGCGTCCTGTGGTTACAGCACAATATGTACACGCTCTGGTACAAATGTCTCCTAATATCATGAAAGTAGCGGTTTCTTTTTCCCAGCATTCCCCTATATTGGGACACCTAGCTTCTTCGCAAACTGTATGAAGACCTTGAGTTTTAATTAAATTTTGCAAGTTAGAATAGTTTTGTCCACTAGGCATCTTGACTTTAAGCCACGTGGGTAACCGTCTTTCGGTACTCATTGGTTGGAGACTCCACTATTTTATTAACCGGCCTACGTAGCTTCATGATAGCAGACGTAACTGAAAATCACTCTATGCCCTTTACAGTTTTGGTGTTTCAAGAGACTATCAAATCACAAATACAAATCGTTGAGGGTTGAATGGTTGATTCAGGTAGATTAGTAACGTATGACGGAGACCCTTTGAGAGATCTTGATCCTCAAAAGGAATTTGCAAAATTACGACTTCTTTCAATGGGAACCTTTGGGGACACTGTAGCCGATTTTGAAGACAGACCCATTCAAGTTTTTGGAGGCATCGTTGGCGAAGTTGTGAAGGCTCGTATTTATAGATACAAGAGGCGTGGTAAAAACAAGATCAATGCAATAGTCTCTGAAGTCATAGAAGCCTCTCCTCACCGAGTCAATAATCCTTGTCCTTATTTTGGCCCATGCAGTGGATGCCAGTGGCAGCATGTATCCTATGATCATCAGCTGGAACTGAAAAGAGATATGGTTAGGCGTTTTTTTGCAGACTATGCCTCTCTTTCAAATATGCATGTGTCTAAAACCCACGCAGCTCCAGATGATTTAAATTATCGCAATCATGCCAGATTTACTGTTCGGTTTGGAGGCCAGCTTGGATTTTCCAACCGGATAACCAGAAGATTCGTCAGAATTGATGAATGTATGTTGATGGATTCGAAAATCAACGGCTTTTTATCCCAGCTGCAAGACAATGCTTCAGAGACGACCAATTTATCTATAAGAGTTGGTACTAATACTGAAGATTATCTAGTTCAGCCTGAGTTATCGGAAGCAGATATAGATTTTCAAACAGGACAAAAATGGTATGTAGAAAATATGTTGAATAGGGAATTTAGGGTTGCATCTCCATCCTTTTTCCAAGTAAACACCAAGCAAGCGGAGTTCATGATAAATCTTGTTAGAGATAAATTAAGGCTAAACGGGAATGAAACCCTTGTTGATGCATACGCCGGGGTTGGTGTTTTTGCCTCATTATTATCGAACAAAGTAAGAAAAGTGATTGCAGTGGAAGAGTCTCAAGCCGCTGTTAAGGATGCATTGTTTGGGTTAAACGACTTGGATAATGTTCATTATATTCAGGGTAAAACCGAAGAGGTATTGGAAGAATTAAAAGAGGAAATAGATGTCATTATTTTGGACCCACCAAGAACTGGATGCCATCCACAAGCGGTAGCTTCGGTTATTTCCTCGAAGGCAAATAAAATTGCTTATGTGTCTTGTGATCCAGCTTCATTAGCCCGAGATTTGGATATTCTGGTACAAGGCGGATATCAAATCGACAGCGTAGACCCTATAGATATGTTTCCTCAGACATACCATACTGAGTGTGTTACCACTTTGTCTCTGAATAATTAATTCGTAATAAATTCTTGTAATCTGATTTCCTATAGGCCTATATCGAATGGACAGCTTTCACATGGAAAAGAGAAATAATCAAGGAAAGGTAATTTTGTTTGCAACTTCGTCACCAAGAAGAAAGGAGATGTTGCGCCAATTTGGGTTGGATTTCGGGTTTGTCAATCCTATTGGAGATGAAAGAAATAAGCTTAAAAATGAACCTCCGACCGAATATGTGCAATCTTTGGCAACACAAAAGGCTAGAAGTGTATTCGGAAAGGTTCCAAAAGATTCAATAGTTTTGGCGGCTGACACAGTTGTGGTGTTTGGGGATCGAGTGATAGGTAAGCCAGTAAATAGAATTGAGGCATTCGAAACCTTAAGAAATTTATCTAACACCCATCATCATGTGATAACTGCAATGTGTGTGTACGATATGGCCAACGATGTATATCTTCAAGAAGCGGTTACGACAAAAGTGTATATGAGGGATTATGGCGATAGCGAAATAAAGTCATACGTGGAAACAGGAGACCCAATGGATAAAGCCGGGTCATATGCTATTCAAAGTGACTTTTTCCATCCGGTTGAGGCGATAGAAGGATGTTATTTTTCAGTTGTTGGTCTTCCTATATGTGCTTTGTTGAGAATTTTGACTCAATTGAAATTAAAAACAATAATTGATGTTGAAAAACACAAGAAAGATTTCTCAAAATGTACAGGATGCTTAATGATGGCACCCCTAAATAGATCTCAAATAATTACGGAGTTGTGAAGTCATGCTGGGAATGGGAAGCATGGAAATTTTGGTGATATTGTTAATCTCTTTTCTGTTGCTGGGCCCACAAAAAATGATTTCTGGAGCACGAATGTTGGGGGATTTGATCTCAGAGGCTAAGAGATTTGCAGAAAAAATTCCTCACATTGATGTGGATAATTCTGCCACGACTAGCTATAGCAATATCCATGAATCCAAACCTGACGGCAATAGGTCAGAAGCCGATCTGGGCCAAAATGCAGCACCTCCTATAGCTTTTCAATCTCGGAGAAAAAAAATTCCCACATTCGAACCTCCAGAACTGCTGGGTGATAAAGAGGCAAACAACAATAAAACAGGCACTGAGGATGAATCTGATAAAAGCCCAGGGAGGTGATGTCTATTGACTGACGATTCACAGTCTTTAGGGGCTCACCTCGATGAACTTCGAAGACGTCTCACATGGTCCGCAATTGTTGTTGTAACCTGCACAGTGGTTGCTTTTGTATTTCACCAGCAAATACTTCGTTTGTTAATGGAACCAGCTAGTGGATTTCCGGGGGTGCCTAACCAAAAGCCTGTATATACGGATCTGACCGAGTTTATAGGTATAGCGATGAAAGCGTCGCTCCTTGCAGGTATCTTTACCTCATTGCCTTTTCTTTTATGGCAGCTAGCAATGTTTGTTTCACCAGGGCTTAATCCCACCGAAAAAAAGTATTTATACATATTGATGCCTGTTAGCATCATCATTTTTCTGCTTGGTGCTGGATTTGGATATTTTGTGTTGTTTCCACCGGCAGTTAAATTTCTTATTACTTTCGGTAGTGATGTGGCTACCCCAATGATTAGGATTGGCAACTATGTGAGTCTGATGCTTTCCCTTTTATTCTGGATGGGGGTGATATTTGAGCTACCTATCGTATTGTTTTTCCTATCTAGGATCGGCGTAGTTCGACCAGCGTTTCTATCAAGGAACCGGAAATGGGCAATTGTACTCGCATTTGTATTAGGGGCTCTAATCACACCCACCTTGGATCCTATAAACCAGACCTTGGTAGCGATTCCGGTCCTAGTTTTGTATGAGGTAGGTATAATTTTGTCCAAAATAGGGGTGAAAATAAGAGATAGGGAATCTACAGATGATTTTGAATAAAACTGAGGGCAATGGTAACTCGTAATTCAGTTACATTTGATCTTACATCGTCTGAATGCATTAAATTTTTGCATCACAGTGGGAAACTCAGATCAATCCGTTTTAGTCGTCGAATCGTCTTCGGCGATATCTTTTTGGGTGGATCTGAATTCCTTGAGGGCTTTTCCCATAGCTCCTCCAATTTCAGGTAACCTACCTACACCAAATATTATTAGTACAACCACCAAAACGATTATTAGTTCCATGGGGCCAAATCTGAAAGGCATTATCTCCTCTCCACATTATGAATGAGTTGTGTCAGTATCAACGCCTTCAATTCTATCAAATACTGTAAGTATGGTCATAAGTGATTTGGGGGGGATAAATACAAGTTAAATACATAATGAGCCTATTGCCTTTGTAGCAAACATCAAAGTACAATTTTACTCTTGTGATTTGCCCCTGAACTATTTTATTTTCAGGTCAACGAACTTAGGAAACATGTCGGGACACGGAAAATGGATGCTCATAATCTAATACCAGTAGAAAAAAACCCAAACATTGAAGAGTTTAGTTCTGGAGATACTGTTGTCGTTAACGTGAGGGTGGTTGAAGGGGAAAGGGTTAGGACTCAGGCCTTTGAAGGTGTTGTTCTGAGGGTCAGAGGAAATGGGAGAGGAGAGACGTTCACAGTCCGCAGGATTACCAATCAAGTCGGTGTAGAACGAACTTTCCTTAAGTGCTCTCCAAATGTTGAATCTGTCAAGGTCACAAGAAAGGGGAAAGTCAGAAGGGCTAGACTGTATTACTTGAGAGGCCTATCTGGTAGGGCTGCCAGAATTAAAGAAGATAGAAGGCCTTGACTTTCTAAATCAAAATCTCAGGTTTCGACCTTTTATAATTGTATACTTCGGGACAAATGACCTTAGTTAGGTAACGGGGTTGAGTCTTTTGAAATTTGTCGAAGTAGCAGTAGATTCACCGGGTTCTGGAAATAGAACCTTTACTTACTTGATCCCTGCAGGGCTCAACTTGGAACTAGGTCACTCTGTAATTGTGCCTTTTGGTAATCAGACCAAACAGGGGATAATTTTTGGGGCTTCAGACACATCTGACTTGGATTCAGTCCGTGATGTATTAGAACTCACAGACAGTAACCCTTTAATTGACCCAATCCGATTGGAGTTAGCTCGTTGGATCAGCCAACAATATTTTTGTACTTTATTTCAAGCCTGTTCCCTAATGCTTCCGCCTGGCGCAAGAAAGCGTAAATCTGTCTGGTTGTCTGTGGCTAGCGGAGTAGAGATAGCGGAACTGAAATTCGGTGAGTTCCAAACCTTAATTCTCAAATATGTATCGTCTAGAAACTCTGCACAATTAGAGAAGGTCATTGCCCATTTCGGAGAAAGAGCACGGCGGTCAATTAGCCGGCTTATTGAAAAACAGGTAGTGGTTCCGACTGTAAAAGAATCCTCAGTTAAAGTTCGGGTGAAATATGAAAAGTTAGGTAAGATAACCAAATCTGGCAAGGCAGCTTTAATGGCGGGGGAACTACAAAAAGCTCCGAAGCAATTGGTCGCCTTAACTTACCTATCTAATGACGAAAATACAATACGTAAAATAGCTACACTGAGAAGCAAATTCGGTTCTTCTTCTATTAATTCATTAATAGATAAGGGTTATTTGCACCAAGAGCAACTCGAAGTTGAGAGGGATCCTCTCAACGGTAAGCTGTATACACCTGCTCAACCGGTTAATCTTTCGGATTCACAAACTTACGCTTTAGAACAAATATATGAATTGATAGAGAAGCCTTCGATTAAAACCAGAGCCGTACTTCTCCATGGTGTTACTGGTAGTGGTAAGACTGAAGTGTATCTGGAAGCCGTGTCCTTGTGTATTTCCCGAGGGAAAAGCTCTTTGGTGCTTGTTCCAGAAATTGCGTTAACCCCCCAAACCATAGAACGGTTTTCTTCCAGGTTCCCAGGAAAAATAGCAGTTCTGCATAGCGGACTGTCAGTAGGGGAACGGTTTGACCAGTGGAGAAAGATCAAAGCCAATGAATATCAGGTTGTGGTTGGATCAAGAAGCTCCATATTTGCCCCTTTGAATAACTTAGGGTTGATCATAATTGACGAGGAACATGAATGGACTTATAAACAGAATGACGGGGTGCCTAGGTATCATGCTAGAGATGTTGCGATGCAATTAGCAGGGTTAACATCGGCCGCTGTGATTTTAGGGTCAGCCTCCCCAGATATTGAATCCTACCTGCGAGCCAAACGAGGAAGATATCGCTTGGTAGAGTTAAATCAAAGATATAGGCCCACTGTAAATGGCACCTCAGGTAGAGACGGTAGGTTGCTTGCTGAGGTCAATATTGTGGATATGAGGGCTGAGTTAAAGAGTGGTAACAATGACATTTTCAGCAGGCAATTAATAGCCGAATTAGAAAGCACTATCCATAAAGGGAATCAAGCTATTATTTTTATAAACAGAAGAGGATTCTCTTCCTTTGTTCAATGCAATAGCTGTGGGTACGTGGCCAAGTGTAGAAATTGTGATGTGTCACTCACATTTCATGCGGAGTCCCAATTGTTAATTTGCCACTACTGTGCCCAAAAGAGAAGGAATATTAAAAACTGCCTAGAGTGTGGCAGCGATTCTATTGGAAGGTACGGTGTGGGTACCCAACATGTGACCGAAAAACTGAATAAATTGTACCCCGATGTGGTTATTGATAGATGGGACAGTGATGCCATAACCAGACATTCTCACTATGGGGAGCTTTTAGATAGGTTCAGATCAGGACAATCTCAAATTGTTGTTGGCACGCAGTTAATATCAAAAGGGCATCATTTACCTAATGTGACGTTAGTAGGCGTTGTATCGGCTGATGTCGGTCTTGGTTTGCCGGATTTCAGAGCATCGGAGCGAGTATTTCAAACTTTGTGCCAAGTGGCGGGTAGAGCAGGGAGAGGGGTGGAGGAAGGCAAAGTTATTATTCAAACATATCAGCCAGACCATTACGCAATAAAAACTGCTGCTACGCAGAATTACAAGTCTTTTTTTGATATAGAATCTAAAAATAGGCGCAACCATGTGCAGCCGCCTTATAGCAAAATAATTAGATTGCTTAGGCAAGATGTAGATGACATTTCTGGGCAGAGAGAGGCTAAACAGTTAGCTAAGCTATTGGGGGAACAAAAACAGGTATGGGGATTGTCTGATACCGAAATTCTTGGTCCCACCCAAGCTTTTCCAAGTCGAGTTAGAGGTCGATACAGATGGCAACTTATATTAAGAGGCCCAAACCCTCGAACTTTGCTGGAAACAATAAGCCTACCCGGTGTTTCTGACGAACGTAGGTCTATGAAAAGGGGATGGGTATTGGATGTGGATTCTTATCTGTCAATCTAGTTACTTTGGATGGTATTGTTGGGGTCTAAATTAAATAATCTGACTGAACTGCTTGTTATAATTAGCTTCTAGCGCCCACATATGCTTTTCAAGAACTGTTTGGAGAGGAACCCCCGATGCAAGAATTGAAAACCACTTTGTTCGATTTGAGAGAAAAGGTTTCTGATCTGCTGGTGCGTCTTTGACCTTCCTTCAAAGGAACGAAAAATAAAAGAATTGGAAGAGGAATCGATAGTCCCAAATTTTTGGGAAGATTCCACTAATGCCCAATCCAAAATGAAAACCTTGGCAACATTAAATAATCAGGTTGCTGTGTGGAAAGGGATTCAAGAACAGATAGTGACGAATCTGGAATTGCTGGAACTGGCAAATTTAGAGAACGATTCAAGCTTTTTGGATGAGATCCGCTTGGAAACCGGTCAAATAGAAAAAAACGTTGAAGAGGAAGAATTTACCCTTACCCTCTCAGGTGAACACGATCAACGTGATGCCATATTAGCCTTGCATGCGGGGGCAGGAGGTGTTGATTCTCAGGATTGGGCTTCTATGTTAGCCCGTATGTATACCAGATGGTGCGATCGGAAAGGGTTTGGTTGTGAAATTTTAGATGTTTCCCACGGGGAAGAATCGGGTATAAAAAGTATGGTGGTACAAATAACTGGCGACTATGCATATGGTCATCTCAAAGCGGAAAAAGGAGTTCATAGACTCGTTCGGATTTCCCCATTTGATAACAACCACGCTAGGCACACGTCATTTGCTCTTGCAGAAGTTATCCCAAAAATGGATGAAGGTACCGATGTCGAAATTAATACAGATGATTTGAGGGTGGATGTATTTAGAGCTGGGGGTCATGGTGGGCAGAATGTTCAGAAGAACTCAACAGCTATACGAATCACTCATGAACCTACCGGCATAGTTGTAACATGTCAAAATGAAAGATCTCAACGCCAAAACAGGGAAATAGCTATGCGAATATTAGCCTCTCGCTTGGCGGAGTTAGAAAGAAAGAGAAAAGATAAAGAAATGTCGGATTTGAAAGGTGATCATGTTTCTGCGGAGTGGGGTAATCAAATTCGTAGCTATGTATTGCATCCTTATCAGATGGTTAAGGACCATCGAACCAATGTGGAGACTTCTGCCAC
>Ga0315334_10001021_pt1 | contig 17245 bp, 20 predicted proteins | sample M150034915metaG_FD_205555 | JGI IMG/M metagenome (GOLD analysis project Ga0315334, IMG submission 205555) | Ammonia-oxidizing marine archaeal communities from Monterey Bay, California, United States - M1 500m 34915 | ecosystem: Environmental > Aquatic > Marine > Intertidal zone | place: USA... | reverse complement strand
GCCCGTGCGACATTGACGCCGCCAACGGCTGGCAGCCCACCGACATCCACGTACGCGTCTACCCGGCAACCAACACCTTCAAGAAAGCGACGGCCTTTCGCATGTCCACCGACGCCGAGCCCGAACTCACCAAGGAGACCGGGTTCCATCCCCGGACCTCTCAGCTCACCCGGAACTTCACCGAATACAACGGCTACTGGTTGGCCAACAGCTACACCAACCACGGACCGATCGAGGAGTACTGGGCAACACGCGAACGGGCCGGCATCATCGACCTCTCGCCGCTGCGAAAGTACGAGGTGGTCGGACCCGACGCCGAGTTGCTACTCCAGACCTGCATGACCCGCAACATCCGCAAGTTGGCCGTCTGCCAGGTGGTCTACACGGCCATGTGCTACGACACCGGCGGAATGATCGACGACGGAACGGTGTTCCGCCTCGGCCCCGACAACTTCCGCTGGATCGGCGGCTGCGACTCCAGCGGCCTCTGGCTCCGCAAGCAGGCCCAGGAGATGGGACTCCACGCCTGGGTCCGCGACTCCACCGACCAGCTCCACAACGTGCAGGTCCAGGGACCACTCAGCCGGGAGATCCTCTCCGAGGTGATCTGGACCAAGCCCGACCAGTCCTCCATCGAGGAACTGGGATGGTTCCGCCTCTCGGTGGGTCGGATCGGCCACGCCGACGGCATTCCGATCGTCGTGTCACGAACCGGGTACACCGGCGAACTCGGGTTCGAGATCTTCTGCCACCCGCGCGACGCCCCGGCCGTGTGGGACGCCGTGTGGGAAGTCGGACATCCCAAGGGCCTCACCCCCCTCGGTTTCGAAGCCCTCGACATGCTGCGGGTCGAAGCGGGCCTCGTCTACTCCGGGCAGGAGTTCTGCGACCAGACCAACCCGTTCGAGGCCGGCATCGGGTTCACCGTGCCGCTCAAGACCAAGGAGGACGACTTCATCGGTCGTGAGGCCCTGGTCCGGGGCAAGGAGCACCCGCAGCGCACCCTCGTGGGCCTCGACCTGGTCGGGGACGACATGGTGGGCACCGGCGATCCCGTCATGATCGGTCGCCAGCAGGTCGGCGAGGTCACCAGCGGTGCCCGGTCGCCCATCCTGAGGAAGAACATCGCCCTGGCCCGTCTGTCGATCGAGCACTGCGAGATCGGCACCGAGGTCGAAGTGGGGAAGATGGACGGCCACCAGAAGCGGTTGCCCGCCGTGGTGGTCCGGTTCCCTCACTACGACCCCGACAAGGAGCGCGTGCGGAGCTAGTCCCGAAACCGCGCCAGGAACAGATCGCGGTCAACCTCGGTCGGCCAGTCCCGTCCCAGCAGCAGACCGGCCGCCAACTCGCCGAGGGCCGGCGCACACTTGGCGGCGTAGCCGTTGCCACCGATGGCGCAGTAGATCCGGGACCTGGTCCGATCGCCCAACCGGTCGACGAACGGGTGTCCGCTGGGCGTGTAGGTGGTCACGCACGACGAGGTCCACCGGCCCGTGTCTCGCAGCCCGGGTAGGAGCCGGGCCAGGGTCCCGGAGAGCCGGGCGGCCACGGCGGGATCGCCGTCGGTACGGAACCAGGCGGCCAGTTCGGCGGCGGTCGCTCGCACGTGGTCGTCTTGGGGGGCGCCGATCTTGAGGATGTGGACGACCCCGCCTGCCGTGCGCCATCCCCGAGGATGACGCACGGGAGGCGTCAGGTAGAAGTCCCGCGTCGGGTCGGCAAACTTGCCGATGATGCTGGGCATCCCGGCCAGCCGCTCGACCTCCTCGGCGCCGAGGTGGACCAGCAACTGGGTGTGCAGGGCGTACTCCAGGTCCAGCCCGGCCGCCGGACTGGTCCCGTGTCCCGAGAACGCCCCGGTGGCCAGCAGTACCCGATCGGCCAACACGGTTCCGGTATCGGTCACCACCTCGACACCGGTCGGACCTTCGACCACCGAGTCGACGAGCGCCACCACGTGGACTGCCCCGGAGGCCACCGCGGCGGCCGTCTCAGCCCGCACATGGGCCCTCGGATCCACCGAACCAGCTGGCGGCGGCTCCCACAGCGAGTCCATCCCCCGGGCCGCGCCGGTGCTTCCGCCAAGCGACAGGAACGGGAACGCCTCTGTGGTCTGGGCGGCGCTCCTACGCACGCATCCGAGATCGAATCGCCGGTCGGCAGCGGCCACCAGGTCCAACCCATCGGGCGCCTCCACCCACAGGTGCCCGACCGGGTTCACCGCGGTGATCCCCGTGCGGGCCGCCACGTCGACGAACTGGTCAACCGACCGGTGGCCCAGCCACGCTCGGACCGGGTCGGGGTCGACGGTTCGGCTGACCCGGGCCACGTCGTAGTGGCTGGCATGGACGACGGCGCTGGCAGGGGACCGTTCGCCGGCCGTATGCGCTGCCGGCTCGGCTGCACCGACGAGCACCACGTCGCAACCGGCGTCGGCCAGATGTCGGGCCGCCGAGGCGCCCAACATGCCGGCGCCCACCACGGCAACCTCGCGAGGGCGGCCGTGCCTCACCGGCTGCACGTCACTGGCCGCGCCTCACTGGCTACACGTCATCGGTGCCTGCTCATCGACGAGACCGTAGGGCGCCGGGACGGCACCCGGTTCACTGCCCGGCGTTCTCCCGGATGTCGGCCAGAAGGTTCCAGATCAGGAGGCCGACGGCCACCGAGGCCGCCAACGCACCGAGCAACGGGCCGAGGCTCTGGAGGCCATCGTCTCCGGTGAACCACTGACGCCAGAGCACGGCAGCCGAGAATCCGGCGGCGAACCACGCCAGCCGGCTACCGAGGCGGACCATCACGATGGTGGCCACCGCGATGAGGACGATCAACTGCCCGGTGCCGACCTGGACGCCCCGCAGGGTGCGGTCGTCCTCGACGGTCCAGGGCAGGAATGACGAGATGACGACGACGGCGGCGGCAACCTCCGCGAATCGGAGGCGCACCGCCGCCGTCATCGTTCTACTCCTCGACGGGGACTAGCAGCACGTCCCGCCGCCACCGACCACGTTCACGGCGATGATGACGAACACGATGCACGCGAGGGACAGGATCAGCATCCCACGCTCATAGCTCTTCTTGTGCGTGTGGTTCTCCTGGAACTCGACCTGCTTTCCGGCCATCTCACTCACCTCCCATCGGTTCGCTCGGCGCGTTCTGGGCGACCATCGGCGCGTTCTGGGCGACCAGACGAGCAGCCGCGTGGTTGAGGTTCCTGTCCTCGGTCCTGATCAGGTGGATGAGGCTCAACACGAACGCTGCGATACCCAGACCCGTGAGCACGAAGATCGCGCTCTCGTTATCGGCCCAAGTGAAGATCGCACCGTTCGCTTCGAGTGCCTCCGCCCAATCGGCGTAGGGAAAGGTGTCCATATCGGTTCACTCTCCTTTCAAACTGAACTGTCGATGTCGTTCTCTGCTGCAACTCGAATGGCCCGCGACTTGCGCGTCGCCCAGATGCCCGCCGTCAGCACGACGGCGTACATCAGCGCGATGGCCCCTATGAGTTCCAGCATCGATCAACCTCGGATGAGTTGATTGGCCGCTCGGGCGAGCACCGGACCTGCCGGAACCTCACTGCCGTCGGCTTCCACGATGACCTCGTCGGTCGCCGCGAAGTCCGGATAGAAGTCGCCACCGAACTCGGCGACGTCGAGACCTTCAAGCTCGACCTCAGGTGGCACGCGGAGCAGATTCGCCTGCTTGAGCAACCACGAGATGATGTATCCGGAGAGGAAGGCCAAAGGCAGGAGGGCGGCGATGCCGACCAACTGGCCGAGGATGGTCACCCGGACGTTGCCCGAGAACGCACCGGTCGGATAACCGCTGGCGAAGATGCCCATCAAGAGCACGCCGAGGAAGCCCGTCCAACCGTGGACGGCGACCGCACCGACTGCGTCGTCGACCCGCATCTTCTCCTGCTGCCAGGTACCGATCCACACGGCGAACGCCGCGCCGAGCATGGCCAGCAGGTAGGTCAGCGACGGAGCGTAGACATCGGCACCGGACGACACGGCGATCACGCCGGCCAGACCACCGGAAAGGGTCCAGAACGGATCACCCTTCGAGCAGATGTAGCCGCTCATGAAGCCACCGGCGAACGCGATGGTGATGGTGTACGTGATGGCGCCCAACGTGGTCGGGTTGTAATAGATGTTGTTCCAACCCGGAGCCTCACCCGGGAGCACCGCGAGGCACGCCGCGTAGAAGGCGTAGAAGGCCGTGAAGATGATCATGAGGCCCATGAGCGTCATGTGGAGGTTGTGTGGCTTGAAGGCCCGCGCCCCCCCATCGTCATCGAAAGCGCCAATCCGTGGTCCGAGGTTGAACAGCACCCCGAGAGCGAAGAGCCCCGCGATGCCGTGCACCACGCCGGAAGCGGCGAAGTCGTGGAAGCCGAAGTGGACGACCAACCAGCCGTGCCAGCTCCAACCCCAGGCAGCGCCGATGATCCACACGAACGCACCGAGGAACACGGTGAGCACCAGGTACGCCGAGACGCGAATGCGCTCGATGGTGGCGCCCGACATGATCGAGCCGGTGGTCCATGAGAACAGCAGGAACGCCGCCCAGAAGACGGCCATCACGTGGTCGCCCAGGTTCGGTCCCATCATCTCGCCCCAGGGGTTGCCCCAGGTGCACTCGGGACCGTGGATGGCGTCGCCGATGGTCGGGATGAATCCCTCGGACATACAGAAGTACGTCCACCAACCGGCGTAGTAGAAGGCCGGCGTGACCACGGCGATGGTCATGATGTTCTTGATCGCCGTCGACATGACGTTCTTGCGGCGACTCACTCCGGCTTCGTAACTCATGAAGCCGACGTGCAGGAACCACATGAAGACCACGGTGACGAAGTAGTAGTTCTCGATGAAGATGTCATCACCCATCATCGGACTCTCACCTCCCCACCAGGACTGCGTGCGGACATGGGCATGGTTTTCCCCCTGTGTGGATGGCGCGTCTTATGACACGGGTCCATACAGCGTCCAGATTCCCCCACCCGGGAGCCGTCGACTGCATCGACCACTGGTATGACGACGGTCACGGTAGCAGTGGCTGACCATCCACGCTAGGAAATCATTCCCCTGAGAGGAAAGCTCGGTCCTCCGAAGGCACGGCCCCCGAAGGCCCGGAACCCTTCAGGTCAGGAGTCTCGGCGGACGGCGATCACGACGCCGGTGTCGGCATCGACCTCCACCGCGGTCCGCCGTTCGAACCCTTCCTCGCCGTCGGCGGCCGGGATCCAGAACGTGATCCCCCACACGGCCCGCGGTGGGAAGCCCTGACGGCCGAGCTCGGCATTGGTCTCCTCGGGAACGAAGTCGATCTCGGCCCGGGCGATGCGGACCGCCTCGTTGCCCGAGACGACGGTCCGGCCGAGGCATCCCCCGAGGTAGCCCACGACCACGACGACGAACAGGACGATGAACATTTTGGCCGGCATCGACCACTGCCTTATCCCTTTCACCGGTTCCTCCGTTCGTTGATCGCCACCCAGGCCCTCAGGGCCAGGTAGCCGAGCACATGGGTCATCCCGACGACCGAGATCCACCACAGGGTCAGGCGACGATCGAAACCCTGTTGGCGGGCCTCCCAGAACGTCAGCCCGATGGCGGCCAGCAGCAGCAGGACGAGGAAGCCGTTCTGGTGGGCTCCGAGGAGCCAGAGGATGCCCATGGTGCTGGTCGCGACCTACTAGGCGGCCGGGAAGACCTTGACCGACAGGAAACGCACCGGCAGGTCCACCAGCTCGGCGGGTCCGTGGGCGACCTCGCCGTGGATCTGGATGGTGTCGCCGGCTTCCAGTCGGTAGTTCGTCGGCCCGTAGCCGTAGTCCATGGCGCCTTCCAGCATGTGGAGGAACTCGACGCCCTCGTGCTGGAACAACGGGAACACCTCGTCGCTGGACTCCAGGGTGACAATCATCGGCTCGATGATCCGGGTCGGGCCCCGCAACGAACCCAGATCCTCGTAGACGTGGCCTTCGCGGGTGCCCTCGTGGAGGATCTCCATGCGTTCCCCGGCCCGCACGATCACCACGTCGTGCTCCTCGTCGAGCCCGCGGAAGAACGCCGTGATGGGCACCCGTGCGGCATGGGCCAGACGGGTCAGCGTCGACAGGCTGGGCGACGTCTGGCCGTGTTCGATCTTGGAAACCATGCCCAGGGAGATCTCGGCCACCTCGGCGAACTGGGCCATGGTGAGGCCCAGTGCCCGACGAGCGTCGCGGACCCGCTCACCCACCACGCGACACACGTCGTCGGAGGAGAAGACGTGTCCGACCTCGTCATCCTGCTGGATCATCCTGTGTACCTCTCGCTCGAAACACCACGCGGGCCTCTCGTCTGGGACCGATGGTACCGAGGACCCGGCACGGTAGTGGTGGAACCCGCGCGAGTGAAAGCCCGGTCCCGGTCGCTGAAGCCCGCCGGGCCCCCGGGAGTCGTCCTACGCTCGGCCCCGTGCCGTCTCCCGACCCGTCCGACCGGTCCGCTCCGTCCACTCGATTCCCGGTCGGCGGGTCGATCACGCTGGACGATCTGGCCGGTGACGTGCACCCCCATCTGGCCCGGTTGCGGGACACCGAACCGGTGTCGTGGCTACCGGCGCTCGGTGGGTGGCTGGTAACGGCACGGGCCGCGGCACTCGAGGTGCTGCGCGATCCATCTACCTACACGGTCGACGACCCGCGTTTCTCGACGGCCCGCGTGGTCGGCCCGTCCATGCTGTCGACCGACGGCGACGAGCATGCCCGACACCGGGGGCCGTTCGCTCCCCCGTTCCAGCAGGCGGCGGTCCGCGACGGCTTCGGGGAATGGACGACCGCCGAGGCCCGACGGCTCGTCGCACTGGTCACCGACGACGAGCCACCCGGGAGCCGCGAGGGCCGACCGGCCGGCGGCACGCACAAGCATCCTGCCGATCTCCGGGCCGATCTCCGGGCCGAGTTGGCCGGGCCACTGGCCGTGGCGGTCATCGCCCGGGCGCTCGGGCTGCTCGATGCCGATCCCGATCGGGTGCTGGGCTGGTACCGGGCCATCGTGATCGGCGTCGAAGGGGTGAACGCCGGCCTCGACGTGGGCGACGAGACCCGACGGGCGGTGGCCGACCTGAGGGCCGAAGTGGACCGGACGGTGCGAGAGGCCGCCGGATCGATGCTGACCGCGGTGGCCGACGACGGTTCGCTGACCGCCGACGAGGTCTTCTCGAACACTGCGGTGCTCATGTTCGGAGCCATCGAGACCTCGGAGGGGATGACGTCCAACGCGCTGGCCCACCTGCTGGCCGATCCCGACCAGACCGATGCCGTACGCAGTGACCGGTCCCTGGTCGCCGGAGCCGTGGAGGAGTCGCTGCGGATGGAGCCCGCTGCGACGCTCGTGGACCGCTACACCACCGTCGACGTGGTTCTCGGGGACGCGCTCATACCGGCCGGCGACCTGGTGACGGTTTCGTTGGCTGGCGCCAACCGCGACCCGGAGGTGTTCCTCGAGCCCGACCGCTATGACGTGCGCCGGGACAACGCCCGGCTGCAGCTGGCCTTCGTGAAGGGTCCGCACGTATGCCTGGGCCTGCACCTGGCGCGCCTGCAGACGATCGCCGCGGTGGATGCCGTGCTCGACCTGCTCCCCGACGTGAACCTCGACCATGCGTCACCAGACGGGGGCTTCGAGTCTGTTCGGGGTCTGGTGTTCCGCAAGCCGGCCCGGGTTCCCGTGCGATGGACCGCCTCGGGGAATGTCTGATGAGCCCAGCAACCGGCGAACCATCCGAGCCCTCGTGCGTGCTGGAAGTGCGGGTGACACCGAAGGCCCGCCGCACCGACTTGCGTCTGGTGGACGACATGATCCGCGTCCGGGTGGCCGAAGCCCCCGAGGACGGGAAGGCCACCGAAGCCGCCCGCCGCGCCCTGGCCGCGGCTCTGGGCCTCCGTCGACCGGCAGTCGCCCTCGAATCAGGCGCCACCTCGCGCACCAAGCGCTATCGCGTCACCGGCCTCACCGAAGACGAGGCACGCTTCCGGCTGGCCAACTGACCGGACTTCGCTGATCCCATCAGCCAGAAAGCCCGAATCATGGACAGCCGGTCACAGGCTCTACGGTGGGCCTATGGCCTAGGCCGAACGGCGGGTCAGAAGAGGAGCAGGACCATGGGCGCCGACGGCACCTGGAGCATGACCATGAAGACCCCGATGGGCGATCAGGCGGGCACGCTGACTCTCGCCACTGATGGCGACACTCTCACCGGCTCGATGTCCGGGCCACAGGGCTCGGTAGAGATCGAAGACGGCACGGTCGACGGAGACACCTTGTCGTGGACGGTGAACATGACGTCGCCCATGCCCATCAAGGTCGAGTCCACAGCCACGGTCAACGGTGACTCCATCACCGGGGAGGCCAAGCTCGGAGCGTTCGGCACCGCCTCCTTCAGCGGCACCCGCACCTAACAGAGCCCCGGCCCATTCCGCCTCTAGCACGAGAAATCTTCGATCAGACGGGCCTCCCATCCCGTCCCGCCCACCAGTCGCGGGGTCGGAGTCGCTTCCCGTAGCCGATCCGGTCTTCCAGCCACAGCATCAGCCCCCGAAGCCGGGTCGCCGCCAGGCGGCGGCCGACGCGGTGGCGGAACCGGCTGAAGTCCTTGTTGTAAGGACAGACCCGGACGCAGATCATGCAATCGCTGACGATCTGAGCCCAGTACGAGAAGCAGCGCTCCCCATCGGTCGTCCACTTCCGGACACCACCGATGGTCGACCGGTTCAACTTCACCGAGGTCGGCGGGCCGTCGGCGATCGCCCCCGGCGGACACGCCTCGGTGCAGCGGCGGCACGATTCGCAGAACTCCGTAACCCCGAACCGAACCGGTGAATCGTGGTGCAGCGGAGCGTCGGTGAAGATCTTCCCGAAGCGCACCCTCGGACCGAACTCCGGTGTAATGACCAGACCGTGGCGGCCGTACTCCCCCAGCCCAGCTTGGATGGCCAACGGTATGGCCAGCGCCGTGTCGTTGAGGCTCGGCACTGCCCGGTAACCGAGATTCCGCAACCACTGGGCGGTTGACAGGAGCACCAGCACGTCCTTGGAGTACCCCAGCCCAGTCGCCGCACCGGACAACGCAGAGGGCACCGTGTCGACCAGATCGTGGTCCATGGACTGACCGACGACGATCACGTTGCCCAGCCCCTCACCAAGATCCAATGGTCGACCCTCGTCGGCGTGCCTGGCGTACCGCTCGCTGTAGAGCCAACGGTCGTCGTTGGCACAGATCCCGACAAGGTCGGCCCCGAAGACACCAGCCACCTGCTTCACGGTGGCCGACGCCTCATCAGGCGGACCCATGTCGAACTGTTCCGCCGGACCATCACGTAACTGGGTCAACGGGCTCAGGAAGCCGTCACGAAGGTCGTCCCCGTCATGCATTTCGGCGAACACGTCAACCACGTGCCAGGCCGCATTCCGGATGGCGTAGTCGCGTTGACCGAAGCCAGAGGCGCTCCGCCATTCCGTGAGCTGTTCCCGGTACGAGCCGAAGAAGCGGCGGGCCTCCGCGGTGGCGATCTCCGGATCCCAGAAGGCCCGATTGAAGACGTCGTCGACCTGGCTGAACCGTTCGAAATCGTCCAGGACCTCCCACGAGGGACCCCGTGGCAGGTCGACGGGAACTTCACTTCCGGTTCCGGTTCCGACTGGAGTCACTCGGACTGCCAGAGGCCCTCGGCGATCAGGTCGGCCTGAACCTCGATGATCCCCTCGCGCAGCATGTCGACCATCCAGTCGATCTGCTCGACGGACAGCACCAGCGGGGGCGACAACACGTTCAGGTGGGCAATGGGGCGAACGATCAGGCCCCGCTTCTCGCAGGCGTCGGCCACCCGGTCACCCACGTGGACCGCCGGGTCGAACAGTTCCTTCGTCTCCTTGTCGGCCACGTTCTCGACGCACTGCATGAAGTGGCTGCCCCGGACGTCGCCCACGATCCCCAGGTCGGACAGCGAGGCGAGGCGCTCGCCGAAGTACGGACCGACCCGCTGAACGTGCCCGCAGATGTCCTCCCGTTCGAGGATGGCGATGTTCTCGAGCGCTGCGGCGCAACACACCGGGTGCCCCGAATAGGTGAACCCGTGGGCGAACACCGACCCCTCGGCCTGCGGGACGCTGATCACGTCGTAGATCTCGTCGGAGATGATGGTGGCCGACAGCGGGGCGTACGCCGAGGTCAGCCCCTTTGCCGAGTTGATGATGTCAGGCACTACACCGAAGGCGTCCTCTGAGGCGAACATGTGGCCGAGCCGCCCGAAAGCGGTGACCACCTCGTCGGACACGTACAGGATGCCGTACTCGGTGCACGCCTCGCGCATACCGACCAGGTAGCCGGGGGGCGGCATGAGAACGCCACCAGCCCCCATGATCGGCTCGGCGAAGAAGGCGGCCACGTTCTCCGGGCCGAGGCCCTCGACCTTGGCCCGGAACTCGGCCACCAGTTGGGCGCCGTACTCCTCGGGCGTGGTGCCGTCAGGGCGGCGGTACAGGTCCGGGCCCGAGACCCGTTGTATGAGCGGCTCGCCGATGATGTCAAACCCGATGTGGTCGTAATCCACGCCGGTCAACGACATGGCCATGTAGGTCGACCCGTGGTACCCGTTGGTTCGGGTGATGAGCATCTTCTTCTCGGGCTTGCCGAGCATGTTGAAGTAGTAGTGGACGAGGCGGACCGTGGTGTCGTTGGCCATCGAACCGCCTGAGCCGTACAGGACGTGGTTCAGCGGCCCCGGGGCGAGGCGAGCCAGCACAGATGACAATTCGGCCACCGGGATCGTCGTGTGGTGCCCGAACGACGAGTAGTAAGTCATCTTCGTGGCCTGGTCGGCCATGGCCTGGGCGATCTCGGTGCGGCCGTACCCGGTGTTGACGCACCACAGGCCGCCGATGCCATCGAGGTAGCGCCGACCGTCGCTGTCGTAGATGTAGGCGCCCTCGGATTCGGCGACGACCATCGATCCCTGTTCCTGGAACGTCGAGAAGTCGGTCCACGGATGGACGAAATGGTCCTTGTCCTTCTGCCAGATGTCCTGCGTGTCGTACGCCGCGAACCGGGCGGCCGCCTCGGCGTCGGCTTCGGCACTCACCGAGATCTCACGTTCGATGGACATGGTGTTCCCCTTCTCCGTCCGCACCCCGGTGGCGTCCGACCGGTAAGCCGAATCGTGCCACGGATTGGGAAACCCCGCCGTGTCAGGATCTCCTTTCGATGATCGTCGAGTGGACGGAGGCGCTGACATGAGCCGTTTCGTATCCGGGATGGTGGTGGCCGCCCAACCAGAGGCGGTCGAGGCCGGGGTCGACGCCCTGCGGGCCGGCGGCAACGCTGTGGATGCCGCGGTGGCCTGCGCCCTGGTGGCCGGCGTGGTCGATCCCCAGATGTGCGGCATCGCCGGCTTCGGCAACGCCCAGCTGTACCTGCCCGGCGCGGGCACCGGCCACGACGAGACCGTCCACACGTGCGTGGACTTCCACGGCACATCGCCGGCCGCCGTGCGCCCCGACATGTGGGAGCACCTCCTCGTCGGCGAGACCCGCGACGGCTTCGGGTTCATCCTCGACGGCAACGTCAACGACGTCGGCTACCAGTCGATCACCACGCCAGGGTCGCTGCTCGCCTACCACGAGGCCCAGACCCGCTACGGCCGCCTCGACTGGGCCGACGTGGTCGCCCCGGCCATTACCTGGGCCGGCGACGGGTTTCCCATTCGTCCGTCGGTCTTCCACTGGTGGCAGGAGGGCGCGACCCTCGGGCGGGCCGACAACGTCGGGCGCCTGGCCCACACCGCGGCCGGGCGTCGCATCTACTTCCACGAGGACGGTTCGCTGCGGGGCATCGGCGAGACGCTTCGCAACCCCGACCTGGCCCGCACGCTGCAGCGGATCGCCAACGGCGGAGCCGACGAGTTCTACCGGGGCGGGATCGCCGCGGAGATCGACGCCGACATGGCAGCCAACGGTGGCCTGCTGACCGCCGAGGACCTCGACGACTACCGGACCATCTGGGGCGAACCGCTGCGAACCACCTACCGGGGGCTCGAGGTGGCCACCAACCAGCCTCCCGGTGGCGGGATCATGGTGGCCGAGATGCTCAACGTGCTCTCCCACTTCGACCTGGCGGCCATGGACCACAACGGCGTTGAGTACGTCCGCACCGTGACCGAGGCCATGAAGTGGGCCACAGTCGACAAGGAGGCCCACGTCGGCGACCCCGAGTTCGTCGACGTGCCCCTCGATCGGCTGCTGTCGACCGACCACGCGACAGATCTGGCGCGCCGGATCACATCCGGCGAACGGGCCCACGTGGACCGCATGGCCGGTGAACCGCCCGACACCACACATGTGTGCGTGGTCGACGCCGACGGAAACGCCGTGTCGATGACCCACTCGCTGGGCATGCCGTCCGGCGTGGTCACCGAGGGTCTGGGGTTCATGTACAACGGCTGCATGGGGGTGTTCGACCCCCGGCCCGGCCGGCCCGGTTCGCTGGCCCCCGGCAAGCGCCGTTTCACCTCGCTGTGCCCGACCCTGCTGTTTGACAGAGGTCTGCCTGACGGTCCGGCGCGAGACGACGAAGCGCTTCAGTTCGTGGTCGGCGCCCCCGGCGGCACCCAGATCGCCATGGGCATGCTCCAGGTGATCCTGAACACCGTCGACTTCGACATGCCGGTGCTGGACGCCGTGTCGGCGCCCCGCTTCTCGGCGACGAGTGACGCCATCGACGTGTGCAACCGGGTCCCCCGGTCGATCACCGGGCCGCTCGAGGCCGACGGTTACCAGGTCGTGCGTTGGCCGGGCAGCTACGAGTTCGCCCGGGTGCACGCCATCGCCGTGGGACCCGACGGCCTTACCGGCGCCGCCGATCCGGGAGCCGACGGCATGGCGCTCGCCCCCTGATCCGGACCGGTTGAAGCAGAGCCTGTGTCCGGCCGGAAACCCGTCAGGAACCCACCGGGCAGGTCAGGTCGATGTCCTCACCCATCGCGGCGTTGAAACCCTCGCGGCCATGGGTGAACCGTACGACGAACCACTTGGCCACATCCTCCTCGGCCACACCGGCCAGCAGGCAGTCAGGGTCCTGGGGCACCCCGAGTTCGACCATGTCGGCATGCATCATGGCCAGTAGGTCGGTGCAGTAACCCACGGGTTGGACGAGGGCGGTGGCGTCGGCGACGGCCATGCCTCCCGCCGAAGCACCGTTCATGAGGGCACCGCTGCGGGCGATTCCCTCGACCCGGATCATGGTGACGATGGCGCACTCGGCCTCGCCCTCGGTCCAGTGCCGGCCCAGCACCGGATGCGCCCGATAGTTCGCCATCCAGTTTGAGAAGAGGGCGAACTGCTGGTCGACCACCCCGGCGTCGACCCCCTGCTTCATGAGCTCGTCGGCACGGATCTCGGCGGCCGCCCGGTCCACGCCGTCGCGCTCCATGACCAGCTTCACGACCTCCTCGCGGACACCTTCCATTGCCTCGTCCACGTCGTAGGTAGTGGTTGTCGGCCCGGCCGTGGTCGTTGCCACGGCATCGGCTGACGGAGTGCGATCCGGCTCGGACCCGTCCGAACAGGCACCCGCCGCCAGAAGTGCGCCTAGACAGATGGCGGCGAACAGGACGGTCGTACGGATTCGCATCTGGACAGTCTTCCCCGATCAAGGCGTGATGGAAACGCGACTGACGGCTGCTCCAGACCCCACCACTACGATCCGCGGCTGATGACCAGCACGCCCGATGAGGTCCTCAGCGCTGAACAAGTCGACCGGTACGAGACTGACGGGTACCTGTACCTGGAGGGCGCCCTGTCCCCCCGGCAACTGGCCGACCTGCGAGCGGTGTTCGACGAGTGGGTCGAGGAGAGCCGCGGGCACGCTGAACCGTACGGCGAGACCTTCGACGGGCGCCCCCGGTTCGACATCGAGCCCGGTCACACCGCCGAGCGGCCCGGCCTGCGCCGCGTGGCCTCGCCCATCGAGGTGTCCGAGGCCTACCTCGACGTGATGCGCCACAACCGGGCACTGGACGCCGTAGCCCAACTGGTCGGCCCGAACCTGCGGTTCCGCGAGTCAAAGCTCAACTCGAAGCTCCCCTGCACAACCACCCATCTGAAGTTCCACCAGGACTTCCCGTTCGGACCGCTGTCCAACGACGACCTGGTCACCGTGCTGTTCCACCTCGACAAGGTGACGGCCGAGAACGGTCCACTCGAGGTCGTGCCGGGTAGCCACAAGGGGCCGCTGTTCGAGCACTGGCACGACGGGGTGTTCACCGGTGCGGTGAGCCCCGGGATCGAAGCGAAGGCCCGGACCGAAGCCATCACCTGCTGCGGTGCTGCCGGCTCGGCGTACCTCATGGACGCCCGTCTGCTGCACGGCTCGGCGCCCAACCTCTCGTCGGAGCCCAGGACGCTGTTCATTGTCCAGTACCACGCAGAGGACGCCCACCCGCTGGCCCCCAACCACCTGCCCAGCCGTTTCGACCAGGAGGTGGTGGCTGGCGTGACCACTGGACGAATACGCACCTCGGACTATGAAATGGCACTACCCGAGATGCCCTCCGTAGCCTCCTTCTTCGCCGTTCAGGCGGTGAAAGGTGAGTAGCTCCAGATTGCTACTGGCTGATTCAGGATTGCCTTAACGAGTGCCAACAAGTCGGTGTCAGTGTCGGTGAGCCAATGGCGCTAGTTGGCGCGTCGGCAATTCTCGATGATGGCGTCGCATATCTCCGACCAACGCTGCTCTGGTAGGTCATGTCCCATATCGGGTATGCCTAGGAACCGTGACCCCGGCACCGCCTTGGCTGTCGTCAGACCACCACTGGGCTTGACCAGCGGATCGACTAGTCCGTGGATGACCAAAGTCGGGGCTGTAACCGCTTCGAGCAGTTTCGTTCGATCACGGGTGCTGGAGATGGCGGCCATTTGCCGCTCCAACCCCTCGGGCTGGAAACTTCTATCCACATTGAGTCGAGCATGCTGCCGGTACTCGTCAGCATCGAACTGGGGTCCAGAAATAAGGCGGAAGACCTCGACGTTGTCCTCGACGGCGCTTTCCAGAGTGGGTTTTGGCCGCCATGCGAACTTAGGAATCAGCGAGGCCGCAATGCCCCCATTTCGGCGGTCACCAGTGTTCGACATGATCGAGCACATGGTCCGGACGCGATCGGGATGGTTGAGCGCAATCTCCTGGACGATCATCCCGCCCATCGAGAGGCCGACAACGTGGGCCGAATCGATCTCGAGGAAATCAAGCAGACCGGCGGCATCGTCCGCCATGTTGACCATGGAATAGGCAACTCCCTTCACCGGTTGTCTGGTGAGGAGAGCGCGAATGATGGTCGATTGGCTGGGTGGCTTCCAGGTCCCCTGCGAAGACAATCCACTATCGCGGTTGTCAAAGCGGATGACCTTGAATCCTCGATCGACGAACAGGCCAACGAACTCGTCTCGCCAGTCCGTCAACTGGCCCCCAAGGCCCATGACGAAGAGCAATGGCTCACCATCACCTTGGACGTCGTATTCGATAGCGATCCCGTTGACCTCGGCCTTGGGCATCCCCGAACCGTAGTTGTGGCTGATGATTTCCCGGCTACCGGTCCCCATCTTCGAGCCACTGACGCTCTTCGCTGGTGAGTTCCATCTCCGCCGCCTGGAGATTCGCGACGGCCTCCAGGCCATCGCGCGCAGCACAGACGACATGGGTGCAAAAAGGTGAAGTCATAACGTAAGCAATGGCAATCTGCTCTGGGCTGCATCCCCGCGAAATTGCTAGTTGCAGTGACCGTTCCCGTCGGTTCCGGTTCTGCACCGAGTCATAGCAGCGGGTCGTTTCCGCATCAGTGGCTGACTCTGGCCTCCGTGCTGCGGTCAGGAAACCTCCCGCCAGGGGCGACCAGGCGATGACCGAAATCTCAGGGTCGGCGAGGCGAACCCTTTCTTCAGTATGGGCTGGCCCCGTGATAGTGGTGACCCCTGGCCAAGGCTCTGCGAGTTGATCAACCAGCGAGAACTGCGGGCTGGTGGCTACCGGCAGAGCGACATCTGCCGTACTTCGAGCCTCCCAGAATCGTTCGGCTGACCAGTTGGACACTCCCCAGGCTTCAATTGTGCCCAAGGCCACCTCGCGCTGGGCAGCATCCACCAACTCGCCGACTGGCACGGTGACCTCGTCTCTGTGGAATAACCAGAGGTTGAGCCTGTCGGTACCCATTCGGTCGAGAGTCACAGCGATATCGGCGGCCACCGTCTCGGGCGAAACTCTGGACGCCGCCCAGTCGGGCGGCCCGGGATGACATCCCTTCCCGATAAGCGTGATCGACTCGCGGATACCTCGGCTGGCCGCCCAGGCGCCGAGGCGCCCATCACACGTACCGTCTTCGTCGGTGTAGACGAGTCCAGAGTCGAAGGCACCGACCCCGGAGGCGTGGACCTCATCCAGAAGTCGGTCTGGATCTGGCACCAAGGTTGCTCCGAAAAGGGGCGTTGCCCCCTGGATCACAGTCGGCATCATTTGGATGGACTCTTCACAAGAGAGCCTCTCCGTCGCATGGATAGACAACTCCGACTCGAGCCCGGATCTCGTCCATCAGGACCGCCATAGCCAATGACCACGATCCGGGGACTACTGGACTCTCCATCATCCCGGCCTCCAGGCACCGGGCCACCTCGGTGATCTGGTATTCGAAACCGTTGACCCGATGAGGCTCGTGCACCTCGTCGACCTTTTCGCCTTCCAAAGATGTAAGCGTCATCTGCTCAGCACGCCAAAAGCATGGAATGTCAACATGCCCCTCGGATCCGACGATGCGTCCATCGCTGCCTAGGTCGGTATTGATCGCAGAGTTGAGCTTGGCCAGTCCACCGGTGGAGTATTCGGCATTCACGGAAAGGCGGGCATCCACACCGTCGCGAGATAGTTCAGCCTCAGCGTCAAAGGAAAGAGGCTGGGACTGGAATACCAGTTCCGCCAAGGTCAAGGTATAGATCCCGACGTCGAGCAGACTGCCTCCGGCCGATTCGGGCGCCCAAAGACGACCATTCGGGTCATAGGGGGCGTTGAAGCCGAAGTTCGCTTCGACCATTTGAATCTCGCCTAGACGCCCTTCCTGGATCCACTTCCTGCATGCCGCCATGAGAGGAAGGTGCCGAGTCCACATGGCCTCCATGAGGAAGGCTCCCGATAGTTGAGAGATCTCGATCATTTGTCG
>Ga0315334_10001020_pt1 | contig 17254 bp, 13 predicted proteins | sample M150034915metaG_FD_205555 | JGI IMG/M metagenome (GOLD analysis project Ga0315334, IMG submission 205555) | Ammonia-oxidizing marine archaeal communities from Monterey Bay, California, United States - M1 500m 34915 | ecosystem: Environmental > Aquatic > Marine > Intertidal zone | place: USA... | reverse complement strand
GGCGGTGCCAGGAAGCATACCTAGTTGACTGATCCACCAATACGTTCTGGTTGGCACCGGGGTCAGTCCCATTACCAGGTTGATCACAAAGAAGGGGACGACTGGTATCAGACGCAGGGTGAACAGGTAGAACGCGCCTTCGTGTTCCAAGTGCTGGTTGAAGACCTGTATTCGTTCTCCAAACTTTGCCTGAATGCTTTCTCTCAGCAGGTAACGACTGGTGAGGAAGGCGATAGTGGCACCTGTGGTGGAAGCAAAACTGACCAAAATCAATGCTTGTGTGAAGCCGAAATACCAACCATAAACCAGCGTCAATGGAGCAGCACCTGGTAGGGACATGCCCGTCACAACAACGTAAATCAGAAAGGCGGCACCGAATACCAGCATTGGATACTGCTGTTGGAACTCCCGAAGTTGGTTTTCCTGCGTGGCCAGATAATCTAGTTGAATGTAATTGCCAAATTGCCAGACTAGAACGCCTGCTATGCCGGAGATGAAGACCAGCAACATCAGCTTGGTGTAGTTTCGGGGGCCCGCGAGTGGGGATTGATCGACTGATTCAATCTGGCTCTGTTCCTCCGCTCCCGGATCTTCAGACGCCGCTGGCCTGTTCGCAACCTCAGAGTTTGCTGCGTGGGGGCTTGCCGGTGGTGACGAATTGTCCTGAGTCATGCTGTTTATGGGGCGACTGGGAGGACCGGTAGGGAGAATCAGATTTAGATCGGTGAAATTGACATTCGGATTGTGGCAGAATCCGTGCTGATCGTACCATCCTCAAGAAGGTTGGTCATTGTGCAGGGGTTTGTATCAGCCTCACTTTCGCACTAAGTAGCGGTCTGCCAGACTTTTGCTCGCAGAGGAAGAAATTTCGATTCGATTACCGTCGCAACGAGATTCGTTGGTTGCCAATCCTGATGTGGTCCAGCGAAGATTTTGGCCGGGATGATGCCAGCATCCTAGTATGCAGCCTAGTACGCATCCGTGATTGGTTACCACCAGAGATCAGTAACGATCCACGGATCCGGAAGATTCAGATGATCAGGTGCCTCGATTACGATTGGGCGTTGAACACGCAGTGATGCCAAATCACGCGAGCGAACAAACGGTCGCCTTTGACCGATGTTCGCTTGAGCTGTCGCTTGGGGTCGATGGCACATTGGTTTTCCGTTCCTACCCAAACTGGGTTACCAGATCCGCACCCGATCTTCGGGTTTCAGATACAGGGCGTCGGTCGGTTTGATAGCGAAAGCTTCATACCAGGCATCCATGTTCCGCACGATTCCGTTGACACGATACTCGCTTGGACTGTGAGGGTCGGTGACCAGTCGCTTCAACAGTTCGGGTTCCCGGTACAGTCTTCGCCAGATCTGTGCCCAGCCGAGAAAGAATCGTTGGTCGCCGGTGAGTCCGTCGATCACAGGAGCCTCTTTGCCGTTCAGAGACAGGCGATAGGCTTTGTAGGAAACGCTCAGTCCGCCAAGGTCACCGATATTTTCCCCGAGAGTCAGTTTTCCTTTGACAAAGTTGCCGGAAACCGGTTCGAACTTGTCGTACTGGGAAACCAATCCTTGGGCGCGGCGCTCAAATTCCTCGCGGTCAGATTCCGTCCACCATTTACGCAAGTTGCCTTTGCCGTCGTACTTGCTGCCCTTGTCGTCGAAACCGTGGCTCAACTCGTGTCCGATCACCGCGCCGATGGCACCGTAGTTCACGGCGTTGTCCGCTTGCATGTTGAAAAAGGGTGGCTGAAGAATCGCAGCTGGAAAAACAATTTCATTCATGACCGGGTTGTAGTAGGCATTGATCGTTTGAGGTGTCATGTGCCATTCATTGCGGTCAATCGGTTCGCCCAGCTTTTTAAGTTCCTCCTTGGTTTCAAATCTCGACGATGCGACCATGTTTGTGCCCAGAATGGGTGACTTGATTTGCAGCGCCGAATAGTCTTTCCACTCGTCGGGGTAGCCAATCTTGGTCGTGAACATCCCCAGCTTTTCGAGCGCCTGTTTTTGGGTCCCTTTGCCCATCCAGTCGCGGCTGGTGATGCGGTCAGCGAATGCCGTTTTAAGATTCTCAACAAGTTGATTCATCCGTTCCTTGGCAGCCGGTTTGAAGTGCTTTTCAACGTAAAGTTGACCCACCAGTTCGCCCAGTACGCTGCCCGTGATATTGACACCCCGTTTCCACAGCGGCTCCTGTTCGGTCACTCCACTGATTGCAGTCGAATGAAACTCGAAATGCCGTAATTCCAAGGCCTCGGTGAGGCTGCCTGAGTAGCTGTCGATGACTCGTAAACGCAAGTAGTTCTTCCATGTTTCTAGATCGACCTCGGTCAGAAGTTTGCCGAGTGCCTCCAGATAGCTGGGTTGTCGAACCACAAACTCTTTCTGTTTTGAGATTCCGGTGGCCTTGGTAAACGGGGCCCAGGGAAACGTACCGAGCAGCGTCTGCATTTCTTCGCTGGTCTTTTTGTTGTACGTCTTTTCAGGGTCTCGGTTTTCGGTCTTGGTCCATTGGTTCTCAGCCAGCATGCGCTCAAGATCGATGATTGCTTTGGCGGATTCGTCGGTGGTTTTTGTGCCGGTTGCTTTTAGCATGTCAGCGACATAGGCCAGCAGTTCCGCACGGATCTTCTGGTAACGCTCATCGTCTTCGAGATAGTAGTCGCGGTCGGGCATGGTCAGGCCCGATTGGGTCACATAGATCGTGTATTGATCACTGTTTTTGGCGTCCACGTTGATGTATTGAGCAAAGGGTCCGTAAACGCCAGACTTCATGAGAAAGCCAATGGTCGCTGCCAGTTCCTTAGGGGTCTTGATGTTATTGATGCGTCGCAGCAAGGGTTTGATCGGCTTGATCCCAGACTCATTTCTCACCTTCAGATCCAGCACCGATTTGTACAAATCGCCAACTTTTTGGGCTGCTGTACCCGGTTCTGCATTGGAAGCGGCAGCCTCTTCGATCAGTTCACGCACTTCTGCACGGGTCTTGTCATCCAGAACAGTGAAAATACCGTAATTGGATTTGTCTGCAGGAATGTCTGTGTTATCCAACCATTCCTGGTTCGCATACCAGTAAAAGTTTTCGCCCGGAGTGATCTCCGAGCTGAACAGAGACTTGTCGATGCCCGAGATCTTATCTTGGTCCGACTGGGGGTCTGCTGCCGAGGCCATGGCGGGCAGTAGACAAGTCACCAAAGCGACAATCAGTTGGTTGCGTTTAAACACGATGCTTCAGGTGGGTTTAAAGGGGAAATTGACAGGTTGGTTGAATGAGGACCGGTGGATGGACAAAGAACGGTTGCAGCATGCTCCGGCAACGAAAGCCAGAGCAACCGCCCGCTGCCAACATCCTAAGTGTTTCTGGAAAGACTGTTAACTCCTGACAGGTGGTCCTGATTAAGATATTCCAAGCAAAACACAATGGACCAGCGAAACTTTGGGTGCAAAGCAGGTTGGGTACGTCGGTTATCTGGACTGGTTATCTGGACTGGTGGCTTGGGGTAAAGCCGTCAGTTTGCTGCGCTAACGCCATTCACTGCACCAGTCTTTGGTGTGAATACCGCTGCGAATCCGCCACTCACGCAGTTCGGTCAACAGATCTTGTTTCACTGTTGTCGCATCAGGATCATCCCACAGATTGTTGACTTCGTTTGGATCTGCCACCAAATCAAACAATTGGCCATGAGGTTCATCAAGAAAATGAACGAGTTTGTGCGTTGTGCTGCGTACCATCGTCATGAACTCGCAACCGGTCAAAATAGCGTCCTTCACCTGTTCACAGTAAACGTGAGATCGCCCCCTGAATGAATCAGCTGTAATTGGGTCAAGGGCTGCGTTCAACGACCGGGCCTCCCAGTCGGACGGTGGCGTGATTCCTGCCCACTCGAGAATGGTGGGACCAAGATCCATTTGCTGCACAAGGGGCGCAATCGTTCGGGGTTTACCAAAACGCCCGGGAGCCCAGACTATCATCGGAACGCGAGTGATTTGCTCGTACATCGTCCATTTTTGGCTATGGCCGTGGTCGGTGAGGCAGTCACCATGGTCGCTGGTGAAAATCAGGATCGAGTTGTCGAGATATTCATTACGTTCCAGGGCGTCGATGATCTCTCCTACCTTTTCGTCGATCATGGTCACGTTGGCCAGGTAATAGGCTCGCTGACGATGTCGCTGCTGTTGGCTGGGTGTCAGATCCATGATCACCGAGTCATGGTCGATTTCCTGATTGTGGACGCGGAGCTCTTTCAGCGCCGGGGGTTGGTTGTCGAGTTCATCCTGAGTCACTTCCAGTAATGGCAACTCTTTCTTGAGGTACGGCTCTGCATACCTGCGGATGGGGTCATAGGGTGGATGCGGACCAGGGAAACCAATTTGTAGAAACAGCGGTTTCATTCGAGGCTTGTTGTCAATCCACCACGTGGCCATGTCACCAACGAATACATCCGGGTGCGTGTCCTCAGGCAATTCCCAGTCAAACGCTCCCAATGCCGAATCGTAGTCCGATCGTTTGCGATACTGTTCGCGTTGCTGTTTGACCAAGCCGCGATAACGCAAGGCACGATCCCATTCATCAAAGTAATAACGCCCCTCGAGGTAGCGATCCTTGTTTTCGACAACAAACCGCTCGTGGAATCCAAGTTCGGTCTGAAACGGCCACGAATGCATCTTGCCAATGTTGGTGCAGTAATAGCCGGAATCATTCAGGTGCTGAATCCAACTACGCCGCCATGCATCAGCATTCTTCAGAATCCCCGTGGTGTGCGGGTAGTATCCTTTGAACAAACTGGCACGCGCCGCCGCACAGGAGGCTGCGGTTACATGGCACTGCTCAAAAGAAATACCCTCTCTTACCAACCGGTCCAGATTGGGAGTGTCCATGTGCGAGTAGCCAAGTTCAGCGATGGTGTCATATCGCTGCTGGTCGGTAATGATGAAAATGATATTGGGTCGATCATCATTGGGGACTGGCTTGTGGACAAACATTTTTGGGGCTCGGCTGCGGTGGTGATGGGAAACGCGAACGCAGGGTCTCGCCAGATTCCGTGAGGCAGTTCATTGTGACGGAACGCGGTCAACTCGGCACCATCTTTCTAAGCAACCAATATCGGAGTTAACGGTATTTGATCCAAGGGGGCTGGTTCCCGTCGCCATTCAGGCTGGTACCCGTCACCATTCAGGCTGGTTCTCGTTACCATTCAGTTCGACGCGTGGAAGATAGACACGTGGAAGATAGATATGTGGAATATGGGGAAATGGGATTTCGGAAGTGTTCTGCGACAATTTCAACGCTGTGTCTGGACCGGATGCAGCTGGTGTTCTCCAGAAATGCGTCGGTCACCTTACCGGTTGAACCATCGCAGTGGGCGACGCAGTGGACGCGATGGAAACTCGATCTGGAACAATGCCATGCGAATTATCGCGATCGGAACCCGTCGACAGCCCCGTTCAGGTAGTGGGGTACGCCGGGATTGGTTGGAAACGGCCATTCGGGGTGACGCCTCAACTGAGATGGGGTCTATAATCTCATTCAACCTCCTTTGACCTTCTCATCAGTTTCTACGCATGACTGTTGCACTTTTTGTTCCCTGTTATCTGGATCAGTTCTACCCGGATGTGCCGATTGCAACTTTGGAGTTACTGGAGAGGCTGGGCGTCGATGTTGTCTATCCGGATGGACAAACGTGTTGTGGACAGCCAATGGCGAACACGGGTTGCAATTCCGAGACCGAGCCGGTGGCAAAACGCTTTGTCGAAATGTTTGCCGAGTACAAAGCCATCGTCTGTCCCTCTGGTTCATGCACGGCCATGATTCGGCACCATTATTCAGAATACTTTGACGACGACGATCCGCAGTACAATCACGTTTGCAATAATACGTTCGATTTGTGTGAATATCTGCATGACGAATTGCAGTTGCGTGATTTGGACGTGCAGTTCCCACACCGTGTATCGCTGCACAAGAGTTGTCATGGTTTACGGGAACTGCGACTGGGGCCCTGTAGTGAGTCGATGACCCCACGGGTCGATAAAGTTCGGAGTATCCTTGAACTGGTCGGCGGCATCGAATGGTGCGAACCCGAACGCAGTGATGAATGTTGTGGGTTTGGCGGGACTTTTGCGGTTAACGAACCGGATGTGTCGGCATCGATGGGACGCGATCGCATCGAAGATCACGTTCAGGCTGGCAGCGAGGTGATGGTCTCGTCTGACATGAGTTGTCTGATGCACCTACAGGGAATCATTCGTCGTAAGAAACGGCCTATCCAGGTGATGCACGTTGCACAGATTCTTGTCGGTCGCCCTCTACAGGGCTAACTTTGTTCTCTTCAAGCCTTACTTTGGAATGGTGCTGCAGTGAAGCTCCCCATTGTTGATCATCCCACCGCCGCACATGCATACATCGCCGATGATGAACGATCTCAATGGCACGACAAGGCTCTGTGGTTCATACGTAGCAAGCGCGATAAGCAGGCTCGTGACGTTCCCGAATGGGAATATCTGAGGACCGTCGCCTCACAAATCAAGACTCATACGATTGCGAACCTCGGTCGTTACCTTGCGGAGTTTGAAAAGAACGCGACTGCGTTGGGCGCCACCGTTCATTGGGCTGCAGATGGGGACGAACATAACGCGATCGTTCTCGAAATACTAAGAAGACACGAAACACATCGGATCGTGAAAAGTAAATCGATGCTGACCGAAGAGTGTGGATTGAACCACTATCTGGAAAACAACGGCATCGATGTTGTTGATACCGATTTGGGAGAACGGATTGTTCAACTCAGAGAAGAAACGCCCAGCCATATTGTGCTGCCCGCCATTCACATCAAGAAAGAGGAAGTCGGCGAAACCTTTCATGAACATCTGGGAACCGACAAAGGTGCCTCGGATCCGCAGTATCTTACTGAAGCTGCTCGCGGCCACCTGCGGGGGAAGTTTCTCTCTGGCGAAGTCGGAATCACCGGGGTCAACTTTGCGATTGCCGAGACCGGTGGTTTTGTCGTGTGCACCAATGAGGGAAACGCTGACTTGGGCGTTTCGCTGCCTCCTGTGCACATCGCCTGCATGGGCATCGAGAAGTTGGTTCCCCGCTTTGAAGACTTGGCGGTCTTTATCCGCCTGTTAGCGAGGTCAGCGACCGGGCAGCCGATCACCAGCTATACATCCCATTTTCATGGTCCACGCGATCAAAACAGCGAACTGCACATTGTCTTGGTGGACAATGGCCGCAGTCGCTTACGCGAAAGTAAAGCGTTTCGTGATGCACTGCACTGCATTCGCTGCGGTGCGTGTATGAATACCTGTCCGGTTTACCGCCGCAGTGGAGGCCACAGTTATCATGCAACGGTGCCGGGGCCGATTGGCTCGGTTCTGTCACCGACTCGGGATGCAAAAAACTACAAAAGCCTGCCCTTTGCCTGCAGCCTTTGTGGGTCTTGCACTGATGTCTGCCCAGTCAAAATCCCGCTTCATCATCAGTTGCTCGCCTGGCGAAAAGAGTTGGTGGGAAAGCGCTTGGTGTCGTTCGGTAAGCGGCTCAGCATGAAGGGGGCCTCGGTGCTTTTTTGTTACCCCATCCTGTTTGCGACTGCCGGAAAGATCGGACGCACCGGTTTGAAATGGGCGCCCCGTTGGATGACCCACAATCGCTTCAATAAATGGACGATCGCACGCGAGTTGCCAGAACCACCTGCGGAGAGCTTTCGCGCGTGGTACCATCGAAATCGGAAGGGCTAAGTGATGTTACCAAACCGATCTGAGAACGATGACGCGATAGCGACCACATCCAGCCGGCGAGCGATCATGGACCGACTGGAAAGCAGTCTGGTGGATGGCCCCGAGTTGCCTGTTGTCGATCCCAAACAACTGACTGAGTTTGAGGATCCCCTGGAACATTTTGCTTCGATGTTGCGGATGGTGGGCGGGCAAGTTCACCTGATTGACGGCCCCGAAGAGGCGGCCGCGATTCTCGAAGCCATCCCGGTCTTCGCAGCTGCTAAAAGAATCGCGTCATTGGTCCCCGAGATTGCGCAGGGTAACGTCGACATAAGTATGATTGATGACCCTCATTCGCTTGCCACGCTGGATTGGACCATTGCCCAAGGAGAGTTTTGCGTGGCGGAAAACGGTGCGATTTGGATTGATGGCAACACTCTGCCGCATCGTGTCATGCTGTTCATTCCGCAATATCTGGCGATCGTCGTTTCTCGTAGCCAGATTGTGCATCATATGCATCAGGCGTATGCCCGCGTCGGCAAACCTCCGCACACGTTCGGAATCTTTGTGTCAGGGCCCAGCAAGACGGCCGACATTGAACAAAGTTTGGTACTCGGGGCGCACGGGTGTCGTGCCTTGCAGGTGTTCATGACCGCGTGATCCGATCACCCCGGTGATCGAGATGAGCTTGGCCAGAGGGTTACCGTGCCAGTTCAGCCATGAACAGGCCGATCGGGTACTGCGGCGATCGGGCGTGGAAGTCTCGATCGCGCATGGAAGTCTCAGGTGGGTCCACTTTGACCATCGCGAAGGGGCGGAATGGAAGTTCGACTTGGAGCGTCTAGAATGAGCTTCAGTGCCATTCGTCAACCATTTTATCCGCTCGATATTACCCCGTGCAGAATTTCAGAATTTCAGAATTTCAGAATCCAGTTTCTGGCGTTCAGCGGTTAACTGATCAACTTCATGCCAGTACTCGATTCCATCATCATCTGGATGCCAGCAGAGGCGTGCAGCGCGTCGGTTGATCACTGTAGGAAAGTCAACGGAGCCGTCGAACGGGATGTGTGGTTCCACACCCAGAGCGTGAAGTTCACGAACGTAGGCTTGCAGTTGCTCTTCTTCAGCCACAAGTGAACCTCGGATGTCAGCCAATTCTTCTTGGTAATCGGGTTGGTTGATGGTCTCAGGCAACTGGTCGATGGCATCCAGCCTTTCTCGCTGGCATTCCACCGTCTCATTCAAGTGTTCCATGTCGGCTACGATCCGTCTGACCAATGGCAGCATCTTGGCAGCGGTGTCCGCTGTGAAGGGCTGGCCAATCGCAGGTTGCGGTCGGTCGTCGGGGTTTTGGATCGCGCGGACCATGAAGTTTCAGCTGACAGGGTTGGAGGGGCGAGCGTTGCAGGGTAGGCAAAGTCTGCCGTGCAATGAACTCTATGCTATTACGACGACTGCAGTAGCGAAAGAGTTCTCAGAGGAACCGTCTGCTCTCGACTGTTTTTTACCCGAGGGAGTTGAATTGGACGGATTTGAGGCGTTGTGGGATCTTACAACGCAGGATAGTGACAGCAGGACGGCTAGCAGAGACGACAGCCGGAACAGGTGTCTAGTCCAGGTGGGGATAGAGAAATATCCCCCGGAAGGTGTGTTGTTTCACCCCACGCCAGAGCTGCTCGCGGACCGAGGATCGAGTGTGCGATTGTAGTTTTGGGCGATTTTTCCGATTTTTCAGGGCATTTTGCGGGTTCAAAGGTCGGAATTTGGCACTTGTCAAGCCGTATTTCCTTGACGCGCTCATTTTTTGGCATAGAGTTGAGGGTGTCAGGAAGAGGCGAATGCTTAACGGAAGTCGTTCGCAAATACAACCGGCCTACGTGGCGGTGATTTCAGGACCTGAAGATCAGTAGGGTTCCTGCCACACTTTGACACAGTAGGCGCGCAATTAAGTGAAATGAATTGGGCCGGTTAGAAAGGACTGGATCATGCTAGTTTTATCGAGAAAGAAAAACGAAAGTATCGTCATCAATAACGACATTAAGATCGTTGTTGTCGAAATCCGTGGTGACAAGGTCCGTCTTGGGGTGGAGGCTCCTCGTGAGGTGCCGGTTCACCGCCGGGAGGTTTATGACGCCATTCAGCGAAGTTTGGAATCCGGGGACGCCCCCGTAGAATCTTAAATCGCGCTGTCATATGCAACGATGCGAGAACGCATTTCAAGCTTCCGCGAGTCGGTTAATCGAGCGTCACAGAGTTGACGCGGTCCGTCTGTGGGAGCTGTTTTCGTAGGGTACTTGGAATGGCCTGAAAACCCCGAATCCGGCTGATTTTCGCAGTAGACCAAGGGTTGTTTTGTTGAACCCTTGACGGGTCTGCCGTCTCTTAGGTAAAACCCGATCCTGATGATGAAGTTTGCTCAAATTTTGAGCGAGCTTTGTCGATCAGAGCTTAAACGGCCCCATCGTCTAATCGGTTAGGACACCGCCCTTTCACGGCGGCAATCGGGATTCGAGTTCCCGTGGGGTCACTCCAAAGGAAACGTCGGAAGCCACAGTGGTATTTTCACTGGGTTTTAGACGTTTCCTTTTTTCGTTTGGGCTCACATGGCCCCCTAAACTCGCCTGTGTGTTATCACCGGCGTTACCACCGAGTCCAGTGGTCGTGGATTTGGATGCGAGTTTGAAGTCCATTTCGGTAACCCGGCTGGAGTGCTTCTTTGCGTCTTGTCGTCGTGACCAAGCCAGGCATTAATCGCGGTTGAAGGAAAGCCCGTGGAGTCAAAAAACTCGAACGAACACTTTGGCCGATGAATTCCGAAGTTGCGTCGTCAACTGCGACACGATTTTGGCTCGAAACGGAGTCCAACTTGAATGGTCGCGGCGAATATGCGTTCCAAGACGATCTCGCTACTCAGAAGAAACCCAATCGGTTAGTCCGAGATCGGTGTAGGGAACGCAAAAGAAAACCGGCGAGCTATCCAGCGCGTCGATACGACCGAAGCAAGCGACCGACTCAATCGGTCGCTTCGATCACAGTATCCGTGTCAGACAGTCTGACCATTGGTACGTTCAGGTTGTTGCCCGGATCCGCAAAACAATAGGCAACGGATGCGTTGACCGTTCAGTAATTAGGGGACGACAACTTGGGCTGTCGCTACAGAAAGAGCAGGCAGTTGTCCTGCTACTACATGCTAATCGCTAGATAGATTACAAAATGGAAGCCGCGGAATCGATTCTAGATTGGCAGTGAGACGTTCACACTGCACGATAGCTGCAGATCCTGATCAATTTCATTCCCGCGACTAGCAAGTAAACGCTAGAAAGTGCGATTTCCGCAGGGGCTAATGCTGGTCTGGGTCTTTTGACCCCGCGCGGAAACAACCTGATTGAATTCATGGTTCGCCTCAAAACCACGAAAGAGAAAGCACGCGTTCCGAGAGGCCGACCTCTCCAGTGTCACCCTTTCTCCATTCAACCAGTGGGCCGATCTCCTTGAAAAATGTAGGGACGGAAAACTGTTTTTCAAGCAGGTAGTCGTGCAATGCAGAACCTGTTTTCGCAAAGCACTCGAGACGCTGACCAGCAAGCCCGTCAACCGCTGTTTCCAACAGCGGAGCCAAATCCTGCATCGAACGTCCATTCACTGCGTCGAGACAGACTGCATTACCACGGCGCTTTCGCACACAGACCGACGCGACCAGTTTGCCAGCAATTTTGCGTCCGTAGAAACGCGCTGACGGTTGCTCCAGCAATGCATTCACCCAATCGACTCTTGCGAGTCCGAAAACGTCACGATCCAGGGCCACCAGTTGATCGTGGTCTGCCGATCCAAGACGCAGGGACTCCAGTTCAACCAGGGTTGATTCCGCCGACCGGGGATCTCGAGCCAATAAGGTAAAGGACTGTCCCTGTGTGTACCGCATCAGTTTGAACATTCGGTACGAGTCGTTGGTGGAGTGTGCTACCCAGCCATTGATACCCTTGCGTTTCATTTGCCGGGTGACCCCCATGTACAGCTTGATTGCAATCCGGGACACGCGTGCTTTGGGATCCACGATCATCATGTCGAGATAGCCGATGTTCCCAAAGTGATGCGTTGCGAAGAAGCCCAGCAACTGTTCTGGTGAGCGGGCAACCAGGGCGGTTGCACGGGGCTGGCCATGAGACACTTCCAAATCGGCGCGAATGAACGGCCATTCCTCCAGTTCAAACAGACCGTCAATGTCTTCATAATCCCGTTCCATATCGAGCGGCAGTATTTCGAACGATCCGGTGAAGTTTGAGAACGGGAGCATTGGCTTGCTTCTGCTTTATTGGGGTGCCGTGTCGATATTCGAATTCTGTTGCACATACGGCGTCAAGCTTGCGAATTCCTCAAGGTGAGAACGGAGGAAACGACGCATCTGGGCAACCATCGGCTCGTAATCTGCCGCCGATTGTTCCTGCACCGGAACCTGAACTCCCACGTCCTGTTCTGATGCAGACATGATTGCGTGCAGTTCTCGCTGAATGATCTGATACCTGTCGTCCAGAATCCCCCACACATTGGTATCTGCCATTGAGTAGTCATTGCCTTCATGCTCGGCAAAGTGTTTACGGGCATCAATCTCTTGAAACCGTTGCACCAGTTCAAGTGCTTCCGGATGATTAAAGGACATGTAAACCAGTTGATTATCACGTTCCAAAGCGTCATGTAGCTGATGCGCAAACTCGTCATAACCAGCGAACGCGGACACCATTTGACCCGGTTCATCCAGCGTCCGAACGGTGGCGTCAACCGCGCGAAACGCCATCGCGCTTCCAGCAGTCAGTCCGGGAGAAATCAGTGGGTCGACAAAAAATGCAGCATCGCCAACCAGCAACCAGCCATCGCCAGCCACCTGCCGTGCATGTCGGCGAAAACCGGCTCGTGACGAGAAGGTTGTGCCGGGTTCATAATGTCCGGTGAGGAGTTCTGCACCCGTCAGCAAATGATCGATGGCAGGGTAACGCTGTCGGTAGGTTTCAAAGGCTTCCCTCGGATCATTCCTCAGATGATTGTCCCGATCCTGCCGCAGAACCATCCCCACACTAACAATTTCGGAAGCGGGGCAGCCAAACCGAGCCATCAATTGGTGTCTGTCTGGCAGAGTGTCAGTTGACTGCAGCACGTAGCTCAGCATCTGCTGCAGGTTGGCGTCTGGCGACTCCTGCCACGAAACAAGGGGGATGTACCACATCCATCCTTCAGGAAAACAGACATGCTGTGTGTATTCATCACGGGGAAACTGCGCGACATTGCTCCAGTTGTAACTATCCAGGCTGCGTACATTCCTGAAGTATCCCCAGACCGCGCTTGTCTGAAAGTCAACTTTTTCTTCGGCATATTGCTGCGCATGCCGACCAACCACGCGTGCCGGCCCACTCGCATCGACGACGATGGATGAAGCGATCCTGAAATGCTGGGTTCCAACACTGAAAGCCACTTCGCTGCGCGGTGTCTGCAACAACGAATTACGTATATCGACCGTTGCTCCTTGGATGATCGAAACGCCAGTGCGTTTTCCATTGTCGATCAACAGTTGATCCATCACTCTGCGTTCGACCTGAAACGTCTCGTCAAATGTCTCGAGAATGTACTCTGAGGCAGACGTCAGATCCTTCGTTCCGGAATTGACGTGAAAGAAACCGAGTCCATTCTTAGGGAAAAACAGTCGTTGCATCACTTCATGCGAGATGCCCACGCTGCGCGCCGCTTTGCAGAACCCCGAAAGTGTGCTTTCACCAATTTTGTGGACCGACTGAGCGTTGCGATCAAGAACTAGAACCGACGTCTTCGGTCTCTGCATTTTCAGCCAGGTGGCATAGAGCATCCCGATCGGTCCTGCTCCGATCACGACGACATCATAATGCACAAGTGGTACAGATTTCGAGGTCGGCTGGACAACCTCACTCGCCTTGTCGTCCGACTCCTGCATCAAGTCCTGCAAAAGATCGATCCATGATTCCGCGTCCGGGACCATTTTCAAAAGGGGCAGCAATTCAGACAAATTAGCCAGCTTGTCGACCAGATCCTGAGTATTCCGGTTTCCATCAGAACGATCGTGAAACCAATAGTAGATCACCCCCAGGTGAAGCATCCAGACCAGTCGTGACAGTCGATTACAGTCTTCTTTATCCTCAATTCCGCCGGCACGCAGCAAGTCTTCCAGTACAGCCAGATTGGCTTCTCGCAGTTCGCTGGCCTTACTGCCCAAGGGACTCAAAGAGGAGGCCGGGTCAACGGCCTCGCGAAAAATCGCGACGATTGCTTCGCGGTGGGGTTCCATCACTTCTAGCTTGCATCGCACGAAGCTGCGGAAATTCGGGCCGATCAGATCATCACCGCTCGTGCGTCCTGACCGATACATGTCCAGCGCTTGTTGGTTCAATTGCTGGTACAGAAAGAACACCAGATGTTCTTTGCTTGCGAACCGCTCATAAAGAGTGGCGATTCCAATTCCGAGTCGCCGGGATAGTTCCCGCATGCTACTGTTGGCATAACCCTTTTCGCTCCAAAGCGACAGGGCCGCCTCAAGCGTACGCTGATCATCAGCCGATCTCGTTGTCATCTCAGTAACCCCAGAATCAGGGTGCGTAAAAAAGGTAATTCGAGCGGCATTCCATTGCCACAGCGTCAATAGATTCGTTGATCGTAACAGAACTGACGACTCCCGTGACAAGAGCTTTGTTGACTCAATAGCTCGAAGCAAAAGTCATGCGGCGGTGAGCAGTGAAATGGCGGATCTGATTCGTCCTGCTTTGTCCCGATACCGCCTTTCCGTTAACGCGATCGTCATGCTACTTCACGGTTGCTGGTTTTTAGACCGGAAAACAATCTCAAATACTCGCGGATCACGACACGCAGTCACCCGTCACAACGTTTGCCGAAAACGTGGTGCTGAGTGAAGACGTGGTGCAGGAGGTGAAGTAGGGATCTGAACTTCAATCGGCGGTGGTACAATCTCGTCAGGAGCATGGGAGAGCGGGTGACTGGTTGCACGTCGACCACTATTCGCCTCAGCCCGGTATCGATCTTTGCGTTACCGGTTGGCTGCACCACTGGGAACAACATTCGTCCTACTGGCATGGTGCCGGCGGGAATGCACTGTCGCGACTCGCGGACTCATGGTACTTGCGGCACTGCCGGTTGTGTCACAAACGAAATGCGACTCGGCATACGCAACTGAGACTCCCCGTGCTGCTTGCTTGTTGTGATCAATCGATGGACGGACGAGCCATGATTCCGTTCCAATCGAATATCTGCCCCCATCGACGTAGGCCACTTGGTTCGCTTCCGGTCCTGCAAGCTGATCACCGCCGAGATTTACCATGCCCATGCATTGCTGCTGCCGTCTCGGTTGTGGTGACGATATTGTTGCATCAGTAGGCGGGTTTTCGGGCTCAGCACGGGCGGTTGAGGCATGATCACGCGAAGGACTCGATTCTTCCAATCGATCAAGAGGACTCAGCACGCTGTATTGCCGATCATTCAGACAGTGCAAGTAGATCATTGTGGTGCTGACATCGTTGTGCCCCAGCAATTCTTGCACCGTCCTAATATCTTCACCCGCCATCAGCAAGTGCGTCGCGAACGAATGACGAAATACGTGCGAAGTGACCCGCTTTCTGACACTCGTTCTAGCGACGGTCATTTTCAATTGATCGGGAAAGGTATCTTTATGAAGATGGTGACGATGTAATCGGCCGGTGCGTGGATGCTTCGATAGGCGATGTGAAGCGAAGAGGTATTGCCAACCGAACTCGCGATGTGCGGCCGGATACTTCCGATCCAAGGCATGCGGTAGGTCGACCGAAGCCGTCCCGTCCGCCAAGTCTTGTTGATGTAACGCATGTCGCCAGCTCACCTTCAGCTGCAAAGCGGATCTCGCCATGTCGGGCAGCGGAGTAATGCGGTCTTTCTTACCTTTGGAGTCGCGGACTATGATCAACTTCTGATCGAAGTCAATGTCCTTGATTCGAAGTTGCAGGCATTCGCTTAGACGCAGGCCCGCACCATACATGAGTTGGCCCATCAGTTTGTAAACTCCCCTTAGGCCATTAAGCACCTCGGTAACCTCGTCCTGGCTCATCACGGTAGGCACACGCTTCGGTTTGGAACTGCGGATCGCATCGATGCAATTGAGTTCACGCTTGAGCACGTGTTTGAAAAGATAAGCGAGCGCATGAAAAGCCTGATCCTGCGTCGATTCCGCAACGTCCAGTTCGACCGCCAAGACAGTCAGATGAGCTTCGACGTCTCGGGGGCCGATGTTACCCACACCCCATCCATTGGACTGGGTTCCGGCTGCAATCTCCTTCCAGAGCTGTCTGGCGGTAAAAAATTCACGGAGTTTGCTGATGTAAGCCTTCTCCGTGTTCCATGCCAGTTTGTTGAGCCGCATGACGCGGCGCATTTGCTGGATAACGGGTGCTTCGGTAGGGTCGATCGTTCCAATCAAGTCGCATGGAGGCGTATCGTCTTCCGCGATCTTTTCACGAGCGACAAGAAGCTTGAGCTGATTACAAATGTCGTCGAGTTGCTCGCCACGGTTTTTCAGAAACTCAGCTTTGTACAGAGCCAACCCCTGAGCGATTTTCAGTCGTTTCCACGCAGGGGCACCGGCCCGCTTCTGATGCACGAGGAATGCTATCACGTCGTCGGAGCCAAAAACCCAGCGTTGTTTGTTACTAATTCTGTGGAATCTGGCGAGTTTTGAGTACCAAATTTTAGCCCAATCAAGAGGCGGCCGTTTCGCCGTATTGTGCTTCTTGAATTCTCCCATCGTTGTGCCCCCAACGTACGAGTGACAGTGTCCGTTGGGTGTTGTACACCTGCTATGCATCAAGTCAACTGATTTGCATCTATTCAAGATAGATTTGCCACCGCCCGGCAAATCGGTCATAGTTAAGAAGTTGAACAGACGTCGAACCGGTAATAAACCCGCGTCACGAGGTTATTTCCCGGATCGACCGCATATAAACAAGTTATGCACTAAGAGCAATCCGTTGAATGAACTTGACTGGCTAATCCAACATCGCTTCGTCGCCGTTACTCGTCGCGATCACGATTGGCTCTTCGCTTTCGATGACCACACCAGTCTGGTTGTCGAATGCCTGTGGCGACTAGTCGAGGGAAGACGCATTCGACTTACAAGCCACGACGACGGCCAACAATTCGGCTTGTCGGACCCAGTTGATGCCGCTCATGAGATCAACGCGCGATTGGCAAATTCAACCGTTGTCACTATCAATTTGCGCGACAGTACACTCGATCTTCATTTAACGTTCGACACTGGCCACTCTTTGGAGATCATTCCAGATTCTTCTGGGTACGAGGCGTGGAATGTGGGAAACGCGGATCAGAAATTTATAGCTGTTGGTGGCGGTAACCTTGCCGTCTTCAAAGAATGACCGGAGAATCGTGCATAACAATCCGTTGCACACGGAGCCGCGGGCCGCGCGGTTTGGTGAGATCAAAGTCGTTCGCCGCGGCCCGGTGAACGGTGACGTTATGCGGCA
>Ga0315334_10001019_pt1 | contig 17255 bp, 10 predicted proteins | sample M150034915metaG_FD_205555 | JGI IMG/M metagenome (GOLD analysis project Ga0315334, IMG submission 205555) | Ammonia-oxidizing marine archaeal communities from Monterey Bay, California, United States - M1 500m 34915 | ecosystem: Environmental > Aquatic > Marine > Intertidal zone | place: USA... | reverse complement strand
CCATGGCACACTCACGTATTGAGTGTGCACGTAGGAGCGGTTTTCGCGAACCATCGTTGTCCGGATATTGAATCCACCCCGCATGGCTTCATCGACTTGCTGCTTGATGACGTTTTGCGTAACGTTTGGTTTGGTCCAGTATTTCTGAAGTAGCTTGCCCTGATGCATGACTTCGATATAGGCCTTGGCACGGGCGTAACCACTGCCCCAGATGGCGAAGTATTCGTTCCCGGGTTCGATGGCTTGCGTCGGCGCGGCGTACAAGTTCGGGATTTTGATGGCCAATTTGGCTGCTTTTGGGGCAAGGACCTGCAGTTGTGCTTCGGCGGTAACAGGAGCGCCATAGCGATCTTTTGTCTTTAATTTGACACGATAGATGCCAGCACTTAACTCAGTAGCAACGTTTGTGGTGCCATTGGCTTCCGTCTCAAAATCAACCTCCTCCAGCATCTCGCCAACCGGCCACGAGTTTGGATTGGAAGGATCTGGTGTTCGCTCGGCTGTCGGAGGGCCATAGTAGCGTCCTGAAAGAGAGGCACGCGTTACTTTGTCCGGCTGGACAACTTCATAGACCTGAAGGGTACCACTAGCTGCTTGAGGTTCACCGTCGAGCGTTGTGGTTCGGATGCTGAGTTCAATGGCCTTGTCGGCGGTCAACCACTGCGGCGGAGTGATGGAGGCAGACAGGGCAGTGTAGCCAACGTTGACATTCCGATCGCCAGAACGGGTTTCGCCGGTGGTGTCTGTGACGTCGGCATGAATGGTATAGCGGAAGGTAGGTTCTGATTCCTTCAATACCTGACGGTCGGGCGTTGCATTGAACGTGATTTTAAAATTGCCATTTGAGTTGGTTATTGTTGTGCCGTGAGCAATTTCCTGGCTGCCCCCCTGTTGCGGCGGCATCCACCAGCATCTGCTGAACCACCAAACTGGATACTGCACATTTCGTACGACTCGCCAAGTGACTTTGGCATCATTGATAGCGGCGCCAGTGTAGGCGCTGGCAGAGCCAACGATCTGAACATCAGCATTCAACTTGGCTGCCTGTTCGGGTGCTTCCAGTTCGACTTGAAACTTGGGACGCTTGTATTCTTCGACTGTGACAGCGGCAGAACCTGAGGGACCATTCTTCACCCGCAGCATCATTCTTCCCATCAGTCGATCACGGGGAGCGGTAACGCTTCCATGGAAGCCGCCGTAGTCGTTGGTACGGTGTTGCTTGAGTTCTATTTCCTTTCCGTTGCGATCACTGAATACAAGAGTGACATTACGATTGCTCAGGGTGTGATAGTCGTTCGTTACGGTATCGAATGACATGCAAATGCCCTTGTACTGGATCGTTTGTCCAGGGCGATAAATCGATCTGTCCGCGAACAACATTGTCTGTTCACGCTTTGTCTGCGGCTTGTTCCTGAAGGAGGTTATGCCCGTGAAGGTTGAAAGGGACTGATCTTCGTGGTTTACCAGCAACATGATCTGTTGATGGTCAGGCACATTCAGTTTGAAGAGCCCATCGGGGTCCGATGTAGTGTTGGGAAGGGCGACGAACCGGTTGCGTTCCCGACGCCAGGCTTTGACAGTCGCTTCACCAATCGGGTCACCCGTTTTGGCATCCAGCACGAATCCGTCCAGGAATCCCTGACCTGGATTATTACGAACGATAACCGCCAGTTTGCTTTCCCAAACTTCACAGAATGAAATCTGGTTATCCGTTTCGCTGAATTCTTTGTTGTGACTTGCGATCAGGTAATACGACCCACTGGCAAGATCATCGGGCGATGGAATACGTTCCAGACGCTCTTTGTAATCCTCGGTAGCGGGCAAGTCAGCGGACCAGGCAAGCACTGGCTTTCGAGCTAGAAGGTCTTTGCGTGCATTCCCATCGAGCTGTTCAGGGCTCCAGCGGGATGATTTGATATAGTCATCGAAACGATAGGGCACCATGCGAAAGTAAATTTTGGTGGCGTTGCGATAGTAGACATCGATCGTGGGTCGGGGGTCATTCCATACACGTTCGGTGGTGGCGCGAATTTGCCATGCCTTGATGGACTGGATCAGGTTGAAACAGCGTCGGCCGCCAACCGAATCTGGAAAACGATTCATCCCGGTGGTCGCAATCTCATGAGCTTTGACGAAGTCGCCTTCGGCTTGAATGACAGTTGCCAATTGATGCAGTGCACGGGACGAAATGACACTGTCGGCATGCTGATCCGCAAAACGAGCCAGAGCGGCTTTGTAACGCGGCGTTTTTTCTTCACCGAAGGCTTTGTTGTTGCCAAAACGCAAGCGGCCCAGGTCATTGTCCAGAAAAGCTGACTGCTCGGCGTCCGCTTGATGAAATACAAGAAGTTGTTGGTAAAGTTTGATTGCACGGAGAGTCAACGAAGACTCATCGTTGGTTTCTGGTTTCCAATTGATGAAATCAGTTGCCGAACTGAAAATAGGGCTTTCTGCCGCCAGATCGAAAGCATCCTGTTGCCGATTGCCAGCTTGCGCTCCCGAAGCATAAAAGTCGATGGCATTGTGGGCCAGGAAATCGAACAGGGTGGGGCGATAGGAATCGGGTGCGTTACCTTTCTCGAGCAACTCGTCATACGTCGCAATGGGAATGGCTTTCAGCTTGGCGGGTTGTGCGAGCGCTTTCTGAAATTGGGTGTCAATTTCCGACAGGATCTGGGTTAGGTCCCAAGTCGTGATGTCTTTGCCCGGGGGAGCATCGACTTGGGTGCGGTTCATGAATCGCCATTGATTTTGTTGAAAATAATTCCAGAACCAATTGGCGAGGATGGCATCCATGGCTGGTTTCATCTCGTTGGGCGCTTTTTCAATCGCGGCCCGCATTCGCGTGATCTTCTCTTCAGCCTTTCCTCCCTGAATGTCGCCTTCCAGCGAAATTTTCATGGCGATCGCCTTGATCGCCTCGTCGTAGTTCTTGCTTTTCGTGGCCTGCTGGATGATTGGATCCAGTTTCTCAATGGCGGTTTTGGGCAGTCCGCGGTTCATCGCATCCTGCACCTGTTTCCAGTCTGCCTCGTTGGGTGAAGCAGCCAGCAAACTGGCGATACCAAGCAGTACAGCCAACGTGGAGAGTAATTTTCGGGAGCGAGACACTTTGGTGACCCTTTGGGGGAAAGCTGAGAATTCGGCTTCGCCGAATGATCTGGCAATGTTCAGTCTAGGCTTTCTCAACGATGAAAAGAGCCGGGACTACGATTTTGAGCCGTGATTGAGAACGCTAAAGACGAGTTTTTTAGTACTAGCTGAGGTGACCGGACACAAAGCCGGCTAGCGACGCGTAAAAATCAACGAGCGTGAAGGTAGGTTCTTAGGAAAAAAGTCCCCGGCTTGCATGTTTTGTCTGCGATTCGGATACTCTTGTGATGTCATAAATGGGTCTGGTTTCAGGCCCCGGGCCTGAACAAGGGCCTTCTGAGCCGAAGTGGCGGAATTGGCAGACGCGCCGGATTCAAAATCCGGTGAGGGCAACCTCATGTGGGTTCAAGTCCCACCTTCGGTACTCCAGTGAAACACTGGATTAACAAAGGGTTCACGGTGCGATTCCGTGAGCCCTTTTGTTTTGGGCTCTCCTGAAACGCGACCACCAGGGTGGTTGCGTGGCAATTGAAGGAGAGAGTGATGGCTGGGTTGGAAGGAATTCGAATTGGAGGCCCCCGACCCGAAGTGGGCGGTTGAGGCTCCGTAAGATGTTGTCATGTCGAATGCGGGATCGTCCCGCAATCGTTGGAAGATGGCGTAGGGTGAGGAACGCTCATGCCACTGGTCGAATTCTTTGACGCGATACACAGGTTCGGCACCAAGTGTGACGGTCAATTTATTGGTATTGAAGCGAGGAAAATATTCGGCAGCTCGAATCGTCGTCGATTCACTGGTCGAATACCAGAGGACGATCGAATGAGGGCTTCGCGTCGTGCTCCGACGCGCCCTTAACACACGATCGCGCGACGTGGCCGAATTCTGCGGTAAGTCATTGTTTAAGGGATTGGCTGTCCCACACGCGTTTTCTTCGTTCGTTGCGGAAGAGCACAAGAAAAGCCGCCCGAACCAGATCCGCCAAAAACGGAACAGGATCAGTCCACGAGAACAACGCATAGACCTTACGCCCACGCAGCGATCTGAACCAATCCAAGAGAGAGATCTCGCCTTTGCGCCAGTAATGGAATCCTGACATCATATCGCGGCGCAAAAATACCCATTTTGTTCCGCGGTACGCTTGTTCTCGCTGCACTGGTAGCGGTAAACCCGCGAGATCACAGTACATCGTGTAGAGCAGTTCGACGCCACTACCTTCGGCCAACCCACATCGTCCGGTCGCGCGCCCAATGTTCGGCTCGACAATGAGTTGTTTACTGGATACTGCGTCGCGTTTAAATTCGACCTCGCCCAAGCCATGAAACTCAAAATTCTGGAAAAGCTGCAGCGTTGTCTTCAGGATGTCGTCCGCCCGGCACTCTTCGTTCAAGCTGCCATCACCGGTAAGTGGTGGCCACTGTCGCAACTTACGGGACACGAACGTAACCAGAGGCTGCCCGTCGCTGTTCATGTAGCAGTTGCACGTAGAGTGGTCCTCGTCAGCACCCTCTATCCATTGCTGTACTATTAGCGCTTCTGCATACGGTCTGAACTGGTCATAGAACGACAGTAAATCTGCGCCACCATCAACCTTCATTGCTTTTAGATGGGTCTTACTGAGCCAACGTCCCGATTTGCTGTCAGGCGGCTTCAAGGCACATGGAAATGCAAGTTCTTCTGCAGCCTTTTCCGCGTCCTCGCGGGAGTAGAGGATACGTGTTTCTGGAACGGGCAGGTTGTTCTGCTGCGCGTACGTGAAGAATCGAACCTTGTCGGTCAGCAGTTCAACCGACTCAACCGATGGCAACGCCAAAGCGTACCATTTGCTGAGGTGGTCTCGGTGGCGCGAGAGCGTTACAACACTCATGTCATTGCATGGAACGATGATCGGCCTGCCATCCAGTTGCGGTCCCAGCGTGACAAGCGTATCCAACAGTGCTTGGCCGCTTGTGTCGGACGTAATGATTCGACGACACGCACGACTTCGTGCGCCGTAGGATTTTGGGTTTTTGGCGATACCGATCACGGTCACGCGATGTCGGGCCAGTGTCCGCGCCGCATAGACGCCACGCAGATCATCCATTCCAACGACGACGGCCGGTGGCAATTGCGGGTTTGAGCGACGGCTAATCATGTTTGAACTTTGGTGTGTCTAGCGGAGACGTTCCAGACACGATGGGGCAACGTCGGAGCTCTCTCAATCACGCCGCAAAATGTCTGCGTGCGATGCCAATTACTTGCGAAACAGTTTCTTCAGGGCCCGTCGAAATGTGTTTGTGATTTCACCTAGGAACGGACCGGGGTCGCGCCATGAGAACAGCGCGTAGGACATGTCTCCCTGGATGGATCTCCACCATTCCAGGAATTTCAACTCGCCACGCCACCAATAGCTCAGGGATGACATTGCGTCGCGGCGGATGTTCATCCATTTCCGTCGCTCAAAAGACTGAATACGTTGTTCTGGAGGTGGAAGTCCCTGAGCATCACAATACAAAGTCAATAACAATTCCACACCACATGCTTCGGCATGTGCACTACGACCGGTCGGCCGGCCGACATTTGCCTCGATGACATAGAACTTGCCGTCGCAAGCGTCTTGTTTCATTTCCAGCGAACAAAGTCCACGGAATTGAAGTTGCTTCAATAAACGACGGGCAGTTTCACGCACCTCGTCCTGCCTCACTTCCTCTGCTAGACATCCCACACCGGTGCGAGGCGGCCATTGCCGAAGTTTTCGCGACGTGAATTCAACCAGCGGTTCTGACTGAGCGTTGTAGTAGCCAAGGCACGTGTAAATTGACGAGTCGTCTCCTTCTACCATTTCCTGAACGATCAAGATATCAGCTGCATCACGATAGCGTTCGTAGAGCTCTCTGAGCACCGTTTCATTGTCGGCTAGGAACGCCTTGATATGAGTGACGGCTTGCCATCGTGGTGACTTACTGTCCGCTGGCTTAATAATGCAGGGGAACCGAAGCTGCCTGGACACCTCGTTCAGATCATCAGGGCCGCGTAATAGTACTGTCCTGGGCACCACGTAATCATTTGCTTCGGCAAATTCGTAGAAGCGGGATTTGTCCCTGATAAGATCAATCGTGTACGCATTGGGCAATGCCAAGTGGTACAGACCGGCAAGTCGGTCACGATGCTGCGAAATTAGCGATACGACCGTGTCAAAACACGGAATCAAAACAGCTTTACTTGTTAATGAATCTCCCAACTCAACAAGTTTGTTGATGACATCGTCGCTGTCTGTATTGGCAACCAGAATCTTCCGGCACGTTCTGGTGCGTGCACCCACCGACTTTGCGTTTTTCGCAATGGCAATCGTTTTGATCCCATGGCGAGCCATCGTTCGGGCGACGTGGACGCCCCGCTCATCATCGATGCCGACAATGACAACCGGCGCAGAAAAATCACTGTTCCGTTCTTGCAATACCCGTGCAGCTTTACCTTGGGATTGCATATCAGGGATCTACTGACGGTGTGTATTTTTGGAGAGTTGAGTGGACGCTACCAGCGAGAACACTGCTTCATGTTGTCCCGTGGGCGCAGCGGCGAAACACCCAGGTATCTTGACTACTTAGGTCGTCGTGGGCTTCAAGAGCTTCTTCGATATTCTCCTGTAGCGACGACGATCTGGCGTCCAGCACTCAATTGTTTCCAACGCCCATAATTCGGCGGACGTCAGATCCGGGTGCCAGAAATCGAAAATCAGGACGCTACGTTCGCCCTGGCCACGTATCCAGACTTCGTGTTCAAAAGAGTCATCAAAAACAAGGATTTCGTGGCCCTCATCCCACTTGTGCAGATGGTCCCCAATCCGCATCTCACAACCTTCCGGCACATCCAGACGTAACTGCAAACGCAACTTTGTGTTGGTTGGGCCACAATGTGCCGGAATGTGCGTGCCCGGGGCGAGCAACGAAAAGTAAGCTTGTCCGACGACGCCCATGCCGGGCACTGAACTGGTTGCCTTAATCGATTCGGGAAAGAACTCGCGAATCCCAACGTTGGGATTGCCTGCGGCATGCAAGTACAAGATGTTCCACTTGCCAACAGCATTGAGTCGCTGGTGGTGAACCATCAATTCGGCGTTTTGTCGATAGCCATTGAATTCGCTCCGAATGACCTCGCGGCTTCGCAACAGTTCAGGGACGAATTCAAATTCGTTGGGATCCCAAACAGGTCGGGCACGCAATCCGGGAAAATACCGACGAGGTCGCTGCAGAGAATTGGGAAAGTGAGGTTTGCGCCGGCTGAATGCGTACTCGAAGTATTCCTTGAATCGCCCCAAATCGGTCCAGGAATACTCGGATTGTTCGACCGCCTGGTCGAAAAAACCTTTAGCCCTGTGATAGAGATAGCGATCTCGTACTGCCCGTGCAGGCACTTTCAGAACGTCATACACACGGCGACGTAACGGCTTGCGATATTCATATGTTTGTTCCACGGCCACAGCGATTCCACCAAGTTTTTGCGAAATTAATGCCTTTTGCCCACGTGTGACTCATTGGACGCGGCAGCCTACCATTGTAAGCACCACTAATTCGTTTCCTAGCCACGGCCTCACCATTTCCGAACATCGATCAACTGACTGATGCGTCGACTTTGAACAAACTACGGACAGAAAGCTGCTGCGCCAAAAAGAATCAGCGCTTCAACGTCATTCCGAGCCCGGACTCAAACACCGAATCGGTAGAACAAGTGACCCAACTCGCGACACAGCAAGGTTGGGGAACGTCGAATCATCGCGGAGGCTAACTTCACAGCAAGCGATTCTCCGACAAATACATGCGGCTTGCCAGCGATACAGACATCATAAATCTCTTCCTCATCAGCACCCCATTTCCGTTTGAACCGACACAGACCCACGTTCATGGCATGGCTCACGCCAAAAAAAACCTGGCATTTGCGTGCTGCTACTTACAAGGCATTGAAAAACAAAAAATCATTTGGGCGAAGTCCCAATGCGGAAGGATCGGAAGCCCCGTCCTTGTGCATCATTGTTTTGTCGTCAGTAATGAATATGGCAGCGGCCACGGGCAGATGTCCGGCACGCACCATGCCGACAAATCCAGGACCGCTTTCGATTATCATTGGGTGCAAACGACGAAAATAGATCCTGGCCTGAACCGGCAGGCCCAATCTTTTTCTCTTCACGACGTGTAGTCGATAGAACTCGTCAACCGATTGCATGCGGGTGCATCGTTCAAATGTCAGGCCATCCTTTTTCGCCTGCCTGACGTTTCTGCGAATTGCGGACGGCAGTATCGGCAGTCAGTCCTGCATCCCGTGCGACAGACTGATTGACAATTGGTTGCGTCACGTTCTGACGTGCGTCAAAAGCACGCTGAAGTGCTTGCTCCGCTTGACGACGCGATGCGTCTGGATCGGCTCTGTGAGTTGAATGTGATCGAACATGCACTTAACGTTTGTCACACCACGATTGTTCAGGAAGCCTGGGAGCGAGGCCAGTCGCTTGCGGTCCATGGTTGGATCTACCGTATTGAAAACGGCTTGCTAAACGATATGGACGTTACCATCACGGGACCAGACGAAATCGCGGAAGCGTATCGAGTTGCTACGGACCCGAGCACTTAACGCTATCGCGTCTAGCCTGTCAGTTCGGGGACAGCTCTCACTCGAGCGATCAAGAACATCAGAAAATCATTGTGTCGTTCTCCCGTGCCGCTCTGTCGGGGAACGTAACCAGCGAAGATCTCTCACCACTCGTACCGTCAATATGCCCAGCCGACGTCCACGCTCGTTAGAAATCAGGAGTTCACACACGCCGCGAGGATGAATCTTAGACGACCTTCGGCGCCGAGCAGTAAGGCCTAGCTGCCTCGTCGGCAAGGATGCGGATCGTCTCATAGCGCCGTGCGGCGTGAGATGCGTCAAGAAAGGCCCGTTATTCAGATTCCCATACGGCAATGAGTCCGAGGTTGGGTGAGAACACGCAAGATCGCGGTATTAATTGAACCTTTCGTGCGGTTATAATTCGATGGACCGGCACATCTTTGGCACCGTCCCCTGAGTTGGCCTCCAACCCCCGAGGAGCTTTCAGTAATTTGTATTCTTCTGATGTTCAAGCCATGCTCGAGCTGATCGAGGAGAGCAAATGACGAGTTGGAGTCAGGCCATCGTGTTCTTCCAGTTGACTTTGCTGTGTCCGCTGGTCGCTTTTGGGGCTACGCCGATCGCGCCAGGCACGGATGAGTACGATGCTCGTGTGAGGCCGTTTTTCAAAGCGTACTGCATCAAGTGCCATGGTCCCGATAAGAGCAAGGGCGAGCTGACATTGCACACATTGGATGGCGACCTGGCGTCGGGACGGGGGCTTGAGCGATGGGAGGATGTGCTCGATGCGTTGGAATCTGTCGAAATGCCGCCGGAGGACGAGCCTCAGCCGGACGAGGCCGAACGTAAGGTAGTCACCGACTGGATCAACACGGGCCTGGGCACCTACGTTGAAAAAGCAAGCAGGGAAGCCCCAGCCACCACGGCGCGCCGGCTTACCAACTTTGAATACGAGAACACCATGAGGGATCTTCTGGACGTCGACCTCATCCTCATCCAGGACCTCCCAAAAGACCCGCTCAAACCCTACCACTTCAACAACACTGCCGAGTTCATGATGCTCGGCCCGGAACAAATCGACCGATACCTCGAAGTCGCCCGCAGCGCCATGGCCAGTGCGATCGTCGATCCCGAGAAACCTGAAACCCACAAGTCCCGACAGGAATGGGATTCAGGGGAATCCAACAAAGGCTTCGCCAAAAGCCTCAACCGCAACGAGATCGCTATCCAGAACTCACGCCGTGGCACCCCGGGCCAAGGCATGGGCGTCAGAGATTTCCCTAGGACGGGCGAATTCCGCATCCGCTTCCAAGCCTCCGCTGTCTTCCCCAACGGAGCCACTGAACTCCCACTCCGCTTCGTCATGGGCTACAGCCTCAATATCAATAGCTCAACCCAAGAGGTCACCCCCGTCGGTGTTGTCCACCTGCGTAGCCCGCGCGATAACCCGCAAATCTACGAACTGCGTGGGCGTATCGAAAACTATCCCGTTCAGTTAGGCAAGGTTCACAAAGGCAAACGTCGGCCGGACACGTTGACGATCACCCCCCAGAACATTTACGACGACGGCACCCTCAACGACGACAATCGCTTCCTCTACTGGCCGCGCCAGCCAGAAATGCCACGCGCCGTGATCGACTGGATCGAATTCGAAGCTCCGATCACCGAAGTTTGGCCACCAGAGCACCACACCCGCATCCTGTTCGATTCACCCCTGCGCCAAAGTGAGCCCAGGAAATACGTCCACGAAGTCCTCTCGCGTTTCATGTCGCGCGCCTACCGCCGCCCCGCCACCACGGAGGAGGTGAACAGGTTCTTGAAGGTTTATGATCTGTTGAAACCGGAGTTAGGCACCATCGAGGTCACCATGCGAGAAACCCTCGCGATGGTGTTAGTGACACCCCAATTTCTGCTTCACACCAAAGCCGACGGCGAAGTCATCGGCCATGAGTTCGAACTTGCCTCCGCACTCTCCTACTTCCTCTGGGGCAGCATGCCGGACAAGGAGCTCATTGAACTCGCGTCGAGTGGTGACCTCAACGATTCCGCCGTGCTCGCCAAGCAGGTGCGCCGCATGCTCGCCGACCCGCGCTCAAACGATTTTGTCTCGAACTTCACCAACCAATGGCTTAGTTTGCCGAAAATGAAAACCGTCCCGATCAACCGGGACCTCTTTCCCAGATTCCTCTACTACGTTGAAGCCGGAGAACGCGCCGGCACGGAAAAGCCTTACATCCCGACGATCCGCGACCACATGATCGAAGAAACCGTCGCCTTCATCGCTGAGCTTATCCGCCGCAATGCCAGCGTGACCAATCTAGTAGATTCCGATTTCGCCATGCTCAATCAGCCGCTCGCGGCTCACTACGGCGTCGAGGGAGTGGAAGGGCATCGCATCCGCCCCGTTCCGATCAAACCTGATCACCACCTCGGCGGCCTGCTGACCCACGGTTCCGTGCTCATTGGTAATGGTACCGGTTCCGCTCCACATCCGATCTACCGCGCCGTCTGGCTGCGCGAAGCCATCCTAGGCGATCAGGTGAAAGCACCGCCTGCCGAAGTTCCCGCCCTCACTGACTCGGCAGGCGACTCCGTCGAGCAGGCCCTCACCATCAAGGACCTGCTCGCCAAACATCGCACCGTGGAAAGCTGCAACGACTGCCACGTCCGCCTCGACCCCTGGGGCATCCCCTTCGAGCGTTACAACGCCATCGGCAAGTATCAGCCGTTGGTTCCCAAAGAGGGGACCCGCGTCCGTGGATTTGACAAAAAGAAGGACAACGACCTCGCCGGTTACGCCAAATACGTCAAGAGCGTCAACACGCAGGAAGTGCAAGCCGCCGCCCGGGTCCCGCACGGCCCTAACGTCGATAGTATGCCTCAACTCAAAGCTCATCTGCTCAAGTCACGCAAGCACGACATCGCCGAGAATGTCATCCGCCGCCTGCTCACCTATGGCATCGGCCGCGAACTCAACTACCGCGACCGCTCTGATGTCGAAAAACTTCTCTCTCTATCCAGAGAAAACGGTTTTCTTCTGCAGGACATGATCGTTTCCATCTGTCAAAGCTCCACCTTCCGGGGCGCAACCAACAACAAAATGAAACGCAAGAAGTAATGAAACACAAATCATGGCATCTCGACCGACGCGAACTCCTCAAGGGTGGAGGCGTCGCACTCGCACTCCCGCTTCTCAACGCCATGGGCAAGGCCATGGGTGCCATGTCCAAAGCACCCGGAGAGGGAGGGCTCCCCAAACGGATGTTAGTGAGTTACTTCGCCTACGGTGCCTACATGCCCGACGGCCCGTCGGGTGTCCCCAACCCGAAAACAAACGGCCCGAAAAAAGAACACCACCAGTGGAGCTGGTGGCCGTGCAAGGATGCCGGCCCACTGAGCTTTAACAAGTCCTCCGCTCCTTTCGCCCTTTTCAAAGACGATATCTCGTACCTGCGCGGACTCGACCACGCTGGCGGCTGGAAACTCGGCGGCCACAGCTCTGGTGACGTCTTTGCCACCGGCGCCGACATGATGGGGGCGGAAAAAACCAACAACATCTCCATCGATCAAGTCGCTGCCCAAATGCACGGCCACAAAACCCGCTACTCATCACTCGTGCTCGGCACAGAAGGTGGCACTGGCTCATACGGCTCCTGCAAAACGCTCTCACACCGGGGCCCCGGACGCCCAATCCCGTCGATGCACAAGCCCCAGGAAATCTTCAACCGACTGTTCAATCCCTACGCTGGTAAAGGTGTCGAGCAAGTCCGTGCTGGACTGAAACGCGACGCCAGCATCCTCGACCTCGTGCTTGAACACAGCCGCAGCTTCAAAAATCGCCTCGGAAAAGAAGACCACGGGAAGGTTGATGAATACCTCGACTCGATCCGAGCCGTGGAACAACGGGTGGAACGTACCAGCAAGTGGACCCACCAACCACTTCCCGAGGTCGATACCAAAGGACTGAATCTCGAAGTCTCCCACAAAGACCCGGAGGAATACATCCGCTGCATGTATGACCTGATCTACCTCGCTTTCCAGACCGACTCGACCCGCTTCGCCACCCTAATGCTTGAAAGCGAACAATCGTCCAACAGTGAAATGTGGAACTACGCCACCTACGTGCTCGATTACAAAGGAGCCACCCACGACATCGCCCACAAACGCCCGGCGAACTACTCCGGCCAGTGGGACCAGTGGCGCGCCCAACAGCACGCCTACTTCCTCCAACGCCTGCGCGACACTCCGGAAGGCGACGGCAACATGCTCGACCGCACCCTTGTCCTCTGGGGCTCCGCCCACCCGCACGCGTCCCACAGCACCAAAAACTACCCGATCCAACTCGCCGGCGGCAGCAAGCTCGGATTCCGCCACGGCAAGCTGCACGAGTTTGTCGGCGACAAGAAGGTCCCGCTGACCAACCTGTTTGTCTCGATGCTCAATGCTGTAGATGTTCCCGTTGAAAAGTTCGCCGATAGCACTTGGCCAATGACTGAGGTGTTAGGGTGAGGAACTCCTCGGCTCACTCGGAGTTGCGTGGGGTTTTCACTTACGTTGGTCGAACTTGATCGCCATTGACCTTGATTCCTAAATACTCGCACCTTTTTTGAGCAAGGTAAAAAACGTCCGTTTAATCGGACTATTGGCCAGCCGATTGGATCGTCGCCTTGGTTGCATCAGGTAGGGTCGGCCATGCCACAATGATCGCTCTTAGCTCGGCGTCGATCGGGTTGCTGTGTGCGCCAATTGCGTCGGATTCTGCGCCGCCGGTTTGAGGCTGATTGTCTAAATCTCTATGCCGCACACCACTTACGGAAATCGGTTCAAGTCCCTCCTCCGCTACTTTGTAAACCCTGCCGGAGTAACACCTTTCGGTAAGGCTTCTTCATGCCAGGATGATGAAATTAGCGAAGTGTTACCTGAAGTGTTACCTGAAACGGCCGCGTAGAGCGTTTCGGCAGTTTTCATACATTTCGACCAACGTAAAACTTCAGGGTCGTTTCGATTGACTCATGCTGCATCAGCGTCTGCGACATGACCCGATCCGCCCATCGCTCACCGAAACTTCGGCGCAGGTCATGCGTGCTGGCGTACTTCACTCTGCCGGTTCGAGGATCGGTGTGAACTTTCACACCAGTCGCCTTGCCAATTGCCGATACAAGTTCGCCAACACGGTGTGCCAGCGGCAGTCGAGCGCCCGCGCGCGAGCGTCACGCGTGTGTCAACAACAGGATGGATAATTGGTAACATTCAACAATCAGAAGGGCGATCAGACGGGATTACGACACTCCCGACTGATTCCTACGCTCATCTGGCCAGTCTACCGGTCCCTGAATCTGAGCATCCGGAGAATTGCAAACCCGCATTAAACATGGCAACTATCGCCGAGTCTCCTTGCGGGAGAAAAAAAGAATAATTCAGAGCGGTTGTGACAATCTCCGGTTTCGACCCTACTTTCACGAACGCCTCAATTTCCGGAAGATGGCCGAATGCAGCAGGCAACGATCGAAAACTTACTAAGTGGAGACCTCGACGCGTACGAAGCGGTGGTCCGGCAATACCAGGGAATGCTGCTGGGGTACGCGGCTAATCGGTTGCCCGATATAGATGCCGCGCAGGAAGTCGTTCAGCTGACCTTCATTCGGGCATATGAACAGTTAAACGAGTATCAGCCGGAACGTGATTTCGGAGTCTGGCTGTGTGTGATCTGCAAGCACTTCATTCTGACCGAACTCGAACGTCAGCGGAGAGAATCCAGAAATCTGGATAAATTCAGTTACGCCCTTCGGCTTCGTGTGGGCGAGCAGATGGCCGGCTCCTGCGACGATGGTCAGCGGGAGTTGCTTTCGGCAATGCGCGAGTGCGTGAAGGTTCTGCAGTCTCAAGCGGCCTCGGTCGTGCGGCTCCGCTACGACGAGAGGCAGTCGTGCGAGAGCATTGCCGAATCGCTTGATCGGACCGTGACGTGGGTCACCAGCACGCTGAGCCGATCCCGCAAGGTTCTTCGCGAGTGCATCGAGAATCGTCTCGGTGAGGAGGCGACAACATGAACGAATCTCGGCTGCAAGGATTACTCGAAGACTTTCAGGACGACGCACTGAGCGAAGCCGACTGCCGCGAACTCATGGAGTGGTTCGAGGAGGACGATTCACGCGTGACGGCATTTGCCGGTGAACTGCGAGTGGGCAACACGTTGGCGGCACTGCATGTGATGGAGTCCGATCGTATTCCGCTGGCTGTCAAAGACAGTCTCAAGCGAAGCGAACTTGCAAGCGACATCTCACACAGCGTGCGTCAGCGCATCGAAAGCCGCTCTCAGCCATCGCCCGTTGATTTCCAGCAATCGAATCTGCCACTCCGCCGTTGGGCGCCATGGTGGATCGCAACGTCTGCGTTAGCGGCGGTGATTGCGTTGTGTGTCTTTCTGCCGACGCAACCCGACACCAATCACGGCGATGTCGTCGCGACGGTTCAAAATGCTCGCGAGGTACAAGAGGTTTCAGCGGGCGACCAACTGCGATCCGGACAGGTTTTGAAGCTTGTCGACGGGCGAGTCAAAATCAACTTTCAGTCCGGCGCCAGACTTGCGATTCAGGCACCGGCGGAATTGAAGCTGCTGGGACCAAATTCGGCGCAGCTTCAGCACGGCGTGGTGACGGTGCGGGTTCCTGGTGAGATCAAAGGATTCGTTCTGGTTACTCCGCGCCAGCGAGTGACAGACTTGGGAACATCGTTCGGCGTCGATGTGGACACCACGGGCGACACGGCGATCTCCGTGTTCGAGGGCGAGATCGAACTGGAAGACCACCGGCGTCTTGTTGGCGGTCAGACGGTCGCACTCACGGCTACTGAAAAATCGCCCCACGAGATCCCTTACGCCATCAGCCAGTTCCTGGACACGTGGCGGGTTTCCTTCGGAGTCGAGCAGCTCATCGGCGATGTCCGTGTCGCATCACCTGGCGAGCGACATTCACCGGGACTGGCCCAGGACAGCGATTCGCTACTGCTGTTTCCTGAACGCGAAGATGCCCTCTTGGAGCATGGTTACGTGGTCGATGGAATGGAGCCAGGCACGTACAGTCGTCCCTTCCGCAAACACACCGTGAAGCTGACGGAAGACATTCGAGTCGACAGCTTCCTGCTGCAATACAATCCGGGCCTCGATGACGGTGTGTCCATGAATCAGAAGTTTCAGGGCGAGCTGCATTTTGATCGCCCGATCGTCGCCCTGATCCTGCAAAAAGACCTGTTGGATTCTTCCGACGCGCAGCTGGCTCTTCCTGAGACCGACTTCCGCAATATCTTTCGCCGGGGAATCAACGACGCCGATGTGGTGACGTTAAGTCCCGATCGCCGTGTGCTTCGTGTTGCTTTGAATGTCAAGAATGGCGTGGACCAGATCCGCGTACTCGTTGCTACTGATAACAACTTAGAGACTCAGTGAGTTATTGATCATGAATAAACGGTTACACCTGAACCGCCGCCAATTTCTGCACGGCACCGGCATTGCCCTGGCACTACCGTTGATGGAGAGCCAGTTGAGCGGGGCAGAGGAAAAACTGGATGCCAATCCGCGGCGTCTGGTCTGCATCGGCAACCACCTTGGGTACTACCCTGGCAGCTTCTTCCCCGAGACGGCCGGCAAGGGCTACAAGACCAGCCCGACGCTGAAGCACCTCGATGCCCACCGGGATGACTTTACCGTCTTCTCCAACCTCGATGACGGCATGACCGGCGGGCACAAGGGCGTTCAGTCCTTCCTCTCCGGCATCCGCAAGGATGAGTCCGCTGGCTTCCCCGATAAGAACATGACCATCGACCAGGCGGCCGCGGAGCACGTTGGCAGTGCCACGCGCTTCCCGTCGATCACGGCCGGCTTGGACAACGGCACGGACCTGAGCTGGACCCGCTCCGGTGTGCGCATCCCTCCGGTCAATAACCCCGCGCGTCTGTTCGAGGCGTTGTTCGTCCAATCCGATGCCGCGTCGATTGGCAATGAACGCACCCGCTTAACGCACCGGGCCAGCGTGCTTGATGCCCTGCGTGAATCCGCTGGAGAGCTGGACGGGAAGCTCAGTGCCGCTGATCGCCAGAAGCTTGACCAGTACCTGACGAGTGTGCGGGATGTCGAGAAACAACTGCAGATGTCGCAGGCATGGCTCGACAAGCCCAAGCCCGCCTCGCCGATCGACCCGGTCGCGGATCAGGAGCGCATGCACCTCGAGGAGATCCCTCTGTTCTACGAACTGCTAACACTGGCGCTGCAGACCGACTCGACGCGTGTGGCCACGTTTGAGATACCCATGGGGTTCCGCACATCCGAGCTGGAGGTCGGCAGCTATCACGGGCTGTCGCACCACAGCAAATCGGAAGAACGACTCGGGCAGCTCCAGATAGTCGAGGCCTACCTGATGAAGCAGTTCGCCCACTTCATCGACCAGATGAAGGAGGCGCAAGTCTTCGATCACACCGCAGTCGTGTTGGGCAGCGGGATGGGTAACGGCTCGAGCCACAGCAACCGAAACCTGCCGGTGATCCTCGCCGGCGGTGGGATGAACCATCAGGGCCACATGGTCTGCCCG
>Ga0315334_10001018_pt1 | contig 17255 bp, 10 predicted proteins | sample M150034915metaG_FD_205555 | JGI IMG/M metagenome (GOLD analysis project Ga0315334, IMG submission 205555) | Ammonia-oxidizing marine archaeal communities from Monterey Bay, California, United States - M1 500m 34915 | ecosystem: Environmental > Aquatic > Marine > Intertidal zone | place: USA... | reverse complement strand
CCCCGCGAATTTGAATATGTGTCGTGCGAGATTTTTCGAGTTCACGCAGGATCATTGTGGAAGGGATCGATTTTTTGTGAGCGTTGAGTTTGGCTTTAATGCTATCGACTACCTTAACCAGCGATGTACGTGTGAGGTCGGTTTGTTTGTAGGCCTTGTCGATTTGTTGATCTTCGTCCTCAGTCCGTTTTTCTTTCTTAACAAGTTGTTGAATACTAGCGGGGACTTGCAGTAATGACGTGTTGGCGGAAGTGGTCGAGAGGGCAAAGCAACCGATGAGGTATTTGTCGTTAATTGCGTGTTCTAATTCGATGGTTAACTTATCGGTTGCTGATATATCGATAGGTTTTGCGAGAAAGAAAGTAGCCTCGCGGTTTACATTGGCATTGCCGGAATTCACATTGATTGCCCATCCAGTTCCGTCTTTCTTGTCGATGGCGTGATAAATTGGATAACCATCTTGAGAATGATCGGCGATGGCGCGGGCAATGGACAGTTCTTCCCGTACTCCCTCAGCGGTTGTCAGATATACCTTGAATTCTGAGAGCACAAAATTTCCGTTACTAGCGCGCCCAGGTCCACCTTTGGGAAGGTTACTGTGTGTTTTGGGTTCTAGTCGTATTGCAGTGACGCGTTGTGGTGATGACGAATAATGGACCGTGTAAGTGTCATTTGCAGGAATACTAAAGTCTACCAGCAATTGATTTTCATTGACGATGTTTAGCACTGCTCCGTTGGCAGTCGTCCATGATTCAGGTTGAAGTGTACTCCAGTGAATTGCATCAGTTTGGGCCAGCGTCTCTTTCCATTCGCTAAAACCTGCGGCGAATTGCTTGTCATGCTTCGCCAATGGTGTTTCCGCCGTAGTTAATTGTGTTTGTAGACTTTTACCAAGTTCTATTTGGCGTTGTGATGGGACTTTGATAATTGGTCCAGAACCAGCAGCATCGTTATTGTCTTCGCAATTGTTGAAAATTGCATACAGCTCATAGAAATCACGCTGAGAAATGGGGTCAAACTTGTGTTGGTGACATTGAGCACACCCAATGGTAAGCCCTAAGTAAACGCCGCTAGTCGTGTTCACGCGGTCAACCACCGCCTCGACCCGAAACTGTTCGTCGCTCGTGCCGCCCTCTTGGTTAATAAGCGTGTTGCGATGGAAACCAGTGGCAATCAACTGGTCCGTGGTATGATTTGGAAGCAAGTCACCCGCCATCTGTTCGGTCGTGAATTGGTCAAAGGGCATGTCTTGATTGAGTGCATGAATTACCCACTCACGATACTTCCAAATCTCACGTGATCCGTCGACGGTAAAGCCATTGGAATCGGCATAGCGGGCCAGATCCAGCCAATGGCGTCCCCAACGTTCACCATAGCGAGGTGAAGCTAGGATTTCGTCAACGAGTTCTGTATAGGCCGTGGGATTGTTGTTGTCGACAAATTTTTTGATTTGTTCAATCGTTGGTGGAATGCCGAGCAAATCGAGATAGAGTCTGCGAATTAGCGTGTTACGGTCAGCTGCCGGGGCGGGCTCGAGACCTTCGTCTTGGAGCTTAGCGAGAATAAATAAATCAATTGGATTATGTGCTTGCTGCTTGTTTTTGGGTGACGGTAACGTCGGCCGGATAATAGGTTGAAAGGCCCAGTGGTCGCTTGGTCGTCGAGCTGAAGGATCAACACTTTCCGAATCCGGGAGCTGGGCCCCCTGTTCAACCCATTTAGCAATAAGGTCGATTTGTTGTGTGGTAAGAGGGTCTAGGTCGAGTGGCATTTGAGGTATTTTGCTGGTACCACGCATTGCCTTTATTAGTAAGCTATCGTTTGGCTTGCCAGCGATGACCGCAGCTCCATGATCGCCGCCTCGAATAAGTAAAGCACCGACATCAACACGAAAGCCGGATTCCTGCAGGTCGGTATTATGACAATTCGCACAATGTTCAATTAACAATGGCTTGATTTGACGAATATAGTCAATATCGTCATCGGCCACTATTGTTATCGCGACTAGATTACCTATGAGGATTGTAATGAGATGGTGAAGGCGCATTTTAGTTCAATGATTTTGAGGTTTAAATAGGCAAACATCTATACTAATAGGATAACGAATTTTTGTGTTTGTTTCTATTGACGAATACAGTTATTGTCGACGACAATCTTTCGCGTTCAACGAATTTTTTGTGGAGTTTAATTGTGCACCGTCACTGCGCTATTTTTTTAATTGGCATCATCCTCTCGCTTCCCGCATGTAATGCGTATCGATATAACTCTGACAGTCATCCATGGGCGCCGTTGGGCTTAGAATCCGAACGCGGACTGTTTAGTAAAATAACATCGTCGAATCTGTTTGCTGCAAATCCTTCAGGTAAGATTCGCCATGTTGCGGGTGTTACTGGTTCTGTCGTTTTAGCAGTCGTCACTCCAATGGTGCTTTTAGCTCCATTTCATCCAATAAGTTTAACTGCCGGAATAGGAATTGTTTCGATTGGTTATGCAGGCAGTTTAGGAATCGAGGGGCTTGCTGAACATTCATATAATCAATTGATGTTGGCGACTGCTCCGCAGAATACTAAAGATGAATTGTTGCAACCGACAAGTTTCCGAACGATATATGCACTCAGGCAAGCCGGTGTGACGACAAATGGTATCTATCAATATGTGCGGCGAAATCCGTTCGGATATCCGTTGAGCTTTGCAGAAATAAAACAGCTGCTGAAAAACGGGTTCACACAAGATTTTGTTTTATATACGGATTATATTTACGGCACGGATTATTTGGCGGAAACGCGCGGGAATTCTATCGGCACCTGGTGGGATTGGGCATGGCGTGATCGACAGCGAGAACGGGTTTCGACGCATGCTGTTATTAACATCCGCAGGCCCATAACTCCGGATGAATTAATAGGATTGCTTGATTACGGATATCCAGAATATGCGGTGATTGCCATGTTGCATCGCCGCGGCGTAACCGGCTCGCTTTCTCAGCAACAAACAGATCATCTGACGTCATTAGGGTTTGGTGATTTGATATCCAACGATTTTGCACGGGCGAATGAAATGGCTGTCAGAACGAGATCTCGTGGGGGTGAAAATGCGCTATATTTGAAAGACGTTAGTGACGCTCCAGTTGTTGACGGCGTAGAAGCCATCCAGCGTTAAGGCTGGCTTGTGGTAGATAGAGTTTCGCTCGCCGCTGCAGCAGTCACCGCTGGTATCTCAATACCGTCTCGAGTCAATTTTACGTGTGATACCTGCTGGTTTTGATCGTATTGAATTTCGACTTGAATCTTAGAGTATGTAATGTTGCCTTCGATGGCTGGGCTGAATATTTCCGATAAGCCAATTGTGTAAAGCGCCGCGACTCCATACCCCGCTGCACGTAAGTATTTGGCAGTATCAGAATGTCCTTGCTCAAAGATAAAGACATCCGTGATAATTTCATTTTTAGAGTCCGTATAAACAGGAGGTCCAAGTTCTCCAATTAGCTTGTAACGCGAACTGCCTTTTTGAAGAATATCTAGATTCTTCTTAGAAGGTGCATGCATGGCGCGGTCGACTGAGCACCCTGCTGTAACGATCAGCATCAAAGCGAAGAAGAATGGGAATTGCGAGTGGCTTGTCACGGTTTTACCTTTCGGTAAACAAAAGCTGGTTCAATTTACGGCATAAGTATAGGTAAATTGAGTTGGTTTGAAATAGGGCAAAAATTGCTACGACTCAACACAAATGTTCCCGCCGATGGTCGTTGTTGACGTTTAGAGGTTAACGACGAATTTGCCTGGGGCGCCGGATAAGATGCTGAGTGTGTTTTCAAAGCAGCGAGTGCGGAGGTCGGTTATGGATTCTGTAGAAATAAATGCTGTATGAGGTGTAACAATTACGCGTGGATCGTTGTAGGGCGGGATTGTCAGATCGGGAGGCTCGGGGGTCTGTACATCTAAAACAGCACCGGCAATCTGCTTGCTCTCCAGTGCAGCGGCTAGCGCGGTGTGATCCACTAGGCCTCCACGTGCCGTGTTGATTAAAAAGGCACTATCCTTCATCGCGGCGAATTGAGGTTCCCCTATCATGTGCTGGGTATCATGTGTGAGTGGTAAATGTAGTGAAACGAAGTCGCTGATGTTAATCACCTCAGCGAGATTTGTGAGTCGGACGCCGGCGATCAATTGCGTCATGTCACGTCGAGTTCCGATGACGTTTAGTCCGACGGCATTTGCTAGAGATGCTACCCGTTGGCCAATATTACCTAACCCAATGATTCCCAACGTTTGGCCGTGAATGCGGCGAATAGGGGGCTCAACCTCTCGGCGATAGTCATTGTTTTTTGTTCGCAAGTGAAAGGCGCCAAGTCGTCGGCCCATGGTGAAAATGGATGCGATGGTATGTTCAGCAACCTCCTGTAAACAGTAATCTGGAATATTGGTGACGGGGATTTGATGTTGCGTACAGTAGTTCACATCGATATTATCGAGCCCGATTCCTAAACGACTCACCACTTGGCAACGTCCTTGAGTTGCAGCAATCACCCCCGCGGTTATTTCGGCCCAACAGGTGACAATCGCATCCGCGTTTTCAGCCAGTTCGATTAATGTGGTTTCATCCGTACTTGGTGATATAACAAGTTCGCAATTGGCATTGGCACACAACGATTGTTCAATATTTGTATCGGGCCAAGCAACATCGGTAAGTAAAATGCGATGTTTGGTCATATCAGAAAATCCCCAGTTGAGAGTGCTATTTAGGGGCTATATCGTTGTTATTTAAAAGGAGCATGAGAACAGCGACTAGGAGACCTACACCGATAAGTGCACCTAAAGCCAGTAGCCATGGCAGCCCGGCATTAGATTTTCGCTTGCGAGCACGCCGCGACACTGGATTCGATCCAGTGTTTGCTTGGTTGGGCAACTCAACCACCGGATTGTTTGGACGAACGGGTGTTGCTTGTTCAATCGCTGCTGCTCTAACTGATGTTGCCACTTCAGTGTTAGCTGCCGCAGCGACTGGAATAGCTGTTGTAGCAACAGGTGTCATAGGATCCATCCCTGGATGGGGAGCGGGGGATTTTAATTTAGTTTGCAACTGTAAGTCGTAGCTCGCTTTTGAGCCTGGTTGCAATAAACAGATTTTGGCTTGTGCAATTTCGTTTAGTAAGTCCTGAGAATAACTTGCGTATTGGCCGGTTTGAAATGATCGGACGTGGGTCATCTGCCTATTCGCCGCATTTTCAATGACGTCGGGATCATCCTCAAAAAGCGCAAGACCCAGTAATTGATAATGATGAGGATGCTGAGATTGGTCGGGAATCCCAAGCCATTTTCGATAAGGATCGAATTGCTCCGCCACGCTGAAAAGACCTTTCTGTTGCTAGTTGTGATATATTATTGGATCGATCTGTTTTACGTGATGCGACATCTAAAGTATATACGCATATTAAGAGGAGATGCACCCGAAATTGTGCTGTCACCGTTTGCACTTGGCAAGGTTTGCGATGCGAGTCATTATGAGAATGTTGTTTGCTGGGGATAGCATTAGTTTGAATTGGAGAGTATTTACGTGAAGATAGGTGAAACGGAAATTCAAGAAACATTTGCAGAAGCATTCTCGATGCATTTTGTTAGTTTGATTATTACGGCTGCAGATGAATATTGGCTCAACGCAGCTCTAAACGAAGTGACAGGCTACAGCGCTTCGGTAATTTCCTGTGATGCTGAAACCGGTATTTCCACTCGACTTGATCCGGTTGACACGCCTGATGGACGGATTGGTGCGGAGGTACTAGTATTTGGGTTCTCGGCTGAGGCACTACAGAAAGCAGTACCGAACCGAGTTGGGCAATGCGTTATGACATGTCCTTCGACAGCAGTTTATGACGGCAATCCAGATTCAGAAGTACGAATTGGCTTAGGGAAACAAATACGGTTTTTTGGCGATGGATTTCAAAAAGCGAAAATGGTCGCCGATCGGCGCTATTGGCGCGTCCCGGTCATGGATGGCGAGTTCTTGGTTCAAGACACTTTGAATGTAGGTCGAGGAGTTGGTGGCGGAAATGTCATTCTCCAGAGTTCCTGTAAGACTGCGGCGTTGGCGGCCGCTCGCCGAGGTGCTGAAGCTGTTGCCGCATGCTCAGGTGTGATTGCACCATTCCCAGGAGGTGTGGCCCGTAGTGGCAGTAAAGTCGGTTCAATTTATAAATCTTTGCCGGCTTCCACAGCCGAAGCATATTGTCCGACGCTGCGAGGACGTGTTGAATCAATGTTGTTGGATGAGACAGTCGCTGTTTATGAGATTGTGGTAGATGGAGTGGATGAAGCAGCGGTTGAAAAAGGGATGGCAGCAGCTGCACGAGCGATTGCTGGAGAATGCATTCTGCAAATAGGAGCTGGGAATTATGGAGGTGAACTAGGGAAACACCATTTTCACTTGCATGAGGTTCTAGGGTCGTAGACGATTGTCTCTAAGAGAAAAAACCGCGGATGACTCGACGTGAAAAGCTGACACGCTGCGCAGCAAAACCTCGGTAAGAATTCGCCGATTGAACTATTACCGAGGTTGGAGATAGTGCGAGGGGGGGGAACCACTTACACTAGTTGCTGTTTTGTTTCCGCTGGGCATTGTATTCTTGCATAACAGCAGCTTCCTTCTGCAGTTTCATTTGGCTTGTCGGAGCAAAGTATTGAACGTCGTCTGTGAGATAGTGCGGACTGGGCAACGTTTGTCCACCAATCTGACTTTGACAACCGGTAAATAAACCGAGTCCAGTGAACGCGATTACAGTGCATAGACGTAATGCTAAGCGGTGATTTTTATTTGACATGCTTTCTGTTTTTTCCATGAATTCAAACGTGAGAAAACGGGTTCTTTGACTTAACGAAACTTCAAATCGTCTGCGATCGTCAAGATCTTTGGATTAATTGTCTTAATTGTGATAAAAAAGTTGTTTGCTTGGACGGCAATTTATCAAGCTATTTATGCGCATATAGGAACTGTGGGGAAGGTAGGCAACGGCATATTGATTTTGTTTCTTAAAAGACTCGCATTTACTGGCTAACAGTTCGTATCATTGATAAGCGTGGTGTTTTGAAATTCACAAAAAGGCCGATAACGTATACAGACGTATCCATCATGGATAGTAATGATTGGCACACAGGGGGCAAGGCGATGGTAAACAGCCGTTGGTTAAATAAACTATTAGAATCTAGAAAAACACCGACTCGCTTTATGGGGTCCTGTCTACTGGTGATAATATTAGTGTCATGGGCTCCCGCGTGTTATGGGCAAGGCAGTTCCGGATATCCGCGTAATGATTATTGGCTTGCGATGAGCGCTTTTCACGAAGGCGAATTCGGCACAGCTGCGACGGAATTCAACCGCACGAGTCGAGTGAAAAGTTCCGACGGTGAGTGGATTGATTCAATTTGTCACCACGCCATGTTAGGTGAGTGCTATTTTCAGATGGGTCAGGCACGACAGGCACTACAGCAGTATGACCAAGCGTTGAATATATTTGTAGCAAATCAACAGTGGATCATGCGTTTATATATACCGAACGTTCTACCTCAAAGTTATCGATCGACACGGAAAGTCACGTGGGGGCCGTCGATGCGGCAGATGACACTGGGCAAGACACCAGATACCGTATCCATTTTTCGTGGCAACCTAAATAATTTTGCAGTCATCCAGCAAGGCGGTACCGTTCAACCGGCGATGTTGACACCGATGAATGCTCGAGAAATTGTCCGTTGCACAGCTTTAGCGATTCGTCGGCGAACCGAAATCCTTGGATTGACTTCCCGATACTCGCCTCTGACTAAGCATGTATTAGGAGCATTGGAATTACGTCCGGCTCCCGCCAATCATTGGTCGCAAGGCTGGATTAGTTTAATGTTGGGGTTAGCAAAACATTCCGTCGGTCAGTCGCAGGCTGCCGTTGCGGAATTACAAAGTGCTATTTCATTTGGGCGACTAGACCACGAGCTTAGCGGACTCATTCTGTTAGAACTTGGAAAAATAGCATTTGAACAGCAACAACATGTCGCTGCAGCGAAAAGTTTTTTTGAAGCTTCCCTAAGTGCGGCTGTTTACCAATCCAATGATATTGTGGAAGAAGCGATGCGTTGGGGAGTTATGAATCACGTAGCCTCTGGGCAACCCGGACTATATCGGCCATTGGTTCAAGTTGCTAATTATGCTCGGTTAGAATCCGATTGGTTGTCGGCATCGGTTCATGTTTCCGCTGCAGAGAATTACGTGCGGCAAGCAGATACCGCCAATGCCAGATTGATGATTGATAAGGCTCGGGGTATTGCCCGCCGTGCTGAGATGCTCAACGGCGAAATAGGAGCGAGATTGCAATTCGTTAACACGTTGGCGGAATTCCAGACCGGTAATTTAGTAGCGGGCGAGCAATCGATGGCCAAATTGATGGTCTTCCAAAAAAACGCTTCCGCTTGGCTGTTGCAAATTGACCATGCCGATGCTTTGTATCGAAATGGAAATGTAACTGAGCGTGCAGCTGACTTGTTGTATGAACGGGTATTACGCGACCCGACAAAGATGGATTGGATATACGCACCTCGTGATTCGCTGAAATACTTGTTAACCAATCATGAACTAGTGATGCAGCGGTGGTTTGAATTGGCACTGAATAGCCGTGAAGTAGAGCGTGCAGTTGAGATTACTGACCGTATACGTCGGCATCGATTCTATAAATCACTGCCGATGGGAGGCCGCGTATTAAGCTTGCGTTGGATATTGGAAGGTCCCGAAAAATCGTTATCAGCAACTGCCCTGCAACAGCGGCAGCAACTATTAGCAGCCTATCCAAAATATCAACAAAACCGTCTTACCATTGATAATGTAAAGAAGCAATTGGTTGATTTGCCATTGAAACCAGAACAGGCTGACCAACAAGCACTGCAAAAACAAGGCTTCCCCATTTTGGCCCAAGGTACGGTTGCTCAGGAAATATTATTGCGGCGGATGGCCTTAGAACCCAATCCAGCGGAGTTTAGTTTCCCGCCGTTGTTTAGTATTAAGAAATTGCGAACTCAATTAGCGCCCGATGAAGCAGTGATTTCATTTTTTGCTACGAGTCGAGCGTTGTACGCCTTTATGCTGTCCAACAAGAAATATCTAACATGGCGTGTTGGATCGCCTGCCAAAGTACAGAATCAATTGCAAACATTGCTACGGACAATGGGGCATTTTGATGGTAATGGAGAATTGACGACAGCAACGTTGTCCGATGATACCTGGAAAGAATCGGCCACCAAATTAGCGGCGTCGTTGTTTGGGAATGCGACGGAGAATCCGTTCGCCAATATTCAACGCGTGGTGATCGTACCGGATGGGATACTGTGGTATGTACCGTTCGAATTATTACCATTAAATGAAAAACCGCTCATTGAGTCTCACTCCTTTCGTTATAGTCCGACTGTCTCCTTGTCACTAGGCGATGGCCGCAATCAACGTCCACTAAACCGAACGGCGATTATGGATGGACCTTTTCATTTGCGAGATGACGAACCCGCGCGGACTGCTCGCATTGCCGAGTTTAAGAAACTTGTACCTGACGCGGAAACGTTAGCCACTCCATTGCCTGGTGCAGGAGTCCATGTTGCTGGAATGGCTGATCGACTAGTTGTATTGCAAGATATGGTGCAAACCGGCAATGGAGGATACGGCTGGTCGATTTTACCGAAAACCGCGGGAAGTACCTTAGCTGATTGGATGCGATTACCGTGGGGGCAATGTGAAGTGGTCTGTTTGCCCGGATTTAAGACGGGTGCAGAATCGGGTTTGAAGCGACATGCAACTGGAAATGATTTGTTCTTGACGACGTGTGGTTTGATGGCCAGTGGTTCACGAACGGTTGTTTTGAGTCGTTGGCGAACAGGCGGAGCTTCGACTTATGTGATGATGGGAGAATTTTTGGAAAAGGCCCGGTCTCAGGGCGCGGGAAAGGCGTGGCGCAGTGCAGTCAATACCATTCGAGCCGGTGAATCCGCAGCTGGCACGGAACCTCGTATCCGCGACGAGGGGCAGCCTACGAAAACGTCGCATCCATTCTTTTGGTCCGGCTACATGATGATCGACGTCAGCGCACGCTCGGGAAATGCTATTGCGGTTGATCAACTTCAAGTGGCGCCCAATGCGGTCGTGAAACCGGATGTAAATGCGCCGAAGAAGCCGCAGAATAATATTAAATTGGGAAACCCGTAGAGGCGTGCCGTTACTGGAGTTCCAATTCACGGAAGATGGGTAAGTGTCGGTAATAGACTTCCAGACAGCAAATAGCCATGGCGGTGGCGTAAAGTCGACCACCGGCGCGATCGTGAGATTCAACTGGAGTCCAACTTCCAGCACGGTGTCCATTGGTTTTTTGAGATGCGATTAACAGGTCTCGCATTTGTGCGTTCCATGTTTTCCAAGGCTGCCCTCCGTAGTGGTGCATCAATTGAGTTCCATAATACATGTAATACATGTTAAATGGCGGCTTCGCAGGTAGGTGATTTTTCACAAGATAGTTGATGCCATATTCAACGCCAGGTGATTTTTGATTGTAACCAAGGTAAAAACGACACAGCAGCGCTTCGGCTGTCATTACATATGTAGATGCACCGCCGGGCTGGTATCCATACAAAGAATTAGAAGTTTGCGCGAGGTTTAAATATTGATTAGCTTTGTTCAACGTTTGACTAGGAACAATCAAACCTGCAGCGTGGGCTGATTGCAGTGCCATCACTTGCCAGCCAACAACACTCGTGTCCCCTGATTGCCCTGGGTTGTATCGCCACCCACCGCCAGTGTGTTGCGACTTTACAATGAAATTAACGGCTTCTTGAGCGGGGTTCCGTAGCCGACGATCACCGGTCATCATCAGTGCTTCACATAGCACGATTGTCCCTTGCCCATGCGTATACAGTCGTGTGTTGCCTCTAGATCCAAAACTCAAATCACCATCACGTATTTGATTGTCTAGCAAGTAATTAATTCCCTCACGAACATGATCTTTGTATTTGCCAACAATATGTGTTTGACCAGCTCCCAAAAACGGAAGCAGAGCCAGTGATGTAGCACCCATGTCAGTAATAACTTGCCCGGGATCCTTACATGTGCACCCAGGATTATCCGTGAATTTGTGCAAACTCCAATTACCATTGGGGGACTGATGTTTTGCGAGCCAGGCCAAACCACGGGCAACTGCCGCTTCGGTCGCCGAGGTGCCGCCTTCCCGCGATACGATTTGTTTTCGAACTCGAGGATCGCGCGCTAAGATGGTCTTGTTTGTACCCGTTGCTTCGTTAATCCGTCTTTTGACGGAATCGATGTCCGGAAGGTTAGGATTGTTGGTATCAAAGTCTTGTTGCAGCTCCTCGGCTATTTCTCGATCTTGCTCTACCTTCTCCAGTTCCAACGGATTGTCAGGGTCAATATTGTCAGGTGGTGGAAGATCATAGTTTGTTTCCGCATCAGGCGTCAGATTGGTCGTGACACCACCGCCTTTGTCACCGACGACAACGGAAAGTGTGATGTAGGGATCTCCCTCATTGTCGGTGTCTGAGAGCAGCCCCAACAAAATTAATAGCAGGACATGGGCTAACAAGCTAACAATCCACGCCGGGAGTTGATTGAACGTTCTCCGAATCCACAATAATGGTTGCTCATGTACCACCGTCGTACGAATGCGATCGTGTGCTTCGGTTTTACGAGCCGCTGGAAAATAAGGAAGAATCGGTTTTGGTTTAGCAATTGCTGGTTCAGATTGTGGCACCGCAGTCGGTGTTGTTTCTGTCTGTCTCGATGTTTTGCGGAGTAATTGTTCGATTGCCGCTTCATCGTCTGCTGACAGCAAAACGGCCGTTTGGCAGTTCCAACAATCTGCCACCATAAGCCAATGTCGAATAGTGATCGGTGAACCGCATTCGGGGCAACTAGACATCAAGGTGTCGCCATCTAACCAAACATTGCCTATTCGCATTGGTTGGTTGGGATTAACAGCAATTGTTTCTGGATTGATCGCTTCAATGGTATCGGGTTGTATTTCGCCTACTGTGGGCTGTGTGATCAGCGGATGCAATTCAGGTGATGGCAACGGCGTGTCAGCACCGAGTGAGAAAAATGTCATGCTTGTCGGATCCGATTGCGCAGCAGGCCCCGTCATGGGGACGAGGTTAAAGGAATCAGAATCCGAAATAGTCATGGCGTGCCGTCGTGGTCTTTACAGTGTTGTCTACTGTTTCAATTATAGGTGGTTTTTGCCGCTTAAGTCATGTGTTTTGGATTTTTATGAATACGGTGACTTAAACTGCTTAAGCAATTTTCCACAATCCGTAGTTGTTCATGGGTGACGTCGCTATCGCCGAAACGAACAGCATAAAATAGATCTACAACTTGGTTGGGAATTTTGATGATATCTGATTCCTGTTCTGACTCGCAAAGCCACTGTGTTAATTCAACCGCATATTCACGTTGCGTTTGAGCGGCATACCGCGGGTGACCGCGGCGGGTAAAGAACTTTTCCATGCGGCGGTAAAACATGACGGACGCTTGTTGAGTTCGCAATCGCGTGTTACGGGGTCGCGTTAGTCGTAGCAGTCCTCCCCAACGAATTATCTTAGCCCATCGCCCTGCTCCCAGTAGTAAACTGATAACAATTAAGAAGATCAGCAGTGATTGAGGCTTGGCTAACGACCGCAACATTCCTTGATCAAAATCAATTCCAATGGATCTGAGCAAACGCGTCGACACGCCCAGGTCTTTCGCGCCGACATTATTGATCCCTAGTTTTCTGAGTGCTTCTTCTTGTTGTTGGGGATCCATGGTCAATACATAATTATCCCATAGTAACTGTGCATATTCGAATGAATCGACAACTTCGTCATACAGTGTTCTTTCCAGTTGATCATCTCGACTGGGAGTGGGATCTAACAGCACCCAAGCCCCAGCGAGACCTGTCGATTCTAATGTGACATCTAAATCGGGTACAGTTTCTAGTGGTATGAACATTTCCACCCAAGCATGAGCATCACTATTTCGGAATTTGTAATGCTCACCTATTTTGTTGTATTCACCTCCATGGTAACCAACAACAATCCGTGCCGGAATTCCTTGGCTGCGTAGCATCAATGCCAATGCGCTGGCAAAATGCTCACAATGCCCGGTTCGATGGTTCATGACAAAATCCAGAACAGGATCGATGGTTAGGTCACGATCAACACCAAATTGACTTAATGAATAAGTGAATAATTCCTGACTAGTAAGGAAGTTTTCTAGGTCACGCGCTATAAGAATCGAACTTGAAGTGTCAACACGACGTTGTTTGAGGAGGTCACGAGTAAACTCCGTTAAGCTTTGGACTTCAGCGGGTAACTCCGAAGCTGTCCGTATTTTGCGGCGCAGTGTGTCCTGAGAGCGTCGATTGAGCGTATAAACGGGAGTAACGGTTTGTTGATTGTTTTGTGAAAACGCGGTCGTTACAACGCTGTATCGATATTGATCAACAAGGGTTTTACCAGCGGCGACGTTTAAAAATAATTGTCTTGAAAAAGGGTCATACCGGACTTGGTCGGGTGTGTTGCGAGCGGCGTAAACCGGATAGATCGCGGGCAACAACGGATCCCCAAACACCGATTTTGGATTGTGGACTACTTCGACAGTGATGTCTTGTCGCACAAGGTCGTGTCCCAGCGGAATGTTCTGAACGGATTCTAATTCCGAAACGGTTGATCCCACGGCCAAACCTGTGGGTAACCAGTTGGCAGTGCCACGTTTAGGAACATACCGCGTTAATACCGCGCCACTTAAGTATGGATCTCCCGCGACTTCATAAAGCTCATTGATTCTTTCGTCCGTAAATGAAACGCGTAAAGCAATCCGGTTGTCTGCTAGTATCCGCCCGACTTGCCCTAAGGTAATCTCGCGTGTCATGCCGGTGCGACCAGCGCCAGAGAGTCCAGGGTGGTGCCAGGCTGAATTTCCAGTTCTCGGTATGCAGTAAAAGAAGACCATCGTAAAAACCATGACGATCAGGCCAATACCAATAATGTATCGAAAGAATCCAGTGGCAATAGTTTGATCTCCAACGGATCGTAGTGCTATGCCAGTGCGGCCTCGAGCCCGCTCCCGCATGAGAAATGCCCATTCGCTAGTTTGAATGTCTGCAGGGGTATTGTCCGCCGATTGGGTGCTGAGCAATGCAGATTGATGGTTTGCTTTTTCCATCACAGTAATTTGGCGGTAGACATTGAAAAGTGAGAGTGCCAAAAATGCGAGCACGAGATAGACCAAAAGTAATGCTCCGAATATCACTCCCACGTTAAGCAGGGATGCAACGACAACTTGCAGTAAACTAAATACAGCCAAATGGCCATACAACCGCGCGGTTTTTTGCTGAAACAGAATCACGATTTGGACATAGACCAAAAGGTTTGCTACGGCATAGAGTTGCAACTGGCTCGTGGAATTGAAGAAATCACCTAAGGCTATTCCAGCAATAAAAATCATGCATATGTTGGCAATGATCTTCGGTAAACGTAACCAACCTAAAATATCAGTAAATATGACAGATGTTAGAGCTGCCATTAGCATCATCAACGGAAGTTCAGGAGCTCGTTCCCCGATGCCTAACAAAATTGAGCCACTGACAGCTACCGCGGCAGTACAGATTTGTAGATAACGTTCAACTTTCATCTAATGACTGGCCTCCTCTGTTGTGAGGCTCATTTCGGCTTCTGCATTTGGTGTCTTTAACTGCTTCAAGGGGTCGTCTTGTTCGTCATTTTGTTCAGTGGGTGTTGCGTTAGTGGTTTCAAACGGTTGAAAAAAACGATCGACCTCAAGGTGATTTTGGCAATCAATCCATAGCGCATCTTGCAGTGACCATCCTTGTTGAGTCACGCTGGTTGCCGAGTTACTGACTTGATCGAGTTGAGCGATCGCTTGTTGTTTACTACGAGTGCTCACGATCACGACTGTCATTCCTTGCTGTCCTTCATGACTTAACCACTGAAAACTATCGTGGAGTGCTTCGCCATTACCGGGATTAACAACCGCCAAGCTTTCAAGAACTGTACGCGTTACATTCTGAGATGGCGTCGCTGAAAAATGGCTCGCGTTTGTTCCCGCGATTGTCAAACTAAAATAGCTTCCATTGCGCGAGCACAAGTCGTTGACGATTGTCGCAACCATACTGACAGCAATTTCCATTACCACGGCGTGATGATTCTTCTTATTAGAATCAGCGTTTTTCGCTTCAGCGGAAAATTCGGAAAGATCGAGAACAATACCAACAGCACGATCACGTTGTTGTTCGTATTGTCGGACCATCAATTCCCCTAATCGAGCTGTTGTTCGCCAGTGAATCCAACGCGTGCTATCGCCACTGCGCCATTGCCGCATCGCGTAATAATCGCCCTCACTACGACCTTGGCGGCTAAAACTTCCACTGAGTCCATGATGATCTGATTCAATCACGCGCCGCCATTGTGGTGTTAGTTTTCCGAGTTGTGGACAAACGATAATCGATTCTCGTTCGCGTAAGGTTCGTCGAGCGCGAATGAGGCCAAATGGGAATCGTGATTCGATATACAACGGGCCCATTTCATAGATTCCCCGTTGAGCGATGTCCCAAGTGAAAGGAATCCTGGCGACAGAGCGACCAAAGATGTATGGCACGGCCAGTTGAATCTCGGAGGCATCTGCTGGGGAATCTTGATTGACTTTCCGAATTCGGTCGTGCAATTGTACAAACCAAACGCCCCAACGGCGATGATGGTTTTCTAATAGAATTTCCATCCGTGTTTCGACGCCCGCCATGGTGGGATTGTTGAATTTTCGGCGGAAGGAGAGATTTTCAAGTGAGGAAATCGTCAAACGCCAATGCAGCAACAGTGGCCCGAACAGCATGCCAGAGAGTATGACCAGCATGTTGACTTCACGCATAATTGCCCCACCGACGATAAACAAGACAACGAACAGATAATACCATCCTTGTGTTGTAATCAATATACGTGGTTTAACTTGCATTAGGTTGGGACAGGAATGGTACTGACAATATCTGAAATAATACCTTCCACCATTTCACGTTGAGTGCCTTGCATGAACCCTTTGGCCATGACTCGGTGAGCCAGCGCGGACACGGCAAGTCGTTTGACATCATCGGGTATGACATATTCGCGTTTTTCAAGCATCGCTAGAGATTGACTTGCTCGATACAAACTAATCGCTCCCCGTGAGCTAACTCCCACATGCAAGGCGTCGTTACTACGAGTTGCGTTAACGATGGCCAATATGTAATCGGTCAAAGCATCATCGACTCGAACTTGACGTGCCTGTTTTTGTAGTTGTAAAACGTCGCCCGATGTCAGCACGGCTTGCAGATGCTCAACCGGTTCCCCTTCACGATGAGATGTCAGTAATTCTCGTTCAAAACCTTCATCGGGATAACCCATTGAAATCCTCAAAAGAAAACGATCGAGTTGGCTTTCTGGCAGGCTGTAGGTGCCTTCGAATTCGAAGGGGTTTTGCGTTGCGATGACCATGAAGGGGGTCGGCAAGGGGTATGTTTTTCCGTCGACGGATACTTGGCGGTCGCCCATTGCTTCGAGCAGTGCGCTTTGAGTTCTTGGTGGAGCACGATTTATTTCGTCTGCGAGAACGAGGTTTGAGAACACGGGACCTTTTTGGAAAAGAAACTCGGACGTGTTGGAATTAAATACGGTGCTGCCAACAATATCACTAGGTAGTAGGTCGGGTGTGAATTGCAGTCTGCAGAAATCACCGGAGATGCTGCGAGCAATCGCGCGACCGACAAGTGTTTTGCCGACGCCAGGTACATCTTCAAGTAATACATGCTCGCCGGTTAAAAGCGCCACAATACACAGGCGGATAACATCTCGTTTTCCAAGGACAACTTGGCACATGTTCTCTTCGAGCTTATCTAACAATCCGGTAAGGTCAGTGGAATCGTCGATATCGTTGGTGGTAGCCATAGGGGTCTTTGCAAAACTAGTAGCAGATAAGAAGAAAGATGTTCTCTTATCTATCGTATTAGATTTTGCTGTAAATGGAACCACGAATTAGCACGAAATAGCACGAATGGAACCGTTGCGGCGCAGATATTCCAGTCCGTTAATCGACGTAACGACGGAGGATGACGGCATTATCGACGTTATGATTTTCACCAGGCTCAAAGGCGACGGGGATACTGCGGTCGATCATATAGAACGCCCGATGGCGTTTTATTCTTCCCTCGTCGA
>Ga0315334_10001014_pt1 | contig 17284 bp, 11 predicted proteins | sample M150034915metaG_FD_205555 | JGI IMG/M metagenome (GOLD analysis project Ga0315334, IMG submission 205555) | Ammonia-oxidizing marine archaeal communities from Monterey Bay, California, United States - M1 500m 34915 | ecosystem: Environmental > Aquatic > Marine > Intertidal zone | place: USA... | reverse complement strand
CTTGAAGACGACAACCCAATTGATGTATCAATAACTGATGCACCCCCAAAAGTTTCCAGCCTAGAATTTGATGAGCAGCTTGCAAGCGCACAACACCAGTTAAAAGAACTTAAGAAACAAGAAGAAGAAATTGAAAAGCAAAAAACTGAACTTGAGCATTTAAGACAAATGCAAAACTCATTCAACCGTGGCAAAGTTGAAATGACCGACAATCTTCAACACGCGATCACTTTACTAGAACGGGAAAGATTAGATGCCGAGCAGCGAATCCTTCAGTATACCCGAGCTCAATCAATTTTTAATAGAACATTAGAAGACATAACAAAACTTAACCCTGACGATTCAAACCATGCAGAGCTACATTCACAACTCGAAATTGCTGGTAATGTAATAGATGATGCTCGTGAGGAATATGTGCGGACCCTAAAACACTTAGATAGCCTTAATTCATCCGATGAATTATCCGTCACAGAAACTACATCACATTTGAAAGCCTCTGCAAAGTCACCTAGCAACTTTCTTTATTGGTTCAGAAGTGGTTTTGCATTTTCCTTACCACTAATCGTATTTTCCGTTTTCGCTTATCTAGTTTTTAGGTTTTTACTTAGCTGACGTAAATATAACTTTGATGCTACTAAACCTTCGTCGGTTATGAAAGAAAATATTTTAAAAACAGGTCATTCTACATCTTTGAGGTTACAAGAAAAGCTAACCCATAAACAGGTCGATCTGAATGTAAGGATAAAAGAATTGGAATCCTTCATAAAAGATTCTCCAAAATCCTCACACCATACAAACCAGGTTACAACAACAGGCGACAATGCACGTCTGAGCAGAACACAAATAGCTGAAATAAGATCTAGAAACTTCAAAAACTTCATCACTTTTGTTTTTGCCTTAATGCTATTCGGTTCTGTCACTTATTTATTATATATATCTCTCTAGCTAAGATTTTTACTCGCGTTTTAGATTCTATCAGCTACTTCTTTCCTATAAATGCAAGATAACAATATAGATGTTAATTATGTTGCCGACCTTGCCCGACTCGAGTTGACAGAGGACCAATGTGAACGCTTTTCAGAGCAACTAAATAAAGTTATTGATTTCATCAAACAACTTGAAGAGCTTGACACGGACTCTATTGACCCGATGGCTCACGCATCCCCCATTTACGATGTCATGAGAGATGATGTTAGTAGACCAGGTCTTGGCTCCGAAATCGCGCTTCTTAATTCCCCAATGACAAGCAATAACCAATTCAAGGTCACTCGAGTCGTTGAATCATGAGCCCATCACTTGCCGATCTTACTATAAGACAGTTACAGAGTGAGCTTAAAGCTGGAAACATTTCACCAGTTGATATTGTAAATGATGTAATAAAGTCCATTGAAGATAAAGATTCCGAAGTCGGAGCATACTTGTCGATCAATAGTGAAGATGCTATCACAAACGCCAAAGAGGCCGACATTTCCAAGCCTTTAGGTGGAATACCAGTATCGATAAAAGACTTAATTAATGTAAAGGGGCAGCCTTGCTCCTGCGGCTCAAGAATACTAAAAGATTCTTACACATCAACATTTGATGCAACCGTCATAAAAAAACTCAAAGAAGCCGGAGCCATACCTCTTGGCAGAGTCAATATGGACGAATTCGCCATGGGCTCTTCTACTGAAAATTCAGGAATACAAATTACAAAAAATCCCTGGGACTTTGAAAGTATTCCAGGTGGCAGTAGTGGAGGATCAGCTGCTTCAGTATCAAATGGAACTGCAATCGCTTCGCTCGGATCAGATACTGGAGGCTCAATCAGGCAGCCAGCTTCTTTTTGTGGGACCGTAGGCCTTAAACCCAGTTACGGTAGAGTTTCTCGTTACGGTCTAGTCGCTTTTGCCTCATCACTTGATCAGATAGGCCCTATCACTAAGACCAGTGAAGACGCCGCGATCATTCTAAATACAATAGCTGGAAAGGATCAACATGACTCAACGTCACTTGATTCAGAGGTTCCTGATTATCTGCAATCTCTTAACGGAGAAATTAAAGGGCTAAGAATAGGAATGCCTAAAGAATATTTCACTGAAGGCATTGATTCAGGTGTCCTTTCTTCTGTTCAACAAGGAATACAAACACTCAATGATCTAGGAGCAGAAATAGTCGATATCTCATTACCCCATACTGAATATGCAGTATCAACGTACTACATAATTGCAACAGCTGAAGCTTCAGCAAATTTAGCACGTTTTGATGCCGTAAGATATGGCAATAGGGTCTCTGACCCGACTAATATCATTGAACATTATCGGAAGTCGAGGGCTCAAGGATTTGGAGAGGAAGTTAAAAGACGTATAATCCTTGGAACTTACGTACTTAGCTCCGGTTACAGTGACGCCTATTACGTCAAGGCCCAAAAGGTAAGGACATTGATAAGAAATGACTTCACTGAAGCCTTCACTAAAGTTGACGCCATAGTTTCACCAACCGCCCCAACTCCAGCATTTAAAATTGGAGAAATGTCGAATGATCCGCTCCAAATGTACCTTGCCGACATTTTCACCATCGCTGCAAACTTGGCCGGCATTTGTGGCATTAGCACGCCTTGCGGATTCACTACTAGTGACAATGGAAAAAAATTACCTGTAGGATTACAATTACTTGGGCCAGCCCTACAAGAAGCTACGGTATTAAAAATATCCGACGCCTTTGAAAAATCCACTGATTGGCACAAGCAAAGGCCAAAGCAAATATAAACTAATTTAATCCTTGCGCTTGTCGAACCGGAGCAAAGGATTGCCGATGTATTGGACAAGGCCCATATGTTTCCAATGCATTCAAATGAACCTTTGTCCCATACCCCTTGTGCCGGTCAAACCCGTACCGTGGATACACTTCAGAATATTTCATCATTAGTCGGTCCCGTTCGACTTTAGCAATGACGCTAGCTGCTGCAATAGATAAGCACCTTGAATCCCCTTTAACAATTGACTGATATGGATAAGGAAATCCCTTCACTGGATTCCCATCAATGATTGCAAATGAAGGTTCTTTCTCAAGTCCCAATGCAGATTGGGACATGGCTCTAAAAGTTGCGTTAAGAATATTAATGTCATCGATTATTTCGGGGCCAATTACAGAAAAACTCCATACAACACCTGATGAAGGATTCGTTAACTGGTCATACAAACTCTCTCTGACTTTCGGGCTTATTTTTTTTGAATCATTGAGAACACCTGATCTATAACCTATTGGCAGAATAACCGCCGCAGCAACTACTGGACCAGCCAATGGTCCTCTCCCTGCCTCATCAATTCCTGCTACAAATTTATGACCCTTTTTAATTAGTTCTTCTTCAATTAATAAATCGGGCATAATTGTTAATACTTGTAAATAGGGCCCTGCCCTTATACATGAAACATATTAATATACTTACTTTTGAATCATCAAGACATGAGTTTGCTCTACAAGCTATCCATCCCATTATTTGTCCTCGACCAATTAACGAAATTACTCATTTTAAATAATTTCGAATTAGGTGACCAAAAATCAATACTCCCAAATTGTTTTAACCTAGTAAGAGTTCACAACACTGGCATAGCGTTTGGTAAATTTAATGATGGTGATGGCTCAAATATAATTTTCACAACCATATCTTTACTCGCTTTTTTGGGCATATTATTTTTCTGGATACGTGGACACTTCCCCGGAAAACTAAATCAACTTGCAGTTTCCCTTATAACTGCTGGCGTTGCAGGGAACGTCACTGACCGCATCCTTCATGGTTATGTTGTAGATTTTTTAGATTTTTATATTAGGAATATGCATTGGCCCTCGTTCAACATTGCAGATTCATGCATTTGCATAGCAGCTGTACTAATTTTTATTTCAGCATTCACCAAGGAAAGCACCAATACTCAAACAGAAGATAAATGAGCGACGCACGCAATCGAAGTTCAATTAATTCTGAAAAAGTAACGCTACGAAAAGCTATCAACAAAAGACTCCGCACTCTAGATACCGAACAAAAGCAAAATGCCAGTACTACTATATCAAATAAGCTTATAAAATTAATCAAAGATGATTCTTCCATCCTTTGCTTCTCGCCCATTCAATCAGAGCCAAATATTCGGCCAGCTATACAACATTGGCTCAGATCAAATTTTCGAGTATACCTGCCTAAAGTTGAGGGAGATCATATTCAAAGTTACACGATAAATGAAAACGATAATTTAATCAATTCTTCCATGGGAATATTGGAACCTGATCCATTCAATAGTATTAAAATCAGTCCGGTTGAAATTGATTTTATTTTAGTTCCAGGTATTGGATTTACTCGTGACGGGAAAAGACTTGGTAGAGGCGGTGGCTTTTATGATAAATATCTTGAGAAAACTTTACCGCAAACACTTAAGATTGGAGTTGCTTTCAGCCTGCAGATAATAGATACAATGCGTAAAGAAAATCATGATGTTCCAGTTGATCTACTAATAACTGACTAACAAAAATTTTCACGCCCACTTAGGGACATTCAACTCAAAGCTTGGTATTCGAGTGAACACAGGAACGCCCGTCTCAGTTTCACCAAAAAATGAACCATCTATAATACAATCGGAATCAACTACGTGATAACTATTATAGCTAAAATTTTCTCCAGTACTAATTTTGGGAAATTGTCCAACAACACCATCACCCTCAACTATAGTTTTGTCACCATTTAGGACCGTAATAACCCATTTCCTTCCACATATTTTGACTGCTTTGTCTGAATTATTTTTAATTGTAATAAAATAAACGAATGGATGAGGTTTGTCAGCCGGAGCTTCAAGGCTTGGCATATAGATGACATCATCAATAATGACGTCCAGTCCTGAAAGTTCTATGATTTCCAATTAATATAAATATGGGTTTATTTACTTTAAAATAATCAAACAAATTAAAACTTGGAAGCATCAAAACACATATGTTGAACAACGAACAATCGAAGCCCCTCGTTCTCAGTATAGCAGGATCAGATCCGTCAGGAGGAGCTGGGATTCAAGCAGATATAAAAACATTCCATTCGTTCGGAGTTCATGGATTAACAGCGATCACTTGCGTAACCTCACAGGTTCCAGGTAAAGTACTTAACATAGAGCCTGTCAGCATCAATTCACTTAAATCTCAAGTCGATATTTTATTTAGTGAATATCAAATATCGGCAATAAAAACAGGTCTCTTATTTTCATCAGAATTAATCGAGGTGCTATTATCATCCTTGGACAATAATCACATGCAAGCTCCTCTCGTAGTTGATCCCGTAATGGTTTCTACTAGCGGAACACAATTATTAAATCATGACGCTTTAGCGCTTTATATGGAAGAGCTCATACCAAGATCAACCGTATATACACCTAACTTACCTGAAGCGGCAACCCTACTTGGTATTGAATCCGAAGACATCAAAAATCCATCTGAATGCGCCAATCTCTTATATGAAAAATATGGAACCCCTGTCTTACTTAAAGGTGGCCACTTTAAATCAACTGACGCCACTGATTTTTTAGTCGATGAATCAGGAATTAAAAGTTTTTCAAAGCCATTTTTAAAAAGAATTTCCGCTCATGGTACAGGCTGCACCTATTCCGCATCCATTTGTGCATGTATCGCAAATGGTCTTAATCTTCATGATTCAATATTAAAATCAAAAGATTACATTAACCAATCAATTGCCGAGTCTTTTGAGTTGACGTCAGGTCACTTTACTTTGAGCCACAACAACAACGGCACAAACTTACTTTGATAAGTTTTTTTAATTTTTACGGCAAGAATGTTATCTTTCTATCGTTCGAAAGCTGCACCCCTGACGTTGACCTACCTCTCTCGACTTGAGACTGAAGCAATTGCAATAGTGAAGTTACTCTAGTGGGGTGCTTGCTAACCAAATTATTTTTTTCCCCTGGATCATCTTCTAAGTTAAAGAGTTGCATGCTAGGAAGCCCTTTTTTCTTTGCTTCTGACTCTCTTGGAACACTCCAACCACCACTTCCTCTAGAAAGACATAATTTCCAATCCCCTTCCCTTATAGCAAATGATCCTCCGATTGAATGACTGATGATGGATTTGCGATCATTTGATTTTCTGCCATTTAACAACGGCACAAGACTAAAACCATCCTCTCCCCCTTTTGTTTTGTTCTTCTGTCCGGAAATCTCTTCTAGAGTCTTATAAATATCGGTTAAAGAAACAGTAGCTACATTCGAAGTTCCTCCATCTATATGATCGGGCCACCTCACTAACAATGGTACTCGATGACCTCCTTCATAAATATCAGCCTTATGACCGCGAAATCCTCCACTTGGGTCATGCCCCTTACCTTTCAATAAGGTAAAATTAGCCTCAGGAGAACAGCCGTTATCACTGGTAAACATTACTATGGTATTTTTATCTAATCGTGCTTTGCGAAGAACCTTAAACAATTCACCCATATGATAATCAATCTGCATAACAAAATCAGCATAAGGGTTTAGATTACTTGCCCCTTTGAATGGGGGCACTGGAACAATGGGGGTGTGAGGCGCTGGTAAAGCTAAATACATAAAGAACGGTTCGTCCTTACTGGGCCCAGCTGAATGATTTACTATATAATGAAATGACTTTTCAAATAGGTGAGGAAGAACCTCATCTATTTTAAAATCGTCACCTATCGGCCCCTTCCTGTACCACCCGTACCTGTCTTCAGCCTTAGTCACTCCCTCTTCCCTATTTGGTTTCGCCGTTATTTTACCTGTATCAACCCAAACATAAGGTGGCATATCTAATGACCCGCAATGACCATAGTAATAATCAAAACCATTTATATCAGGGCCATTCTTTACGGGTTGAGTGAAATCAATCTTATTCTTCTTCTTTGCCCAGTCCCAACCCAAGTGCCACTTGCCTATCATTGCTGTATTATAGCCCCCTCCTTTCATAAGATGCCCCAATGTCGGGCGACCCTTTGGTATCAAATGCTTGCTTCTTCCACTTAAAACTCCCCTAGCTATTCTTGTCCTCCAGCAGTAGCGCCCCGTTAAAAGGCCATAACGAGTTGGCGTACAAACTGAACTTGGAGAATGAGCATCTAAGAATGTCATTCCTTCGTTTGCCATCTTTTGCAAATGAGGTGTTTTTATTTTTGAATTGGGATTGGTCGGCGTTATGTCACCTATTCCAAGGTCATCAGCCATAACTAAAATCACATTTGGCAATGCTCCGCAAAGAAGTTCAACTTGAACAAAAGTTATCGCGATAAATAAAATTAACCTGAACTCTCTAAACATTATTCAAGTAAACTATCCCTGATAAAAAATGCGAACCCAATTGTTTGGTATATCAACCAATTCATTTAGAATTCAGTTACCTTGCCCTGAAGCTGGTGCAATCAGAATATCTATGCACGTCCTAGTCAACTGGCCAAGGAACCTACTGAATTTATTTATATAAATTCAATCAAAAGTAAGCAATCCCATTATTGATTTTTAATTTAAATAATTAATAATTCTGGTTAACATTTAATATGTCTTTAATATCAATCCCCCTATTTGCTTTTGATTCTGAAATAGCTGCATTTAATGGCCATATCGTGTAGTAAACACTTGTGCGCCGTTTGATGCAGAGAACAAGATCCCTGCCATGGCTCCTGTGATTGAATTCGAACCAATAACCTAATATTCCACTATCTCAATAGATCAATGACTTGAGAGTTTGTATGGCATACTATAATTTAATTTGTTAAGTAATAATCAATCACATGAAACAACCTACCCGTAGAAAATTTATCAAGGGCTCGCTGTACGGCGCTGCCGGAACAAGCACTTTCTGCAGTCTTCCTGCAAAAGCCAAAGTAAAAGGAGCCAACACTGATGTTCGGGTCGCTGTAATCGGCGTCGGGGGACGCGGTGGCGGACACGTTAATGCCTGCCTAGGTAACGAAAAAGTCAGGGTAACAGGAGTCTGTGACGCTGATTACAAACGTAATGAAGCTAATGCAAATCGGGTAAAGGATAAGCAAGGATCAAAGCCCAAACAATACGAAGACTATAGAGATCTATGCACTGATAAGAATATTGACGCAGTTATGATTGCCACACCCAATCATCTGCATTCATTGATTGCAATCCTGGCCGCTCAAAATGGTAAACATGTATATGTTGAAAAACCAGTTTCACACAATATATGGGAAGGCCGAAAACTAGTCGAAACATCAGTTAAATACGGCAAAAAAGGAGTAATAGTTCAGCACGGAATGCAACGCCGATCAGATTCAGGATGGCGCGAAGTAATGGAGTGGATAAAAGATAAACCTTTAGGAGAGATGCGCGTGAGCAGAGGCTTTTGTTATAAGCCGAGAAAGAGCATTGGCAAAGTACAAGCTCCCCAACAGCCACCAGCAGAAATTAATTACGACTTATGGTCCGGGCCTAGGCAAATTTTACCTATTAGAAGAGAACGCTTCCATTATGATTGGCACTGGCAACGTCAATACGGAAACGGCGACATAGGGAACCAAGGTCCTCACCAAATGGATGTTGCTAGATGGGCAATTGGCCAAGAAAAATGTGCTCCTAATGTACTTAGCATTGGCGGAAGATTTGGTTATGACGATGACGGTGACACAGCTAATACTCAAATCGCCTTCTTTGACTACAAACCAGTACCCTTAATTTTTGAGGTGCGTGGACTCCCAGAAAAGGGACTAGATTGGGGCAAAGGCATGTCTAATTACAAAGGAGCTAGAGTAGGCAATGTCATTGAGTTTGAAGGGGGTTACATAAGTGAATCCAAAGCGTATGACAATGGAGGTAAGAGCATTAAAAAGTTCGGCATAACTAATGGTCGAGGACATTTTGAAAACTGGATAGCTTCAATCGAAGAGGGCATCAAGGAAGGCAAGCATGAGCATGAACTCTCTGCTCACACCGGTCACCTCTCTGCCGCGCTTGGCCACATGGCCAATATTTCATATTACATTGGTAAAAATTCTACACCTGAAGCCTGCAAAGAATCTCTAAAAGGCGACAAGATGAAGGAAGAAGTATTTAACCGCTTCGCTCAGCACCTTGAGAACAACGGTATCAATATAGAGAAGACACAGACTACTCTGGGGCCACTCTTGAACTTTGATCCTGACAAAGAACAATTTACTGGTGACCATTCAGAACAAGCCAATAAGCTCGTTAAAGGTGATTATAGGGAAGGATTTAGAATTCCCGAATCTGTTTAAATATTACACAATACACATGGAATAATACTGATCACTTCACATACTCTACATTTTTTAAGTTGAAGTAACCTTGGTACCATATTTTTTAGTAATAAATACATGTCCGACGCCAAAGAGGCAAAATGCCGGCCCATAAAAAAACTCTTAGCGGCAAACCGGAGCGAGATAGCAACTCGAATATTTAGAGGAGCCACTGAACTTGGCCTCAATACAGTCGCTATTTATGCTGAAGAAGATCGATTTTGCATGCATCGATTTAAAGCTGATGAAGCCTATAAACTACGCAAAGAAAAAGGCCCAGTAGGTGCATACCTTGATATTGAAGGAATAATAGCAATTGCCAAAGAGCGTAACGTTGATGCAATTCACCCTGGATACGGATTTTTGTCTGAAAATTCTGAATTTGCAAAAAAATGCAAAGAAAATGACATTATCTTTGTAGGACCCAGATCTGAAGTGCTCGCAGGAATGGGTGATAAAATTGCTGCCAGAGAACAAGCAGCAGAACTAGATATTCCGACCCTTGCAGGCAACTCTTCTCCGATCAAAGACAAGGAGGATGCCCTAGAGATTGCTCGAAATATAGGATTCCCATTAATTATCAAAGCGGCGTTTGGTGGAGGAGGCAGAGGGATGCGAGTTGTTAATGAGGAAGAATCATTACCTACTCTTTTAGATGAAGCCCAAACTGAAGCCCTTAATGCTTTTGGAGATGATTCTGTGTTCATAGAACGCTTCGTTAAAAACGCTAAACACATAGAAGTTCAAATAATTGGAGATCAGCATGGCAACGTGATTCACCTTCATGAAAGGGATTGCTCTGTGCAGAGGAGACATCAAAAAGTCATTGAAATAGCACCTTCAATTAACATTCCTGATAACATTAGAAAAGAACTCTGTAATGCAGCAGTTAAAATTGCTCAGTCCATAAAATACGACAATGCTGGCACAGTAGAATTTCTAGTAGATACAGATTCACAGGAATGGTTTTTCATTGAGATGAACCCGAGGATACAGGTAGAACATACCGTCACCGAAGAAATCACAAATATCGATATTGTAAGAACTCAAATCTTAATCGCTCAAGGACATGAAATGCACTCTAAAGAGGTTGCTATGCCTGCCCAGGATAAGATCGGTAGAAATGGAGTCGCAATTCAATGTCGAATAACAACAGAAGATCCAGAAAACAAATTCACACCTGATACAGGTAAGATTCTTACTTACCGGTCAGCTTCAGGTCATGGAATCAGACTCGATGGCGGATTAGGAACTACAGGCGCAACAGTAACGCCTTTCTATGACTCAATGTTAGTCAAACTTACCACGCATGCTCCCACATTTGACATTGCAATACAAAGAGCCAGAAGAGCATTAAGAGAATTCAGGATACGTGGAGTTAAAACCAACATACCGTTCCTCTTAAATGTCATTAGCAATGATAAATTCAGCTCTGGAAATGCCACCACCAGACTAATAGATACCACTCCCTCTCTATTTGATTTCAAGCCCAGGAAAGACCGTGCCACAAAACTACTGAATTTTCTAGGAGACGTAATCGTTAACGGCAACCCAAATGCAAAAGATCAGACTCCTACAAAAAAGTTTGCCACAGTAAGAGTACCAGAACCAGATCTGCATGAGCCAATACCCAAAGGAACAAAGGACTTACTCAATGAGCTCGGACCTGAGAAGTTCTCTGAATGGATATTGGAACAGAAAGAACTTCTAATTACCGACACTACTCTGCGTGACGCTCATCAGTCATTATTAGCAACACGAGTAAGAAGCTACGACATGCTCGCCATTGCTGATGCCATTGCAACAAAAACACCTTCACTATTCTCACTGGAAATGTGGGGAGGAGCAACGTTCGACTCGTCAATGCGGTTCCTAAAAGAAGACCCATGGCAAAGACTCACACAACTGAGAGAAAAAGTTCCCAACATTCTTTTCCAAATGCTTTTCCGAGGATCCAATGCTGTAGGATATTCAAATTATCCGGACAACGTGGTCAAAGGATTCGTTCATCATGCAGCCGAACGGGGAATGGATATTTTTAGAATCTTTGATTCACTAAATTACACTCCTAACATGATAGCGGCAATGGAAGCAGTTCGTGAAGCTGAAGGCTCAATTTGTGAAGCCGCTATTTGTTACACCGGCGACATTCTCGATGAAAAAAGAGACAAATATTCTTTGAAATATTATGTTAATTTGGCGCATGAATTAAAAACCATGGGCGCTCATATCCTCTGCGTTAAAGACATGGCAGGACTTTGTCGACCCTATGCTGCAGAGAAACTAGTACGAACACTCAAGGAAGAGGTCGGACTCCCAATACATTTTCATACTCATGACACTAGTGGCATTAATGCTTCCTCAATACTGAAAGCATCTGAAGCTGGAGTCGACATAGCTGACGCTGCTCTTTCTTCTATGTCTGGATCCACTAGCCAGCCATGTCTAAATTCAGTAGTTGCCGCATTAGAGAATACTGAGAGAGAATCCTCACTTGATCTACGCGATCTAGATGAATTCTCAGATTATTGGGAAGGAATTAGGAAATATTACTTCCCATTTGATACATCTCCGCCGCATGGCACTGCCGAAGTCTATTTACATGAAATGCCAGGCGGGCAATTCACCAACCTCAAAGAACAAGCAGAGTCCATGGGCTTAGGGTCTCGTTGGCCTGAAATTGCTCAATGCTATTCTGAAGTGAATGATCTGTTCGGTGACATTGTTAAAGTCACACCATCAAGCAAAGTCGTTGGTGACATGACAATGTTTTTAGTGACCCAAGGCATTAGTCCTGCCGACGTGACCAATTTACCTAAGGGAACAGCATTCCCAGAATCTGTTGTTGATATGTTGGGAGGTGGATTAGGCCAACCCATAGGCGGCTGGCCATCAGAAGTCCAAAAAGTAATCCTTGGAGGCAAGGACCCTATAACTGACAGGCCAGGCGATCATGCAAATGAAGTCAACCTTGATGAAATCAGGGAAGAATTAAAAACTAAAATTAATCGCGACCCATCCGAAGACGAGGTTTGGAGTTATTTGATGTATCCACAGGTCTTCCTCGACTTTATAGCAAGTAATAATGAATTTAGTGATCTCAGCGTATTGCCTACCCCTGCCTATTTTTATGGAGCCCAGGTCGGTGAAGAAATCAGCATTGACATCGAAGTAGGTAAAACACTCTTCGTCGAACTCGTCAATGTGGGTGAACCTGATGATAACGCTAATCGCAACGTCATTTTTGAGCTTAACGGTTCCTCTCGACACGCATTAGTCACTGACAGAACCCTCACTCCTACGGCCGTGTCACGCAAAAAAGCTGACAAGGCTGATCTGAGCCAGATCGGAGCCCCGATGCCTGGCCTCATTGCTGAACTTAATGTCAGCATTGGCAATAAGGTTGAAGAGGGTGACCCTCTGCTAACGTTGGAGGCAATGAAGATGTATACGACTGTGTCTTCTCCTCACTCAGGGACCGTAGAATCGATTGAAGTCTCTTCAGGTGACAACGTTGACACAGGCGACTTGCTTTTGATAATTGCCTAATGAGAGCCTAGTCAAATTCATTGACTATTCTTAATCTCAAAAATTTCTTTCCTGAGCTTACTGGTAGATAAATCACATTCTTCCTCGACAAGGATTCTACCACGATTTGACCAGAAGGTAATTCATTCCATTGCTTCAAGTCATCAGAAAACTCAAATATCAGTCTGTAATCGGTAGCCGCTAAACGCGTGCTGACTTCCCACTCCATTGCATTGATCTCAAATACATATCGCGGTGAGCCTATCCGGTCAAATTCGTGAGGATTTCCTCCAAGGACATATTCCAATGCGTTAATTAGACCATCTCCATCATCATCTTCATTTGGAGACCCCGTCTTTTTCGCATCCGACCACATTTTGTAGCTTTCCTCCAAAAGTATACCGTGCGGACTACCAAGATAACTACCCACTCCCCACGACTCTCTATCATTATAGCTAGCCAGATCGGTAGATAAATCAATCAACTCTAATGGATAGCCTTTACCATCAGTCTGACTATACCATCCATCATTAAATGAGAATTTACATATTTTAAATGGATAAGGCTCTGGAAATTGAAGAGCCAGTTCCTCCCCACCGTTACTTAATCTTCCAGCATACTGATCAATTAAAAAATCCATCTCACCGTACCTAGAGGTAAAAGCATTCAAATCAGATGTGAGGATTATCGACTCTTTAGGTGCCAGCAATATTTCATCAAATATATACTTAATACCTTCTACAAACTTAAGACCTTTTAGATTTACAGTTTCGTCACCAATGTTCTGTAATTCAATGTACTCGTACTCAGACCCACCCAGAGGGTTATACATAATTTCAGTTATTCTTAGGGAATTATAAATTACCAAAAGCCTCTCATATTCAGCATACCCATCTGAGCCTTCAACGGGCTGAGCAACTCCAGGCGTAGGCAGTATGAATTTCTGATAGGATCCACTTTCTCCCGTCTTCCCTTCTGATAAACCTTCTATCTGTGGCCCATAAATAACAGTATCCAGCAACACCCCATCGTTGTTGATGAGCACTATTTGATCGATGTCCGTCGAAAGTTTAAACCCCTCAGGCTCAATCATTACATATTGATTAGGACCAATAAAGCTGAGCTCAGGTAACACCATTGAGTTCTTTTCAAATGCACTAGAATCAGAAAGACTCACTCCAGTTAGTTGAACAGGGAACGGTGAACTGTTTACTAATTCGATGAATTCGCCTTCATTTAATTGGCCTGGATTTGCAAGCCATTCGCTTATTCTGAGACCAGATGAATCTGCAGGTGCCGCTACTCTGTTCACTGCCCCGGGAGTGGGAACATTTAACTCCCATACGGAATCTCTACCATATCTACCAATAGAGAAATTTGCTGCCTGGTATCCATAATTAATTGAATCTAATATCTTCTCTGAATCAGATAAATATAAAGTACCTCCTTGGTCATTAATTTCTATAGAACTCTCAAAAGGATTAATCTCTATGATCAAATATCCCCACGCTGCAATTTCAGTTACACCATCAACCAGTATCCTTGAGTCTGCAGCCATAGATGAACTGACATAACAGCCATCCAAACTGATTGCATTAGGGCTTGAATTATATAGCTCAATATATGAAGGATTGGCCCCATCAGATACATAAACACCTTCATTTGATATTAAAACCTCATTCAAAATGAGCCTGCCAGGATAGGATTCAACAATTTCCCATCGATCTGATTGAGTGGGGACTTGCTGCCAATTTCCTGCGAAATCTTGACCCAAAACCTCAACCACATAAATGCCCTCCTGAAGATCTTTTAAGCGTATTTGCGCACTACGAATAGTGGCGTTTGGTGGGTTGAATCCTTCACCTATAGCAATCACTTCACTCCATTCAGCACCTTCAAATCTCCAGCGATAAGCAAAGTACCCAGGACCTCCGACCGTCAAAACTGCATCATTATCAGTCGTGATTGGAGATGGTTCACCAGATATAAATATTCCGGAAGAAACCAACGCTCCAAGGTCCTGACCGAACTTTCCAGCACCTCTTGCAGGCGATGCGGGATGCAGTTTGAAATCTTGAGATTCAGGATCAGAAAATAACGGAAGGTCAATTGTGTTTTTCTCTCCCAGATCCAAAACGCTCACTCCTTCATGATTCTTTCCAATATCTAAATCTGATAACTGCGGATCTAATAAATTTTGAAACAGTTCCAATGGTGTGACAGGATACGGAGGCTCTTTAGCATCATCCGCTCCACTAAAGATTCTCGGAGTCACTAGGATATTGTCAGTGAGGTACGCGCCTTTCCCGTGAGTCGCTCGAGAATCAGTGTCAGTAGATATGAAAAGGTTTACTACGGAAGCTACACTCGGATTGTCAAACCTGTCATTGAAATCCGGATGGATTTTATAAACGGTATTATTCTCAAAAATGGTAGCACTTTGAATCTTTAAGCTGATGGCATGATCTACGTCAGAAAAGATATTTCTCGCAATCGAGAAAGTCGCTCCAGGACCAACGTCTCCTGTAGAGATGGCATTGGCATAACCTCTGTCTGAAGTTTCATCGTCCTTGAACACATTAAGAAATACATTTTCTGACAAAAAAACATCTCCTCCAAGATCACACAATTCATCACCTGCACCGACAAAATGATTTCCAATTATTTGGACTATCGGATCAGGTCTCCACCCGCTATCAACATCAATGACATCGTTATGCCCCTTATTTTTACCAAAGAAGTTGTTTCTTATGATGTATCTACCGCCTTCTGGAATTACACCTATCCCTTTCACGTGTTCACTGATATTATCAAGACCAAGTTCAGCGGGTTTCTCTTCTTCAGTAAACATATCAGGAAACTTTGTATTCCTTATGATTACTGAAGCATCCTCAGTATAAATCATTCGTATATGAGTTCTGTTAAAGGTCACGTCATCTAGTACACATTGTGATCTAATCACCCCAATTGCTCCCTCTTCATCTTGTGCACTGTCGAAATCAGCACACATAATTAAATTATCCGGATCTAATGTGTTAACCAGTTTTACCCCTTTCCATTTGGGTGGAGCATCAGGCAGTTCTCCATCGCCTGCTTCGTTCTCTACGAATTGAGCCCCAGGGAAATGAGAGAATTGAATCCTACGTTCGGGTTCCCCTACAATTGATGCCTTGCCTTCGATTTCAACCTTAACCCCTTCATCAACATAAACTGAAACTCCTGCTTCAATATAAAAATTGACTCCATTAGGAATCTTCACGTCATCAGTAATATGGTAAGGAGAATGATCCAAAACCCAACGCACCTCACCCCCAATTTCCACATAATCATAAAACCCTACATCCTTTTCCAATCCATCCTGCGGATCTTCTACTATTGCCGGAGAATTATCTGAAAGTCTAAAGTCTCCATTATTAGGATTCCTGAAAAGAGGATCAAAATTTTGATTCTCTACCCACCCTCCTTCAACTATGGATCCATCAATAACTATATCCTCTTCATTGTAATCAGTCCGTACCGATAATCCATTTCCCCATATAATACTATTACTGATCGTATATTCGCTAGGATCATCATCGCCATTCTTATTTTCAACCTGCAACCCAATCTCATCATTTCCAGAGATTGTAACATTATCAAGCGTGACCCTAGCATCATCCTTAGCCGAAATTCCAATAGCATTATTAACTAGGAGACCTCCATTCAATTCTAGTGAAGCTCCAAACACACTGATGCCTTTATCTGAACAGTTTCTACATATAATCCCTTCAGCCAAAACATCAGCGTCAAGAGTATCGATCCCGTCATCATCCATGTACGCCACGGTAAGATTTTTCAGCATTAACGTCTGATCGGAATTTGCTTCGTGGAGATATATCGCATCGTTGTCATCAGTGACATCATCTTCTCTATAAATCCCCAGCATATCCGTTATATAAGAATCCTCCACGAGCACCCCTGTATCAAAGGTTTCAAAACCCATCACGGATCTTGCCCAGTGACATCTACGAAAGATCAAATTAGAACTAATCCCATTTTGCGCATTAGCTTGCCCGACCTTTCCTCTATTATCTGATATGGTACAATCTTCAAAAACAACACTTGAACCAAGAACTCTTAGCACCCTCCCATGGTCTGTGTGCCCTCCTCTTGGTGAATGACCGCCACGATGAATGTTTGTAAACTTAAAAACGGCTTCTTCTGATTCATCGAATAATATTTGCCCCCACACATCACCAGGGGAAGAGGCAGTAAACGTTATCGGTTCATCACTAGTACCAAGGCAATTAATGCTGCCGGCAATTATTAGGTCAGACCCAGCAGAGCTCTGCGGTTCTGAATCACCTCTCAACAGAACAATAGTACCCGGCAGAATATTTAGTAAATGGCCTTTAGGCACAGTCAAATCATCAACAATACGTACAACCCCAGACCAATTCGTTACAGACCCTTCTAACTCCCCAGACACTTCAATCGTTTCGGCATCAGGCCCCAAACTAA
>Ga0315334_10001013_pt1 | contig 17288 bp, 17 predicted proteins | sample M150034915metaG_FD_205555 | JGI IMG/M metagenome (GOLD analysis project Ga0315334, IMG submission 205555) | Ammonia-oxidizing marine archaeal communities from Monterey Bay, California, United States - M1 500m 34915 | ecosystem: Environmental > Aquatic > Marine > Intertidal zone | place: USA... | reverse complement strand
TGGCGTCACATTCCGCGAACGATCCGCCCGGCTGGGTGGATGGCAAGCCGAACCTGCGTGTCAGCATTTCAGCAAGGCACTGCCATCTGACAGACGAGCACGTTGAGATTTTGTTTGGACGTGGCAGTGTTCTGGAACCAGACAAGGACCTTTATCAGGACGGTTTCTACGCCGCCAAGCAGACAGTAATGGTGGTCGGTCCTCGTCGCCGGATGTTGCCGAACGTCCGCGTTCTGGGGCCAACCCGACCAGACAGTCAGGTGGAACTCGCATTAACCGATTCAATCTCATTGGGCATCGATGCACCCATTCGCCACAGCGGAAAAATCGAAGGCACTCCCGGGTGCGTGTTAGTTGGACCAGCTGGCACCGTGCAACTGAAACGCGGCGTGATCCGGGCAGCTCGACACGTTCACATGAATTTTGCGGACGCTGATTACTACGGCGTGAGCAATGGAGACATGATGCAGTTGAAGATCAGCAGTTCCGACTGCAGTGTAGTGTTCGACGATGTACTCGTTCGTGCAGACAAAGCAGCCAAATTGGAGGTCCACATCGACACTGATGAGGGCAATGCGTGCAATTTGGACGCAGCAACCGAAGTCCTGTTGAAGAAAGACAGTTGCGGCTGCAAAAAATAGACCACCAGCCGGACCCGTCGTCCGGCTGATTATTCCACTGGTCAAGCGTACCGCTTGGCCCGATCCCTTCCTTACCCAAGGCAGTTTCTGAGATGGCAAAAATTAGTGAAGCGCTCGGGATGATCGAAACCAAAGGCTTTGTCGCCCTGGTTGAAGCATCCGACGCAATGATGAAAGCAGCGAACGTTCAGTTCATGGGCTGGGACAAAGTCGGCAGCGGCTTGGTCAGTGCATTTGTAACCGGCGATGTTGCAGCAGTAAAAGCAGCAACCGACGCAGGTGCGGCAGCAGCGGGCCGAGTTGGTGAAGTCGTCAGCGTGCAGGTGATTCCTCGCCCACACGAAGATCTTTCCAAAATCCTGAAGATGCCTGCAGCCAAAAAATAAGTTCGCTTTCCAATCTAACAAACATATCCCTTTCGAAGAAAAGAATACCCAATGAACGATGCTATCGGTTTAATCGAAACCAAAGGCCTGCTGGCACTCATCGAAGCCACAGACGCCATGGCAAAAGCAGCAAACGTACAGATCGTCAAGCGTATCGACATCGGCGGTGGCTTAGTCACAACCGTTGTCAGCGGCGACGTAGGCAGTGTCCGCGCTGCAGTCGAAGCCGGAGCCAGTGCGGCCTCACAAGCGGGCGAACTGCTCAGCAGCCACATCATTCCACGTCCTTCCGAAGGACTGGAAAAAGCTTTTTTGGGATAGAGCCGGGTTGTGATACGCAGGATTCGATCCTGCATTCAGCCTCTGCGTTGACACCCCACTCGGCTTCCCAAACCATTCATGGTACGTCTCCCGTGCTAGTTCTTGTTGCCAATCTCGGATCCACGAGCTTCAAGTATCGGTTATTTGATATGACCGATGAGCGTTGTCTGGCGCGCGGTTCGGTAGAACGAATCGGTGCGGAAGAAAGCACCTGCGCTGTGGAAATCGGATCATGGTCGGAACAACGAACCATGCCGGTACCTGACCATGGGGTCGCGGTTGCTGCCTGCTTTGAACAATTGACCCATCCTGAGCATGGCGTCCTGCAGGACGCCTCGGATGTTTCGGCTGTCGGTTTCAAGGCTGTACACGGTGGCCGATTATCGGGTGTTTTTTCGGTCAATGACGACGTTTTGGATGCGATGACCGAGATGAACGCTGCAGCACCAGCGCACAATCCGCCCTACATCGCCGCCATGCAAGACCTGCGGGAACGTTTTCCCAACTTGCCCTTGGTGGCTGCCTTCGAAACAGATTTCCATCGCACCATTCCGGCGGCTCGTCGCGAGTATGGGATACCCCGTCAGTGGGCAGACGAATTCCACATTCGAAAATACGGTTTTCACGGCGCCAGTCATCGTTACATCGCCAAACGCACTGCCATATTGCTGGGGCGGGAAGATGCCAGAATCATTTCTTGTCACCTTGGCGGCAGCAGCAGCCTGACGGCGATTCGCAATGGCGAAAGCGTGATGACGACAATGGGAATGACTCCCCAGACAGGATTGCCGCAAAACAATCGGGTCGGCGACTTCGATCCGTTTGCTCTGCCACTCATTCTCGAACGTACTGGGATGTCGCTCGAAGAAACGCTATCTCACCTCGCCAGCCATGGCGGTCTGCTGGGCTTGAGTGACAACAGTGGCGACATTCGCGATTTGGAATCTGCCGCAGAAGCGGGTGATGACAAATCACAACTGGCGCTTGATGTGTTCGTGCAGGAAATCCGCCGCCATCTCGGTGGCATGATTGTCGCACTGGGCGGCGTGGACGCAATCGTGTTCACCGGTGGCATTGGCGAGAAGGGTGCTAATATCCGTGCTGGTGTGTGTGCTGATCTGCAGGAACTTGGAATTGTGATGGACCTTCACGCCAACCATCAGGTTGCTGGCGAAGTCACATTTCATGCAAGCGAAAGTCACACCCAACTTTGGGTCATACCAACCAACGAAGAAGTGATCGTCGCACGTCAGTGCGTCGAACTCTTGAAATCGTGATACAAAACAATCCTTAAGGGCGATCACATCCATGTTCATAGCACGCGTCACCGGATCGGTGGTAAGCACACAAAAGGTCGAATCAATGACAGGCCACAAACTGTTGGTGGTCGAACCCTATCGTCTGGAGGGTGAGAAACGAAAGTCGTTGGTCACCACTGGGCGAACATTCATTGCGGTCGACACTCTGGGCGCAGGAGAAGACGACTACGTACTCATCGCTCAGGGTAGCAGTGCCCGACTGACGCCTGAAACCAAACAGTTACCCATCGACGCGGTCATCATCGGAATTGTGGATACAGTCCACATTGACAAGCATGCCGCCTACTCAAGAAACGAATCGTAAACCTGACAATGTCGCCGCCAGCGACACACCGATCAACCACTGACGCGGATCACCATCCGAGACTGATATACCATGCAATTTGACGAAAACATCATTCGCAATGTCGTTGCCCAAGTGCTTGCGGAAGTCGGACCCATCCCACCCGGCCCAAGTGCCTCTCAACGCGGCCCCATCGGTGGCCAGCACGGCATCTTTTACGATGCTGAATCGGCAGTGAATGCGGCACACGCAGCTTTTCAACAGTTTCGCGACTGTTCTTTGGAAGATCGCAAGAACGTTATCGAAATCATTCGTCGCATTTCAATCGAACAATGTGAAGAACTTGGTCTGATGGAAATGGCAGAAACCGGAATTGGCCGCCCGGAGCACAAGATCGAAAAACTCAAGACTCTGGGGCAATTGTCTCCAGGCGTTGAATTTCTGGAAACGAAGTGCTACAGCGGCGACCATGGCCTGGCGGTGATCGAGCGGGCACCATTTGGCGTGATTGGTGCCATTACTCCTGTCACCCACAGCCTTCCCACAATCACGGGTAATGCAGTCAGCATGTTGGCAGGTGGCAACACTGTCGTGGTAAATCCTCACCCCTCGGGAAAACTGGTGGCGTCAGAAGGGGTCAAGAGATTCAACGAAGCGATCTCCCGTGAGATTGGAATCGACAATCTGATTTGTGTGATTGCAGAACCCACACTGGAATCAGCCGAGGCATTGTTCAAGCACCGCCAAGTCGCCCTGATTTGTGTTACGGGCGGTCCCGCGGTCGGTCGTGCTGCACTGAACAGTGGCAAGCGGGCGATCGTGGCCGGTCCTGGAAATCCACCGGTTGTCGTGGACGAAACGGCAGACCTCGACAATGCGGCTCGCTGCATCATTCAGGGAGGCGCTTATGACAACAATCTGCTGTGCATCGCAGAAAAGGAAGTCTTCGTCGTTGAAAGTGTCTTTGATGACATGATGGCCGCTATGCGTCGCGCCGGTGCAGCCCAACTTTCAACAGCACAGATCGCAACTCTGACCAGCAAGGCCATCGTCAAAGTTGGCGATGACCAACATGACGCAGCCAGCAAAGACTTCATTGGAAAAGATGCCACGGTTCTGGCAGCAGCCGCAGGTGCAAACGTACCGACAGACACGGAACTGGTGTTCGGTGAGACGGATGAACATCACCCGTTCGTCAGTGTTGAACAGATGATGCCATTCGTTCCATTTGTTCGCGCACGTGATGTTGATCACGCAATTGCCCTAGCGAAGGAATACGAACATGGATTCCGACATACCGCAATCATCCATTCCCGTAATGTCCGCAACATGACCAAGATGGGCCGGGAGTTGGACACCACGCTGTACGTCAAGAATGGCCCCTGTATGGCAGCCCTCGGACTCGGCGGCGAAGGCTATCTGTCATTTTCCATCGCTGGACCAACTGGCGAAGGCGTGACCACACCAAACACATTCACACGGGAACGTCGATGCAGCATGATCGACGAACTCCGTGTCGTTTGACCTAAGGACTGACACCCATGCAAACGGCACTGATTCTCGGCTCGACCCGAGCAACGATAAAACACGAAAGCTTCGAAGGCCAGCGTCTGGTCCTGCTTCAACCCTTGATGTTGGACAAGACCCCTGATGGTCCGCCATTGATCGCCATTGATGCCTTTGGATCGAGACGGGGTGATCGCGTGATAATCACCAGTGACGGCATGTACGCACGGAGCGTCACCAACCACGAGAACACACCAGCGAGATGGAGCGTCATGGGGATATTGGACTGATGGAAACTCAGCCGAAGGGAGATCCAAATCAGGTTGCCACCGGCGATTCGGCACAAGTTGCCGAGATCGTCCGTCAGGTCATCGGCCGCCTCGCCACTGCACCTGACAGTGCATCCACTGCCCGCAACCTGGAAAAAACAGACAAACAAACAGCAACAGCCGCCGCCATCACCCACAAGATTATCACCGCCCAAACAATTCAGGAACTGAGCGGACAGCCTTCGCAGGTATTCGTCTCACCGACAGCGGTCATTACCCCCGCGGCTCGTGATGAAGCTCGCCGTCGCAAGATCGCAATCCAACGCACTGTCCAACTGTCACCCGAACAACGACCCGACCATCAACGACTTGAAATCAGCGACTACGCCCAACCGGAGCGAGCCGAGGCGGTCCGCCAGCAATTGGCAATCCGTGGAATCACCACCGGCACAGCAAAAATCGTGCTCACTGATACACCGGCCAGAGAAGTGCACTTTCAGTGTACAAGGAACAACGAAACGGCAGTCATGATCGGAGCCTATAGCGACATTCGGCGATTCTCAGAAGAGTTATCACCAACGCTTTGGGTGTTGGACATGAAACGGCTTAATTTCAGCGCCGCTGTCAATGCAGCAGTGCATATTAGCAGCACAAGGAACATCGACTGATGAAGATCGCACGCACCATCGGCAATGTCACGCTGGCACGTTTCCATCCTGCGATGGAAGCTTCGAACCTGCGTTGCGTCGAATTGGTAGACACCATTGAACGGATTCACGAGCAACCTTTAGGTGGCGAGACAATCGTCGCGTGGGACCTTTGCGGCACGGGCATCGGTGACTTGGTTGCACTGGCCGAGGGCCCTGAATCCGCACAACCCTTCCTCCCGGATATAAAACCTCTTGACGCATCAATTGTCGCGTTACTGGATCATATCGAATTGAATTGAATTGAATCGAATCGCAGGTCGGGGAACCCCGGCATTCTCAGGTGCTGGCCAAGGTGGCTTGGCCTACAAACAACAGGATCATCCAATGCAAAACCTCCATAAAATCAAACAAGACATCTGTGAAATCGGTCGTCGCATCTACGACCGCCAGTTTGCCGCTGCCAATGATGGAAACATCACCGTTCGAGTCAGCGAAAACGAAGTGCTTTGCACACCGACCCTACAATGCAAGGGCTTTCTGAAGCCAGATGATATTGCCTTGGTGGACATGACCGGAAAACAGATTTCGGGTCGCAAGAAGCGGTCGAGCGAGGCATTGCTGCACCTTGAGATCTATCGGCAACGAGAGGACATCAAAAGCGTTGTCCACTGCCACCCACCACATGCCACCGCGTTCGCAATCGCTCGCGAACCAATTCCGCAGTGCATCCTGCCAGAGGTAGAGGTATTCCTGGGGGATGTTCCCATCACCAAGTACGAAACACCCGGTGGCCAGAACTTCGCCGACACCATCATCCCGTTCGTGCATCGCACCAACATCATGATTCTGGCTAATCATGGCACCGTGAGTTACGGCGAGACAGTCGAGCAAGCTTACTGGTGGACCGAGATTCTTGATTCCTATTGCCGGATGTTGATGCTGGCCAAACAGCTCGGAAACGTTTCCTTCCTGGGTGGTCAAAAATCACAGGAATTGCTCGACCTGAAAGAGCAGTGGGGATACAAGGACCCTCGCAACACATCCGAGTACGAGGATTGCGACATTTGTGCAAACGACATTTTCCGCGATTCGTGGGCAGAATCAGGTGTCGAGCGACGCGCTTTCGAGGCTCCCCCGTCGTTAAAAACAGCTACGCCTGCTGCTGTCGGCGGCAAGGAAGAAGCGTTGGTCAAGGCCATCACGGACGAAGTCATCCGTCAAATGCAAAATCACTGAACAAGAACCTTCGTTCAATCCATTTCATTTTCTGACAATTTGAATTCATACAACCAATTATCAATCCATGAAAGTTTCGATCATCGGTGGTGGCGGCCTTGTCGGCTCCTGTGCTGCCTTCGCTCTTCAGTGTGGTGGTATCGCCCGCGAAATCGCATTGCTGGATGTCAATCAGGAACTGGCGGTTGGTCAGGCCCTTGACCTGCAGCATGGCAGTCCGAGTGTTGCAGACCAAGCCATCAGCGGTGGTGGCTATGAGCACATTCCCAACAGCGATGTAATCTGCATTACGGCAGGACTGAGACGCAAGCCAGATGAATCCCGGCTCGACCTGATCAATCGCAACACAGATCTCTTTGTGCAGATCCTCAACGATGTCAAAGCAGCCGGCCCCAAGCCGTCAGCGATCGTGGTCGTCGTCAGCAACCCCGTCGATATTTTGACCTACGTAGCCGCCCAGAAACTTGGTTTGCCTGTCAATCAGGTGATTGGTCTTGGGACACAACTCGACACGATCCGTTTCTGTTCTCTGATTGCCGAGCAACTTGGCGCACCTCCAACCCAAACCAAGGCATTGATTCTGGGAGAACATGGTGACTCGATGGTTCCAATCTGGAGCAGTGCAACCATTGCAGGTCTGCCTCTGGATAAGCAGCCGGGATGGAGCCCGGGGCTAGCCAATCAACTTTTCACGAGAACCCGCGGCAGCGGCGCAGAAGTAATCAAGCGAAAGGGTGGCGCTGGTTTTGCTGTCGGCATTGCGATCCGGGATGTGATTGAATCGATCTCGCTTGACCGGCGTCGTGTACTGCCTGTCAGCAGTGTGCAGTCGGGCTGCTATGGAGTCCGCGATGTTGCTCTGTCCGTCCCGACCGTTGTCGGTCGACAAGGAGTCGTGGACCGTCATGAGATTGAATTGTGGCCGAAAGAGATGCAGGGAATGCGTGCCAGCGGCGCGGCCTTGAGAAAAACACTCGACATCGTTCTCAAGCGGATTTGATAACGTTCCGCATCTGCGGAGATCTTGGTGCACAATGAACAAAGGCCGCGAATTGGATTCGCGGCCTTGCTTGCATTTCGGTGACGAGTTTTAATTTTCAGCTTGAATTTTCAGCGTGGTGTAAAAATCGAACCCGAACCCGAACTCAGAACGCGGCATCGTCGTGCTATCGCACCAGCAGCAACACCTCCGCCATTTCATCGGTACCACTGCTCGGTATCGTTTTTCCTCCACGAACCGACATGTACTCAAGCTTCCACAATGTCTCGGTCAGCTGGGCAATGGAATCGTCGTCACTAAGTAACTGCAATGAGGCACTCTCGTGACGAATCCTGGTCGGATCCTGACGCACCGAATTGACCGTTCGGATCACAGGTGCGTTCATCGCAAGACTCATGCCGACAGATTTGACACCCGCCGTATCGGCAATCAACCCAAGATAAAGTCGATCAAGATCCTTTGCGGGAGCGTGCAGGTAAAGTACCAAGGCTCCATCACTTTTCTCAAGTGATGGTTTTTCTACAAAGCCTGCCACCTCCTCGGTAATCTTCTTCGCACCCGGCAGCTTCAAACCAGCTAGCTGCATCGCTGATTTGAATGCCTCCTGATCTTTCCCCGTATCGGTCAATTCAACGTTAAATACAAGGATTACTCCCAATGCCGCGGGTGTCTGTTCCGGAGTCACATTGACCACATCAGCCGGAGGATCGGTTGTTTTCATGGCAGGGTCAGTCGTTACCGCGATCGAATCAATCCCAGCTTCCGAAGTCCCATTTTCTATGTTTCCGGCCTCCGGAGACGGTGTGACGGGTTCGACAACCGGAACCGGAGAGGTCTCTGGGCTGGCCACGGCAGTCATGTCAGGTGTCGGACGCAAGTTGCCATCCAGAGGCACAATTGCCTCAGGAGTTTCGGGAACGAATTGGGGAGGATTGATTTGGGCGATCTGGGGATTCGATTCCCCCTGTGCTTCCCTGTCCTTCGGTCTTAACAGCATCACCGCCAACGCGATGGACGCCGCCAAGCCAACCATCACCGCAGCAATTCGCCAAGATGACGAAGTGGTGGGACTCAGGCTCGAACTCGGCTGATCTTCGAGCCGCATCAGTGGATGGTCCTCAGAAACCCCTTCCACGCGTGCTCTTGCTACCGCCTCGTCGATCACTCGATCAGCGAATCCCGCATCAAGTCTGATATCGCTATCAGCCAGCAAAACCGCCTGCAAAGCAGTTCTTAACGACTGCAATTGTGCCAATTCCTCGGCAACCGACGGATTCGTCTTCAGAAGCTTCTCGACCCGATCACGCTCATCGGCGCTCAGGACATCGTCCAGATAGCCAGTGAGCAGTTGATCCATTAGTACTTGTGGAATTGACATATTAGTAAACCGTGTCGCCGCGAAAATCGGGCAAGCTCCATGAATTGCCTCAACTGCGTTGGACGCATCGCTGGGGCATGATAACTTCAATCAGCCTCTTCCGGTGTTGCTGATAAGGTTGTGATGCTACGGGGAGACGCAAAGTTCCCCACGATGGAAAAAAACACCATCGGACTGCCAAAACGGCTGATTTCAGGGCATCTCCTGATGCAAAAACGAGTTTCCCAGCATTTTCTTCACTGATTCCATCATGGATCACCGCGAAATACTTAGCAAGAACCGTCGAGTCTATGATGCCATGGCCGCGGCTGACTCTCCGCTCTGCCGACCGGCCAAGGATGAGGAACTCAGTAATCCGCTCGCCACGGTTGATGCCGCTGGCTGGCTCGGCGACTCTATTGAAGGCCGAAACCTGCTTTGCCTTGCCGCTGGGGGGGGGCGTCAGAGCTCGCTCTACGCAGCAGCCGGGGCCAACGTCACTGTGGTGGATATCAGCAGTGCCATGCTGGAATTGGACCGCCGAGTTGCGGCCGAACGTGGTTACTCGATTCGCCTCTTTGAGACTTCGATGGACCAGCTTTCCATGCTTCGCGATGGTGAGTTTGACATCGTCATTCAACCTGTCAGCACTTGCTATCTACCGAGCATTCTGCCCGTCTATCTTGAGGTAGCCCGAATACTACGGCCCGAGGGCACCTACGTCAGCCAACACAAGCAGCCCACCAGCCTGCAAGCGAGTCTGGATCGCGTGGAAGGCAGCTACCAACTGCAGCACACGTATTATCGTGAAGCTTCTGTCCCAGCTGCCAAATCAAACAGCACCAATAGCCGGCGTCTGCGTGAGCCCGGAGCGATTGAGTTCCTTCATCGCTGGGAAGAAATCATTGGCGGGATGTGCCGGGCTGGATTTGTGATCGAAGATCTGAGCGAACCGATGCACGCCCGCAAAGATGCTCAGCCAGGAACTTTCGCTGACCGGGCAAATTTTATCGCACCTTACGTCCGCATCAAAGCGAGGCGAAAGGGAAAACTTGCCACCGGTGGCTCACTGTGGCTGCCCGACGGCTGACTCCGCATCAGCGATCGCTGGAACGGACCCCAAGCCAAACTCCAAAAATTCCGGCAGCCACCAGTACTGCGATCGCAATCCCTCGGAGGCCCCAGCCAGAGGCATCAGGTTGCGACCCGTCAATCGCTGGCGTGCCGACAGGAATATCAACCAGCAGAGGGGACATGTCTGGTCGCGAATCCACAATTACCACCGTGTCGCCCCCCAACGATTCACTCCAATTTGCGGACATCAACAGATCGACTCCTGGGTTCTGTGTTTTCACCGTACAGCTGCATTCTCCGACCATGTACTGGCAGGCATTCACAATCGTTTCGGTCGTCACACCTTTGCCATCGATCGCATCGAGCATTCTTCCTCTACCAAAAATGGGGATCAGCCAAGGGCCGGACTTGGAAGTGGCCAAGCCCCCGCCCATAGCTCGAAGTGCCAATTCACTCTGATCACCAAACGCCAGACGAGACACTTGGAAATCCACTTTCAGTGGAACATCACACCTCAGAACATCATCCAACGATGCCTCAGGGTGGTTCTGTAGATACTCATTTGCACCCAATCTCGGAATCACACCGGCAGGGATAGTGATCTCAGACATGGCCTGCTGAATCCCCAGACGCACGGTGTCCTCTGTTTGCTGATTGACTTCTGGATCCTCACCTTCCACCAGCACCCAGACAGCAGACGCGCCAGTCACAAGACCATCAATGACTTCTGAACGGAGTGGTGAAGCGAGCCACGTCTCCAACCCGGCACGAGTTAAACCCCCTTCCCAACACAACTTTCGCCGGCCGTTTCGCTCGGGATAAAAAACCTGCAGATGGGGTGTCTTCACTGTCGAATCAAAGTCCTCAAGTTGCCAGAGTTCCTGCGGTGAAAGCTTGGCAAGATCAATGATTTCGATGGCAACGTTGGCCGCTCCCGACGCACTGACTTCCTGCAAATGATCGATCCCACGACGGGTATCTTCTGCAGGTTCTCCGTCGACGATGACGACCATGGTGTAGCGATCAACGTCCCAGCGTTCCAGCGCGTAACGAAACACGGGCACTTTGCAGGCGAGTGCCGTGGCGATGAGCAAGCAAAGAAAACAAACTGCCAAGCTTGGACGAACGAATGAGATCGCCCACAATCGGTTGCCTGCTGAACCACGCCCAACGCTCATCGATCTGAACCGAAGGCGTGAATATGGCCCAAATCGGTGCTGACAAACAACATTCCGGCAGACACGGCCAGACCATGTGCTGTCCCCGGCAGTGCAACGCGCCAGAGTTGCCGTCCATCGGTCACCGAATAGGCACAGACACTACCGTTAAGTCCGACCACAACGGCGTCTCCCGCTTTGATCATGTCGAATGGAACATCCGACGCCACTTCCCAGAGCCACGCATCCTTCAGCTGTTTCTGCGTTGCCTCAAGAATCGGCTTTGCCTGTTCTGCTGTGATGGTTTTCTTTTTTACATCACCTTGGATTTTCCGAAGCTGTTCCTGTGCTTTGACATTGAGCTCACGGTTCAAACATTTCAGCTTTCCATCGGTAGACAACCACGCAAGTTCGCCGGCAACAAGAATTCGATTCGTACCACTAAACGATGCGACCGATGCACTGGAATCGACGTCGGCGACCCTAATCTGATCATCTCTCTCTTTCTGGTGGGGCGGACCTGCAAACAGCATGTCATCTTCGGACAAAACACAAAAAACGCCACCTGCCTCACCAATCTTGCCACGGGGAGTGCCATCACCGCGATCAAAGGCCAACGGCGCTGCTCGTCCCTGCGGAACAAACAATCGCTTCGTCGATGCGAGCAGCGCGCCTTGTAGCGTGACGTTGACAAGTTCCCGGCGAAAACACTGATCGCCATTGGTCTCACCCGACAATGCATCAACAGACCACAAAAATGACGTCTCCCAAGGAACCAGAGAGCCTGCAAAGATCGCCCGCTCACCCTCGACCAAAACCCCCGTCCGCACTGGCCAGAGTGACATTAGCTTGCGATTGCTGGTGATCCGTTTATTCCCCTCACCCGCCTGCCGACGCCAAATCAAGTCACCGGAAGACTTGTCACAACAATAGGCAAATCCGTCATCTGAACCAAAATAAACATGACCTTTGGCGATTGTCGGAGGCAAGCGTACTGCGGCCCCAGCAAAACGCACCCACTTTTCCTTGCCTGTCAACAAATCCAACGCATGCACCGCATCATCCGCGGAAGAACCAAAGTACACCTGCTGACCGTCCGACGTGACATAGAAACATGGGTCAAAATTACGCATCGACTGCAAACCGCTGTTACCTGAATAGGCGTCCCACTTCGCTGGTCCTGTCCAGGCCATTTGCGGGGGCTGCGAAGATCGATACACCCAACGGGTCTTGAGGGGAAAATTCAAATCGGAAGTCGTCACACCACTTCGACGATTGTCGTGCCGATAAGTCGGCCAATTTCCAATCGCATCTGTTTCCCCTGATTCGACTTGTGCGACAGCCGAATCAAGGCCGATCAATTGCACCGCCAAAAGAATGAAAAGCATCAGGCAACGAGAAGTTTGATTTATCAAGATCATCCGGTTTTTCCTTACGGCGTTCCACCATTTCCAGCAGGCAGCACGTCGGGTGTCCCATCTGGAAGTTGGAGGGCTGACTGCGGAGAACGCGGCCCGAATCCGATGGAGCACTCCATCCAACCGCCACAGGAGCAGCCACCTCCAGCCTCGGGCGACAACAGCATGCCTTGAGCAGGAATCGTACTGAGCCAGCAACTGGGGCGTAAGCGGGTAAATTCGGTTGGTTTTCCCTTTTCAAGCGACCACAACGACAGAGGACCTGTTCCTCCTCGATACAGAATCGCGCCTCCACTTCCAATCGGCGTCGCACAACCACGCCGCTTTCCCAGTGTTCCGGTTTGTAGAATTTCCCCGTTGGCAGCATCCAGAACATGTGGTTGCACGAACAATTTCCCCCCCATCAGCACAGCATGTTGCATATGGGCACCGTGGTGATCTGCAGGCCACTTAACTTCACGGCTCCAAACTGGCTCGCCATTTTCTGAGTCATAGGAAGCGAAATGAAACCGATTTCCAAACGATGTCTGCAATACGAACTGATCCTTGTCAGCCATGCCAAAGGAAACAACCTGATCTGCGCCCTGTGAACCAACAGGTTTTTTCCAACGCTGTTTGCCTGTTTTGCGATCCAGACACACAACAGACGCATCTTTCCAGATTTGCTGGTTGGTGAGTTTTCCCGTGTCCAGTTTTCGCAAAGTCGGGTCGTTTGCCTCCACAAAGTAAATGCAATCTTCAAAAATCGTGATTGTCGCCTGAACTCCTGCATCCATGTCATATTGCCATAACACATCTCCGTACTTTTTGTCGTAGGCGATAATGGCATCAGCACAAATCTTGGAGGTTGCCGCCTCACCCTTTCCGTCGTACCAAGCAGCCTTTTGCCAGTAATCTTGATAGATGCTCTCTCCCTTGACGGCAGATCCGATCAGGATGTCGTCGGTGACCGCAACGAACCCCCACTCGTGCTTTGCATTGAATGGCTCAGGAAGTCGGAGCGTGTTGAGCATTTCGCCAGTGGCAGCATCGATGACCCACAGACAATTGTGGGTAGCGGCGTAAACACGATCACGATCAGCACACCAGTTGCCACAATCTCGCGGAATATTCACGCGACGTAGATCAGGGATTTCCAACGACCACAGAATTGCACCATTGAAGGCATCCATAGCGATCATCCGATTCATCCCTTGGTGAAACAATCGCCCCCCAACTGCCAGGGGAGCCGGCATGCGAGGATTTCGATCGATCCCAAAATCGGCTCCAGGTCGGCCCAGCCAACGGACCTCCAGTTCTCCTGCCTCGTCCGCACCGCCCAGCGATTCACCCGAATAGGACTGATTGGCCGGTGACCCATATTGATGCCCCCACTCCGCAAGCCCAGAAACTTCATCCAAATGGTGAAGCCAGATTTGCGGACCGATGGAAACCCACTCAGTCCCCGAATCAGCCGATGGCTTTCCAATGCACACAAGCGTGCCTGACTTGGCCAAATGACGTTTCCCACGACCTACGGCGGACGCCGAACAGACCACAAGATTGGCAAAATCGTCCGGGATGTCACTCCGACGCTGCGCCGACAGTCTGACTCCGTAAATACCCGCGTCATACCACTGCCGACGAAAACGCTGCAGCGCCGAATCATCTTTGCATGCCGCAACGACCGTCATGGTAGTTCTGGCAGCCAGTGCCTCACCCCAACGATCAGCATGCTCACCACTGACAACCGCGAAACCCCCTGCATGCGTGAGTTGCTTGACCAAGGCTTCCAGCACCTCATCTGGTACTGATTCCTTTGCGGCATCGGGACGTCGTGAGTTGGGGTTTGAAATCACGGGTGGAGCATAGTTCATCCGCATATCAAATTCGTAAAATGGACTCAGCAGCAGTTTTCCAGCCTGCATGGTGCCGATCCGATAATAGTAGGTTTGCCCGATTTCCAAGCCGTTCAAAACCACTCGGTGACTGTTCCCGTTCTCGACTGAATCGACGATCGTGCCCAGTTTCCTCGTCAAACCAAAGGCAACCGAAGAAGCACCCTGATGAACCGATTCCCATCGAACTTCAGCAGAATTGGGATCCAAGAAACGAACCCCCGCGTGAAAGCCGGCATCATCGGCCAAGACAGCATCAACCGTCAGCAAGGGCAACAGAAACATCATACCGGCAGCCGCCAAACAATGAATTGGCACCGCACTGGGCATCCGTTGCTCGTCAGAACGACGAAGCTTTGTCAGATCTGTATCAAGGACCATGGCATGTAACTTGCAATCAAGGTCAGGTTCGAAAGAATGAGCCACGAGTTTACCAAACTTTCCGCAATCATCCTGTGAGAATCCTCCATTAATAGCCCAGCGACGGATAAAACAGTGATCCCCGCTGAAAACTTCAATCGAAGCATTGTTGCAACCAATCCGAAACTCCCTCAAACACCGTTTCACGATCGGTGTCGTGGAACAGGTCATGCCGCCGATGCGGCCAGCGAATCAAAGTGGCCAACTCGCCCGCTCGAATCGCCAGGTGTTCGCATGCGCTACGGTCAATCAATAGATCATCTTCACCGAACATGATCAAAGCAGGGACATCGATGCTGCGGGCTTGATCGAGAGCCCACCGCCCTTGGGAAAGCAACTGCGTCGCCAGATAGAGCGTGATGCGTGAATGCACCCATGGATCGTTCGCAATCAGTTCCGCTTGGTCAACATCGCCCGTAAGCGAATCCACATCAACGGGACGCTCGATCTGAATCCACGGCATCAAGTATCCGGTCATCCAGGCCGCAAAGATATGAGGGCGGGGTGGTGGAGCAGGCGGAAGCAGCATGGGGGCACAGAGGACAACACCATCGGGCTTGATGCTAGGAGACCTTCCATCTTCCATGCATCGCAAGAGGTAGTTGAGCACGAGGTTGCCTCCCATGCTGTAACCGAGCAACACCTGCGGCAAACCAGGAAATCGATCAGCAATAGTCTGGCATGCCGCCTCGATGTCACCCAGCAAACCCCGAAAAGAATCAACCCTGCCACGACCTCCCGGAGAACGCCCATGCCCAGGTAAATCGAAGGCATACACACACCACCCTCTCGCCACAATTGACTCCGCCAACTTTCGGTAGCGTCCACCATGATCACCCAAGCCATGAACCATTATAACGGCCCCGACTGGTGGTTTATCACCACACCAAAGCCAGCCATGGAGTTGCCCAAGCCGTCCGGTCAATTGTGCCTCTTGCTTCACCATTGAAGCCCTCATTAAAAACAATGAAACTTCAGTTACCCAGAGACCACTTCCAGCCCGCAGCAACCACGTCCTGCCACACATCACTCTGAATCGTCTCATTGTGATGTCCGAGCGAGATACCAAACACTCGCGTGCCCTTGTAGACATTCGTCCAGATCACCGGCTCGGCTTTTCCGGTTTCATCGCTTTGCACCTCCGCCAGCACCTTTGTCCGAGGCCATACTTTTTCAATGATGTAAAGCTCACCATTGGGTGTGTCCCAAGATGCTCCAATCGCAGCAAGCATGGAACTGTGACGCCCTGCATCGGTCGGCAACACCTTCAGCGAACGTTTTTTCTTTTCGTGGCGTTTACTTGTCACCCCTAGAAACGCCCTCCATGTATCGGCAGTGGGCGCATTGCGATACGAGTGCATCGAGCAATGAATCACAATCGCTGGAACCTGACTGGCGATGTGAGCATCAACGATGCCTTTGACAAAACTTCCATCTTCAACTCCACCAAAGCACTCATTATGAACAACGATATCAAACCCCTTGATCCAATCACCTTTCCGGTAGATCTCGGCCTTGATATCCCGTTTGGTTCCGTATTCAACAATCGTCCATGCGACAGGACCAACACGTTGGGATAAGCCTTCACTGATGATTCGCTTCTGATTTTGATAATCGTGACAACAACCCCCGGTCACCATCAACGCTCGAACCCCTTTGTCCGCTCCTTTGTCCGGCGGGGACTTCTCAGCAGCTTCTTGAGCTCTGGCGACAGCTTCTTGAGCTCTGGCGACAGCTTCTTGAGCTCTGGCGACGTTGGTTCCAAAGGCAGCAGCAACAAAAAGGCTGAAAAGCAAAACGTCTGAACAACGCGATCGCATCATGAACCCTGAGTAAGTGTAAAATTAACGGAGAACCGAACGGTGTGATCAACTGTAAAAATAGATGCAGTGTCACTGCTTGAGAATGCGACTCCTCCTGATTTTACCGCGACTTTCGCTTCGGCACGGAAACTGCGTTGTTGAGAGACGCTTTGTCGAAGCGACTGCCAAGGTGACTATTTTCGACTCGAATCCGCTCACTGGAGGTTTGGAATCCGCATGTTCACTCGATTATTGGCCGCTTTCATTATCGTGCCACTCATTGAACTTGCATTGCTGCTGCAAGTGACGATTTACACCAACCTTAGAACAACCATCCTGCTCGTCATCGTGACCGGGGTGATTGGCTCTTTTTTGGCACGCCGCGAGGGCGTGATGGCGTGGTTTCGGTTTCAGTCTGCATTGGCCGAGGGCCGAGCACCAAGTCGCGAAATACAGGATGGACTGATGATCGTATTCGCGGCAGCCTTACTGCTCACCCCGGGACTGCTGACCGATGCATTGGGGTTCACCTTGCTGCTGCCACAAGGACGCGAATTTGTTCGCCGCACCCT
>Ga0315334_10001012_pt1 | contig 17289 bp, 18 predicted proteins | sample M150034915metaG_FD_205555 | JGI IMG/M metagenome (GOLD analysis project Ga0315334, IMG submission 205555) | Ammonia-oxidizing marine archaeal communities from Monterey Bay, California, United States - M1 500m 34915 | ecosystem: Environmental > Aquatic > Marine > Intertidal zone | place: USA... | reverse complement strand
TGTTTCAACAAAGAAACAAGCTTCAGAGCAAATAAGCACTTTAGCTAAAGATACAGGGCAATTTTTTGTTAACTATAGATGGCTAGGTGGAATGTTGACCAATTGGAACACAATTCAAAATTCTATCAAAAGAATGAAGCTCCTTAATGAACAGCTTTCTAAAGATGATATTGGTTTTACTAAAAAAGAAATTTTAAAACTTGGCAAAGAGAGAGATAAGCTACAAAGATCTTTAGGAGGAATTGCAGATATGAAGAAAATTCCAGATATGATTTTTATTATTGACACAAATATTGAATCTTTAGCTGTTAAAGAAGCGATTAAATTAAAAATACCAATTGTAGCAATACTTGATACAAATTCAGACCCAACTGATATTCAATTTCCAATTCCAGGAAATGATGACGCAAGAAGATCTATAAATTTGTATTGTGATCTTTTAAAAAACACAATTGTAGATGCTACAAAAAATATTCAAAAGCAGGAAGATAAAAAACAAGAAGAAAAAAAACCTGCTAAAAAAACTACTTTAAAAGAGAAAAAAAAAGTCAATTAGTCAAAAGTTGTATAAAATTTAATGTCAAACAAAGAATTATTGGAGAACATAAAAAAACTTAGAGAACTTACTGGCGTAGGCTTTAAAGATTGTAAGTTAGCTATTGATGAGAATGGCGGAGACCTAGAGAAGTCAGTAGAATTTTTGAGAAAAAAAGGAATTGCCAAAGCTTCAAAAAAAATGAGCAGAATTGCATCAGAAGGTTTGGTTTTGGCTCACGAGAAAGATGGAGAAGTTTCGATTATAGAAATTAATAGCGAAACAGATTTCGTTGCAAAGAATAAGGATTTTATTTCTTTTTCAAAAGAAATTTCAGAGATTAGTTTTAAAAATAAAGGCGATTTAGAAAAAATTAATAGCTCAAATATGAAAAATAATATTAGTGTAAAAGATAATTTAACAGATTTAATTTCAAAAATAGGAGAGAAAATTACTTTAAGAAGAGCAAAATACTTTGATAAAAAAGAAGGAAACAACTTTTACTATGTTCATGGAGCGATTGAAAAGAATATAGGAAAAATTATATCTGTCGTAAAAATAAAAAATATTGTTAAAGGCAAGAACGAAGAAGCGGGAAACAAGCTTGCTATGCATGTAGCTGCATCCAATCCATTAGCAATAGACAAGAATGGTTTGAAAAAAGGAGTTTTAGAAAAAGAATTAGAGATAATTAAAGCAGAGCTTTTAAATTCAGGAAAAAAAAAAGAGATGATTGAAAAAATATCACAAGGAAAGTTGAGCAAATTTATTTCAGATAACACTCTTTTAAATCAAATTTGGATTATGGATCCTAAGAAAAAAGTGCTTGATATACTTAAAGAAAGTTCGATAAACTCCGAATTAAAGGTATTAGATTTTATAAGATATAAAGTTGGCGAAGGAGTTTAATGGTTATGAGCCAAGAATTTAATGAAAAAAGTTATTCATTAAAAATGGATAAGAGCATTCAGTCTTTTAAAAAAGATATATCAACACTAAGAACGGGTAGAGCCAATCCAGTGATGCTTGATACAATAAAATTAGATGTTTACGGTCAACAAATGCCAATCAATCAAGTCGCAACGATAACTGTTCCTGAAGCAAGATTAATTTCAATTCAAGTATGGGATCAATCTAATGTGAAATTAATTGATTCAGCTATACAAAAATCTGATTTAGGAGTTAACCCTCAAGTAGATGGACAAATTATAAGAATTTCTATTCCAGATCTGACTGAAGAGAGAAGAAAAGATTTGATAAAAATTTTAAAAGGTATGGGAGAAAAAAGTAAAGTCGCAACAAGAAATATAAGAAGAGATGCAAATGAGGACATAAAAAATTTACTAAAAGATAAAAAAATTAGCGAAGATCAAAAAGAATCATTTGAAAAAAATATACAAAAAATTACAGACAATAACGTCTCCAATATTGAAAAGATTCTAGAAGAAAAAGAAAAAGAAATACTTCAAATATGAACAAGCTCAACCATGTTGCCTTTATCATGGATGGTAATGGCAGATGGGGAAAAAAGAGAAAAAGAGGGAGAAATTACGGCCATCTCCAAGGAGTCAAGACTGTTGAAAAAATAGTCCAGTCTTCATTGAAACTAAAAATTCCTATTATTACATTCTATGTTTTTTCTACCGAAAATTGGAAAAGACCAAAAAACGAGATTAATTTTTTATTTAATTTAATTTCTTCATATTTCAAAAAAGAGATTAAAAATGTTGTAAAAAACGGTATAAAAATAAATATCTTGGGAAGCATATCTTCTTTTTCTCATTCATTAAAAAACATTTTAAAAGATACAATAAAAAAAACAAAAACAAACAAAAATAAAAAACTTATAGTAAATTTAGCTTTAAATTATGGTTCAAAAAATGAAATAAAAAATGCATTTGTTAGATTAACAAAGAGTCATTCAAAGATTACAGAGTCTATAATAAGTAAAAATCTTTATACAAAAAAACTACCTGACCCTGATATTTTGATTAGAACCGGAGGAAAAAAACGTTTGAGCAATTTTATGTTATGGCAGCTAGCTTATTCAGAACTTTACTTTCTTGATAAATTATGGCCTGATTTTAATGCAAATGATTTAAAAAAAATTATTAAAAACTATCGATCAATTAAAAGAAACTTTGGAAAAATATGACTAATTTTCAAAAAAGAATATTAACTACCCTTGTAGTTTTACCTTTATCAATTTTTTTTATTCTTAAAGGGGGAAATTTATTATTATCCTTTTTGTTTATAGTTTTTTTTATAGCCAATTATGAATTATTTTCAGTTTTTAAAAAGAAAACAATAATATTATTTTTAGATCTAGTATTAATTTTATCTTTATTTTTGATTTATCATCTTAGGGAAGGTGACTATATATCATTCCAATTGCTTATTTGGTTTATAGTCCTTACAATTTGTTCTGACACAGGCGGTTATGTTTTTGGAAAACTACTTAAATGGAAAAAATTAACCAAGATAAGTCCAAAGAAAACTTTTTCCGGTGTTTTGGGTTCATTTACACTTTCAATATTTTCTTTATTTATTTTGGATCTTATTAATTTTCCAGGCAAATTCGAAGTAAAGTTTTCAGAACCAAAATTCTTTTTTGTTGCAATTATACTTTCTTTAGTTGCTCAAGCTGGAGATTTAATAATTTCATATTTTAAAAGGTCAGAAAAAATTAAAGACTCAGGAAAGATTTTACCAGGGCACGGTGGAATTTTTGATCGAATTGATAGTTTGATTTTTGTAATTATTTTTGGATTTCTCTTATATAATTTTAATATTATTTCATAATGAAAAAAAAAATTGCAATTCTTGGTTCTACAGGTTCAATCGGAACAACTTCTTTAAAGATAATTGAAAAAAAAAGAAATTTATTTAAAATTGAAATTTTGTCAGCCAATAAAAATTATGAAAAAATCTGCAAGCAAATAATAAGATTTAAACCTAGATATTTTGTTGTTACAAATAGCAATATTTTTTTAAAAATTAAAAAAAAGTTTAAAAACAAAAAAACAAAAATTTTCAATAATTATAAACAAATATCTTTTTCAAATAAAAAAATTGATATAACAATAGCGTCAATACCAGGTATAGCAGGACTAGAACCGACAATTAACTTTACTAAAATAAGCAAAAAAATGCTTTTAGCAAACAAAGAGTCAGTTATTTGTGGTTGGCAGATAATAAGCAAGCTTGGAAAGAGATATAAAACCAAAATTGTTCCAATTGATTCAGAGCATTTTTCTATAATGAAACTTTTAGAAAATCATAAGGAAAATGAAGTAGAAAAAATTTATATAACCGCTTCTGGAGGACCATTTTTAAATTTATCAAAAAATAGATTTAAAAATATTAAACCGTCAGATGCTATTAAACACCCTAAATGGTCTATGGGTAAAAAAATATCAGTTGATTCTTCAACTTTAATGAACAAAATTTTAGAGTTAATAGAAGCTCAAAAAATGTTTCCATTTCATCTAAAAAAATATCAAATAATTGTTCATCCTCAATCTTTAGTTCACGCTATAATAAAATTAAAAAATGGTATAACAAAACTTCTATATCACGAACCAGATATGACAATTCCGATATCAAATGCAATTTTTGATTCTAAGATTGATATAGATAATTACATTAAGACAAAAAATAGAATAAAAAATCTTGAGTTTTTTGATGTAGATAAAAAAAAATTTCCTGCAATAAAGCTTATATCCAAATTGAACAAACACGCTTCTACACCAATAATTATTAATGCAGTTAATGAAATATTAGTTGATCATTTTTTAAAAAAAAAAATAAGCTTCACCTCAATTTTAAAGCACCTATTTTCAGTTTTAAAAGACAAAAACTATAAAAAATATGCTATATACAAACCAATCAATTTGAGAAATATTTACATAATTGATCAATGGTCAAGAATGACTGCTTTGAAGATTATAGAAAGAAATAAAGATTAGAATGAAGAAATATATAGTTGCCTTTTTATTTTTTGTTAATACTTATTCCTATTCGGAGGTAGTTAATAAAGTTGAAGTTGTAGGAAATGAAAGAGTAAGCAAAGAAACAATAATGGTTTATGGCGATATTTCCTTGAAGTCAGATTATACAAGCGAAGATCTTAGTAATATTTTAAAGAAACTTTACGAAACAAATTTCTTTGATGATATCAAATTATTTATCAATAACAGTGTTTTAAAAATTGTTGTTAAAGAATATCCAATTATTAATTCTGTTAAAGTAGAAGGTGAACCAAAAAATGAAAGAGTTGAGAAATTACTAGAGGTAATTTTTTCAAAGAAAAATAGCCCCTTCATAAAAAATATTTTGAGAGAAGATGTAGAGATTATTAAAAAACTTTATCTATCTTTGGGTTATAATTTTAGCAAAATTGATTCAAGAATAGAAGAAATCGCTAAAAATAGAATAAATTTATTTTTCTTTATTGACAAAGGAGAAAAAACAAAAATTTCTAAAATTTATTTTATAGGAAATAAGAAAGTGAGAGATAGAAGACTAAGAGATATAATTGTTTCCCAAGAACACAAATTTTGGAAAGTTATTACTAAGACTACTTATTTAAACAGCAGAAACATTGAACTTGATAAGAGGCTTCTAAAAAATTATTATAAATCAATAGGATACTACGATGTTCAAGTCCTTTCTAGCAATGCAGAAATTGATTCAGAGAACAGCACAACTTTAACTTATAATGTTGATGCTGGTACAAGATACAGGATTAAAAAAATTAGCACAAATGTCGATCCAGCTATAGACAAATCAAATTTTGTTTCTCTTAACAAGCAATTCGAAAAAATTGTTGGAAAATATTATTCACCTTTTACGATAAAGAAATTGCTTGATGAGGTAGATTTATTAATTTCTAGCAAAGATATTCAATTTGTTGAACACTCTGTAAATGAAATTATTGAAGGTGAAAATATAGAGGTCAAGATTAATATTTTTGAAGGCGAAAAACAGTTAGTAGAAAAGATAAATGTCAAAGGAAATACTGTTACAAATGAGTCTGTCATAAGAGCTGAACTACTGCTCGATGAAGGCGATCCTTTTAATCTTTTAAAACTTAAGCAGTCCATGGCAGAATTGAAAGCAAGAAAGATATTTTCAGAAGTGACAAATGAAGTTTTACCTGGATCATCCAAAGATACTAAAATAATAAATATTGCAGTTAAAGAACAGCCCACTGGAGAGATTAGCGCAGGGGCAGGCGTAGGTACCAATGGTGGTTCTTTTGCTTTTAATATTAGAGAAAATAATTGGCTTGGGCGAGGTTTAAACGTTTCAACATTTTTAGAAGCAGATCAAGATACTATAAAAGGAAGTCTTGGTGTTACAGATCCAAACTATAAATATTCTGGCAATTCACTAGGTTGGTTTGTTAGTAGCACACAAAACGATAAACCAGATTCAGGATATGAAAATAGCCTTATGTCGACAGGAATTAATACAGCATTTGAACAATATAAGGATGTCAATTTAAGTGTCGGAATAGCTATAAACTATGATGATATGCAAGTACAAGATACAGCTAGTGCTTCTCTTAAAAAACAAGCTGGTACGTTCACAGACTTATCTCTTGATTATGGTATAGGAATTGACAAAAGAGATAGAGCTTATATGCCGACAAGTGGTTATGTTTCTTCTTTTACACAAACAATTCCTGTTTATGCCGACTCTCCTTATCTACGGAACAATTATAGATTTAGTAAATATAATGCTTTTGGGGAGGATGTTATTGGTTCTTTCAAATTATACCTTTCATCAATAAATGGCCTTCAAGGGGAAGACGTTAGACTTAGCAAAAGAACAAGAATTCCTCGTAATAGGATTCGTGGATTTAAAGCTGGAAAAATTGGACCAAAAGACGGTGTTGACTATGTAGGAGGAAATTATGCTGCGGCAGTTAATTTTGAAACTAGTTTGCCTAATTTACTTCCAGAAAATTCAAAAACAGACGTAGGTCTTTTTTTAGATCTTGGAAACATTTGGGGTGTAGATTATAGCAGCTCAGTTGATGAATCTAGCAAAATTAGATCTTCAGTAGGAGTGGCCGCTAGCTGGTTATCACCTATTGGTCCACTTTCATTTATTTTTGCACAGGATATAGCAAAAGCTGATAGCGACCAAACTCAGTCATTTACTTTTAATCTTGGAACAAGTTTTTAATTTGTGAAAAAATTTTTTAAAATAATTTTAGTTACAGTTTTAATGTCTTTTGTATCTGCTAATTTTTCATTTGCAGATTCTCCATATTATATAGATTTTACTAAAGTTTTAAATCAAAGTAAGGTAGGCAAAGAAGCCCAGGATTTTCTAAAAGCTAAATTTGAATCTGAATCAAAAAAATTTTCTCAAGAAGAAAAAAAAATAAGAAAAGAAGAAGCGGATATCATATCTAAAAAGAAATTAATTAATAATGAAGAATATCAGAAAAAGGTAGAGGCTCTAAGAAAGAAAGTTTCTCAGCTGCAAAAAAACAAACAAAATTCTTTAAAAGATATTGCTAAATTAAGAAGCAAGGCAAGAACAGAGCTTTTAAAAAATTTAAATCCATTAATAGAAGAGTATATGAATAAAAATAAAATAAGAATAGTTTTAGATAAAAAAAGCATTTTGCTAGGAGATGTAAAGCTAGATATCACAGATGAAATAATTAAACTTTTAGATAAGAAACTTAAATCAATAAAACTTAAATAATCTGAATGTTAAAAAATAATTTCTTTGAGTCGAAAGGACCATTCATACTCAAAGAACTTTTTGATAAAAAATATACAGAAAAAGAGACAAAGATAGCAGATGTTAAAACGCTCAATCAAGCAAAAAAAAATGATATTACTTTTTTTGATTCATTAAATTATAAGGACTTTGCCTCTACAACAAATGCTGGATTTTGTATTACGACAGAAAAATTAAAAGAATATCTACCAAAAACTTGCACTCCAATTATTGTTCAACATGTCCTTTCTGAACTAGCAAAGGTTACCAAAAGATTTTATCCTTATGCTGATATTGATTATCCTGACAAAACTTTAGCTAAGCCAAAACTATCTAAATATTCTAAAGTAAAATTTGGTAACAATGTTTTAATTGGCAAAAATGTAAAATTAGGTAAAAACACCATAATTGGAAGTAACACAATTATAGAACATGATGTTTCCATAGGAAAAAATTGTATAATAGGCTCACAGACAATGATTAAAAATTCGATTATAGGAGATGGTGTCGTGATACAAGATGGTTCAAAAATTGGTTTGAAGGGTTTTGGTTTTATTCCCTTAAAGGGAAAAAATTTTAGATTTCCTCATATTGGTAGAGTGATTTTAGAAAACAATGTTGAAATCGGAGCGTCTTGTACAATAGACAGAGGTTCAATTGACGACACTATAATTGGTGAAAATACTTTTTTAGACAATCAAGTACACATGGCACATAATGTAAAAGTTGGAAAAAATTGTATGATAGCTGGCCAAGTCGGTTTTGCTGGAAGTTCAACTTTAGGAAACAATGTTTCCATCGGGGGACAAGCAGGAATATCTGGCCATTTAAAAATAGGGAATAATGTAAAAATTGGAGGAGGAAGCGGTGTTGTTAAAGACATAGAAGATAACTCCGTTGTTATGGGTTATCCAGCTGTTCCACTTAAAGAATTTCTTAAGAAAGGAAAAGACGTTGAATAAAGATTCAATAGACAGAAAAGAAATTGAAAGGTTGTTGCCTCACAGAGCGCCCATGTTGCTAATCAACCAGTTAACAAAAATTGTTCCTCTGAAATCAGCTACAGCAATCATGCATGTTAAGAAAGATGGTTTTTATGTACAAGGACATTTTCCAGGACAACCAGTTATGCCTGGAGTTCTTATAGTAGAGGCTTTTGGGCAAGCCGCTGCTGCACTAACAGCTCATGGTATAGATCCTAAAGAATACGAAAATAAATTAGTTTATTTGATGAGTGTAGAAAAAGCAAAATTTAGAAATCCTGTATTACCAGACTGTGATCTACATTTGGAAATAGAAGCTGTAAGATCTCACGGCAGAGTTTGGAAATACAAAGGTACAGCTAAAGTTGATGGAAAAAGAATGGCTGATGCAGAGTGGTCAGCAACAATAGTTGATAGAAAATAAATGATACATAATTCTAGTGTAATTGATAAAAAAGCAAAGATTGGCAAAAATGTAAAAATTGGACCCTTTTCTTATGTGGGTCCTAACGTTGAACTTTCTGAAAATGTAGAATTAATTTCTAATGTACATATTGAAGGCAATACAAAAATTGGAAAAGGAACAAAAATATTTCCTTTTGCAAGTATTGGAACAGCACCACAAGATTTAAAATATAAAGGTGAAGCTAACAGTCTTGAAATTGGTGAAAATAATATTATTAGAGAATATGTAACTATTAATCCAGGAACATCTGGAGGGGGAAGCAAAACAATTGTTGGAAACAATTGTCTATTCATGATTTCAGCACATATTGCTCATGATTGTAGAGTTGGAAATAATGTTGTTATTGCAAATAACGTTCCACTAGGCGGACATGCTACAATAGAAGATTCAGTTGTTATAGGAGGAAATTCTGCAGTTCAGCAGTTCACAAGGATTGGAAGACTGGCCATGATCGGTGGAATGACCGGTGTTTTAAAAGATGTTATTCCATTTGGCCTTTCTTTTGGAAACAGAAACTATCTTCAAGGAATTAATTTAATTGGTCTTAGAAGAAAGAAATATGAAAATAAAAAAATTATGGAGTTATATGAAGCTTATAAGAAAATATTTTCTTCTAATAATCTTCAAGAGAATTTAAACAAAATTAATGGAGAATACAAAGAAAACGAGTTAGTTAAAGAGGTCACAAACTTTATAGAAAAGGATAAAAGAAGACCTATTTGTACACCATTGTCTAAATAATGATTGGTTTAATATTTGGAGAAACAAATTTTCCAAAGGAAATTCTAAAAAAAATAAAAAAAAGAAAAGTTAGATATTTAATTATCGATTTAACTAAAAGAAGAATTTTTAGAAAAGATAGACATTCTTACAATGTTTCCATAGGACAATTTGGTAAAATTATTAAGATATTAAAAGAAAATAAGTGCAGCAAAGTTCTTTTTGCTGGAAAAGTTAAAAAGCCAAATTTTTCTAAACTTAGATTAGATCTCAAAGGCATTTATTACATTCCAAGAATTATAAAAAGTTCTAAACTTGGTGATGCCGCTATCTTAAAAGAAATCATAAAAATACTAAGCCAAGAAAGAATTAGAACGGTCAGCTCATTAACTTTTAACCTTGAATTAACTTTAAAAAAAGGGAATTACTCCAAAACAAAACCTAACAGAGAAGATAAAGCGGATATTAAGAAAGCCATCACAACATTAAATAACTTGGGCAAATATACTTTCAGCCAAGGAGCAGTGGTTAGAAATAAAAAAGTGGTTGCTATCGAAGGGAAGAGTGGCACTCAAAAAATGCTTAAGCGATGCAAAAGTAAAAAATTTAGAAATAAAGGAGTCTTAGTTAAGTTTCCAAAGAAAAAACAAGATCTTAGAATTGATTTACCTACAGTAGGATTAAAAACCTTAACACAATGTAAATCAGCAGGACTTAAAGGAATAGTTTTAAAAGGCAAACGAAATATTTTTCTAGAAAGAAAAAAATGCATCAGTTTCGCAAATAAAAACAAAATGTTTATTACAGCCAAATGAAAAAAATATTTGTATTAACTGGTGAGCCTTCAGGAGACAAGCTAGCTTCAAAAGTAATAGCTCAACTTAAAAGCTCAAGATCAGATATTGAATATTTAGCTGTTGGCGGTGAGCATTTAAAAGCTTTAGGCATTAAATCGCTTTATGATTTAAAAGAAGTTACTTATCTTGGATTTACAAAAGTTCTATTAAATATTTTTAAAATTAAGAGTAAAATAAACGAGACAGTAAAAGAAATTATTAAATTTAAACCTGATATTTTGTTTTCAGTAGATAGTCCTGATTTCACCTTACGTGTAGCAAAAGAAGTTAAAAAAAGAGATCCGAGTATAAAAACAATTCATTTTGTAGCTCCACAGGTTTGGGTTTGGAGAGAGTATAGAGTTAAGCAGCTTAAATCCTTTTTAGATCATGTTTTACTATTATTTCCATTTGAGAAGAAATACTTTGATAAAGAAGGTATTCAATCGACCTTTACAGGACATCCTTTATTAGAAGAGCAAAGAAAAAGCAAAATTGATATTACCCAAATCATTAAAGACAATAAAAAAATTTTTTCTATTTTTCCAGGAAGCAGATTATCTGAGATTAACGTTTTAGCTCCAATTCTATTTGATTTTGTTAAAATGATGAATGAAAAATATAAAGATCTTTTTTTTGTTTTTCATTCTACCACCGAACATGTCAAACTAATTCAAGACCTTTTACTTAAAGAAGGCTTTAAGAACTGCGGGGCTATAGGAGATGAAAAAATAAAATCTCATGTGCTTGAATCTTCCATGTTTGCAGTGGCTAAATCTGGAACAATTTCCTTAGAGATTTGTAATGCAAAAATACCATCTGTAATTATTTATAAGATAGGTATGATTAATTTTTTTATTGTTAAAATATTAGTTAAAGTTAAATTTGCAAACATTATTAATATTGCTGCTAACGAAGAGGTGATTCCAGAATTGTTGCAATCTAAATGCAGTTCCACTAATATTTATAATACGGTTGATAAACTTTTAAGCGACAAACAAGCTATGGAAAAACAAATAACAAAAACACAGGGAATTATTAGCGATTTCAAAACAAAAAAATCATCTGAAATTGCTAGCTCTGTATTAATAAGAAATCTTTAGATTAGATAAATAAAATTAAAATCATCTTCTCAACATAATCCTGTCCTAAAAGAACCATTTATAAATGTTCTAAGAGATCATGCGATTCCTATTAGTATTCTTATTAATTTCTACAACTGCCTTTGCCCAAGATAAAATTTATACTTGCAAACCTATTGCAGCTGCTGCTGTAATGGAATCTGGTCAAATATATACTGAAACATTAGCTGACATGGATGAAGAGGCAGGACTTTTATCGGTCGTTCCTGAATCTCAGTTCTTGATCAGCAAAGAAGAAGGTTTCTTTTACAAAAATAACCCGAGCAGAAATTTTGAGGCCTTAATAATGTTTGAAAATTTAGATGATTATGAAAAAATATTGGATATTGAAAAAATTTCTCAAGAACTTGATAAAACTTTAAATATTAAACCTCTCAAAGTCTTCTATTTACCTTATCGCAATTATACAAAGGAAGGCAAACTTCAAGGAAGCTCAATTAAAAGAATAACTATCAACGTTAATAAAAATTTTACTTCAGAAATAACTATTCCAATAGATATGAAAGACATATCTATGTACCATTTTTTGAGAAAATGCCAAGGCAATGACGACAAGGATAATATTCAAGTTGATTTTGAACCAGGTTTTAATAAAGCATTATCTTAATCTATTTTTTTAATCTTTTCACAATCACATCTTTGTTTAATGAAAGAATAATGTTATAGATTCCAGGACCAAATCTGGAGCCAGTTAAAGCAATTCTTAATGGTTGACCAACTCCTTTAAAGTTTGTCTTATGCTTGCTTATTAAGTCATTTACTATTTTTTCAAGACTTTCTTTGTTTGTTTTTGACAGTTTTTCAAATTCATCAAGAAAGTCCTTTATAATTTTCTTAGATAAAGCGTCTAGAAGCTTGATGTCTTCGGGAGAAACTTGAATATTGTCTTGAAGGATATACTGAGCATTTTGATAAATATCTTCAAGCGTTTTTGCTTTATTTTTCAAGAAATTTATCGATTTTAAAAGAATACTTTCTTTAGAAGAATCGATACTTTTTTTAAATTTTTGGTAGTAAATCTGCAAAAATTTAAATAATTCTTTCTCATCCATATGTTTTATATAATGCTCATTAATAGAAAGTATTCTAGACATATCTAGTTTTGATGGAGATCTTCCAACTCCTTTTAAATCAAAAAGTTTAATGCTTTCATCTAGAGTAAATATTTCTTTGTCCTTATGAGCCCAACCTAACCTTAAAAGATAATTTCTAAGAGAATCTGACAAGATTCCAATTTTAATATAATCATCAATTGTGGATGCTTTATCTCTCTTAGAAAGTTTTTTTCCTGATTCACTATGTATTAGTGGAATATGAGCAAATTCAGGGACTTTCCAAGCCATAGCATCGTAAATTTGTTTTTGTTTAAAGGTATTAATTTTATGATCATCTCCTCTTATCACGTGAGTAATTTTCATTTCATGATCGTCCACAGTAGCAGACAATTGATAAGTAGGTGTTTTATCTTTTCTTAAAATAACAAAATCTTCTATTGTTAAGTTAGAAATATTCATTTCCCCTTGAACTAAATCTTTAATTAATGAAGAACCTGAGATTTTGCTTTTAAATCTTAATACAGCAGGAGAGTTTTTTTTTTCTTTTAAATCTCTGCATTTTCTATTGTAGACAAAAGGCAAACTTTTTCTTTTTGCTTGAGCTTTTTGTTCTTCTAATTCTTTTTCAGAGCAATAACAGTAATAGGCAAATCCTTTTTTAACTAATTCGTTAGCTACCTCTACATGTTTATTAATATTTTTAGACTGTATATATTCTTTGTCATCATGCTTAATGCCAAGCCAACCTAATGAAGAAATAATTTGATTTTTAAATTCATCTTTAGATCTTTCTTTATCTGTGTCTTCTATTCTTAAGTAAAATTTTCCTTTATTTTTTTTAGCAAGCAACCAATTAAACAAAGCAGTTCTAACACCGCCAATATGAAGAGGTCCGGTAGGAGAGGGTGCAAATCTACAAATGAAAGTCATGTAGATTAATTAGACTATTTTAATGAAAGTTTCTATATAAAGAGACCAGTTTTCCCTGGATTTTTATTCTATTTGCAGCGTAAATTTTTGTATCGTAGTTTTTGTTAGCACTTTCAAGAGCTATAGTGTTACCTTTTTTTCTAATTCTTTTTAAAGTAGCTTCCTGATCGTCAATCAAAACAACTGCAATCTGACCATTGTCTGCATTTGAATCTTTTTTAATTATAACTGTATCTCCATTATTAATACCAGCTTCAATCATCGAGTCTCCTTTAATTTTAAGACCAAAATGTTCACCATTATTTTGAAGGTCTTCGGGCAAAGCAACTTTATCAACTTCTTGTTGTATAGCTTCAATAGGAGTTCCAGCTGCGATACTACCCAAAACTGAAACTTTACTTGAATTTTTACTTGTTTTATCTAAACCACCCTTAATTACACTAGGAGTAAAAGAATTAAAAATATCGTTTGCACTCGCATTTTCAGGCAGCTTCACAACTTCTAAAGCTCTAGCTTTATGAGCAAGTCTTTTAACAAATCCTCTTTCTTCAAGAGCTGAAATTAATCTATGAATACCTGATTTCGACTTTAAGTTGAGTGAGTTTTTCATTTCTTCATAAGAAGGCGAAATACCAGATGATCTGATTTTCTTATTTATATAAATTAATAAGTTTCTTTGTTTTTTTGTAAGCATAGAACAAACCTCGTACATTTCTGTTCTACAAAAGTTCTACTATAATATCAATGCTAAATTAGCCTTAGATTAAGCCTTTATTTGAAGGATCTTGCTTAAAAGAGAAGAGTTTTTACCTAGATCTTTAAGAAGTGATTCACCTATAAGAAAATTATTTATCTTTGTTTTTCTAACTATTTCTTCAACTTCTATTTCAGATTTTATTCCACTTTCACATATTAAAGGTCCAGGATGATCGGAGATTACTTTATGTAAATCATACGTTGTTTGAATGTCTGTTTTAAGTGTTTTAAGATTTCTATTATTAATTCCAATTATCGCATTTTTAAAATTAAGTGCATTTTTTGCTTCTTCACTTGTATGTACTTCAACTATTATGCTCATATTTAATTCTTCAGCAACATCATAGATTTCTCTCGCAGTCTTTTCACTAACAGCTGACAAAATAATTAATATGGCATCTGCACCAAAACTCCTAGCAAGATAAACTTGATAAGATTCAATAAAAAAATCCTTACATAATATAGGTAATTTAATTTCTTTTTTAATTTCAATAATATCTTCTAATTTTCCTCTAAAATAGTTTTCTTCTGTTAAAACAGAAAGACAATCTGCACCAGAATTTAAATATTGTTTTGCAATTGATCTCGGATCATAGTCTTCAACAATAACACCAGCAGAGGGACTGGCTTTTTTTATTTCCGCAATAACAGAAACTTTATTTTGCTTTAGCTTATCTTTAAAATTTAAGTAATTATTATATGAAGATATTTTTTTCTTAAGATCTTCAATAGTAAAAGATTTTTTATATTTTTCTATACCGCTCTTTTTATCAGCAACTATTTTTTCTAAAGTATTACTCATTTTAAGAGTTTTAAAATATGATTACTAACTTTTCCTGAGAGAATATGCTTTCTTAATTCTTGATATCCTTCTTTAAAAGTATTTGATTTTTCTGATACAAGCAAACCAGCCGCAGCATTTAGGCAAACAACAATAGAAAAATCGTTATCTTTACCTTGAAATATTTCTTTCATTTTTTCAGCATTATACTCAGGATCTTTTCCAATAATGTTTTCAAAACCATTTGCCTTTATCTCTAATTCTTTTGGATTTAAAATATATTCTTTAATATTTCCGTTATTTAATTCAACAACATTTGTATTTGCATATGGTGAGATTTCATCTAGACCATCTTCACTGTTTACAATTAATGCTTTTTTTAAATTTAAATTTTTAAGAGCTCCTCCAAAAATTTTTAGTAAATTTTTATCAAAAACACCCACAACTTGCCTTTTAATTTTGGCAGGGCTACTTAAAGGACCAATCAAGTTAAATATTGTTCGTTTTCCAATTTTTTTTCTAACTGGCCCAACGTATTTCATTGCAGAATGATATCCTGGAGCGAACATAAATCCAAAATTATTATTATTTATACTTGTTTCGACTTCTTTAGGTCCGAGATTAATATTAATATTTAATTTTTCTAGAACATCAGCAGAACCACATTTTGAAGAAACAGATTTATTTCCATGTTTAGCTACTTTAACTCCAAAACTAGATAGCAATAATGCTGCTGCAGTGGAAATGTTTAGAGTATTCTTTCCATCTCCTCCGGTACCACAGGTATCTATTGTATCATCTGGCACATTTACCTGAGCTGCTTTATTTCTTAAAATATAAACACCGCCTGCAATTTCATCTGAAGTTTCTCCTTTAGCAGAAGAGAAGATTAAAAAATCATAAATTTGTTCTTCTTTAATTTTGCCTGACATCATTTTCTCAAAAGCAGATTTGCTTTCTTCAAAATTTAGATTTTGTTTATTTTTTAGCTTTTTAATAATTTCGTCCATTTTATCTATACTTTAAAAAATTTTTAATTAACTTGATTCCTTCCTTTGTATTAATACTTTCAGGGTGAAACTGAACTCCATGAATATTATAATCTTTATGCATTATTCCCATTATAGTTTTATTCTTAGTTTCTGCTGTAATTATAAGACATTTTGGAAATTTTTTTCTATCAATAATCAGACTGTGATATCGGGTAGCCAAAAAATTTGATTTAAAATTTTTAAATATACCTAATTTTTTATGAATAATTTTGCTCATTTTTCCATGCATTAGGTTTTTAGCCTCTATAATTTTTCCACCAAAAATTTGACCTATAACTTGGTGGCCTAGGCAAACACCAAGTATTGGAATTCTTTTATGAAGATCTTTCACTATCTTTAAACAATTGCCGGTTTGATTAGGATTCCCTGGACCTGGCGATATTATAATTTTTTTATATTTTTTTCTTATTATATCTTTAGAGCTAATTTTATCATTTCTAAACACGTCAACCTTACATCCTAAGCGAGAAAGGTAATGATACAAATTGTAAGTAAAACTGTCGTAATTATCTATTAATAAAACTTTCATTTAGTCTATTGCTTTCATCAGAGCTTTAGCTTTATTTACTGTTTCTTGATATTCTTTTTCAGGCTTGCTATCTGCAACAATACCCGCTCCAGATTGAACATAAAATTTATTATTTTTGATCAATGCAGTACGAAGCGCTATACAGGTATCAAACTCTTTGCTGGATGTGAAATAGCCTATTCCTCCAGCATAAAGTTTTCTTTTGTTTTTTTCTAATTTATCAATTATTTCCATGGCTCTAATTTTAGGCGCCCCACTAACGGTTCCAGCGGGAAACCCTGATAGAAGGGTTTCAAAAATTGACATTTTTTTATTAAAACGACCAACAACATTTGAGACAATATGCATTACATGAGAGTATTTCTCTACATTAAAGCTTTCAGTAACTTTTACTGTATTTTTTTTTGATACTCTCCCAACATCATTTCTACCAAGATCTAACAACATAAGATGTTCGGCTAATTCTTTCTTATCATTAAGCAATTCTTTTCTATATTTTTGATCTTGAATTCTAGTTTTTCCTCTTGGTCTTGTTCCGGCAATAGGTCTTATTGTTATTTGATCATTTTTTAAACGTACTAGTATTTCTGGACTACTACCCAAAACTTTAAAGTCTTCATAATTAAAATAAAACATAAAAGGAGAAGGGTTGGATTTTCTGAGCTCATTGTAAATTTCCAGGGGTGTTTTTTCAAACTTTCTTTCAAATCTTTGACTTAAAACAACCTGAAAAATATCACCTTTTTTAATATGTTTTTTA
>Ga0315334_10001011_pt1 | contig 17296 bp, 15 predicted proteins | sample M150034915metaG_FD_205555 | JGI IMG/M metagenome (GOLD analysis project Ga0315334, IMG submission 205555) | Ammonia-oxidizing marine archaeal communities from Monterey Bay, California, United States - M1 500m 34915 | ecosystem: Environmental > Aquatic > Marine > Intertidal zone | place: USA... | reverse complement strand
CGGATGCATTGAATAGAAGGATAGTCAGTCACTCATCGGTTGATGATCTTCCTAGCAGATACGACCTGATGCTTAGAGGAATGAGGACAGACGTCGAAATCTTCCGAAAAGAAAACATCCCCTTGGGAGTGAGGCAAACAGAGCTTGTTACCGAATCACAGACGATTAAGGGGGCGATGACTGTTGAGTTCGATGGCGAGGAAATGACTTTTCCCCAGATGAGCAAGTATCTCGAGTCAAATGACAGATCCAAACGACAAGCAGCATGGATGGCCATGACTGCAAGGAGGATGGGGGATCATGAGAGGTTGTCTGAAATTTTCGATGAGTTGATTTCAATCAGGCATCAAATGGCCCTCAACGCAGGCTTCGAGAGCTATACAGAATACATGTTCAGGGCAATGCATAGGTTCGACTACACCATAGGTGATTGCCTAGAGTTCCATAAATCTGTAGAGTCGGTTTGCATGCCCATTCTCAAACAGATAAACAAGGACAGATGCGTTGGTCTTGGGATAAGTGAGTTATGCCCGTGGGATGTAAATGAGAAAGGGGGCTCGGGCCCAGACATACATGGGAGAGATCCACTAAAGCCATTCGAAACAGTAGAAGAGATGGTTGAGAAGTTATCTGAGATGTTCCATGAAATCTCAAAAGATCTTGGAGGTAAGTTCGACAAACTGGTGGAGATGGACACTCTAGATCTGGAAACTAGGAAAGGGAAGGCCCCTGGGGGATACCAATATTACCTAGAGAAGAGTAGGGTACCGTTCATTTTCATGAATGCAGCAGGCCTTCAAGGCGACTTAGAGACGATGATTCATGAGGCTGGACATGCTTTCCATTCTCTCTACTGCGGGCATCTGGAACTAATTGACGAGAGGGACTATCCAATAGAGTTCGCAGAGGTAGCATCCATGTCCATGGAACTGCTGACACAACCATGGTGGGACAAGTTCTACGACTCAGAAGATGCTGCGAGGGCAAGGAGGACGCATCTAGAAGGAGTAGTCTTCCTGTTACCTTGGATAGTCACCATTGATTCATTCCAGCATTGGATATATGCAAACCCTGGTCATTCTAGAGAGGAAAGGGCCGAGGTATGGTTGTCAATAAGAGACAAGTTCGGCTCAGAAATGGATTGGACTGGTCACACGGACTTCAGAGAGTTGTCATGGCAACAGCAGGGGCATCTATTCGGCGTCCCATTCTATTACATCGAATACGGAATCGCACAACTTGGTTCGTTGCAACTGTGGAAGACCCAGATGAGCGACCCGCAAAAGGCGCTTGATGACTATTCTAGTGCTATGTCTCTTGGAAATACTAGAACCTTGCCGGATCTCTTCTCTGCAGCTGATCTAAAACTGGGTTTCGATGAGGGGCATTTCATGTCCCTGATGGGGACAGTTGAGACTGCACTATCCGAGCTACCAACGTAGTCTTCGGACCCCGGGGCCTACGCTAATCGCGCAGACCCTCGGATGTCACGGTAAAGACTGCCTCGCCCTCAGGAAGGTTTGGACTGTCAATCAGGCGAGCTATTCTACGGCCCCCCTTTGACTTCCTGAGGTAAAGGCGGAATGTGCTGGCGTGCGCCACAATGTGGCCCCCGATTGCTCTGGTGGGATCCCCCCACATCGAATCGGGCTTAGACATGACTTGGTTTGTTACTAGGACGATGGCGTTATGCACATCGGCAACTTGCTTCAGCTCCTTCATGTGCCGGTTCAGTTTCTGCTGTCTTGGAGCCAACATTCCTCTTCCGATGTACTCAGCTCGGAAGTGACTGGTCAGGGAGTCGACAATGATTAGCCTGACATCGAGACTCTTCGCCATTCTCTTTATCTCATCGACGAGAAGCATCTGATGAGCCGAGTTGTATGCTCTGGCAACGTGGATCCTATCGAGTGCAGCCTGGGGATCCATTCCCACGCCCTCAGCCATCTGCGATATCCTCTCTGGCCTGAATGTGTCCTCTGTATCAATGTAAACAATCTCACCGTCAAGACCGCCTTGCTCCAATCCTAGGATGCAGTTTACTGCCAGTTGATGCCCGATCTGGGTCTTTCCGCTTCCAAACTCACCGAATACCTCCACTATTGCCTGGGTCTCGAATCCGCCACCGAGGAGCTCGTCCAAAGATGATGCCCCGGATGTCAGCTTCTGTACTCTCTTTCTCCTGTCAAGAAGCGCAGCACCACTGACGAATCCGCCAATGTTCGCTAGCTTCTTGGCACCTGCAATGATCTTTGCTGAGACGGCCTCTCCCAACTCTGCCTGCTCGGATAGTTCTGATGGACTCATTACAGCGATAGCTAAGAGATCCTCGAATCCTGCCTCTCGAAGTTTCTCGGCTGTTGCTGGGCCTACTCCCGGTAAATCCTCTATCGTCGGCTCGGGTTCGTCCACTTCTATCACTATCTCTTCTTCTGCCACTTTCTCACTCGCAGTTTCTTCACTCATCCAATCACCAATATTCTCCTGTTCACAATCGGAGGTATATGAACAAACGAAGGACCCCTAGGGGTTCTATGAAAGTATTCATGCACGATGATTCAGAGCAGTCTATCGATTTTTCACTTTCACCCTATATTCTGGTAGCGGGTGATGGATTTGAACCATCGGTCTCCGGGTTATGAGCCCGACGAGATAACCTGACTACTCCAACCCGCTGTCTTCTCGCTGGGGCCTCAGTTATTTGAACGCGCGGGACGAGGAAATTCGTATGTATGATGGGAACAGTATTGTGATGCCAGCATTCCGACTACATCTGAGCCCACCATGGACGGTCATTTGCTTATTCAGAATGCTACCCTTGTTTTGCCTGATCGAGTAGTCGAAGGAGACTTGCGTGTTTCGGGTGGTTCAATCGCTACTATCGCAGCAGAAGGGGTTTTGGAGCCTAGTAATGAAGAGGCTGTAATTGATGCCACTGGGTTGCATCTTCTTCCGGGAGCTATCGATCCTCATGTACACTTCAGGGAGCCCGGATATACCGATAAGGAAGACCTAGAAAGCGGTAGTAGGGCTGCTGCTGCAGGTGGAGTAACCTCATTCCTTGACATGCCGAACAACAACCCAAATGCGACAAATCGTTCCACATTGGAGAGGAAAATTGCTCTTGCATCTAAGAAGTCTGTGACCCATCATGGCTTCTTCATTGGTGCCACAAAGGACAACATCAGCGATTTGCAAAGTGTGGAAGGCATGGACGGAGTCTGCGGAATCAAGATTTTCATGGGCAGTAGTACTGGTGACTTACTAGTAAATGAGCAAGAGCATCTGGAGAATATCTTTGCCAATACTGGAGGAATAATCGCTACCCATGCTGAAGATGAGGAACGTCTGCAACGACGTACTGCAAAATTCAGTCATCGTACGGACATTGCCTCTCATGCGGAGTGTAGAGATGTTGAATGCGCTTTCCTAGCTACGAAGAGAGCGGCATCTCTTGCTAAGGATCACGAACATCGGCTTCACATCGTCCATCTGACTAGTGGTAAAGAGGCTGATTGGTTGCAGAGAAACAAAGGCGACCTCGTAACAACCGAGGTATGTACGCAACACCTGACCTTCGACCAAGATGACGTTGAGAGGCTGGGTGAGCGGGTATTGATGAATCCGCCAATTCGGTATACTGAAGATAGAGACGCTCTTTGGAGGCGGCTTAAGGACGGAACGATAGATTGCGTGGTCACTGACCATGCACCCCACACATTGGAAGCAAAGTCTGTCGGGTTCCCGGACTCTCCGGCTGGGATGCCAGGAGTCGAGACCTCATTGCCAATGATGCTGACTCACGCAATGGATGGCAAATGTAGCGTCACAGATGTGGTTCGCTGGATGTGCGAAGGGCCTGCCAAGGTCTACGGCATTCAGAACAAGGGGTCCCTAATCGAGGGATATGATGGTGATTTGACTATAGTCGACTTGGAAACTAGTCGAACCATAACTGATTCAGATACCTGGACTAAAGTTGGGTGGACACCGTACGATGGTATGGAGCTCACTGGATGGCCGAGGTACACTATCGTCGATGGTGAAGTCGTCCACAAGAGGGAAGTCGATGGAGAGCTCCGAGGAGTTCCCGTGGCTACACCCGGCTCAGTAGGTAGAGCGCTTAGGTTCGGATAGAACCTGTCTTAATCCTCGCAATTCTCTGCATCGGGCTCGCAGGTTGGATCGGGTTCCTCCTCGATGAAGACGGGATTATTCGCAATTGGCTCATTGCCGGGGAGTTCCAGTTCGACCATCAGTTGTAGGTCCGCCGTCCTGTGGACTGTGGCACCGCCCTCAGAGAAAGCATAGACGTAGTCTCCCATGAAAATCGATCTCCTGATGCTCGTTGAACCTGACCACCAGTTTGACAGGCCATCCTCATTGTAGAATTCCGAGTGTTCAACCTGGCCGTGATCTGATAGTGTCCCGTTTTCGGTATCGACATTTATCATCTTGAGCATGGAGACGTACTCGTACCCATAGTGAGAGTAGACCCTTCCATTGATCTCAATCGCATCGTAGACGTACCTGTGAGTTGACAGGGGGACGGCCAAGAGAGACTCTGGTGCCCAGAACGTGAATGCCTTGTGCTCGTAGGTTGCCTCGGAGTATGACCATGACCAACCGCAAGACATGATCTCATCGCAGTTTTCATCCGCATATCCTGGAGTCAGCATCAACGAGTCAGAAAGTGTGGGATCACTCGTATTACTAACATCGAATAGTGAGACCTGGGTCATCGACCAATCTAGCCCTAGTCCGTTCTCCCCTGGTGCAATACCAATTGTCAGGAGGTGGTTATCGTCAACTGGGTGGATGTAGGTTGAGACCCCAGGGACCTCCAACTCCCCTAGTATTTCCGGGTTAGATGGGTCGGAAAGGTCGAGAACCCATAGTGGATCGATGTTCATGAATGTCACAAGGTATCCCCTGTCTCCAACGAATCTAGCGCTCCAGATCGTCTCTCCCTCGGCAATTCCACCGATGAATCCAGTTTGGCCAAGTGCCCCCTCGCCATCGTCTGTAAGTATGGTAACTTGATTGGTCGGGCCGCTCCATATCGGGTCTCCGTCCTCGTCGAGCTCTGCAGTTCTCCACCACATCCCCCAGTTGTCCGAGGTCGAAGCGACTCGGATGTCACCGTTGTGCTCGCTGATCGAGAATTGGTCGTTGACTGTGCCCTCCACTCGTCCAGAAGCGACGTAGGTTGTGTGATTCGCGTCACTGATGTCGAATGAGTGGATGTTGGTCGCGTCCTCCCAGTCGGAGTTCCTCCAGAACCACCACATGTCGTTGGCTGGCTCGGCTAGGACCATGGTGTCCTTTGATGAATACACGTGGGCCCATGAGGAGGTGATGTGGTCGACCTCCAATGAAGCCTCATCTTCGAGCATCCTGATTGTCATGATTGTCGTGAATCCACGTCCTGCGCTATCTGCGCTGGCTGAGAACTCAGTGCACTTCTCGTATGTCAGAGGATGGGTGAAGATCTCCCCCTCCCTCATCTCGTAGATATGCGGAACGAAGTCATCGAGGGTGAGTTCCGAGATTACCTGCTCGTTCTGCAAGATGGTCTGATCCACGCTATCGTTCCAGATTGCCATTCTAATATCCAGGTCATCCTCTGACCAGTAGTCGTCAGGAAGGTTGACCCAAGTCCTGATTTCATCGAAATATGTCCAAAGGTGTGTCACCGAGCGAACCGTGCCATCAACCATCCTTGCTGTGTGATAGTTGCCCTCGATGTACATCTCCTTCTCTATGACGGGAGATGAGCGGTTGGTGATATCCACCACGGTGTACTTGACTAGGTTCTGGACCTTGGTGTACGTGTATGTGGAATCGTCCTTGCCGTCCCCATCGCTATCCCCTTCCACCGTGACCTCCTTGGACATTAGATTCCGCAAGTCGCTGTCTGCAGGTAGGTTCCAGTAGTAGATGGACGAGGAGATGACCAGCCTATCATCCTCTATCATCATCTGGGTCGGGTTACCCTCTATCGTAAGGTTGGACTCCATGGTCAGGTTTCCAAACTCCGGAACACCCATGATCAGAAGCAATTGCCCGTTTAGCATGTAGATGTGGAATCCATCTGTCTTGAGGAAATCGGCCTCGTCGACGCCGGACTCCTGGTTGTTGGTTCCCGAGAACTCTCCCTCCCTTGATCCTGAGTCTGAATCTGTTCCTGTTGCTGCTGCATCGTCTGTCGATTCAGCCATCATTGGTTCTCCGTCAAGTGTTGCGAATTCTTGATTTCCCGCCCTAAGCATCCAAGGCTCTGAGACCCAGTGCCAGTAGCTCTGCTGATCCAGATTAACCACCATCTCATCGTAGACCGCTCTCTTCAGATCCTCCAGAAGTGTGCCGCAGGCATCGTAGTTCTGGAGCACGGGTGACGAACGGGTCCTTTCCGGGAGATCCAGTTTGGGGTAGTCCCCTTCCAATGCATCGATAGTCCTCTCAATGTCTTCGACTACATCATCCACTGCCTGGAGGCATCCTGCAGTAGCCATCAGAAAAATCATCAACATAGTTGGTGTAATATCTGTCTTCATGCCCATTCCGCCTCAATCATCCTTTTGAAATTAGTAGTATCATAGATTGCACTCATTAATAGATATGGAAAAATGGTTAGGATTGGGAAAGGGAGGCTCGTTGAGTGGAATAGAGTTTGACGGGGCCGGTTCTTCCGAATCTGTCTCTTTTTCAGTCGTCATCTCAACGTCACCAGTGTCCGCACTAGTGACGAGGCTCTTTGTGCCGGCTAGGAAAATCAGCGCAGCAACCTGCATGTCCAGAGATTGGTCCATAAGGTTGAATCATCGTCATCTGCAATTTAAACGAATTGGCTGTATGAGTCATGGGTAACTCGAGAGTAATGTGGTGCGGACACCGGGAGTTGAACCCGGGTTAGCAGGTTGGGAACCTACTGTCATAACCACTAGACCATGTCCGCCTGATTCCAGCGAGTAGGTCGTGGTAATTGAGAGACTCGGTGGAGGGTAAACGGAGGTTTTCCCTATACAAGCCGTCGGAGTGCTTCCATGGCCGAATCGGCCTTTCCCAAGTGTTCCAGGCATGATTCTACCCTGCCTTCCGATAGGGCCTTACCCGAGTCTGCCAGAGCACTCTCGGCTTCCACTCTCATCTCATTATTGGGAGAAACCCCAGATGAATCCAGCCTATTCCTGAGCTTATTCCAGTCACCCCCAAGGAAGTCTAGCATCTCCTTTGCCTCGACCACTCTGGAAGAGAGGGACTCAAGTTCTGAGACCAGAATCTGCATCGAATCATCTGCCTCAACCCAATTGCCTGCATCCGCCATAGATGCTATGTCTTCAAGCCTCGCCCTCCACTCAGATCCCGCTACCCCAGATGGGATGTCGTCCTCGATGCTCTTCCTCTGCCTCAATGCCCTCTGAACTGATGTTTTGGCAGAGGCTTCCCTTCGGAGAGCCCTGGTTATCCCATCTGCCAATCCTATTGTCAGAGAAGCGTTTCCGGCTTCTAGTGCTTCGTTTGCCTCTTCGAGCCTCTGTTGGAGATCACCAATAGAGTCGGAGTCAGAGGAAGAGATCTGGTTTTCGGCATCCCCTAACGAGATTCTAGCTCGTTCCATTAGTCCTTCGGCGTCGCCCATCTGGGAGGGAATCTCAGAGACTATTGCCAAAGCGTACTCCGGTTCCTCGTCCGTCATAGCCTTCTTCGCATCCTCGAGCGTGGAGAGGAGGCCTTGGACCAAGTGGCCGTCACCTGTTGAAATTGCCTTCTCCGCCTCCTCGATAGCGTCTTTGGCGTTTTGCCAGTGGGACTCTATAGTCTCGGCCTTGGATTTGGATTCTCTGAACTTATTCTCAGCAATCCTCAGAGATCCGTTCTCCATCTCAGTTAGCGCAGTATCGAAAATCATCCTCGCTCTACCTGTATTACCTGTAATCGCCTCTGCACGATCTAATGCTCTAATCGATTGCTCCTTGACCTCCTCTATATCTGATAAGAAAGAGAGAATCCTCTCAGTCTCCCTTTCAGCCTCAGAAACTAGTTTTATTCCCTTATCAGGATCCTTCCAGCCCTCTTCTCTAGCAGTCTTCAGGAGAGAGTTTGGCTGTTGTAAAAGGCTGTTTCCAGACTGCAATTCCAATATTCGGCTCTCGGCAGTTTTCAACCGTTCGGAGAAGTCACGCCTTTCTCCCTCGAGACCGTCCTTCGTGAGAAGAGGCGGGATTGTGGTCAACAGAGCTGAGGTCCCGATGATGAGGAATGACTCGGAGCTGAAGCTGGTTAACACGACCGGGATTGCCAGACCAAAGCCGAATGTTGTCATCAGGCCCCTCCATCTCCTGGAATTGACATCCGAACCAAGAATGTGTCTCGATGATGTATAGAGTGCTGCAGATACCAAAGCAAGGAGAATTACCCCCTCCATATTTCCTCCCTCGTTCCTATTTACCTCAGCAAATGCTAGCAGTGGGGGCCATGAAATGCAGCACGCAGTGGAAACTCTGGTTCTTTGCATTGGCCCGAATTCGACAAGATCAGGCATCATGAGAGCCGATGAGAATAGGATTGCTACCGGTCCGAACCTTCCGAGGGTAGGTGCCTCACTCCCAAATGACGAAAAAATCCACCATGCCCCAATAGAGATTAGGAAGAATTGACAGATTAGGGCTCCCCTATCGACCCTGCTACGATGTTTTGCGACGACGCGGGCCGGGTAGTCAGGAAGCATCACCATGAATTACGAAGATGCGGAGGGGGTCAATATGTATGCGGTCCAATGGGCAGAGGTGGGGTCTGATTATTCTGGGCCATCTGCTCGAGTCATGTAATAAAACAGATACATCGAAGATACGATCACGCCCAATACAAGAATGTAGAACAAATAGTTTGTGCCTTCAGAATCAAGTTCTACTTCTATCGGAATCTGCCCATTGGTTCCGGCTGATGCACTGTCCCAATTCAGATACAGGCCTTCTAAGCTATCGTTTTCCATCTCGAATTGGAATTCTACGATTCCCTGCCCCGGTCCTGTTTGTAATGATGCTGCGAAGGGCTGTTCAGTCCATCTTCCGCATATGTCGGAAAGGCAAACACGAGCGAATGCTGGATCTGCTCCATCGTTCTGAGCTATTACTGTCAGAATGGCAGTACCTCCGATCTCGGAGTCTTCAGACAGAGTTGCTTCCACCACCCTAATGTGAGCCCCACTCTTTGGCTGTACAGTTATAGAAACTGTCTCCTCCCTGGTGTTCCCCTTGGAGTCAGTCGCCTTTACGACGATGTCGTGAGAACCCTGTGTCAATGGTGGAATAATAATTGCCTCCGAGACCGACCAGTTCTGTACCTCCCAGATAATTTCGTTACCGTCCATCCAGATAGACCATGTGACATTGTCGATAGAGTCTAGGTCATCATAAGAGTATGATATATCAAGTTGTAATTCGTCATTCTCATGGATCTTGTCACTTGCCTCCACCTCAATTCCGTTAGAGAAGAGCCTGGGGATTACAGTTGGCGAATTTGAGTCTAGTACCTTGACGACCCATTGTCCGATAGCAGTGTTTCCAGCGTCATCAGAAACCAGTAGAGCGACGTTGATCAAAGTTGGATTCCTCTCCAAGTGCCTCTCATTGAGCCCCATGTAAGCCCCATTGACCCCCATTCCCTGGTTCGCTGTGAATTCGAATGTTTGTTCAGAGATGCCTGATTGCCTCCAACCTTCTGAGATGTTGCTGTACAGTTCCAGAAGGACTGGCAACGAAGAATCATCTGAGCCATTTACCTCGAAACGAAGTGTGCTACCTGCTGGGGCCAGAATCGGACTGAGGTTTGTCGGATCAAGGGGGTTTTTGGTGGAATTGCCCACTACTATAGTGCCGTTCCAGGTTGGTTTCACCCCGTCAATTGTCGGATTATCGTTCCAATGAGAAGATTCTCCGTGGAAATCGATGCAAGTGGCATTTACGCTCATTACTTCTCCATGTGAGAATCCTATCTCCTCGGGGACGACTTCGAACCATGGATTATGATAAGTGCCGATTTCCTGGCCTTCCCTGCTTACTGTCCATTGGATTTGCGGGGTGTCTAGTGGGCTGTCGGTGCACGATGCCGAGAATGCCGAGGTTTTGTCTAGGGAGATTGTAGAGGATGAATAGGGAGTTCTGGCAGCAGAGATAATTGGAGGCATATTCTGGGTGATCGTAATCCTGATGTCGTGAGCTACCGGGGCCTGGGAACGATTAACTGTGAATAAACCAGGGCTACCAGAGACTACCTCTGACATTGGGCTGTACCTGAATTCCCAATCATCGGGCAGTTGGATTCGTAGGGGCACTTCCTCGATTAGGGCACCTGCTCTTGGGATATCGATTAACCTCAGAGTCCTCCCATCAGATGCTCCTGAGATGTTTGCAGACTCGGTCCAACTCCAGTTTCCATTGGTTCGATTAATGAGTCCTGTTTCCGGAGGGGTGACGAATATTTCCATCTGTCCAATTACATCCATTGGGTTGTAGTCGAAACTACAGCAGCCCCCAGATGATGAGTCGCTCCAAGTTCTCGAAGAGACCACTAGTTCTGAGAATTCCTCAGACTCATCGGAATCTAGCCAACCATCTGAGTTACCAAGATGTTCGTCTATTTGCCATAGTAGTCCCATCGATCTGTTTTCCAGTAGGTCGGTGCCATAACTCTCGGAGATTGTGATCTCTGAGAACCATGTGGCATTAACTTGTGAGTTTGAAGATATTGTGCCAGTAAAGTTGAGGAATGATTGGCCCTGGATTGGAACGTTGCTTTCCGAATTAGAATTATGAGGCACTGTTGCGAGTTCCCCTAGTGGATCAGTCGATTCTTGAAGCGGCAATAGAAAAACAAGTAACGATACAAAGATTATTTTGGTGATCCTGAAATTTCTCATTTGAAAGGACATCGATTCACCACTATGAGGTTCCATGGATTATTCTGGAACCTGAGAAATCTATTTCCAGAGGGAAGATTCGAAAATCTGGGCCAAGTTCTCTTTGCAGAGTTTCTCTAAGTCCACTTTCGCCGTAGACTAGTAGAAAACCACCATTTCCAGCCCCTAACAACTTCGCACCCTTTGCTCCAGAAGACATGACTCGCCCGTATAATTCATCGATAGATGGATTCGTAATCATCGATGAAATCCCTCTCTTGGCAATCCAAGTATCATTCAGAAGAGCCCCGAGAGAATCGAGGTCTCCGTTTTGAAACATCATTACTGCCTGGTCTGCATGATCTCGAATCTCGCGCATCCTTCTACTCTTGTCTTCCTCATCTTCCGATTCCTCGGCTAGAACTTTGCTAGCACTTCGAGTCATACCGGTGAAAACAAGTGTGAAATTACTGGATATCTCGGCTAACATATCATTTCCAATTTCCATTGGTTCTACAGAAACTCCTTTTCTTCCAAATCTGATTGAGTTTACTCCGCCATAGGATGTAGCGTACTGATCCTGACGCCCGATGGGGGCACCCATAATTTCTATCTCAATCTTGCATGCCTCTTCGGCAAGTTGTTCCTTCGACGTCTTTCTGCCTTGGAATGCATGCATTGCATTCAGAAGGCCAACGGTAACCGATGAAGAAGACCCGAGACCAGTACCTCTTCCAGGTATGTCTGCGATAGTAGTGATCTCGACCCCTGATTCAATACCAGTTAGTCGCAAAGCCTCCCTAACTAAGCCATGCTGAATCTTGGATACCGAATCGACATCCTCCATGGACGAATATGAGATTCTAATCCTGTCATCGAATCTCCTGTTGATCGTGACATACACATATTTGTTTATTGCAGTAGAAACTACGAGGCCGCCTGATGGCACTGCCATCGAGAACTCGTCAATATCTGTCCCACCGCCAAAGAAGGACACTCTTAGCGGGGTTCGGCTGATTATCATCGCAACTTGGGGGGCGGAGTATCACTCATCAAGACGCCGGTTTGGTGAAATCAAGGAATTCTGCCAATGACAAGGCATATGAGAGCGGCGCATCCGCGAGAGTCAGAGAGCCATGGGCAACCTAGTAACTATGGATGACCTAAGCAATGAAGATATCATTGCTGTTCTGGATGATGCCGAGCGCCTAGTTCCTGTAGCCACGGGGGAAATTCTCCTACCTCTGCTGCAAGGCAAGGTTCTGGCAAATATGTTCTTCGAGAACTCTACTAGGACTCGAATGTCATTCGAGACCGCCATGAAGAGGCTCGGTGGCTCGGTCCTGAACTTCAGCTCAGTTGGCACCTCTGTCTCCAAGGGCGAGACTCTGTATGATACGATGCAGATGATTAGCGGCTATGCAGACGTAGCGGCAATCAGGCATCCTAGACAAGGTGCAGCGCAGTACAGCGCTGATGCCGTCGGAATACCGATACTGAATGCTGGTGACGGGGCTGGAAACCACCCTACACAGACAATGCTAGACCTATTCACCATACGACAGGCTCATGAGTCCCTGGATGGTTTGAATGTGGTTCTAGTGGGTGATCTGAGATATGGAAGGACGGCACACAGTCTATCTCACGCACTTGTGAGGTTCGGTGCCAGTCTTACACTGGTCTCCCCAACCTCATTGAAGATGCCAGTGGAGATAGTCTCTGACTTGAGGTCCCATGGAGCTGATGTCACTGAGACGGAGTCCCTGAATGAACAAATTTCTGGAGCGGACGTCATATACATGACAAGAATCCAGAAAGAGAGGTTCCCTGACGAGGAAGAGTATGCCAAGGTAGCGGGGATATACAAAATCGAAGCAAACGACCTGGTGGGTGCTAAGAAGGGGATGATTGTCATGCACCCACTACCTAGAGTGGGTGAGATAGCCCCCAGCGTCGACTCCACCGAATTCGCTAGGTACTTTCAACAGGCGTTCAATGGTGTGCCTACTAGGATGTCCCTACTGTGCAGGAGCCTAGGCGTGAAAGTCCCGAAGAAGGTGAAGTAATGACTGAGATGAGAAGGGTAACCGCGATTCGAAATGGGACGGTGATCGACCACATACCCTCTGGATACGCTATGCAAGTAATCAGGATCCTGGGGATCGATGCTGACAGGGCGACTCCGGTTTCCCTTGTGATGAACGTTCCAAGCGACAAGATTGGGAGGAAAGACGTGCTCAAGATCGAGGACAGAGAGCTTGACCAAGAGGACCTAGACAGGCTGGCGTTAATCGCGCCTGCTGCCAGCATAGCGATAATCAGGAACCATGCAGTTGCAGAGAAGATGAAAGTGGAACTGGGAGACGGCCTGGAGAACATCGCCAGATGCTCCTTCTTGAACTGCATCACCAAGAACGACCGCGAGCCCCTCCCTCAGAAAATGCGAGTAGTCTCTCGGGACCCATTGGAAGTCAGGTGTTACTACTGCGGACGTGGACAGGAAATAGATGAGTTGATCGAGAACATCATCTAATTTGAGCCCCTATGTGTTGGAGTAGGAAAATTTCCGGATAACTACTATGCGGCTAGGAAGCATTAGCCAACCAATCCCTCATTGTGCAGGACTGACAGACCTCCCGACTGGTGATTTCCCCGCACTCCGTGCAGTTGTTAACCTCGTGCTTGAGATCTGGGTTAGCCATGGAATGGAGTTCTCTGATTCGATCCAGGGAGTGCAGGAGGCCGTGTCGCGCACCGGGGGTCAACTCCTCCAATCGTGCTACTACTGACCTACTCTGCTGGCGCATTGCTCCCGGAGCATGAGGGCACTCTCCATGGTGGATTGGCAGACCCGCATACAGTGCGTGGGCGTGGATCTCTTGCTCGGGGATCCATCTGAGAGGGACTATCCTGGGAACCAAACCCTCTATCTGAGAATTAGTGTGAGGTGCGAGCCTGACCGATCTGTCTATCTCGCCCTTCTGGAGGTTCATCAGAATCGACTGGGCCATGTCATCCAGATTATGCCCCATAGCCATTACGTTGGCTCCGACCTTTTCTGCTAGAGCATTGAGGCCCTGACGACGGAAGACGCCGCAGAACGAGCAAGGCATGAGTCCCTTCGCCTCTGTGTGCATTTCCCCCATTGACGGCATTAGCTGTACTACCTCGTCCATTCTTCCATATCCCATCTCCTCGTAGCTCAGGGTCTCGAATCTTACGTCAATTGACTCTGCGAGTTTCCTTGCGAATTCCATAGATGGAGCGCGGTATCCGTCGATCCCCTCGTCTACACACCCTGCGACCAATTCCACGTCCCTTCGACGGCCAATGATCTCATCCATCATAGAGAGGAGGACGGCTGAGTCCTTGCCACCAGAGACAGCGACAAGCACTATGAAGGATGAACCGTCGTCCCTAGTTGCGTTTTTTGGCAAATCCAACTGAAGCCGGAGTTCGCGTGACGTTCTCTTGCGAATGGAAGAATAGAGATGCCGGCCGCAGAGGTGTTGACCACTGTATGCTTGGAAGACAATTGCATCGGAGCGACATCTGCTGCATGACTGGACCTCGATTTCACCGCTCATGATGAGTCGTCGCACAGCATAGGCTTGAACCCATCCTCCGGTGAATTGATTCGTACTCTCATGGCCGGAATGCCATGGAAGACTCCGGGTCCTTGCCTGGGAGGAGTGAGATAGGAAGCAAGATTTTCTCGCCCTCCGTTGACAGGTTTTCACTGATAATACTCTCCTTTATTGGGATTATTCTCGCTCCAGAAATCGCTTCGGGAATAGAGCCTTTACTGGGAGAGAAATCGTTTTCGGTAGTTGCCTGTGGACTAATTATAGCCATTCCACTTATCGCGAGTTCGATAGGGAAATTGTATGTCCGTATCAGAGCCTAATCGGAGCGTAGTCTGGCAATCCCTGATTCAACGTAACCAGATACAGTCTGCCATGGGATGATGAAACGCAATCCAGCTACTGATGCAATGAACAATCCTGCAGAGATTACCTTACCATAAGTCATCTGTAACTCCAATGACTCCTTCACCTGCCCGGTCCACTGCGTCCCCTCCATGATTCCAACTATTGTAATCATGAGGTCGTCAAAGGCCAGTGCCAGAGCAGTGGTTATGCCAACAAGTGAGACTACGACAATCAGTTGGATGAGGTGGGAGTTCACTACATTGTTGAACTGCCTGATGTACTCTGGGTCACGCTTAGACTCCTCAGGCAAGGAAGCAGCGTACTCCATATGGCCGATTGCAGCCATTCCCGATTCCATGAATAATAACATCAGAATAGCGATTCCCAGTAGTGTGCTGGCTAGTGGGGATACTAGGCCCCCGAACATTGTTCCTTCTCCAATCTGTGTCGGAAGTGCCCTAAGTCCTACGTCGACCTCGGAAACAATGGGCTCGAATGTTAGAACTGCATGGAATGCAATCACAATGATGTAGTAACCAACGACCCATGAAATAGATCTCTTAGATAACCCCCATATTCCAATTAGGCCAATTAAGACTGGAGCGAAGACTATCCCCAGGAAAACCAGCTCCATCACCAAGCCCAGTGGATGGAAGAGATCCCCGATGTGATTCATCGAGTCATTGCTGTTCCAAGGGAAATGCGGTCCATGCTTGAAAGTAGCAATTATCCATGCGAACAAGAATGGGATTATCACCCAAGCTCCTAGCAATGCTGCTGAGACATTCTTGATCCTAGTTTGTAACTCCTGCGAAGATGCCCAAAAACGCTCGATTGCAAATGTCGCAAAGGCGCATAGTGCCAGAGGTCCGAGCAAGGACATTGTGCCAGTCTGACCGACGCCTAGAATGAAGTCGGGAATCATCAGGCCGTTCAAGTTGTCAAGCCACATTAGCCCCCTAGTATGCTCATAGGAAGGACACCATGTTTCTTCATTGTTGTCGATTATGAACTGTTCACTGCATAACCCATAAATCTCCCCCATCCTCTTCAATAAGAGAAAAAGTGAGACTGTGGATGCAATCTGGAGAACTAGGATTTGCCATTTTCTCCTCAATACGGGAATGTGGAGAGTCTCGGTAATTTCAGCTTTCTTTTCACCAATTTCCAATCTTTCACCCCCCCCTGGACTGTAGCAAGGCCTGTGACAATTCAACATCTGGCATCCAGTCGACCACCTTTGCCCCATAGCCCGAGACTGCAGTTAGCCTATTCTGCCTCTCTAACTTCAGTACCTCGTAAGCCATCCTAGGGATTCTGCTGACTAGCCTCTCGAGATCTACGCTACTGGGCGAGAGGATGATGACTTCATGGCCTTTGCCTGATAAGTTTCGTATTGCTGGCAGCGTTGTTCCATCCCCTTCTAAACTGCTGATTATGAATACTGGAGAACCACGACTAATCCTTGATGACAGGGCATTAGTAACAGCTTGAAGAGGCATAGAACCCGACGGAGAAACCGAGGCTAGTCTACTCAGAACCTTATACTGCTGCTTATCTCCCGTGTCGGGTGGCAAGTAATCCATTCTGTTACCATAGGTAACCATAGAAACTGAGTCTTTCCTTTTCAAGAAATGGCTAGCCAGTGAGGCTGCTGCCGAGGCCCCCATCTCAAGAGGGTTCTTCAGGACGGTTCCAATTCTGCTTACTTCCCTAGTATCCAATATTACGAAAATATCGGTAACTGCATCCCTAGTCTTCTGATTGACCATCATCTCACCGGTCCTAGCAAATGCCTTCCAGTTTATTGAGCGAATGGAGTCTGTGGAAAGGTACTCTCTCAATGAGTAGAATTCCATCCCTGGGCCAGGGGTTCGAAGTGTTGTAGCTCCAGTATACATCTTTGGGACATCAGCCCTTAGCATTGCATCCTCTACATCTCTGACTTGGGGAAATACTGTGATATCACAGATGTCTTCAATCACCGACTCGTTGACAAACAAACCGAATGAGTTACGATACCTCACTGAGATTGGGCCTATCGAATAGTGACCGCGAAGTGGGCAGCGTAGCATGTAATCTAGTTTTGTCGACTGCCCCGGACCAAGGTTAAGTCGAATCTGGTTAATTCCCCTCCTAATCTTCATCTCGTGGGGGACGTTGTCGAATACCTCGAGTAACTGAGTTCTTCTGTATGACTTGTTGGTTATGGAAAGAGATACTTCGATTAGATCCCCCTTATACACATTTGAGTGAGGAACGAATCTAGTAATCTCGAGGTTTGACTGGCCGACAATCCAACCGTTAATCGAGATGAAGGCAATGAATGTCAATCCGATTATCATCATCTGGAAATTGGAAATCATCATTCCTACTAATATCAGGCTAATTCCGCCTGCCAGCATTATTGCAGCCTTCCTAGTCCACAATTCTAGTCACCCCCCCTGCTTCTCCCCATTGCTTT
>Ga0315334_10001010_pt1 | contig 17302 bp, 18 predicted proteins | sample M150034915metaG_FD_205555 | JGI IMG/M metagenome (GOLD analysis project Ga0315334, IMG submission 205555) | Ammonia-oxidizing marine archaeal communities from Monterey Bay, California, United States - M1 500m 34915 | ecosystem: Environmental > Aquatic > Marine > Intertidal zone | place: USA... | reverse complement strand
ATGACCTGCGAACTTTGACTAAATTCTGCAGCGAATCGTTCTTCTCTGTCTGGGTTTTATATGTTTCTGGTGCTTTTATGTGGAGCTTGTCCGGCCAATGTGCCCAGGTTCTTTTCTAACCACTTTATTTTAGAAATTCGCATGGCTGTAGACTGGCCAGTCGGATCAACGCAACCCGCGTCAAACTCTTCGATCCATTGAAAGTTCATGCCTCTTTCCCAGCAGAATTCCATTTCGGCAGTAGATTGTGTGCCGCTATAAGTAGAACAACCGGTGGTCAGTGCGATAAGCAGGAAAGCCAGGATAGTCTTGTACATGTTGTTCAGCCTTTTACATATTGGGTTTATGGGAGGAGATTGTAGGGGGGCTTGTAAACGGGGGTTGATGCCAATGTGCACTAATGTAACGGAATGTGACCTAAGGGATTGACCGGACAAATAGATAGTCTTATCACGAAACGGTAGCTTCTGGTCGATAGTAGGCGTCTCGCCGCATTAACCACGGCACAAGGACTCGCAAGGAATCCCATCTGAGTCACCGTCCAAGCCTCGCAAGCCGCATTGATTCAGATACAGTTTAGCTTCGGCACAATTAGTCATGTCTCGACAGTATTTCTTTGATCCGCACTGTTCATCGATCTTTCCTCTAACCCCTCGCCGCCAGTCCCATGGCGCCACAGGGCTATGGGCAGACCAGAGACCGCGCTTGCGCTTTCTGGACTCATCCTCTGCGGATTCATATCTGCCGCGATCTTCAACGGGCTGTTCCTTAGCGTACCGCCTGTACCACCACGCCATGCCTGCAAGTAACTGAGCGTGATTCACGTTTAACGTCTTGCCGCAGGTAGCACAGTCCGAAGGCTGCACCCACACCTTCGCAAGCACTCTTCCATTGCGGTCACTCTTATTGGTTTCTATCCTCACGTCTCTATTGGCAATAAAAGACGCGAGTTTTTCCTTCGAGGCTTTCCCAAACAGTTGGTCTGACTCTGGAGCGTCTATGCCTGTTAAGCGAACTCTGATCTTCTCGTTCTCCGAAGTTCTTATTGTGATCGTGTCACCGTCGATGACTTTAATCACCTTGCCTTCGTAGTTCGAGGGTAGTACTCGTGTTGGTTTTGGGAAGTATTGAAGCAGCGAGCCTAAAAGAGTTAGGCATGCAAGGCCGATGAGTATTACTTTCTGAATGGTGTTGAGCGTTTTAATTGCTGGTTCTTTTTTAGCATTAATCACAAAGTAGATATTAACTGATTCATAGGGATCGTTGTTACGGTATCCCTGATCACGTAGTTCATTTATCCTGGCACCCGGGCCCTGCCCTCATGGATTTTAAGCAGTGTGACTGCCAGTCGAGACTGTCGGGGATAGCCCCAACAAGCCTGGTGGCAACAGATCGATCATGGCTTACCGTATGGTGTATTAATAAGCTATGGTCCCTGAACAGCTGGCAAAGGAGTGTTACATGGCAGACCTACCGATCGTAATAGCGCTTGGCGTCGGGATTGCGCTTGGCATCGTTATTCACATTTTGATAATGAAAGGCAGAAAGCCCGTTTATCTGGTTGTCAGTGCCGAGGTTAGAAACGAAGAAGCCCTCGAGCCATACCGGCAACAGGCCGTACCTCTGGCAGAAGCCGCTGGATTAGAAATACTCGGCAGCGGTGAAATAGAGTTGATGGAAGGTGACTGGGATCACTTTCCGGCCCTGACTTTGGAAAAATTCGATTCCAAAGCGGCCTTACACAAGTTCTGGTATTCCCCCGAATATCAGCAGGCAAAGAAACTTCGTGAAGGGCATCTCGACGTTCAGTTTATCGTCGCCGTCGAAGGCGTATAACGGCTTTACGACATGTCGTTGAGATCCGTTGACCAAGCCCTGGTCGACACTCTACTAGCGCGACAAGCAGGGCCTGGGGTTGATAACTGTCTAGACACGCTACGTTTGAACCCGACCCGCAGGACTAGGCATCGATGCCTGACAATCGCAGACGCACATACTCCAACTATTGGCGATATTTGTGTCACTAACCTGAAGATAGGAGCTGATAACCCCTCTTTGCGTAGAATCTACGACCGCCTCTGTCCGATGGTCTAAATCCCTCGTTCCCGTGCAGGCAACTGCAGGGTATCATCGGGGGGTAATTAAACTTGGAACCGTTCCCAGGCCTTTACACCTTACCTGTAACATCTACATAGGTTGTTAGAAAAATAGGGATGCCATGAAGCCGACGCCAACAGAATATATTCGCCAGACTCGGGAAAGCTACGAAAAACTGGGATTTGAACCCTATCAATGGTTCCACGCTGAGGATGAACCTAAACTTACGCCGCTGGCAAAACCACTATCAGAATCAAAGCTGGGACTAATCTCTACCGCGGGCACCTATGTTCACGGACAGGTCGCCTACTATTACAAAGATGACACGAGCGTTCGCGCGATTCCAAGTGATACCGCGGTCAAAGACATTCGATTCTCACATATCATGGAAAACTACCTGGTGGAGGCCCGCCAGGACCCTTGCACAGTCTTTCCCCTGGAAGCTCTCACCCAGCTCGAATCGGAAGGTATTATTGGCGAACTGGCCGGTAACTACTTCTCCTGCATGGGCGGAATCTATTCAAAGAATCGGGTTATCAACGAGCTGCTACCCAACCTCGAGAAAGCGGTCTCTAAAGAACAGTTAGACCTTCTTCTGTTAATTCCTTTGTGACCTGTTTGTCACCAGACCGTGTGTCTGATCGCTCGCCATTTCGAATCACTCGGATTGCCAACGCTGATCCTGGGAAGTGCACTTGATATCATGGGCGCGGGGAAACCGCCGCGAGCCAGATTTGTGAATTATCCGCTGGGATTTGAATCAGGCCGATTCAGGGATAAGACTAATCAGCTTGCCGTTGTTCGCGAGGCACTGAAAGGGTTTGCGGACATTACCTCTCCGGGCATCGTACCGCTGGATTTCGAATGGCAGGCAGGCTGGGACATGCTGAACGAAAGGGAAAAAGGGAAACTGGACAATCGAAGCCCACGCACCACAGAACCGCAATACCAGACTGAGGATGATCGACGGGCAGCCGGGGGGCAGTAAGGACTGATCAAAAAACAAAATAAACAGGGCAGAGACGACAAAATACTGCTTGAGCAAGCCATTGAAGCTATCACCAGATCAACAATAAAGGTGCAGTCCTGAACCAGAGCCAATCTGTTTTGGCTGAAACCCAAAAATTATCGTTGCCCAGCGGATATTAGATTACGTTACGCCGAATGAACCTGAACCTTGTTACGCAACCAAACCCGTGGGGCATACTAATGCCCTGCGCTTTAGCATCGTGTTCAGCTTCGTCAAACAATCCGGTGGACATATCGAAATCGCGTCTGATCCTGACGCCAACCTCAGGAGGTTAGTGCCTGATTTTCCCGCCGCATCAGGTAAGGCGTCTTACCCAGGTTGTCGCGATAACCACGGCCAGGATTCTCGCCAGGGTCCATTACGATATATCGACACAGGTCCTGTCCATGTGGCGACAACTTATCGAAAACCTCTCTCGGCATACTGATGTGGTGAGGTTCACGATACCAGGGCGCCCAATACTCAACATTCGGTATCGCCCGCACATCATTTGACAAATTCGGTGTCCCACCATGCCACGCCCGGATATCCCGAATGAGTACACTGCCTGCCGGAGCAGGACAGACCGTCGACAACTTCATCCATTCCGGTTCGTCCATCAACCGCGGTATCGGATCATGATTGTGCTGCGTACCTGGAATCTGGCGTGTGGGACCATTAATTGCAGTGAAATCTATCATCAGGAAGTTGCAAACCACGCTGGGCACCGGAAGATCTCTATAGGTAAGAAGACCACGGTGATCATGAAAGGATCCCGCCACATAATCACCATGAGTTCGACGATCTCCCATGTCCGAATGCAAGCGCTGATACTCGACAGCGCCAGGAAGACAAAAGTCTCCGGCTGCACCACGGCACATATAGGTAGGCGCACCGAATATTGACGTGATGATCGGTGTTACCAAAGGCAGATCAACCAGCATAGCCCATTCCAGGTGGTGTATTAGCTGGCCCGTTACACTCGCGCTGCCAAAGGAGTATCGATGTGAGCCTCGGTTTCCCTGCCGGTTCCCATCCATTGACATAATTTCACGTATTTCGCGCTCGCAACCTTGCTGAATGTAAGTCAGCTGTTCCGGTGTCAGAACATCGCGCACCACCACAAAACCGTCTCTGTGGAATATCTCTGTTGCCCGCTCGACTTCATCGGGTGAGACAACCTCTAGACCGCGGATGCCATTATTTTCAGACAAGTTCTCCCTTAATTCGACCACCTCTTCACTCATTGGGTCGACTCCCACCCAACCCAGATCGTCAAAGGGCACTTTCAGTGCATTACTATCCGGTTCTAGTTTTTGTTCCGGCACAGACATTTCACCTATTTTTTGAACACATATTGAAACAACCAATAATTCTTCAGGTCAATATAGCTATGGAACTCACCGAAGGGTTCAGTGGTTTGTTTCAGTTCTTCCAGGGTCGGGAAATTTTTCAATACCTGATGCCTGGAACCCGATTCCAGCTCCCTGGTCTGGTAAGTGTTACCGTTTTCATCTGAACTGGTGATCGGAAACCTGTCACGCTGAATGGCTGAATTATCTATCAAAATCACGCGCGCGCCAGGTTTGAGGCACTGGTGTAGCGAAGTAAAAAATTCCTTTAGCCGCTGTTTTGGCACATGTGACAACCACAAACCAGCGAAAGCGCCTGAAAAGCTTTTCCCCTCGTCCACCAGCCGATCCACATGATAGGCATCCTGAATGCGGGTCTCAACGGGACAGTCGTAGTTTCGTTTTAACAGCTCACCCACCTGGGCCGCTTCCCTGTCTGTGGCAAGAATTGATTTCGCAGTTCGACTGATAAATTGTGTCCAGTAGCCGGTTCCAGCGGCGATTTCCAGCACCCCACACCCATCAAACATCCCCTGTAGATGGGACTCAAGAAAACGAAGATCGGCCTGGCGCTCCGGGTAGCCATAAACGAGATCGTAAATCGGCGCACGCTCTTTGTAGTAGTTAGACAATTCATCCATGGGCGCAAGTTTAACGGATAACTACCCAGAGTCAGATTAGTTTGTCTTATCAAAGTAGCTGCATTTCGCTATGCTGCACGGCTTCTTCGACCATTATTGTGCCAACCCTATATATGTACCCAGGAAATTTTAACCCCGAACGTCCAGCTTATGTCATGGCCAACGCTGGCCTTACCGTCAGCTACGGCGAACTGGAAGCTGTTTCTAACCAGATCGCTCATCTGTTCAGGGATCTGGGTCTGAAACGCGGCGATAGTATCGCGCTCTGTCTGGAAAACCACCGCGCCTTCTTCCAGATCTGTTGGGCAGCTCATCGCTCCGGCATCTACTTTACGGCGATCAGCTACCGACTGCAGGCAGACGAAGTCGAATATATTGTCAACGACTGCGGCGCGAAAATTTTGATCACATCCGCCCACCTTGAAGACACCTTCAATGATTTTAAAGACAAGCTGGTTAACAATCCTACGTGTTACATGCTGGATGGTACTGCACAGGGAGCCAGTTCATTCGAAGACGCAATCAATCCCTACCCGACAGAGCCAATAGCTGATCAGTCCTATGGCCAGAGTCTGCTTTATTCCTCTGGAACCACCGGCATGCCGAAAGGCGTAAAGAAACCCATGGTTGATATTCCCTGGGCCGAACCAGACCCGGTTTTTGAAGCCCGACGAATTCGATACAAATTCGATGAAGACTCTATCTATTTGTCCCCAGCACCGCTTTACCATGCCGCGCCTTTAGGATTCACGATGAATGTTCTGCGATACGGTGGTACCTGTGTTGTGATGGAACATTACGAGTCAGAACGCGCGCTTGAACTTATTGAACAGTTCAAGGTCACTCACAGCCAATGGGTACCAACGATGTTTGTTCGTATGCTGAAGTTACCCGAGGGCGATCGAAACAGGCACGATCTTAGCAGCCACCGGATGGCCATTCACGCAGCCGCACCTTGCCCCATTAGTGTGAAGGAACAAATGATTGATTGGTGGGGACCCATTGTTCACGAGTACTATGCGGGAACCGAAGGTAATGGTTCAACAACCATTACCTCCGAAGAATGGCTGAGCCACAAAGGTTCCGTCGGCAAACCCGCCGGTGAGTGCAAAGTGCACATCATGGATGACGATGGCGTCGCATTGCCAACAGGAGAAGCCGGCGGCGTGTATTTCGAAGGTGGCGGGCAGTTCGAATATCTCCACGACGAAGAAAAAACCAATGCCAGTCGAACCTCCAATGGCTGGTCAACCCTGGGAGATATCGGACACCTCGATGAAGAAGGTTACCTGTACCTTACTGACCGAAAGTCTTTCATGATCATCTCGGGCGGCGTCAACATCTACCCACAGGAAGCAGAAAACGCGCTAATTACCCACCCTGCAGTGATAGACGTTGCAGTTTTCGGTGTACCTAATGAAGAGTTCGGGGAAGAAGTGAAAGCCGTGGTGCAACCTGCTGATTTTGGATCCGCTGGACCGGCACTGGCTGCCGAGTTGATGAATTACGCCAGGGAGAAGATATCGCACATCAAATGCCCCCGGTCCATTGATTTTATGGAAGAACTACCACGGCATCCAACAGGTAAACTCTACAAACGACTCCTCAAAAACAAGTACTGGGAAACAACAAGCAAATGATAAATAAACTGTTCGATCTCTCTGGCCGCGTTGCACTGATCACCGGTGGTAATGGTGGCATTGGCCTTGGCATGGCAGAGGGCCTGGCATCTCAGGGTTGCGAAGTCAGCATCTGGGGCACCAACGCTGATAAAAATGCCAAAGCGCTCGAAACACTGCAGCAGTATGGCCCTAAAGTTTCAGCGCTGAAATGCGATGTCGCAGACCAGCAAGCAGTAGAAACCTCCTTCAAGCAGACACTTGCAACTCACGGTCGGGTCGACGGATGTTTTGCAAACGCCGGTATCGGTGGTCGGCCAACGCAGTTCGACCAGATGGAAAAGGCAGAGTGGACCCGTATCATGGAGGTTAACCTTGACGGTGTGTTCCATACCTTTCGTTGCGCCGCAGAACATATGCGGCTGCGGTCCGAAGCTGGCGATCCCTTTGGACGCCTTATCTCAACCGCCAGCCTGGCGGCGATATCCGGGCAGGCCCGCGGCGAACATTATGCGGCAACCAAAGGTGGGCTGATCTCGATGAACAAGGCACTCGCTGTCGAATACGCTCGGCATCATGTCACTGCCCACACTATCCTTCCCGGGTGGATCGAAACTGAAATGACGCAGCGGACCTTCAGCTCAGAAAAATTTGTGGGCAATGTTATGCCACGCGTTCCGATGCGCCGCTGGGGACAACCCGAGGATTTCGCTGGCATTGCCGTGTACATCATGAGCGGCGCCAGCAGTTATCACACGTCGGAAACTTTCTTAATTGATGGTGGATACGCCAATTTTTAGTCAACCCCTCTCTAGCAAAGCCCCACAGGTTCATCGCTTATGACCGCAGCATTTGAAGGCATCCGGATTCTGGACTTCACACAGGTATTGGCTGGCCCTTTTGCTGTCATGCAACTGGCGCTACTGGGCGCAGATGTCATCAAGGTAGAACAACCCCAGACGGGTGATCAGACGCGCGGCCTGATGAACGAAGGTGAAGACCCAAAAATGTCTCCGTCTTTTATGGCTATGAATCTTAACAAGCGAAGCCTGACCCTGAACCTGAAAGATGAAAATGCGGCTGGAATTATAAAGAAACTTTTGCCCACGGTTGACGTGATCGTTGAGAACTTTAAAGCAGGCACCATGCAACGCCGCGGTCTTGACTATGAATCGCTCAGGGCGCTTAAACCGGACCTCATTTATTGCTCCATCACCGGCTACGGCCAAACCGGTCCAAAAGCCGGAGAAGCCGCTTATGACGGTGCGATTCAGGCATCCAGCGGCATGATGTCCCAGAACGGACACCCGGAAACAGGTCCAACCCGAACAGGTTATATGCCGGTTGATATGTCGACCGCACTTAATTCAGCATTTGCGATTTCAGCGGCCCTTTACCGAAAGGCGACGACCGGCGAAGGCCAGCACATCGATGTCGCCATGCTGGATACCGCGATCATTATGCAGGCCCCACAGTTCAGCAACTTCCTTAATCAGGGCACGCTTATCGGACTTTGCGGAAATGCCTCCCCGACCCGCCAACCAACGGCCAATGTATTCCCCACCATGGACGGGCATATCCAGATAACGGCGCTTCGACAACCACAGGTTGAAAAACTGTTTGCTGAACTCGGTCTCGAGCAAATGCTGGAAGACGAAAGGTTCGCTACCCCTGATTCACGCATCAATCATCCGGAAGCAATTTTTGACGCGATGTCCCAGGCACTTAATCGACAGACGACTCAAGCGTGGATGAAACAGCTCGCACCTGTGGGTATTCCCGTCGCTGAAGTGCGCGAACTTCCAGAGGTCGCCAGCGACCCGGATATCACGCATAGAAATGCCCTGGTTACCCTGCCCTCGCCACTGGACCCAGATACAACCGTGACTGTGGCAAAGGCAGGCTATGTCACCAACGCGGATGGGCCCGAGGTGCGCAGTGGACCACCAAGGCTTGGTGCCGATACTGACGACATTCTGGCCGAGCTGGGTTACGAACCCAAAGAAATAGAACGCTTAAGAAATACAGGTGTTATTTGATGACCGACTCACGCTAATGGCAGACAAACCCCTTAATTTTCACCAAAGCACAGAACAAATCGCGACATCAGGGCAACCCGATCGGCGCCAGTTTCACTGGATCGCTGATGAAGGTTACGAGGTCGTAATTAACCTGGCGATGCATGATTCGAACAACGCCATCCCCGAGGAAGGCAGCCTTGTGGCATCCCTCGGCATGCAGTACATCAACATTCCCGTTCCGTTTGACGAACCAACCGCCCAGCATCTGCAGGATTTCATCGGTATTCTCAAGGTTCTCGAAAAGAGAAAAATCTGGGTGCACTGTGAAGTCAACGCACGTGTTTCTGCATTCATGTTCCACTATTTAACCAAGGTTAAGGCGCTACCCACTGATTCCGCCAACTCTCCCCTGATGGTCAAGTGGCGACCCAGGATGGACGACACCTGGCGGGAATTTATGGAGATCAACGATGATGAATTGGGTCTTTAGCACCTTCCTGTTTCTGCTATCAGCGGTAGCACTGGCAGATGTCACCAGTAAAGGAGACACCGGTTTTACGTTGGTCATTACCGGGGAAGTTAAGACAACACCAATAGAAGCCTATGACCAATTTATTCGAATCGACGAGTGGTGGCTCGAAGGTCATACCTGGTACGGAAGGAGTGAAAACCTTTCAATTGAACCAAAAGCCGGCGGCTGTTTTTGTGAAATATCCGGCGACAACCAGGTTCTGCATATGCTTGTCTCTTACGTCCAGCCCGGCGTTGAACTAAAAATGGTTGGCGGACTTGGTTCACTCCAGATGATGGGGATTCATGGCGGCATGAGCTGGCGGTTTGAGCCGATTGCCGATGGCACTCGAATTATCCAGACCTACAATGTGACAGGTTACGCACCGGGTGGCCTGAAAGACGTGGCAGACATCGTCGACTCAATACAGACCAGCCAGTTGAATGCGTTGGTTAACAAACTATCGAGCGATAATCACTAACAGAAGACAGCTGGCTTACCATGGCTAAAAAACTGCGGGCCATTGCGTCTACGGGCATGTTCTCCGGGAAATCCAGGCTCAACAACAATCTTCAATTAACGACTGTTTTTGACTAGGCGCCTTGCAGGGAAGCCGTGTTCAATTGTTCAAACGCCGAAGTCAGGACTCTGATTGCCGATCGCGAAAACATGACAAGCAACACGATGGCAACCAAAAGATCAGGCCATGCAGATTGGGTAAACCAGACCAGCCCTACTGTAGCGATAACTGCCACGCCTTCATTGACATCATTTCTTGAACATTCCCACACTGACATCATATTCACATCATCATGCCGGTGATCATTCAGCAAATAGAGACAAACGCCGTTGGCCAGCAGGTTCAGGACGGCGGCGATGCCCATTGTTGCCACGACGGGCACCTCCAAATGGTAAATACGCCAGCCAATTTGGGCCGCGACAGCAACCGCAGCCAACGCTATCAACACGCCCTTAAAAACGGCGACGCGGGCTTTTGCGGTAACGCCAGCACCAACGACAAAAAGACTGAGTGAGTAAGTCAGAGCATCTCCCAGATTATCGAGGGTCCCTGACAAGAGCGCGGATGAATGACTTAGCCACGATGCGAATACCATCCCGACGAAGGTCACCAGATTGATGACCAGGACGATAATCAGCACCCGGCGCTGAGACACCTCGAGCTCCGCGACTTCCAATTCTGATTCGCAACAATCAGCCATTCACCTGATCCATTATAGAATAAGCACTAGTTCGAAGGAAACGAAAAGCTCGAAGACTCCCTTACCGTTGATGACGGCCAACGCTGGGTAATCGTTTTCCGCCGTGTATAGAAACGCACACCATCAGGACCATAGGCACTCAAGTCACCAAACAGCGACCGTTTCCAGCCGCCAAAGCTATGATAGGAAACAGGCACGGGTAATGGCACATTGATACCCACCATTCCCGCCTTAATGTGGTCTGAAAAGTATCTTGCTGCCTCGCCGTCTCTTGTAAAAAGACAGGTGCCGTTACCGTATTCATGGTCGTCAACCAGTTGCATGGCCTCATCCAGGTTATCAACATGGACTACACAGAGCACTGGACCAAATATTTCCTGGCGATAACAGCTCATTGTCGATTGCACCTGGTCAATCAGGGTTCCACCGACGAAGAAGCCGGTATCCTCGTCGGCCAATTTCGGTGAGCGGCCATCTACCACAATCACCGCTCCTTCGCGTTCGGCGCTCGTGATCAACCCAACCACCTTGTCGCGATGTTCAGCAGTAATGAGCGGCCCAAAATCATTGTTATTGTCCTGCGCGCCACCAACCTTCAGGCTGGACATTTCCGCCTTGAGGTTTTCAACCAGGCTTGTCGCGGTCTGCTCACCTACCGCGACTGCAACCGAAATCGCCATACAGCGTTCGCCGGACGATCCAAAGGCGGCACCCATTAAAGCCTGAACCGCATTATCAAGGTCCGCGTCCGGCATAACAATCGCATGATTCTTGGCCCCGCCCAACGCCTGGCAACGCTTCCCACCATTCGTCGCCGTGGCATATACGGACTCGGCGACTGGCGTTGATCCAACGAAACTAACCGCCTGGATTGCCGGGTCGTTAAGCAAAACTTCTACGACTTCTCTGTCACCGTTCACCACATTCAAGACACCGGGGGGAAGACCAGCTTCATGAGCCAGTTGAGCAACATAGAGAGTCGCCGATGGATCTCTTTCCGAGGGTTTAAGTACAAAGGTATTCCCACAGGCGATTGCGAGTGGATACATCCACAACGGCACCATGACGGGGAAGTTAAACGGTGTAATGCCCGCGACAACGCCCAGGGGCTGGAACTCACTCCAGGAGTCTATACCCGGGCCAACATTCTTGGAGAACTCACCTTTCAACAGTTCAGGTACAAAACAGGCAAACTCCACGTTTTCAATACCACGCTGAACCTCGCCCGCGGCATCATGCGGAATCTTTCCATGCTCCCGACTGACCAGTGCGCAAATCTCATCAACATGGGCTTCAAGTAGCGCTTTAAAGCGAAACATGACCTGAGCCCTCTTTGCCGGCGGGGTTGCTCGCCAGGCAGGGTAGGCTTCTGTTGCTGCCTTGATGGCGAGCATTGTTTGATCTGCCGATGCCATCGCCAGCTCGGCTTCCTGACGACCCGTTGCCGGGTTGTTAAGCGGTAACGTTTTTACGTTTTCGGTGACACGTTCGCCACCAATCAAATGTCCTACAATTTCCATATTTATCCTTATCGGCTAAGGCAATCTGCCAACGCATTCACCAGGTTATCAATCTCGGTTTCTTCAACTGTAAACGCTGGCGCAAGCTGAATCGTGTCTGCACCATATCGCACATAGAATCCTTTCTCCCACATCTTCATCGCAACCTCATATGGCCTGCGGGCAGGTTCACCAGGATAGTGTTCAAGAGTGATGCCTCCTGCCAAACCATAATTCCTTATGTCTGTAACGTGTGGGCAATTCTGAAGACCGTGCAACAGACTTTCGAAGTATGGTGAGATGTTTCGTACCCGCCCCAACATGTCTTCGTCTTCAATTACATCCAGAGTCGCCAGCCCAGCCGCACAGGCAACCGGGTGCGCGGAGTAGGTATAGCCATGGGGAAATTCGAGCATGTACTCGGGCGCATCCGTATCCATAAAGGCATCATAGATTTCTTGTCTGACAATAGCGGCGCCCATCGGGATCACTCCATTGGTCACCTGTTTGGCAATCGTCATAATGTCAGGAGTAACACCAAAGGCATCAGCGCCGGATTTTGCACCCAGGCGTCCGAACCCGCAGATGACTTCATCAAAAATCAGCAAAATGTTGTGCTGGGTGCAAATTTCCCGCAGCCGGTTCAGGTACCCAACGGGCGGCGGAATGACCCCGGCAGAGCCCGGCATTGGTTCTACAATCACCGCGGCAATGTTTGACGCATCATGAAGACCAATCAGTTCGAGAAGCTCTTCAGCAAGGTCTGCACCTTCTTCCGGTTGGCCCCTTGTAAAGACATTACTCTCCAACATGGTATGGCGGAGATGATCTACCGTTAAAGTTTCCCCGAATATGGCCCGGTTTGCCCCTATACCACCAACAGAGATACCGCCAAAATTTACTCCGTGATAGCCCTTTACGCGACCAATCAGCTTTGATTTTGATGGCATGTTTTTCTTGCGCCAGTAGGCTCGCGCTATTTTGAGTGCAGTTTCTACCGCCTCGGAGCCTGAACACGTGAAGAACACACGGTTTAATTCTTCGGGCGTAAAATCGGTGATACGTTCCGCCAGCTGGAAAGACTTAGGGTGTCCAAACTGGAAGCTGGGGCTCATATCCAACGTTGAAAGCTGGGACGTTATCGCCTCATTTATTTTTGATACGTTGTGCCCAAGGCCACAGGTCCATAACCCGGACAATCCATCGAACACCTTTCGCCCATCAGCGTCTTTGTAATATCGACCGTCTGCCTCATGAATCATCCTAGGGTCTTTCTTGAACTGCCGGTTAGCCGTAAAAGGCATCCAGTGCGCATCTAACTGGGCTTGTGTCACTTCCATCATCTGTAATCTCTGTATGCAGGGTCTGAGGTTACCGCGGAACCCGACACCGCTCAATTATTAACGCAACTGAACCTGTAGCAATAGCCCCAGGTAAGAACCCCATGAAAATTAAATCTGCTCATTGTGCTGGCATAGCTCGGGCATAGCTCGGGAATAGCTCTGGAATAGCTCTGGTCTGCACAACGAGCGAACTAGTCGGTCTGCGAAGCAACAAAGAGGTTTATAGGCGCTTAGCCCTAAAGTAACCCAACAATCTTTCAGTTTGCAGCGCGCAACGTTATGCTCTGGGCTTGAGATAAAATCAGCTAAAAAAGGACGACCCATGACAATTATCATTTCCGGATACTTTGAATTTGAACATCCGGAACAAATACCAGACATTTTGAAGGGTGCACGGGCGCATATCGAAGGCGCGCTTGCAGAAGATGGATGCATAGCCTATTCCTGGACGGAAGATCACCTGACCCCCGGAAGAGTATGGGTTTACGAGGAGTGGACTTCAGAGGATACGCTTGATGCGCATTTAAATACTCACTGGTATCGTGATATGGGTGCGTACCTCGGCACTTTCGATCGCAAACCGATGACCAATGTCATCAAAAAATACCGGGTCGATCTGGAAGAGCCAGTGTATGACGACACCGGTGTGGCACGAGGGCACTTCTTCACCGCTTGATGAATCAGTAGCTAACGCCCATACCTGCCCTTACGTCGTTGTTAACTCCGTAGGGGGCGATGGGAAAGCGCAGCCCATTGCTCGATAGCGCATGCAGACCCGCGATGGTCTTCGGCAGGAAAGACGGAGGGATTGCGATAAGTAATTCATCATCCTGCACCCCTCCGTAACGTCGTTCTGCAAAACAGGGAATAGAAAGACTGGGCTCTTTCGTTTGAAGCGCCCTGCCCCAGGAATCTGCACAGGCTGACTCCCCTACGCAGCTAAACTCGAGCTTCTTATAACCTGTCCACTGTAATCCATTGATAAACAGAATCATCTGGGCAGGTGTTGCATAAATGAGACAGATATCCGGCGGGTCAAGACGACCAGATGCCAACGGACTCACTGCCATGGCTTCATATTGGCCATACTCCAATACGTCCATAGCCGCCTGATGACGAGCTGCTTCTTCCTGATCTGCATACCATACGCCGGCCATTCGATCCCCGGAAAGCCATTCATCACTACGTGGGTGTAAACCAATCACGGTGCCACACTGCGCACCAACCAGGTCTTCCATGGTAATGCCCACTGTCCAACCATTCCTGGCGGCCTGGCCGACAATCTGGTCTGTCGTATGGATGTCTTTCGGTCGCCGGATTCTGGGCACCTGCTCCATCTCTTCCCGGGTTTTGAACATCTTCATACCAATGGGTGTCGTTCGGAGTCTTAGCAGCTTGTTAAGTTCATCTACGCAGGTTGCACCATCGAACTGCTGGTCAGAAGTGATCATGGAATCTGACATCTGTTGTCGCCTCACATTATTCAAGATAACGTAAAGTACCACGAAGACAATCTTCCTGGAGATAAAGATTACAGTGTTTTAGTTGAGCGTATTGGGCGAGTATGCAGGGGCAATACTACTGTTCTGGCCTACTTATTGTGTGGCTGTTGAGCTGAAGCAGATCGAATTGAATCAATGAAACTTATAAAAGGACGATTAACCGTAGAAGACTAAAAAACCGGGATGAGACCCCGGTTAAGTAGCGCGCTTACCCTATTTTATGCCGCCTGGAGGAATGGCTGCATTGTTTTGAAGGCTTTCGCCTCAACCTGCCGTATCCGCTCGAGGGATACGCCATATTTTTCTGCCAGATCTTTCAAACTGGTTTTTTCTCCCTGCAACCAACGAGACTCAACAATATCCCGAGATCTTTCATCAAGGGATTTGAGCGCCTCGACCATGCCACCCGCAATGATGGCGGCTTGCTCTTCTTCTGATACCACAAAAGAAGGGTCTTCAGCTTCACCATGAGACAAATAACCTGACGGGCTATAGTTGAATTCCGCATCGTCATTAGCGGTGACCGGCTCAAAACTCTCATCGAAGTTAGCGAGCCTCGATTCCATTTCCAGAACTTCTTCCGGCTTGACACCAAGATCGCTCGCAACCTGGTTTACTTCATCCGAGTTAAACCATCCCAGTCTTTCCTTTGCCTTGCGCAGGTTAAAAAAGAGCTTTCGCTGGGCCTTGGTTGTTGCGATTTTCACGATCTTCCAGTTTTTAAGGACATACTCGTGAATTTCCGCTTTGATCCAGTGCACTGCAAACGACACGAGTCGTACACCATGGCTAAGATCGAATTTTTTGACAGATTTCATCAGGCCAACATTACCCTGCTGAATCAGGTCTTCCAGCGGCAAACCATAGCCACTGTATCCCCGCGCAATGTATGCCACATACCGCAGGTGAGACATGACCAACTCGCGAGCCGCATCAAGATCCTCGTCCATCTGAAAGCGCTGGAAGAGTTCAGTTTCTTCCTCTGCCGTCAGCACAGAAATCTGCTGAATTGAATCCAGATAGCCCCGCAAAGTTCCGGTACTTAATACCGGGAACCGAGATGTTTGACCCAATGCTGTCATTTAATATTTCTCCATAAACTCTTCCGAGTCAGTAACTTAGAGGGCAATCACGCCTACTAGTTCCATAGATGTGGGCAAATTCCTGCTTTTCAAGCCCTAACTCGTCCCAGATCACTTTTTAGTCTATCAAATAATATTTGTGAATAGTACAACCCTCATGCATCACACATAACTATGGATATTCGCCCTCCTAAACTTAAAGGGGACGGAGGGAGTTACCTAAATGAATGAGCGACAGGCAATGTAATTCCCTCCGTCCCCTTTAACGTCATAGAATGTGGGAATGTCAGCTAACCAGCATCACGCCGAAACCTTCAATCCGAATGCTCTCAACATGGTTCAGGTAGCCACCTATGACCGGCTCATTCTGGCCCCTCTTGTGAGAGTCTGGGAAAATGTCCTGGATTGGGAACATTTACCTTACCTGCACGACACTTCATTCAATTATGTTGAGCTGGATACGGGCGGACAGTGGGGCTGGCGTACCTGGTCAAACGCCGATCACACAGACCATGTGGAGTTGACCCTGGCGTCTGCAGACAGCTACGTCGCCAGAAGTTACCAGGCTGGGCACCAGGTCTCGGAGATATGGACAACACTGACCGAGGTAGACGACTCGACCCAGGTGCAAGTTAGGTTTTTCATGCCCAATATTGAAGAAAACAAAATAGAAAAACTCGGCCAGGTGATGACCAGTCTCTACACACGGCTGTGGGATGAAGATGAAGCCATGATGCAACAACGTCATAAACGGCTTCACGAGCATAGAGACGGTCGCCCGGAACGTATCCTTGGGAAGGACGCAAGCATTCGTTCAAAGCTTGCTGGCGGCGATGCCGTCACTTTCCAGATAAAGCGTCGTGAATACCAGATCGCGGAAGTCGATGGCCGACTGGTTGCCATTCCCACCATTTGCCCGCACCTGATGGGACCACTCCTTGCAATCGATACCCACGGTGGACTTGTCAGGTGTCCGTGGCATGGTTACCAGTTTGATATCAACTCAGGTAAATGTGTATTCCCCGAACACGCAGATTGCACGCTGCCAGCAGCGCCCGAACTAAATCTCAGTAATGGAAACATCATCGCCCGCATGTCCTGATCTTGCCCGAACTCCCTGGGAGGTCTCACTATATCGACTCGCTAAAGGCTGCATCATTGGCGAACCCTGTACCGGCATCAGGTTTTAAGCCCGTTTATACCGCGATCAGTAGATCCACCCGCGGATGAGATTACCGGAAAACCGATACAGCTTATTCCATACTCAAACGACGAACATCACTACTGGACAAACTGCCAGAGTCAGGGAAACCTGCTTGCGAATAGAGGCCTGTCTCGCCTGTTGGAGAAAGCCCGTCGGAAAACGCTTGAAGAACACCAGAACATTGCGAGGCTAGCTTAAAGCC